>Ga0105044_10004595_pt1 | contig 18961 bp, 19 predicted proteins | sample MAT01_FD_78092 | JGI IMG/M metagenome (GOLD analysis project Ga0105044, IMG submission 78092) | Freshwater microbial communities from Lake Fryxell liftoff mats and glacier meltwater in Antarctica - MAT-01 | ecosystem: Environmental > Aquatic > Freshwater > Ice > Liftoff microbial mat | place...
CTTAAACCATCGCTCCATCCGCGTACATCTCCTCCCGCATTTTCCGCACTTTATCGCTGTGCAGGTACTCGCCGTAGGTCATGTATTGGTCAATCAAGCCATTTGGCGTGATCTCAATGATGCGATTGGCCACAGAATCGAGGATATGATAGTCGTGGGAGCTGAAGATTAGGTTGCCCGAGAACTCCTGCATGCCCGTGTTCAGGGCTGTGATTGATTCCAGATCCAAGTGATTGGTAGGCTCGTCCATAATCAGGAAATTAGGGTTGGACAGCATGATTTTTGACATCATACAGCGCACTTTTTCACCACCTGACAATACACCTGATTTTTTGAACACTTCTTCTCCGCCGAACAGCATGCGGCCCAGAAAGCCCCGGATAAAGGATTCGTCTTTGTCCTTGGAATACTGCCGCAACCAGTCAATCAAGTTCATGTCCTGGTCACCGGAGAAAAAAAAGCTGTTGTCGTTGGGGAGGTATTGGGGAGAAATTGTTTGGCCGTATTGATAGCGGCCTTCATACAGACTGTCCTCCCCGGCGAGGATATTGAACAGCGCGGTGATGGCGGATGCGTTGCGACTGAGCACGGCTATTTTTTCACCGCTGTTGAAACGGATGTACATGTTTTTGAATAGATACTCGCCATTCAAGTCTTTTTTAGACAGGTTTTCCACATCTAAAATGACATCGCCTGGTTCGCGCTCAGGCTTGAAGGCAATGTATGGATAGCGCCTAGCCGACACCTGTATTTCCTCCAGGTTCAGTTTTTCCAGTGCTTTTTTCCGGCTGGTTGCTTGTTTCGACTTTGATGCATTGGCCGAGAATCGGGCGATAAAGTCCATCATCTCCTGGCGCTTCTGCTCTACTTTTTTGTTTTTGTCGGCCATTTGGCGGAACAAGAGCTGGCTGGTTTCGTACCAGAAGGTATAGTTGCCCGTAAACATGCGGATTTTCCCGAAATCTACGTCCACCACGTGCGTGCACACCATGTCGAGAAAGTGGCGGTCGTGCGAAACAACGATGACGATGTTCTGGTAATCGGCGAGGAAGTTGCATAGCCAGTCGGTGGTTTCGGCGTCCAGGTCGTTGGTCGGTTCGTCCATGAGCAGGATGTCGGGAGTGCCGAACAGCGCTTGGGCCAGGAGCGCTTTTACGCGATCGGATGGCTCTAATTCTTTCACCAGTTTGTAGTGCAGGGATTCGTGCACGCCCAGGTTGCTGAGCAATTCGGCGGCGTCGCTTTCAGCCATCCAGCCGTTCATTTCGCCGAATTCGCCCTCGAGCTCCGCTGCGTGCATGGAGTCGGCCTCCGTTGCGTTGGGGTTGTCGTAAATGGCGTTTTTCTCCGTCATGATATCATAGAGCCGCTTGTGGCCCATGATGACAGTATCCATGACTTTAAACTCGTCGAAAGCAAAGTGGTTTTGGCTGAGCACGGCCATGCGCTCGCCGGGTGTGATATCTACTGAGCCTTTGGCGCCTTCGATTTCGCCAGCCAATATTTTAAGGAAAGTGGATTTGCCCGCGCCATTGGCGCCGATAACGCCGTAACAATTGCCTTTTACAAATTTAAGGTTGACATCGTCGAAAAGCACGCGCTTGCCGTATTGTAGGGCAACATTGTTTACTGATAACATATAAATGTGGGAATGAATTATTGAAATGGGGCGCAAAGGTAGGGCTTTTTGCAGAAAACGCTTGTGTTTAGGGGAAAATAAAAGTGGGAAATGGGGTTGCATTGCTGCAAAATCGGGTATATATTTACGAAGATACCGGGTCGAGGTATGCCCCGTACCAAGGGTTTAGACTCGGCACTAGTACAATAGCTCGGAATTCTGCCCGGCCGAAAAGGCCAACACAACCGCAAGTGGTACAGCTCGCTGGCAAAGCCGACTGCAATAGTTTGTCGTCTGGCCTAAGGCGAGACGACAGCGTTCTGTGGACTTGCGATCAGTAGTTAATTTGGTCGTTGGGTTGAACATTTGTGGCCAGTAGTCAATCTCTTTTCTTGCCACCAAAACGATACCCTATCATGATGCTGGATTGCAAATCCACTCGAGTAGAAAAAAGCTTTTCTAGAAAATCATTTTGGTCTTCCGGGGCTAAATCTACAAAGTTCAAATTTGCTACATAACCGAGACCGCAGGAAACCTCAAAAAACAACCGACTACCCTTAAACAATTCTTTGTATCCAAACATCAGACCAAAGCTGCTGCGGCGAAAGGTAAACTCATCATTTACCACATCATCATTAACCCATTTGATTCGCCCATCAACAATTCGCGCATAAGGAGCCAAAAAAAAGCGATCCAGGCCGTTTTCAGTTGGTTTGGTGTAAAACCGGAAGTTGGCACCAAGCAAATAACCACTAAATCGGTTCTGATCGATACCCAGAGCACCCAAAAAGGAATAATAAACTCCGGGTGCAATTTCAAGGCTCACTTTTTTGGACAGGCCAATTTCAACACCGAATTTGGTAGTGTTTGCAAAAAGACCACCTAAAGTGAGTTTCGCGTCAACAGTTTGCGATTGCCCGCTCATAGAAAGGCTACACATGCAACATGTCAAAAGTAATAGTCTATACAACATAATTAAAATGGTTTAAATTTTTCACTGAATTTAGGACACTGATAACAGTTTTTCCATACAAATTGTTGCTTAGTATTTTGGTAACAATCATGAAATTACTCTCACTTTTAAGCATCCAACAGCATTTTGAATACAAGAATCTATTTATTTTCCCCTCATTTTCAAGTACTTTTGCCTAAAATGCAGTTGCTATGATCACCTCACTCAAACAACTCGACCTCAACGCCCAGTACACCTACGCCGACTACCTCACCTGGCAGTTCCAGGAACGGGTAGAACTGCTGCACGGCAAAATCCGGGAAATGTCGGCACCGAACCGCGTGCATCAGGGTATCAGCCTAAACCTGTCCCGCCTTTTTGCCAACGCACTTTGGAAAAGCCCCTGCAAAGTATATGCCGCCCCCTTTGATGTCCGCCTCACACCATTCAGCCAAGTAAAAAACACAGCGGTAATCACCGTTGTACAACCAGACCTCTGCGTAATATGCGACCCGGCAAAACTGGACGATAAAGGCTGCATCGGCGCACCTGACCTTGCAATTGAGATTCTTTCTCCTGGAAACAGCAAAACCGAGATGAAAGACAAATTTGACCTCTATGAAGAAGCTGGCGTACTGGAATACTGGATCGTTTTCCCCGGTGAACGCAGCGTCCAAATCTTCAACCTCAATGAAGAAGGGCGATACATCGGGCTACAGCCAAACATCGAAAGCGACATTGTCACCACCCCAATTATTCCCGGCCGCGAAGTTGACCTAAAAGACGTTTTTAACGTCTAAGCCCCCCAAGCCCAGCGCCAATTATCACATTGTCACATTATAAAATTATCACATTAAAAAATATGCTCCGCCGTTTCTTCCAAAAATACACCGGCTTCCTCCGCGACTTAAAAGCCTCCTACGTCATCAACAACGTGATAAACAGGGGGCGCTTGAAGCACAACCGGGAGCTTTACCGCCGCCACGGATTGCACAAAAGCATCTACAGTCCGCTTGGACATGCCGATTTTGAAAAGCAGGGACATTCGAGCGACATACCCTGGCTCGACCGGGACAACAGGCTTGAACTGTTGGAGCAAAGCGCTGCATTTCAAGCTTTTGAAAAACCATTGCAAGAAAAAATCCGGCAGTTTGAAAGCGATGGATTTATGGTTTTGGAAGGCGTTTTTTCTAAAAACGATACCCAGTCGCTTAATAATGAAGTAGACGACCTGCTGGCCAAGGGCAAAGCGGGGTTCAATTTCACGGGCCGCAAAATTTTTAACCTTTGGGAAATCAGCAAACAGGCCGACGAGCGCTTTTTCCGAAACGCCGAGTTGCTACGTCTCCTCTCCTTTTTGATGGGAAAACAAGCCGTCCCGTTCCAGTCGCTCAATTTCACCTTGGGCAGCGAACAGCGTATGCACTCCGATTCCATCCACATGACCACCGAACCGCCCGGCTACCTCCTGGCTACCTGGACGGCCCTGGAAGATGTAGAAGATGGTTGCGGGCCATTGGTGTATTACCCCGGCAGCCACCGTTTGCCATTTGTTTCTACACAAGACTACAACTCTGGGAACTCCAAGTTTACCATCGGCCACAACAGCAACCGCCATTACGAAGATAAAATCGCCGAACTGATCGCTGAAAAAGGGCTTGAAAAAAAGACATTCCTGCCCCGTCGCGGCGATGTGCTGATCTGGCACGCCAACCTGCTGCACGGCGGCAGCCCCATCACGCGCCCCGGTACAACGCGCCGCAGTATGGTTTGTCATTACTATGCTGAAGGGGTGATCTGTTACCATGAAATGTCGCAGCGGCCTGCACTGATGCCCAAACGTTAATTTTCTTCCGAACCCTTTTCCTACTCCGTTGTTATAGCGACTCAAAAAAAGGAGCAAAAATGTCTATTCGCATTATCCCCAAAGCACAACAAGGATCCGGCGCTTTCAATGGCGGCGAAATCCTGGAAAACAAGCCCATCGGCTTTCCGCAAGACCACTCCAGCATTAAGCCTTATTCTAACCTGTTTTACTGGGCGCATGCCCGCGCAGTAGCCGAAAGCACCATTGGCTTACACCCGCACCAGGGCTTTGAAATCTGCTCATTTGTGTTGAAAGGAGAAATTCGTCACTACGATACCAAACTCAAAGAATGGCGCCCCTTAAAAGCCGGCGATGTTCAGATCATTCGCGCCGGAAACGGTATCAGCCACTCAGAATGGATGGGCAAAGATGGCGAGATGTTTCAAATCTGGTTCGACCCGAATTTGAACAAAACCATCACGCAACCAGCCAGTTACGATGATTATCGCAGCGCTGATTTTCCAGAAAAAACGGTGGGTGCAGCCCGTGTAAAAACCCTGGTTGGCGAAGGCAGCCCCTTCCGTATGGACACCCCTGGTATTGAAATCCTCAGCATTGACATTGCTGCTGGCGACTTCAGTCTGGCTGTTCCGAACGGTAAAATCGGTTCCGCCTACTTACAGGAAGGCAGTGCCAAATTCAACGGCGAAGCGGCCAATACCAGTGATTTCGTTTTAGTGGAAGGACAGGAAACGCTGGAAATAAGTGATGCGGCACAAGCAAGGGTGTTTATCATCTTTTCACCGAAGGAATTGGACTACAAAACGTATGCGCAATTGCGGTTTTGAGCATCCCAATACCACCTTGCGGCATAAGCACTTTTGCCAAGCACAATGCGCAGTAGCACTGCGTTTACGCCAATGTCGTTGACTTAATCTCCATCCTTATTCTCCTTTCCGGTGGCAAGTAATTGTTCATTCGGTTTGGCAAGGCTTTTATCCAACCCAGGTTAAGCCCGCCATAGCGGCAAAGCAACCAGCCAGTTGGGCTGCCTTCCGGCAATTCAAACGTTTCTTTTTTCAGGAAACGCAGGGCTTGTTCCAGGCTCAAATCTATTCCCTTCAACTGCTCGGAAGCCAGGAGGCTGAGCGCCAGCGCATGATCTGGCACAAAATCCTTGCCTTTAAATTCGCCGATAGGCGTACCGAACCATTTGATTTTCAAATGCTTGTCCAGCAACAGGAAATCATTTTCCAAATCAGCGGGCAAGGCAAGCACATTGCCCATTGTTGTTTGAAATATTTTCACATCGGCATCATGGCGCAACCACCGGCTGGCTTCTGGAATAAGTGCTTTTGACAGCGGCGACAAGCTGCGAAAGGTACTTACTGCGTGTTTCCGGCTGCTTGCACTGTCCAATTTTCGAAACACCGCAATGAAAAAGCCTTCCCCGCGCAGCTTGTGCGGGAAAAACTGATAGCCACCGCCACGGGATTCAATACCCCACGCTGCGGGAATTTCCAAGGACAGCACTTCTAAGCCAAACTCCGCTGAAAGCCACTTCACGTTGTCCCCATTTTCTGCTGAATTGTAGGTGCAGGTACTAAAAACCAGTACGCCTCCTGGCGCCAGGCATTCCACCGCCGCACTGAGTATGCGTTTTTGACGGGCAGCACAAAGCGTCACCGCATCCAGTGACCATTCCGACACGGCATTTGGGTCTTTGCGAAAAAGGCCTTCGCCGCTACAGGGCGCATCGGTCACGACGACATCAAACCAGTTTTCAAGTTCGGAAAAGGCTTCTGCTTCTCCGCTGGTAACCGCAACATTGGGATGGCCCCATTTCTCCAGGTTTTCCCGAAGCGAATTGGTACGCGAACGGATGGTTTCATTGGCCACCAACAGCCCTTTTTCACCCATCATAGAGGCTAGTAAAGTACTTTTGCCGCCTGGAGCGGCGCATAAATCGAGAACTTTTAATGGTTTAGTAAAATCAACGACTTGCCGCAAAGCTTCGTGCAAGAACATGGAAGAGGCTTCCTGAACATAATAGGCACCAGCGTGAAACGCGGGATCAAGGGTGAAAATCGGGCGCTTTCCCAGGTAAAAACCCTGCGGATGCCAGGGCACCAGAGCATCTGTTTCGAGAAAGGGCAGCCCCGCTTGTAATGACTTGCGCGGATTGAGTCGGATGCTCACGGGTGTGGGCTGTTCCAAAGCAGCGCGAAACGCCGTAAATGCTTCGTCGCCGAGAAGGCGTTGCATTTGAGCAATAAATGGTGGTGGAAGCATGTGGAGAAAGACGTAGTGCGGACAATTGATTGGGCAAAAATGCAACGAATCTATTGATTCATAGAAATCATCTCTATTTTTGACCATTAAATCTGCTTGAAACTTTACAAATGATACAAGCTAAGCAAGCTATCCAGCTCATTGTCCGGCAAATAGATGATTTGTTGCAACAAATTGAGCCTCATGACTATAGATGCCCATTGAGGGAATTTGACGGCAGCACATTGGGGCAACATTTTCGCCATATCCTGGAGTTTTTTCAATGCCTTGAAAAAGGTATAGAATGTGGCTCAATTGATTACGCCTCAAGGGAACGCAATATGTTGTACGAAGACAACCCATTGTTGACAGCTTCAGCCTTTAATGATTTTACCCAGCTTTTGGAACCCTCAATCGAAGACAAATCATTGATGGTAAAGGCAGAATTTGGTGGTGAAGAACGGCCAGTGTACAGCAGCACTTTGGGCCGCGAGCTGCTTTTTGTTTACGACCATGCCATTCATCACCTGGCGATGATCAAAATTGGTATTCGATGCCATTTTCCTGCAATACAAATAGACAGGGACTTGGGGGTATCACCTTCCACCATCAAGTCGCGGCAAACCGTCTCATAGACACACAGCCCAGATCAGCGCTCCGGTTTCCAATTCCAATTTGCCAAAGCGCAACTGGTAATTGTGCCAAAAGTCGTTTTTTTCAATAACGCCATTGGCCTTTCCCGTTTGTCCATCCCATTCGACATCTTCCACAAAAATGTTTTTTCTAAAATCTAAAGCTTTGAGGCCGTACGTTTTATAAAGGCTTTCTTTTGCCGTCCAATACAGGTGGTACAATTCAAAACGTACGGATTCTGGAAACTTTGCCACAAAATCAAACTCCGCTTCTCCCAGAAATTTTGAGGCAAGGCGCGGCATTTTTTCTACCAAAACCTGAATATCGCAACCGCAATTCTGCGCAGAAATGAGGGCACCAACCACACCTTGTGAATGGCTCAGTGAACAGTACAAATCTGGCTGATCGAGGAAAAATGGTTTGGAAAAGGCATCTTTGGCCAATGGAAGGCGATGCGTCGAGCCCGTTATTTTGTGCAAAAGCCAGCGACTCGATAACCACTCCAAACGCCGCTTTTGCTGCATATCAGTCATTTCTTGTGCTTCAGCGATGCTTAGTGGTAATGCTTCCTTAAAAAAAGTTTCAGGCTCAGCTATGTGCCAAAGGCCAAGTGTCGTGCCAGGGAATGGTTGGGTGCTGCGTAATAGTGCCATAATACAGCGCAAAGTTGCAAAAACAAAAAGCGCTGCCCAAGAAAATTCCTCAGACAGCGCACATGATTTACTAAAATCGGTTCAACCTGGGAAGAAAGTTATTGGCCAACTGTTTTAGCAATCTTTACCAAATTCGTTTTCATTGAATTGACAAGCTTCACTTGTTGCCCAATGGATTCTAACACAACATTGGTGAAACCCAATTCTGCAGGTGTTGTCCACCCTGGCCTCTTGATGATCAGCAACAATTCGCGCAAATCTTTTTCCGAAGCCTTTTGGAGGCTGGCCAACGCTTTGCTCAAAGCAGTGATCTTTTTTTCAAGTGCGACTCTTTCAAAGTCTTTCATGGTATTGGAATTTTTTGGTGAAAAAAAATTGTGGAAAAGGAGGTTATCGGGCAACAATAAATTTCTCTGTGACCGTATTTTTTGATGTCTGTAACGTAAGCACATAAAGCCCGGGAGCATAGCTTTCTGCATCAACTTCAAATTGCAGGCTTCCTGCCTCATGCCAGTCGCTGGCTGCAAAGCTCTTGATCATTCGACCCTGTATGTTGCGTACATACAAACTGTAAACGCCATCTTCTGGCAATTCAGCCGTTACAAAAAGTCGGTAAGTAGTTGGATTGGGATAACAGTTCAAACCTAATTTGCCAGAAAACACATCCTGCCGCTCAGACCTGTCCTTTGCCATAGAAGCCGCTGAATTGGCCAAATCCCAGGATGTCGGCTTGAATGCAGGGCTGATGTTGCACTCCCGGATCAGCGCCCAATAGTCGCTGCCTTGCTGCGCCCAAAAACCAACTTTCATATCGATAAAATCGCCCGCCTGCATGATGACCTTCCCGCCGGGGCTGACCACCCCGTTGGTATTGATAAAATCTTCTGCCATGAACAATCCGGAAGGGATCGCACCACTGACAAACAGGCTGGGTGTGCAGGTATTTAACAACGTGAAATAATCAGTGGTAAACATCCCGCGTCCGTGGGTGGCTGCCGCCACCAGGTGGTCGCTGCTGCGGTATTGCAGCATATCGACCCGAACGTTTGCAAGGCCAAAGGTGTTCGTGGGCCACCATTGGGTATTCACGCCATCCAGGTCGTCGGTGCTCCAAATGCCCAGTTCTGTGGCCAGCATTACCTGGTCGTGGTTGAATGGATTGAACATGGCCCAGCGGATGGGCATATCAGGCAGGTCGTCATCCAGGTCTACCCATGTTGCGCCGCCGTCAGGGGTTTCCCAAACGCTGTTTACGCCAAAATTTGAGAAGATTACGAGCCAGTGGTTGTCATTGCCGGGTTCCATTTCAATACAGGAAATATAGGAGGCGGGCATTCCAGCTGGTTTTGCAATAACCGTTGCGGTAGTTGCGCCAGGCATGTTAGCATTGTCAACCCTTACAATTCGGCCATTTGTGGTGCCTACGATGATTTGGTTGGCTGTAAGGGGAGCTACTGCGACTGCACTCACATTGCTGCCGCCAAAAGCTCCTGCATAGGTTTCTGTGGTATTGGTATTGGCACCACCAACATCCGAAATGCGACCCAGGGAATTTAGTGTATCGGAATAGTACAGGATATTGGCCGTGTTATCGTATTCAGAAGGAGCGATAAACAGTACCTTAGTGTCGTCTCCTCCAGGAAGTAATCCACCAAAACTGGCACCCCCATTGGTAGAAATATTGTACTGTCGGTTTTGAAAACTGGTGATCTGAACATTCGGATTGTCCTGGTCAATAAAGGAAAAGGCGCCATCGCCACCAGTTGCCAAAGAGGTATTGGCAAGCCCTGCTGCCGTAAATTTTTGCGTGCCGTTATCCTGGGTTCCGCCCAACATGTAATTGGATCCACTGCTCGGATGCAATGCGTTAGACAAAAACTGCGTGACGTTGTAACCGGTATTGCGTTCGGTCAAAGCAGGGTTTGCCGCAGCACCGTTAGTGGTTCGGTAAACACCACCGTCGCAACCAAATACAATGTCGTTGGAGTTGCCTGGCCGGTACACAATGGCGTGCTGGTCGCTGTGACCAATTCCGATGCCCGTCCAGTTGGCTCCAGCATCAGTTGAGGCAAACAAGGCAACAGCGCCGACCCAAACCCGATTGGCATTGTTGGGGTCAACGGCAAGGACTAGGTTGTACCAACTTTGGCCGCCAAGGGCTGGAATGGTGACTGGCATCCAGGAGTCGCCCCCGTTTGTCGATTGGAACACGCCCAGAACAGAGTCCTTGTTAGGGTCATCTGTTTTCTGGTGTGCTGCGTACAATATTGTGGCATCATTGGGGGCACAAGCAATTTCTACCCTACCAAAGTTACTGCTTGGCAGTCCAGTATTCACGGCTGCCCAGGCTCCGCCTGCCTGGGAGCGAGACACGCCGATGCCTGGCCTGGTGGCAAACAAGTCACCATCTGCTGCAATTTCAAAATCTTGAACGGCATTGCCTGCGCCGAAAATGGTCGGCCATGAGTTGCCGTTGTCCATCGAGCGGCGCAAACCGTTGTTGGTCGCAGCATAGATGGTGCCCGCATTGTCGATCACGATCTTGTTCACATCGGCAAAAGCGTTTGGCAGCCTTGTCCAGTTGGCACCGCCATCCATGGAACGCCAGATACCGAGTCCGCCCACCGCGTCATAGTTGCCAAATCCCTCGCCTGTTCCGAAGTACATTGTGTTCAAGTTTGTAGGGTTTTGCGCTATGGTCGTAATGGCCAGGTTGTCGAACAGGTCGTTGATTTTTGTCCATGAAATAGCGCCGGCGTCAATGTCGCCCGTGCGCCAAAGCCCGCCTGCCACACCTGCCGCCCATACTGTTCGGCCAGAGGGGTCGTTCCCGTCTATCAGGATGCCACGGGTGCGGCCACCGACGTTGTTGGGTCCGCGCTCGTCCCAGTATACCGGGATGGCATCGTCTTTTGAGGCCATTTGAGCGCGTTTTTGTTCCGCAATCTTCTGAGCTTTAATGAGCCGTTCCCTGGGGATGGTATTGGTTGCGGGGTCGCGAGTCATCAAGAATTCTTGTTCAAATCGACCTTTGATTGTCGTCGCGAGATCTCCTTCTTTTTCATCGTCCATTTCCATAGGCTCTAGTACCATATTGTGGAAGCAATTCCACAATGCAGGTGCAAACCAGGCGAACGAAAAAATCGAAACACAGATCGCTATTATTTTAAGTGTATGTTTCATAATACGATGTGTTTGATGGTGAAAAATCAGTGCTTCGCTGTTGTTAAGTCCGTGCGCAATGCGTCGATTTGTTTTTGTTGCTCGATGATAATGAGGGTGAGTTGTTCTATTTTTTCAAGGAGAATGCGCTGGTTTTCGCCGAGTTCAATACCGCCAGAAGCGGCAACTTCTTTTGCAGAAGGTACGCCAGGCAAGTGCTTATTTTCTTTAATAAATTGCTCCCAGGCTTTGATATCCGGGACGGGGGCATCGAACACATAGTCGGGCCAGGTGGCTTGTAAGGCCACGCGTACTTCTTCAGCAATCACTTTTCCGCCAACGCTCAGCATATAACCTGCGCCGTAATTTGCTGCACCGATTTTCATGCGCTGGTCGAAATTTGACTGCCCGTCCACGTCCAATTCCGCTTTCAGGTGGGTGTTTCCAGTCACATCCTGGGTACCGTCTACATTTGAATTCCCATCCACATCAGCATTGCCAACAACTTTCATATTGATGCCAACATTGAGGTCATTGCTCACATTGGCGCGGCCATTGATACGGGTATCGCCGCCAATGGTAAGCAGGTAAGCGGGGTCGGGGGTTACTGTGCCAATACCTACATCAGTGCCATCGTCGAAAAGCTGGCTATCGCCCAATTTGCTGGAAGGGTTGTCGGGAGGCAGGAAGCGCGCGATACGGTTTGGCGTGCCTTTAATATCCGCACTGGTAAGCAGTTTGTCCCAAGCAGCAGTCCAGGCAGCATTGTTTTCTGTTTCGCGGCGGTTCCAGATGCCGTCTTGTCCGAAAAAGAGCTGGTGGTCGTAAGCGCCGCCACCTGGGGCAAGGCTCAACACACCGCCGAAGTTATTGGCCATTGCGGAGGCTGGCACGCCGAGCGTGGAACGTTGTCTCCTTTCAAAATACGCTTCATTGGTGTACGTATTTGGCGCATCGTTGGCAGCAGAAAGCTGGTCGAAATGGATGCGACCGTGGAACCGTCCAGAAGTGTGGGTGTTGCCAACAACATCCAGGTTGAAGGCAGGGACGAGGGTGCCAATGCCTACCAGGCCTGTTTCTGTGAGTATCATGTGCTCCGTAAGGGCAGCGCCATTGTTGGTAGCAAAAAGCATGTTCGCCGTCAAAGAACCAGGAGAAGTTGCTTTGGTGATCGACCGAATGCTAGCGCCAGTTCTAATGGCATTAATATCCGTCAGGCCGTTCCATTTTATGGTGCCGATGACATCACCTGTTTGGATGGCAGTTGGGTTGTTGCCACTGCTACTGCTGTTATGGCGATACATGATCAATTCAGGTTTTTTGCCTGAAACTTGAGCGAAGGTGGTTTGTGCGACCATACAGCATAGTAGCACGATCAATGTAAAAAAAAAGGTTGTCGTTTTCATTGGAAAAGGAATTTGGTGGGTGAAAATGTTTGAAAATAGTGGCTGCTAATCAGAAGAATTCTGAGCGGACTCTAATGGCTGGAAGCTTGAATTATCTGGTTCGTGTGGTTTATGAAAATAATGGAAGAATCGTGAACCAGAAGTGTGACTTTTTTCAAAGAATCCGCTCAAACGGTGGGGCTAATCGCTGCGATGGAGTCCAGCATAGTCAAAATATCAGCCGCAACAGCAGATAAATCCCGCTCCACCGCTTCATTGCTAAAGCGGATTACGGTGACGCCAAGTTCTTTTAAAACCTCTGTTCTGGTTTCATCATGTAGCATTTGTTCAGTACGAAAGTGGTACCCGCCATCAATCTCAATGGCCAGTCGTTTAGCATGGCAATAGAAGTCCAGGATATATTTTCCGATGGGGTGCTGCCTGCGGATTTTGTAGTTGCCGAGGCGTTTGTCTCTCAGTGCTTCCCACAATATCGATTCAGTGTTGGTGGGGTTATCCCGGTGTTTTCGGGCATATTCAAATAGTTTGGGTTTAGCACCATGGTGCATGCGCGGTTTGGGTTCAGGTGGGGGTGTTTTCATTGTACGAAAATAACGGGATTTTGGGAAAAATACAAGTACTTTTTCGCACTTATTGGCAATTTGCTGCGGGGCATTTTCTTGGCTTTAAGGACCTAACAATATGGCCTGCAGGGCTTGGGGACAAGGGAGGGTTTGTTCGTTTCGCGCATTGCCCCCCTGCCCCTTGCAGGGGAGTGCATTACTGATTAACTTGGTATTTCGTCATTTAATGAACGAAATGTACCCTAACCGAAATGCACTCCCCTGCAAGGGGCAGGGGGTCAATGCGCAAAACGAACATACCCCCCTTAACCTGCGTCCCCTCGCCAAAACTGTACAATTAAATATGCCATCCAGGCGTCAAAAGCACTTTTCCATATTGCATACTCACTATCTTTTGACCATAATGATTTAACTTGCACTCCTAAATTACACACGTCTAATTTTTTCACCAACCTAAAGCTAATCTCATGCTAAAACGTTACGCATCCTTCGCCTTTGCACTGTTGCTCGGAATGAACTTTTCTTCAGCAAAGTCAGTTGACTTCCTGGAGCCAATGACTCCTAAAAAGTCCAAAATAGTCAATATCTCGCTCCTTACTTTAGATACCGGCGATGTCCAAGCCCCCATCATTACCTGCATGAATGGCATCTCGGTCAATATTATGCCCACTGGCGTGATAACACTGTGGAACACTGATTTTGCGATTTCGGCCAAAGACAATGAGACACCTGTTAATCAAATAAAATTTGGCATCCGCAAAGCAGGAACCGGCACTGGATTTCCAGTAGATTCAATGGGAAACCCTATTACCAACATCACATTTGATTGTGAAGCGTTGGGCGTTCAAACCGTTGAAACCTGGGCAATAGATTTGGAGGGAAATGCTGATTATTGTACGACTACAGTGCAGGTTTTGGACAATAATATGAACTGCAGCAACAATGGTTTGGATGGAAGACTGTGTTTTAGGGAATATTGCAGTGGTTTGGGCATTTCCGAGGTTGTCCTGCGAATATACTCTGATACGCTCCTTTCAAACCCACCCGTTATGTTTTATCAAACGGGTTCCGACAATGCATGTTTTGATGTGCCAAATTTTGATCTGATTGATTCGACTTTTATCATGGCCTTGGCTAAAGATGACAACCCGGCAAACGGGGTAACTACCTACGATATCCTACTGATAAGCAAGCATATACGAGGAATCCAACCATTCACAGAGCCTTGGCAATGGGTCGCTGCCGATGCCAATCAGGACTATATGGTAGATGCCCAAGACAGCCTCGAACTCATTCATTTGATTTTGGGCATCAACCAATATTTGCCCAATGAGGCTTCCTGGCGCTTCGTCCGCTCCGATTATGTATTTCCAAGCCCCAACCCATTGTCACAGCCTTTGCCTGAAACAATTAGGGTTGGCGAATTGGTTGATTCAGCTCAAGTATTATTTCTGGGAATAAAAATCGGCGACCTTACCATTGATTGCCAACCCCAAACCCCGGTGAAAACGCCTGCCAATTCTCCGAATTTCTACGCTGCCGTCAATCCGAACCCAACCACTAAAGGCGCCATGCTCAGCGTTTACGTGGAGCATGCAGCAACGGCACGCCTTCAAATCCGGGATATTTCAGGGAAACTGACCTTTGATTCGGTGATTCAGCTTCCCGCAGGGAAACAATCCTTAGAAATCCCAGAAATTGCCTTGCCCGTTTCGGGGATGTATTTCTATAATCTGCAAATTGAGGGAAATATGGTTTCCGGGAAAATTATCCGCATATAATTGCCTTCCTCCTCTCTGGCAGCTTTCGAAATGGGAAAATCCGGAAGCTGGCGGAGAGTTCCCAATTTATGCTCTTTCAAAACTTATGTGAAACTTGTGCCGTACGGCTACTATTGGCAAATTAAGCCCCAACTTTGCCAAAATTTTCAACAGCCCGATTATGCGATTTCTTTCAAAAATTATACTTGCATCATTTTTTGCCACCCTTTTTACAGCATGTTTTCAAACTGCAACCGATCGCCCTTTGCCCATCCTCGGCGAGCGCGACATCTCACCCGCTGGCGACACCATATACCCCACGATTCCTGATTTCCAGTTCATCGATCAGGACGGTCAAATCGTGAACAACGCCACTTTTGCCGGCAAAGCTTATGTGGTGGATTTCTTCTTTATTCACTGCCCCACCATTTGTCCAAAAGTAAAGGCCAACGGTCTCCGGGTGTACAACAAATTCAAAGACAACGACGGCTTATTGATGCTTTCCCATTCCATTGATGTGCGCAATGATACGGTGGCTGCATTAAAGCAACATGCAGATAAACTGGGAATATCCGCAAAAAAATGGCACCTCGTCACGGGCGACCACGATGCCATCTACGGTATAGCGGACAACTATTTCAGTGTAGCCACAGAAGACCCCAGCGCACCCGGCGGCTTCGACCACTCAGGCCGCATGATCTTAGTAGACAAAAACCGCCACGTACGATCTTTTTGCGATGGCACCAACGCTGAGTCTGTGGATAAGTTTATGCTGGATATTGAAAGGTTGCTAAAGGAAAAGTAAAAGGCCAATCTTGATTTGGATAATTTCGCCTAGTGCACGGACAACTACCAAGCGTCACTATTCCGAAATCCGCACTCCGAAATCCGCATTCATTCATTCGCTTTCCACACCCGCAACACATTGCCGCTGCAAATCTTGCGAATATCCTCGTCCGAATAACCGCGCCGCATCAGCTCCTCAATGAGGTTGGGAAACATGCTCACATCGGCCAAATCGGGCGGAAGGGCAGCCCCTACCCCATCGAAATCGCTGCCAAGCCCGATGTAATCAATGCCCACCAGGTTTTTTATGTGGTCAATGTGATCGGCCACTTCGCGAACGGATATCCAGAAAGGTTCGCCGTTCTTTTGGCCAAATTCCTTATAAAAAGTTGCGGCTTCAGGGCCGTATTCGGGGAGTTTCAGCGCTTCACGGGTGGAGTCGGCCATTTTCCAGGCGGCGCGTACCTGGCCACCCAGGAAGAATTGGCTGAAAGGCACTTGCACCACACCATTTGTTTTGGCAATAGCTTTAGTTTTTGATACGTAATGCTATGTTTTCTATGTCCCTATGTGGGCGTCAATATCGGGAAGATGTGTTGAAAATTTTATCAAGTTTTTAGTGAATTGATATTGCTCCCCACGTTTGGGGTGCGGCAGCATCAACGATCGAAACTAAAAATTGCGGCATCCTTATTCTTTAGCCCGCGAATTTTATCCGCAATAATACCCGCTGCAACGACACTAAAAACAATTCCGTTGCCCCCATAACCCATTGCAAAATGCACACGGTCATGGTCGTAATTCCCAATAAATGGCAAGCCATCTTTTGTTTCTGCAAAAGTACCCGCCCAGGAATAATCAATTTGAAAAGGAATGTCCGGAAATATTTTTTGGAAGTCTGCCTGCAACTGTACTTGCTTTCTAGGAAGAAGCGCGTCTCGTTTTTCAGGGTTTTGGAATGTTTCATCTCGCCCTCCTACTAAAATCCGGTTATCGCTGGTTGTACGCATGTATAGGTAAGGTGTTTTTGTCTCCCAAATAAGCGCATTTTGCTTCCAAATTGGTTTCTGTGCCATTGGCTTGCTCACGATCGCGTAGCTGGAGTTAAAGTCTGTTACCTTTTTATCCAGGTATGATTGTGTTTCATATCCACATGCAACAATTATGTGATCGGCATGGATTTCAAATCCGCCGCTTGTCTTAAGAAATACCCCATTTTTACCAACTTCCCAAGCCTTTATTTCGGATAAATCATAGACACTATTGCCTCCCGCAGCAACATCTCTCAAAAGGTAGTGGCATAATTTATAGGGATTGACTTGTGCGCCCTGGCTGGATAAAATCCCGCTAGGGGCATCAAATCCAAACCGGTTTTTTATATCTTTATTTGATAAGCATTGTACATCGAATCCTAGTTTCTTTCTAGCTGTGTATTCCGGCACAATAATTTCCTTGCTATGCTTTTTATAACTGGCATAAAATAAACTGGGATACTTTTTAAAATCTGCTTTGTCTGAATATTTACTTGAAAGTTGCGCTATTTTATCAATGGCATGGGAGCACAATTGATACGCACGTCTCGCATTCGCTTCCCCTACCATCGTTTCCAACTGAAAGAGCGGCACATCAATTTCATATTGCAACATGGACGTGCTTGCTGAAGTACTTCCATAGCCAACATGGCGTTTGTCAACTACAGTCACCTGCATTCCACATGAAAATATCCGGTGCGCAATCAAGGCTCCGGTAATACCGCCTCCAATCACCAGAACCTGTGTCCGGATATTTTGGCGCAGGGTAGGAAATGATTGAATAATCCCTTCTTTTATCATCCAAAAGGGGTAATCCGAATGTAAGTTCATCTAGATTCTGAAATGAAGGCTGCCTAAAAATAAAAAAACGGCGCAACTGTGGGAGTTGCGCCGAAAAAAAAATTAGCTATGGATATTTTCCAAGGTCTGTGCGTGCATTTTGTTGGCATTATGGGCGCTGCGGATTGAAGCCAATTGGCGGCTAAGCACCATGTTCACATCGGCCGGCAAAGAAGGGTCGGTTGATTCGAGCGCAGATTCGTAGGCCTTGATGGCTGCTTCATCACCATATACACATGAATTGAGTGCCGATTCTTTTTCGTGGCTGGAGAGCGAAGTTTTTATGTCCATCCATGTTCGGTGAATCATTCCACCAATGGTAGTTTCAGTGGCAGGTTCTCCGCCCAGGCTCCGAACATGGCTGGAAAGCTCCTGAATAAAACGCTCGCTGTCAGACTTGTATTGGCTGAAGGTTACTGTGGAGGTAGCACCATTACCTTCTGTGACATCCTCGATGGCATGGTCATATCCCTTTACACGGTCGCGGTTAATTTGAATGAGATCGTTCAGGGTTTCAGCCTGAGATTGTTGGTTGGTCATAATTTAATTATTTTAGTGTGATTGTTTTTTGTAGAGTCCCAAAAATATATGCCACGAAAAGTAACATAACATATATGGGGCAGGATAGACAGGCTGGGGAGAAATATTCCCAGAAGGGCACTTATTTTTCAATTACATCCTCTAAAAAATCTGGTCATCATCGTCAGTGTCAAAGCCTTCGGCATCATTCATTTTTTCTCCACGAGATACGTCAGTGTCTGTCCTCTCACCTTTGCTGTTCGGTGGTTTTTGAGTGGTATCACTGGGTCTCTGCTTGGATTTATCTGCGGTAATTTCTGGTCTCTCTCTGTGGGGATCTGGCTTTTTAGTTGGATCTACAGGTTCAGAATGCCGTGGACGACCTCCTCGATCCATGTCAGGAACATGCTTTTTTTGGACGCTGGTACTTTTTTCGGACTTTTTCATTGTTGAAAATTCTATTTGGTTAAAAATTGTTCTTTTGGTTGGTTTGGCGTGTTGAACCGTGTTGTACCGCATTCAATAGAGTACAAGTCAGTACATCACAAGGGTATTCGTAGCTTATCCGAAAAATTCCATGCCTGACAGAATTGTGGAGTTTTGTCCGCAACATGGGGACAGATTTGTTTAATAGTGTGGATTTTTTTCCCTTTATTAAAACAACATTGATTCTTCGGCTATTTTCGCCCAAAATATTTTCCCTTGTCTGCACAAAAAATCATACTCATCTCTCCTGCGCACCCGCTCCGTGGCGGTATTGCCGCCTCCTCGGAAAGGCTCGCGCAGGCATTGCAAGCGAAAGGTCATGCCGTAATTATCTATTCATTCTCCCTGCAATACCCGGCCCTACTGTTCCCTGGCAAAACGCAGTTCACGGATGAGCCAGCCCCCAGAGACTTGAACATAAAAACCCAACTAAATTCCATCAACCCAATCAATTGGTTATTGGTTGGACGAGCC
>Ga0105044_10004597_pt1 | contig 18956 bp, 21 predicted proteins | sample MAT01_FD_78092 | JGI IMG/M metagenome (GOLD analysis project Ga0105044, IMG submission 78092) | Freshwater microbial communities from Lake Fryxell liftoff mats and glacier meltwater in Antarctica - MAT-01 | ecosystem: Environmental > Aquatic > Freshwater > Ice > Liftoff microbial mat | place...
GACCTTACCTCTGGCCGCATTATTATTACCGCCATGGTCAGCTTGTGGGCCTTTAGGCTGGGTGGTTTCTTGCTGTATCGAATTTCGGTAACTGGCCGCGATCAGCGCTTTGATGTTTGGCGTCACAGTTTTTGGCTACTTGGCCGTTTTTGGGTATTACAGGCCATAACTGCCTGGGTTGTATTGCTGCCTGTGCTCTTGGCGCTCAACAAGCCAGAAGTTAACATAACGATGCTCGCCGTTGCTGGCATAATTGTCTGGGTCGCTGCGTTGGCTATAGAAACTGTTGCCGATGCTCAAAAGTTTCGCTTTACGCAAAACCCCAACAACAAAGGCAAGTGGATTGCCGAGGGCTTATGGAGTTGGTCACGTCATCCAAACTACTTTGGCGAGATACTGGTGTGGGTTGGTACCTATATTGCAGTCTTCTCGAGCCTAACAGCCCCCGAGCGGCTAGCCGGCCTGGCTAGCCCGATGTTTATTGCGGGCGTTCTGTTATTTGCAACTGGTATTCCCATACTAGAGAAATCTGCCGATAAGAAGTGGGGCAAAGATAAAGCCTATCAAGAGTACAAAAAGCGCACCAGTGAGTTGGTCTTGCTCCCACCAAAACGCTAGTGGTATAGTGTGAGTATGAAATCTAATAGTGAGCTAATTGATTTAACTGGTAAAACTGCCATAGTAACCGGTGGCGGCAAGGGGATTGGGCGGGGGATTGCTGCCAGGCTTTCAGAAGCCGGCGCCAATGTCGTGATTGCCGATATGGATGAGGCTTCGGCTAAAGCCGCCTCGCAAGAATTAGCCAATAAAGGACACAGAACAGCTGCTTATAACGTTGATGTATCTGATGAGATCGCTGTACAGAACTTGATTACTGCGACTAAGGAGCACTTTGGTTCGCTCGATATTCTTGTTAATAATGCCGGCATCTACCCGCCCAAGCCAATTGCTCAAATGTCCACCGATGATTTTGAGCGCGTAATACACGTTAACTTACGAAGTGTATTCCTGACTACTAAGTATGCTGCGGAGGTTATGAAGCTCCAGAAGAGCGGCAAGATTATTAATGTTACGTCTATCGATGCTCTTCATCCTAGCATGATTGGCCTGGCTCATTACGATGCTAGCAAGCATGGCGTATGGGGGTTCACTAAGAACTCCGCATTGGAGCTTGCAGCGGATAACATTCAGGTTAATGCGATTGCTCCAGGCGGTATTGCTACGCCGGGTGTGGCAGCTATGAGCACTGGTGCGAGTGCCGAGCAGATGAAGGCTCAGACCGAGGCCTTTATGGCTAAGATCCCCATGCATCGCATGGGTGAGCCCGACGAGATCGGTACGGTTGCCCTATTCTTGGCTTCCGACATGTCCAGTTATATGACCGGTGCCCAGATAGTTGTTGATGGCGGTGCTCTGTTGAGCTAATTTCTTGTAGCGGGGCAGGCAGGCCGGACATACTCTCTGGATTTTAAAGTTGTGACTGGTGTGGCTGAAACCTTTCCTAGCAGCAAGAAGCTTAAGATATTGCTCAAGTTTCATATCGTTGATGTTTAAGATGTCGCCGCACTTAACGCGTATTAAACGATGATGATCACTAAACCGCTCACTGAGCTCAATCTTCCTTATCCCATTGATTACTACTTAATTTCTACTGGCTCTCCGCTTAATGACAATAATTCTCATTAAGATGCCACTAATGAGAATTATTTGCAATAAGTGCGGGGTTTCTTTATTGTGTTAGTCATGAAGAAACTATCACTACGAACAACCATCATATCAATTTCAGCAATCATTGGCTCAGCAGCTATCATCGCAGGCGTAGTATTTGCAGCACAACGGACACAACCAACATCAATAAATAACAAAGTCCAAGTTGTTGCCGGTACCAACGTTTGGGGCGATATCGCCAGCCAAATCGGCGGCGAAAACGTTCAAGTAACCTCGGTGCTCAGCGATCCCGAAGTCGACCCGCACCTCTTTGAGGCCGACGCAAAGACCGCCTCACAAATTTCGTCAGCCCAGCTGGTCATCATAAACGGCCTGGACTACGATGAATTCATGCAGGACCTACTGAAAGCCGCACCAAGCGATAACAAGACAATTCTTACCGTCAGTGACGTGCTCAAGGTGGGCGCTGATGCCAATCCACACCTATGGTACGACCTACCTCGCATTAACGAGGTGGCTACGGCCATACAAGATGAGCTCATCAAAATTGACCCCGCAAATACTGAAAAATATCAAACTAACACGAAGCAGTTTATTTCCGAGCTTCAACCAGCCATAGACAAGCTAACCCAGATTAACAAAAGCTATAAAGGTAAGGGCGTGGCCTATACTGAGCGTGTTGCCGAGTACCTACTGCTGGATGCCGGTCTTGTAGATAAAACCCCAGTCGACTTTGCTGCTGCCGTAGAGAGTGGCATCGAACCCAGCCCACAACAGGTCCAATCTTTTCAGAGCGCGCTTACTTCTGGTGCTGTTGCCGTCTTGCTCTACAACAACCAAGCGGTCAACGATATGACCAAGCAAGTACAAGCTACTGCCGAGCAGTCTAAGGTTGGGGTGGTAGGTGTAGGCGAGACTGTCCCTCCCGGAAAGAGTTTTCAGGGCTGGCAGCTTGATCAGCTCAACCAATTGCTTGTAGCTCTACAAAAATAAGCGCATACTACTAACCATGAGCGCCATAACGCTAACAAATGCCAGTCTGCAATTTGGCGACCACAAGTTGTGGCAAAACCTAAATCTCAGCATCGAGCCCGGTGAGTTTGTGGTAGTGCTCGGCCCTAATGGGTCGGGCAAAACCAGCTTACTAAAACGTATGCTCGAGGATCATGCCGATCAATGCATAGGTTATATTCCGCAGCAAAGAGGTTTTGGAGAAGACGTCGCCATTCGCGGGTACGACCTGGTCCGTTTTGGGCTCGACGGCCATAAATATGGTATTGGTTTTGGCACAAAGAAAGCCGTAGATAAAGCCATTAAAGCAGTCGGCGCCGAGGATTTTGCGATGCAGCCACTTGGCAAACTTAGTGGTGGCCAGCAGCAACGGCTACGTGTTGCCCAGGCACTAGTAGAAAATCCGAGCATATTACTCTGTGACGAACCGCTGCTGTCGCTGGATCTCACTCAGCAGGGTATCGTCAGTAATCTTATTAACGAACGGCGCACAAAGCACAAGACAGCCGTAGTATTCGTAACTCACGACATCAACCCAATCTTGCCAATGGTCGATAAAGTTTTATATCTGGTGGGCGAGAAGTGGCTACTGGGTAAGCCGGATGATATTTTAACCACTAAAGCTCTGACTGAACTGTACGGATCGCCGGTAGAGGTGCTTAATATCCATGGACGCCTGGTGGTGCTTGGCGCCGAAGACAGCCTCCATGCCGAAGCATTGGGGGGCCATCATGAATAATCTTGGATTGTTTCTGGGTCAATCGTTTGCTCAAAACGCGCTATTGGCAGCCGCACTGGTAGCCATCATCTGCGGCCTGATCGGTCCGTTTGTAATCCGCCGCAACATGGCCTTTGCCGTCCATGGTATTAGCGAGCTGGCCTTTACCGGTGCCGCTGCTGGGCTCTTGTTCTTAAGTAATGCGCTCGCTGGTGCCGTTATTGGCGCCTTAGTTGTAGCCGTTGCCATTGGCATGCTGGGGGTGCGAGAAAAAGAACGAGACTCCTCAATTGGCGTCATCCTGGCTTTTGGCTTGGGTCTTGGCGTATTATTCCTCAGCTATTATCGCGGTTTTGCAACGGCTGCCACTAACATCTTGTTTGGTAATGTGTATGGTGTAAGTGCTACCCAGCTTGGATTCTTAATCGGGATCTGCGCCCTAGTCGTCGTCGGCCTGGTTATTATGTATCGCCCCTTGCAATTTGCCTCCATCGATCCCGAAGTTGCTGCTGCCCGCGGGGTGCCAGTTCGCGCCCTGGGCATCATCTTCTTGATACTACTTGCCTTAACGGTAACCGCCGCCGCTCAAATTGTCGGAACACTACTCGTACTTAGCCTAGCAATTACGCCAGCCGCCGCTGCCATGCGCCTTTCGGCTCGCCCAGCTATTGTTGCGACGTTATCAGTTGCATTTGCTCTTACTGCCGGTGCCGGCGGAGTACTCCTTAGCCTTGCCAGTGGCACCATCAAACCCAGCGTCTTCGTCACCTTCTTGAGTTTCCTCATTTACTTCGTAGCCCGTTTTGTGGTTGCGCCCTTACGACGCCAATAACGTTTAAGCTTGCTCGCTCGCCATTAAGATAGGATAATTACGTAGATGTGACCGACCGGTCGCACGCTCAGATCTCTCGCTGCGGCGGGAAGGAGAAACCATGAAAGACATCATCGATCCCGATCGCGACTTTCAGTCGATCGTCGATACCAAGGCTGCCGAAGGAAAGTTGCTCTGCATGGGGCTCGATCCCGTGTGGGAGAAGCTCCCCATACACCTGCGCGGCAACGACGTCGAGAACCCAGGCTTCCTCTTTAAGGCCAAGGCCTTCTACGACTTCTGCGCGGCCATCGTCGACAAGACGCACGATCTGGTGGCCTGCTACAAGCCCAACGCCGCGTTCTTCGAGGCCCTGGGCTGGGAAGGCGAGATGTACCTCGAGAAGCTCATCGAGTACATCCGCGCAACGGCTCCGGACGTTGCCATCATCATCGACGCCAAGCGTGGCGACATCGACAACACCAACAACGGCTACGTGGCCAAGTACTTCGGTCGCTACAAGCTCGATGCCATCACCGTGCATCCGTTCCTCGGCGAGGAGTCGCTGCGTTCGTTCCTGGACTGCGTCGGCAAGGGCGTGATCGTGCTTTGCAAGACATCTAACAAGGGTTCGGGCGAGTTCCAGGATCGGCTGGTGCTGATCGATGGCGAGGAGCGGCAGGCGTTCGGGCTTGACCCCGGCGTAACGCACATCCCCTTCTACGAGTTCATCGCGTACCGGATGCGGTTTTGGGAGAGCAAGGCCACCCTCTGCGTCGTCGTCGGGGCCACCTGCCCGGCGCACACCGCCAAGGTCCGTGGCATCCTGCCCAACGTTTTCATCCTGCAGCCTGGCGTCGGGACGCAGGGCGGTGACCTGAGCGAAGCAGTGCAGAACGGCATCACCGCCAAAGGAAACGGCATCACGGTCAACGCCGGCAGCAAGGCCCTGTACGCCTTCGTTGGTGAGCGCTTCGCCGAGGCCACCCGTGTGGTAGTCATCGAGATGAACCGAGGCGTCCAGGAGGCGCTACCCTCGGCGGCCTGATCAGGCCGAGTCTCATGAGGATGGGTGGCGGGGTCTACGGACCCTGCCACCTGTCTCTCGACAATTATACTTACGCTTGCGAATAATGTTTATGAGTAGGATAATAATCCAGATGTGACCGACCGGTCGCACAGTTCTTCAAACGAAGGCGATACATTGACCTCAAATACGGAATTGATGGCTGGCGCACTCCAACGGGGTGGTGTGCTCATGATCGCTCCCAGGGACGAACCCTTCATTCTTAAGAGTGGTCGTGAGAGTTGGTTTTTCTTCAACTTCGGCAACCTCTGCGATCCTGAGCAACTCGAGATCGTGGCTGGCTGCTACGTAGACAAAATCTTGGAGCTCGGGCCTCAGAACTTCGACTTCATCTTCGGCCCGGCTTACAAGGGCATTCCTTTAGCGGCGGTGATTTCTCTGCTGCTCTACACGGAGCATGGCATCAAGCTGCCGTTCTCCTACAACCGCAAGGAAGAGAAGACCCATGGCGAGACCGGCCTGATCGTGGGCTACCAGCCAAAGCTCGGTGATCGCGCGCTCATCATCGATGACGTGGTGACAACGGGTGGCGCCAAGAGCGGTGCCAAGGAGATCCTCGAGCCCTTTGGTGTGATCTTCGCCGTCGTGCTTGTCGGAGTTGATCGTTCGCAACCAGGCGCCTTGGAAGAGCTGGAAGCTCTCCTTGGGGCCAAGATCGTGGCAATCACCACACATGAAGCCCTGAAGGAGTACGTCGACTATCCGGATTACGTCAAGGACTCTCCTGGCTTCTGATCCATCATCCGCTTCGTTCTGCTCGGCCGGGGATTCGTTCCTCGGCCGGGCAGGAGCTCGCAATTTATGAATTTAAGAGTGCTTGACAAATATTGCGTAAGAAACTAACATAAATATATGGTTAAGCGCGAAGAACTTATAACTGAATATATGCAGGTTATGGCCATGGTGCAACGACAGGTCATGCCTATTAAAGCACGTAGTGCTTCCGCTCAAGGCTTAAGTCGCCCACAGGCCGAAGCACTGCATCTTTTAAGTTGTCGCGAATCAGCTACTATTAAGTTGATGGCTGAACTGTTGGGTATTAGCTCTAGCGCGGCTACTCAGCTGACCGAAGGTCTGGTGCAGCGCGAATTGGTATCGCGCACCGAGGCAGCGCACGATCGTCGAGTAGTTGAAGTGCGCCTCACTAAGGCCGGCAAGGCAAAAGTTACGGCCCTGCGTGAAGCTTCTAAGGGCTACATTACCGACTTACTGGCCGATTTAAGTGATAAAGAAGTAGTTGATCTGCTGGCTTTGCTACGTAAGCTAGCACATAGTTCTGGCGCCGACAAAAACTGTAGCTAATAAGCCGCTCTGGGTTTGCTATACTGTAGGTATGGCTCGCCAGTTATCCAAATCTGACCTCATGCTTTTTTTGCGACACCCGGCTTGGTTGTGGCTTAAAAAGTTTGAGCCGGCTAAGTTGCCGCAGATTGATGCTAATACTCAGGCCATCTTTGACATGGGCTTTCGATTTGAGGCCTATGCCGAGCAGCTATTTAGTGATGGCCAGCGCATTACCGGTGATTACTTTGAAAAAGATCGAGTAACCGCTCGGTTACTGGCAACCGGTGCTCAAACGTTGTTCCAGGCTAAATTTACCGCTCCCGACAATACCGCTTGCTTGTCTGATGTTATGGTGCGCGTTGGCGGCGATGAGTTTGATCTGTACGAGATTAAGGTCAGTACTAAGGCTAAACCAGAGCATACTTGGGATTTAGCCTTCCAGAAACGGACCATTGAAGCTTGTGGCTACCGAGTTCGTAAAGCTGCCGTGGTCCATGTAAATGGCCAATATGTACGTAATGGCGATATCGACGTTATGGCGCTAACCGGGATCACCGATGTGACCGATGAGGTGAATGCCACTATGCCGGCGCTGGAACCTAAGATTAAGGCTGCTTTTGAGGTCATTACCAGTGGTGAGCGCCCCGATATTTCGCCGCGTTACGCCAGCTATGGCGGCTTTTATGACTGGATGCCAATTTATAAAAAACTTACTGGCGAAGTGCCAGAAGATAGCGTATTAAATCTGGCTCGCCTCAATCAGCCGCTGGCAGCTAGTTTTGAGGAGCAGGGGATTGCTAAAATCCAAGATATACCGGCCGAAGTCATTAGCACCCTGGCCCCAGCTCAACAGATGCAGATTGCTGCTACCAAGACTAAACAAGTCCGTATCGATAATGCTGCTGTCGGCACGTTTATGCAATCTATACAATTTCCAATTTACTTTTTAGATTACGAGACGGCTGCCGATGCCGTACCGTTGTATGATGGTACCAAACCCTATCAGCAAGTAACCATTCAGTATAGCCTGCATATCCTGGACGCACCCGGTAAAGAGCTGCGCCATACCGAGTTTTTGTGGACCGAACCCAGTAACCCCATACCGGCCCTCATTGCTCAGCTCAAAAATGATATTGGTCCGGCGGGAAGTGTGGTGGTTTGGTACAAGAGCTTTGAGTGTGGGCGCCATACCGAGATGGACGAGATGTACCCAGAGCACGCTAGCTTCTTATTGGATCTTAATAAGCGGGTGATTGATCTCATTGATCCGTTCCAGCAACAGCTCTATGTTGATTATCGATTTGGCGGCAGCGCCAGCATCAAAAAAGTGTTGCCGATACTTGCCCCGGATCTTAGCTATAAAGAACTTGGGATTCAAGACGGTGGTTCGGCCCAGCATTCCTACATGCGTGCTGTCTTTGGTGATATGCCGGCCGAAGAATCTAAGCAGGTTTTTGCCGACCTCTTAGTCTACTGCGCCCTAGACACCATGGCCATGGTCCGCATTTATGAAGTTCTTGATGAAGTCGTTGCTGGCACATCCGGTACCCAACCGAGCTTGTTTGTATGACGCATAAAGAGCTTTATCACAAATGTTTTTGTGACGTAGACGGCAAGTTAACGATTGCCCAATTCCCAAATCTATCCGGGGGTATGACAGTCGGGTTTATTGTAGCAAGCTGGATAGTTTCAACGGGCATTATGTATACAATCCTACGAGGCGGCGCCGCCCTTGCTGGATTATGGTGGGCCTATTTAGAGGTTCGCTACGGGGTAAACTATTTCCGTCGCGGACTCGGTTTATTTGTAGCAATCACTATTATTCGTGGCTTGCTAAGCGCCGTGTTATAGGCGTATCATAAAAGCATAAGCAGTTATCCACGACTTCAGGCATTTTGTAGGTTTGCGTAACTCTTGCCGGCCAGCGCGTTTGCGATTAGCCATATTGCCATTAGGCGGCGACGCCGTTCTGGCCGGAAACTATTCCTCGTATATAAAAGACAAGAGCCCACCTACAACCAGATGGGCTCTTGTCGTAGGTGGGCTTGGGGTCTATGCCGAGCGGCGCAATGGCTCGATCAGCCTCACCCTGAGCTGCCGGTTCGTGACTCGGGCAACTTGCAGCAACGAGTTGATCTTGGCCTGGAACTGCTTGCCGGATCCCTCACAGATGACACAGGCCACTAACAGAAGGTCGTTGAGGCTCAACTCGCAGCCGGAATCCAGGTAGGAATCGATGATTACTGCCACCAGGCCCACAGGCGTGACAACTTTGTCGGCATGTGTTACCACACCGCCAATGAACTCTTCAAACTTCTTGCCCGGGTAACAGACCTCAAGACGTGACTCGATCGTCCTTTCATCTGGCAGGGCGAACATGAACGGAAAATCTTTGTACACAGGAACTCCTAATTGTGGGGTGCAAAACTACATTCGAATATACAACTAATATTGGTTGTAGTCAAGTTATAAATGTGCTATAATTACGTCAACGTAACCCCCACCTCGCGCCAAGGAGGCGCTTTTTATATGTCAGAACTAAAGCAAGACCCAAAAAACATTCGTAATATCGCCATTATTGCTCACGTCGACCATGGTAAAACCACCCTCGTCGACGGATTGTTAAAGCAATCTAACATCTTTCGCGACAATCAGTCCGAGATGGGTCAAGAATTGATTATGGATAGCGGCGATCAAGAGCGCGAGCGTGGTATTACCATTACCGCTAAAGTTACTGCCGTTCAGCACGAAGAGTTGCGCATTAACATTATTGATACACCAGGACATGCCGACTTTGGTGGCGAAGTAGAGCGAACGCTTAACATGGCCGACGGCTGTTTGCTGATTGTCGATGCTCAAGAGGGTCCTATGCCTCAAACCAAGTTTGTGTTGACCAAAGCTTTGGGAATGGGTCTTAAGCCAATTGTAGTTATTAATAAAATCGACAAGCAGGGGAGCCGTATTGCCGAAGTAGAAGAAGAGCTGGCTGACTTGTTCTTAGAGCTGGCAGCTCACGAAGACCAACTCTTTTACCCAGTTTATTACGCCATCGGTCGCGCCGGTAAAGCCTGGGCCCAGCCACCGGTTAACCCCGACGAAGATGCCGACCTCGAGGTTATCTTCCGCGCTATTAAGAACGACATCCCGGCTCCAACCGTCGAGCAAGACAAGCCGTTCCAGATGCTGGTTACGGCCCTCTCGTACGACTCATTTAAGGGCAAGTACGCCGTTGGCCGCATTACTCGTGGTCATGTTAAGACTGGTGACGTTGTTACCCTGATTGATAAAGAAGGTAAGCACTCTAAGGCTAAAGTCGATGGCGTGTTTGCCAGCCAGGGCGTTAGTAAATACCAAGTAGATAGTGCCGTCGCTGGCGAAATTATTCAGCTCACCGGTATTGCTAACGCCAAGATCGGCGAAACTATTGCCGATGCCGAGAGCCCCGAAGCACTGCCTGTGCTGGAGATCGAAGCTCCAACCTTACAGATTTACCTCGGACCAAACACCAGCCCGTTTAAAGGCCTGGAAGGTGACTTTACCACCAGCCGTCAGATTGTTGAACGCCTTAGCAAAGAGCTCGAGATCAACATTGGTCTGCGCGTCGAAAACAATGGTATTGGCAACTTGGTCAGTGGACGTGGTGAACTGCATCTGTCGGTCTTAATCGAAACCATGCGCCGCGAGGGTTTTGAGCTCGAAGTTGGTCGTCCGCAAGTTGTTACCAAGCAAGAAAACGGCAAGACCATGGAGCCTATTGAAGAACTTATTATTGAAGTGCCTGCCGAATATGTTGGCGCGGTACAGATGGAGCTTGGCAAGCGCCGGGCCATCAGCAAAGAGCAATTCGCCAATGCCGCCGGTACTACCAAGCTGGTTTACGAGCTGCCAACCCGCGCCCTCCTTGGCCTGCGCAACATCTTAGTTACACAAACGAAGGGCACCATTATCATGAACAGCTTAATGATTGGCTACGAGCCAATAGGCGGCGCCCTGCAACAGCTCCGTAACGGCGTTCTGTTGGCCTTTGAGACTGGCACCACTACCCCTTACGCTCTACAGATGGCCGAAGAGCGCGGCACCTGCTTTGTAGGCGCTGGCGTTAAAGTCTATGCTGGTCAGATTGTTGGCCTCAACAGCCGCGGCGACGATATGGAAATGAATGTTTGTAAAGAAAAGCACCTCACCAACATGCGTAGCTCATCGAGCGATGGTACCGTCCGCCTCACGCCGCACATCGTCTTTAGCCTGGAGCAATGCATCGACTTCCTAGAAAACGATGAGCTCTTAGAAGTTACGCCAAAAAGCCTCCGCCTCCGCAAGCGCGAACTCAATCCTAGCCTCCGCAAGCGCAACGCCAGCAAAAAATAGCCAATTGGTTTAAACCGAACAAAGCGTACACTAGCAGTGTTAGATATATAGAAGCTTAAGGGTCTATTAAGCTCACGTTACAGCGCAAACTCCATAGAGCTGTATTATTATGCGTATCCCGCAGTCGGTACACGTGACCATGGCGTATTAGAGAAAGGATCAGGTTACGTGGTTAGGAAGAAGCCACTTAAACAGATGCGAGGCGATGACGGCAGAATTTATAAAAGAGTACGGTTCATAAAACAAGAATCCCCCGAAGGGAACTCTTGCAAGTCTACTTCAGGGGCAAGTTAGCCCAGGCGCTGACCAATGGCCAGGGTGAAATCCATGTTGGCTTCGACAATCCGTTGATTGCACTGGCTGGGTCGCAGCCGCAAGTACCAGGCGCAGAGCAGTGAGGAGTCCAGTACTTGCGTCAGGCCCTCGAGAGTTAGTACCATGCCGTGGTCGGTAGTGGCGTGATCTACGTAGAGCACGCGGTGAGCACCTAGCTCGTAGGCCAGGCCGGTGGTGTAGGTCTGGACTGCCGTACAAACCGCTGGCCCTAGCTCCAGTACCTGGGTGAACTGCTCGATGAGATCGGGCTTTAGGACAATGGTCTTCCTCACTAGTCGCCGGAGATCGGCGACGGGGATGTCCGTCATGATGTCTCCTTACGACAGGGGGCGGGTAGCCGGTGGCTCAGATGCTGGGGCGGAGTGCGTCATGCAGGTGGATGAGCGCCAGCTGATCGAGCCGCGACCAGCTGGGCTGGATGTAGAACATCGGCGGGTCGATCTCGGGTGCGGTAACCGCCACCTCATCGACGCTAGAGCCAATCAGGCAGCTGCCGTGGGTCATACCGGCCATGCTCATGATGGTGCAGAAGTCCGCCTTGGTCAGTCTGCCGTTGGTCAGCTCGATGCCCAGCAGTCTCGTGGTGGACGGTTCGGCCGAGTTAGCTTGGGCAAACACCACCAACTTACAGAGGGTCTGGTAGGCCTCCCAGGTTTGCCTGGCGTGCACATCGCTAATGCACAGCGCAAAGACGGTCTCGCGATCGAGAATTTTGGCGTCGGGTGGGGCTTGAGTAGACATAGGAACGCTCCTTGGCTCGGATGAGCAGTGGGGAATAATTGCTAATTATACCTAGTTGTAAGTAATAAATCAACAACGAGAAAGCCCCCGCAGGGACTCTCGGTACCGGGTGGTACGTTGAGTCCCTGCGGGGGAGGGGTGCGGATGGCTTAGACGTGAAGGTAGGCCTCCATGCGGTCGATGAACATCGCGCTTGCTTGAACGGCTTCAGAGCTCAGGGCTGCGCGTTGCCTATCGCGAGCGTGGGCCAGCTGCTCTTTGCTGCGGATCACCATTGCGAAGTCAGCAGCGCTGATGGTTGGCGGCTGGCCACTGACGGCCGGCGGGCTGTGTGTACCGAAGTTGATTGCCGCCAGCTTGGAGGAGTTGCGGCCGCGAGCCAATCGAGCAGCCCGACCAACTGCACTCCAGGCGCCGATGATCAGAGCCTGTTCGACCTCGTCGTAAAAGCCCAGCTCAACCAACCAGTGGCGGATGCTCTGATGATCTAGCCAGATCTTGCTCTTACTGCTCGAGTTGCGCTCGTTGGCGGCAATGGCGGCCATGTTATTGGGGTCGATGTCGCCGAGTTCATCGGCAGGTGCATCCGTCATGGGTGTCTCCTTAGGACGATGAACGGGTTGGGTATAGTTAAACACACTTGCTAATGTGATACAATACTAGTATGGAACCCAAGACCGACCAGCTCGGCAATTATGCATTTATCGATAGTCAAAACCTCAACCTCTCCATTCGAGAAATGGGCTGGCCGCTTGATCATAAGCGATTCCGGGCCTACCTAGAAGAGAACTACAATGTGGTCAAGGCTTATATTTTTGTGGGCTTTATTGAGGGTCACGAAGACCTCTACAATACGCTCGAGGCCGCCGGCTTCGTCTGTATTTATAAACCGACCATCGAACACAAAGACGGCACCACCAAGGGAAACTGTGACGCCGAGCTGGTACTGCAGGCCATGATTGATTATGACAAGTACGACAAGGCTGTGGTTATTAGCGGCGATGGCGACTTCCAGTGCTTGGTTAAGTACCTGCTTGAGCAAGAAAAGCTAGAAAAACTGATCATCCCAAACCGCAATAAGTACTCGGCGCTGTATAAAGAAGATATGTTTGAGCCCTACTTATTCTTTATGAACAACCTTAAAAGCACTCTGGCCTATCGTAAGCATCGACCCAAGGCTAAAACCAAGCCAAAAAACGGTGATAAAACCGAAGAAAAAGCGGCTGATAAAAAAACCAGCGATGACCAAGATCCGTTGGCCGTGCTGCACGATGAGATTGAGAAGTACTTCGACTGGTAGTACAATAAGTATATGAAGTATGCCGTTGAGATAAAAAACCTAAGCAAGCAGTTTGGCAATCTGACCGCCCTCAAAGATATTAACCTGACGGTAAAGCCAGGTGAAGTTTTTGGCTTTCTTGGTCCCAACGGCGCCGGCAAGACGACTACCATCCGCGCCATGCTCAACTTGATTCACCCTACCAGTGGCTCAATTTCCATCCTCGATCTGGACTCCCGCAAGGACTACAAAGAACTTCATAAACACATCGGTTACCTGGCCGGCGACATGAGTATGTACGATAATCTGCGTGCCGAACAGTACATTGGCTACATGGCTAACTTGCATGGTGACGTCGAGACGGGCCAAATTGCGATTTTAGCTGGCAAGCTGCAGGCTGACCTTAAGCCTCGCATTAAGCACATGTCGCGCGGCAATAAGCAAAAGATTGGTCTGATTGCGGCTATGATGCACAAGCCCCAGCTGTTGATTATGGATGAGCCAACTACCGGCCTCGATCCTTTAATGCAAGAAGTCTTTTACCAGCTGCTAACCGAGCACACTCAAACTGGTGGCACTACCTTTATGTCTAGCCACAACCTTACCGAAATCCAGCGGGTTTGTGATCGGGTAGCATTTATTCGCAATGGCGAGTTGGTGGAAGTTAATAAAGTGAGTAGCTTGCGAACGTCCTCGGTGCAGGAATTCGAGATTCACTTTGCCAAGAATGTGCCCGACGATATTTTTAAAGGCGCTCGTAGCGTACACGATGTTGCGGTAGACGGCGACACCCTAACCTGTGTGGTAAAAGGTCATCTCAACGAATTTATTGCGGTTCTGGGCAAGCATGACGTGGTACGTATCTCTAATCGTGAGCTGGAGCTAGAAGAGGTCTTTATGAAGCTTTACGGTGAGGTTGCTTCATGAGTCGTTACATGCCAAAGAGCGTTTTTTCTAAAGCGCTTTATGATCGTCGCTGGTTACTGCTCGGCTGGTTCGTTGGTTTTGCCTTTTTAGCGTGGTTTGTGGGCGTGTTTTACAATACCTTCGGGAGCAGCGCCGCACTCAACGAACAATTCCAAAGTCTGCCACCATCACTTAAAGCTGTTGCCGGTTTAAGCAGTGACTTTAGTACCGTACCCGGCTACTTTGGCTCACAAATCTTTGGCAAGACCATGCCCCTTTTGGTGGCTATCTTGGGTATTATGCTGGGCGCTAGTTTGGCCAGCGAAGAAGAAGATGGCACCTTGCAGACCTTGCTTGCTGCCCCGATAAGTCGCACCAAGGTATTTATGAGTATGTGGTTGGCTCCAGTGGTGCTGTTTGCGTTGCTGATGACAGGGCTAGGTGCTGGCCTTGGCTTAAGCTTGTGGCAACAAGGCCTCTCGTTGGACCTCGGCAGGACGATGCTAGCTATCCTAAACGTCTGGGTTTTCATGACCTTATTCTTTAGCCTTACCTATGCCGTGGGGGCCATCAGTGGCAGGCGTGGGCTGGCCATTGGCGTAAGTAGCGTCGTCGCGGCGTCCAGCTATCTCTTAAACGCCATGGCTGCCGGAGTTGAGTCTTTGAGGCCCTACGATGTACTATCGGTCTTCCATTATTACGGAGCAGGTGATGTGCTAGAAAAAGGTCTGCATCTCGCCAACTTTGGCATCATGGCCGGCACAATTGTAGTATTATTGGTTGTTTCTGCGGCTATCTTTACTCGTCGGAATATTGCCGCCGCCTAATTTGAAAGTTTTTGTTAGCCGGGGGTGTATTATAATAGTATGAGTAAACATCAGTCCGCCAGCGATGCCGAGCTTGTGGCCCAGGTTATCGCTGGGGATATTGAAGTATATGGCCAACTCATGCAGCGTTATGAGGCTAAGCTCTTGCGCTACGTTAGCTACATTTTAGGTGGTGACTATGCCAGCGCTGATGTAGTACAAGAGAGCTTTATAAAGGCCTATGCCAATTTGCGTAGCTACAAGCTCAAGTACAGTTTTAGCGCTTGGGTTTATCGCATTGCCCATAATACGGCTATAAATGTCGCAAAAAAGAATAAAAAGTACATAGCCATGCCCGATAATGAGGTGATTGACACCCTGCCAGAGTTTTCTATCCCCGATACACTCGCCGATGAGGCTGATCGGGCCCTTCTTGGCAAAAGTTTACAGGCATCATTCACAAAGCTGGCCCCTAAGTACCGCGAACCACTATTGTTGAATCTGGTAGAGGGGTATGGATATCAAGAGATTGCCGAGATACTACAGCTGCCCATTAACACTGTTGCCACGCGCATTCGTCGGGCAAAACAACAAATGCAATCATTATTATCAGCCCAGGGAGTCTCGCCATGAGTAAAACCACGACTAAATCATCAACCACTATTAGCTCAGACGTCTTAGAGCAGATTAAGGGCGGAAAGGTGCAGATGCACTCCGACTGGTATTTTGCGCTGCTGGCTAGTGGTTTTGCTATTGCCGTAGCTTCGGTTTTGGCGGTAGCTATTTACGCCATTAACTTGTCGATACTTCGATTTGAGATTTCTCGCGATGGAGCCACGCCATGGTTGCTGGGTCGTTATTATTTGGACGTCCATCATGTGCCGGTTGGTTTCTTATTGATTGCAGTGGCGGCCATCGGTGGGGTAGTTTACTTGCTTAATCACCGCTCCCAATACAAGCGTATCTTACCAGAATGGAGTGTAGTGCTGGGAGTGATTGTCTTTACGGCTTGTTTGGGGTTAGCCTTTTCGCGCAGCTCTATTAACCACAATCTAGAGCGTAGTGGGCCATTCCGTCCATTGTATGAGCAGCCGGTGCAGCAACTGCCGATTCGTGAAAGAAATCTACCTCCTGCGCTGTAGTACATAGGTAACAAGGAGCTCACCGATGAAGCAGATAAGGAAGAGTAATTTAGTAAAGAAAGATAAGCAGCGCTATAAGCGTATCGCCACCGGCATCGCCACTTCGGCCGCGGTTATGACAATAGGTGCTAGCATAATTATTGCCCCTGTCAGCAGTGCTTATTCGGCTGATTCAGGTAATATGCAACGGCATGCCAGTTCACAACGCAAAGCTCCCGCATGGCGTATCGGCCTGAAGGCTGCCGAGGCTAAGGCTTTGGGCATGAGTGTAGAGCAATTTAAAGAAGCGCGCAAAGATACCAAGCTTTCAGAAATTATTGCCGATAAAGGTTTATCGATCGAGAAATTTACTCAGAAGGTCAAAAATGAGCTCACCGCAGACTGGAAGGCCGACGGAGCAAGTGATAAAGATATTGCGGCGCGACTAGCAAAACTAGCTAAGTTTCAAGAGCGACAAGAGCATCGCCTAGAGAAGCACCAGCGCTAGATTAGTCTAAAAGGAGTATAATGGGCGCATGGCACATCATATGCAAAGCCCCAAGGACTATTTACGTCAGATAGAAGAAGAGGAAGCACGCCGTAGCGATAGGCCGAGCGGTCGATCGCCTTGGCGCTGGGTTAAACGTATGCTGCTAGTACTGTTTGTCATTGTGCTCGCAGCCCTAGCATTTGCTGGGTGGTTCAGCATAAGCACTCTGCGCGGAGTGAGTAGTAATCCATTTGATGTATCTCGGTTGAGCTCCGACGCCGCAGGCCGAACGAATGTCTTGGTCTTGGGTGTTGGCGATCCCGGTCACGCTGGCCAGGATTTGAGCGATAGCATTATGGTGGTAAGTTTTGAGAGATCTTCTAAACAAGTAGCTACTATTAGTATTCCTCGCGACACCGAGGTGAGTATTCCGGGCTATGGATACCGAAAAATAAACAATGCTAATGCATTAGGGGGAAGTGCATTAGCCGCCCAGGCCGTTAGTGGCCTTTTGGGAGTGCCAATTGATTATACCGTTACTACCAACTTTAGCGGCCTCAAGCAACTTGTGGATGCCGTTGGTGGTCTTGATGTCACCGTTAAGGAAGCGCTGGTCGATAACGAGTACCCTTGTGTTACAAATCAGTACCTGTCCTGTGGAGTTAACATTCAACCTGGGCAGCAGCGTATGGACGGCGCCAAAGTTCTAGAGTACACACGCTGTCGTAAGGGGACATGCGGGAACGACTTCGGCAGGGCTGAGCGTCAGCAAGAGGTAATTGGCTTGTTGATGGCTAAGTTGGTGCAACCATCGGTGTGGCTCAACCCAGTATCAGCTACGGCTATTAGCAATGCTTTGCGCACCGGAATAACTACCGATCTGAGCGGCCCCAACATGGTTCGCTTGGCCTGGGCGTGGTCTCGCAAAGCCGCCGATCCGGTCCGATGGGTGTTATCTACTGCATCGGGCGGGTTGCTTACTAGTAGCGGCTCCAGTACCAACCTCCTGCCAGCCGGTGGTGATTACTCTGCAATACAGCAGCAGGCTGCGACGATCTTTACCAACCCACCTAAGGTAGAAGAATAGAAATATTGATCCATACGCAGAAAGTTGTTAAGCTAGCCGTATGCCAGAACCACTAGGTAAAATCAATACTACACTAAAAAAAGCTTGGGGCGCTCGTCAGCAGTGGCTGCTGCCAGGTATCTTAATCGCTATCTTTATCGTCCAGACCCAAGTATTTAACGCCTGGTTGAAAATTCCAACTCGGTTATCGCAACAGATATTATTGGCTTCATTTTCAATAGCCGTGCTCACCCTTGGGCCAGCTATGATTTTGCGCCGCCGTGGACGCTATATATGGCTTACTACCGCAGCATTTTTGCTCGAGCTGCTTTTTGTTGCCCAATTTATTTACTTCTTATCTTTTGATACCTTTTTGCGTGGCTCTGCTATACGGTATGTAAGTTATGTCGGTACCGTAAGTGATAGTATTAAGCTCCAGCTTAATCCGTTATTGCTCTTCTTCGCCTTTATGTTGCCGGTTATTGGGCTGTGGTATTGGTTTATGGATCGCAACAAGCCTCAGCCGAGTTATACTCGAAAAACCCGTCTTGTAGCGCTGCTCTGTATTGTACTACTGGCTTTTGGGGCGTTTATGGGCATGCTCAGTATTGAACGCAAAAAACATGGTGGGCTTCGGGAGCTGCTAAACGTCCCTTACGATAACAGCACTATGGTGGCCAAGGTCGGCGTGCACATGTACTCTATTCTAGATACCTACCGATACATCGTGAGTCCACGGGGTATTACCGAGGCCGAAAAAAAATATGTACAAGACTGGAATAAAAAAAGACTAGCTCCGCAGGCACCAGGTGCAAGCTTTGGTACCGCCAAAGATAAGAACGTGATCCTCGTCCAGATGGAATCATTTGATACCTTTGCAATCGGGCGTAGCATTGAGGGGCAAGAAATTACTCCCAACATCAACAAGCTGATAACCGAGAGTCTGTACTACAGCAACTATCATGATCAGGTGGGAGCTGGACGTACGGCCGATGGCGAGTTTGGAACTCAGAACTCGTTACTACCTACAATGGATAGGGTCGCGTTTTTTGAATACCCCACAAACGACTACCGGGCCATGCCGGAGGTTCTTAGGGACAAAGGCTACAATTCAGTTGTCTTTCATGGTGATGTGTCGAGTTTTTGGAATCGCAACGTAGCCTATCCGTACATGGGCATCGATAAATATTACTCGCTCGAGTACTTTAAAATAAATCGATCAGTTGGCTGGGGGCTGAGTGATGAAGATTTGGTGCGCCAGAGC
>Ga0105044_10004598_pt1 | contig 18948 bp, 19 predicted proteins | sample MAT01_FD_78092 | JGI IMG/M metagenome (GOLD analysis project Ga0105044, IMG submission 78092) | Freshwater microbial communities from Lake Fryxell liftoff mats and glacier meltwater in Antarctica - MAT-01 | ecosystem: Environmental > Aquatic > Freshwater > Ice > Liftoff microbial mat | place...
CATCGAGTGTCATGGGCATCGAGTGTCATCAATGAGACTGTATGGGCGCAACGCCCGGATCTGTCCAGCGCGATCAGACCGGCCTGGATCATTCGCCGACCAGCTCCTTTCGTAGCTCGCGCTTCATGAACTTGCCGCTGGCGTTACGCGGAATCGGCTCGTCGCGAAACCACACGGTGGCCGGGATCTTGTGCTTGGCCAGGCTGACGGCAAGAAACTCGGCCAGCTCCGGTTGCGTCAGGCTGTGGCCTTCGCGCAGAACGATGACGGCGGCTACGTCTTCGCCGAGGCGCTCGTCAGGGATGCCGAAGACGGCGGCCTCGGCGATGGCTTCGTGGTGATAGATGGCCGTTTCGACTTCGCTACAAAAGACGTTCTCGCCACCGCGCAGCACCATGTCCTTGGCGCGGTCGACGATGAAAACGAACCCGTCATCGTCGATGAGTGCGATGTCGCCGGTGTTGAGCCAGCCGTTCTGGATGCTGTCGTTGGTGGCTTCCGGTCGATTGAGGTAGCCCTTGATCACGATCGCGCCACGGACGCACAGCACGCCTCGTGTCGAGGCGTGTACGGGCAGATCGTTGCCCTCCTCGTCAACGAGCTTGGCTTCGAGCGTCGGCACTACCGGGCCGCACGAGGCGGGCTTGGCAATGAACCAGCGCGATGCGTTGGCAGTGATGATGCCGCACGTCTCGGTCATGCCATAGCCGGTGGACGGCTGGCCGTTCTTGAGCGCGCCAGCGATCTTCCCAACCAGGTCGGGCTGCAAAGCTGCACCGCCCCCACCCATACCGGCCAGCGTGGAGGTGTCGCGCCGTTCCCAATCGGGGTGCATCAGTAGCTCGCGACTCATCGTCGGCACGCCGCTGAAGTTGGTGACGCCTTCGCGCTCGATCAGCTCCAGGGCGCGACCTGGGTCCCACTTGTAGGTGAGTACGACGCGACCGCCAACGATGGTGGCGGGGTGCAGCAGGCAGTTGCAGGCGGTGACGTGGAAGAGCGGGGTGGGCGCCATGAACACTGGTTGTGCGGGTGTGGGTGGCACGCTGGTGGGCGCCGGCACGTCGCCGGCGGCGATGGCCTTGGCCTCGGCCAGGGTCGTGGCAGCACCCATCACGATGATGTTGAAAATGTTGTGCACCGAGCCGCGATGGGTGAGCTGCGCGCCCTTCGGGAAGCCGGTCGTACCCGAGGTGTAGAAGATCGTCGCATCATCGTCGGGGTCGATGGCTACGTCGGGCAGCGTGCCAGGGTCATCAGCGGCCATCACTTCGGCCCACGTCGTGACGCCGCCGGGAGCACTGCGGTCGGTGCGCACGGAGATGATGTGCATCGGGCGCTGTGCGGGCATATGGCCGAGGCGCTCGAGGCGCTCGTCGTCGGCGATGAGCACGAGGGGCTCGCTGTCGTTGAGTGCATACTCCATCTCTGGTGCCGTCCACCACGCGTTCATCCCAACGGCGGCGGCGCCGACACAGACGATGGCCCAATAGGCCACCACCCATTCCGAGTAGTTACGCATCGCGATGGCCACCCGGCTGCCCGGATGCACACCGTTGGTGACCAGGTGTGCGGCCAGCTTTCGTACCTGTGCGTGAATCTCGTCGTAGGTGTACCGCTCGTCCTCGTAGACCAGGTAGTCCTTCGGACCATGGGCCGCAGAACCCTCCCACAGCACTCGCATGTTGGGCGGGCTTGCTGCAAACACTTTCAGCGGCACCCCGCGAACCACTTCGGTGGTGGTGGCGAAGGGTGAACCGGGGGCGTCGAGTTCTGCACGGGCGGCGAGGTAGTGGTGAATCACGCCGGTGATCATTGCCGATGGCCACGCCGCTCGCCATGTCGAGCGTCGTTGGTACGGTCGCCGTTACTGTTGGCTCATGGCAGGTGAGCGATTGCGAGTGGGTGCCGACGGTCTGACCAGGTGCTGGTGGTGTGGCGACGACCCGATGTATGTCGAGTACCACGACAACGAGTGGGGCCACGAGGTCACGGGTGACGTCCGCCTGTTCGAGAAGTTCTGCCTGGAGGGTTTCCAGTCAGGCCTGTCGTGGCTGACGATTTTGCGCAAGCGTGACAACTTTCGCGCAGCCTTCGCCGACTTCGATCTGGAGACCGTCGCCGCGTACGACGAGGGCGACGTGGTGCGGTTGTTGGGCGACGCAGGCATCGTGCGCCACCGGGGCAAGATCCAGAGCACCATCAACAATGCGGGCCGTGCGTTGATGCTGCGCGAGGAGTTCGGGTCGCTGTACGACTACGTGTCGCAGTATCGCCCAGCGCGTACCACCCGCCTCACGGTCGACGGTGAGATGTTTGCCACCTGTCCCGAGTCGATCGCAATGTCGAAGGACTTGAAGAAGCGCGACTGGAGCTTCGTTGGCCCCACCACGATGTACGCGTTCATGCAAGCCATGGGCATGGTCAACGACCACATCGAGGGCTGCGAACGCGAACCCTGACCCGAGGGCTCCAACGACCTGGGGTGGTGTTGAAACCCTCGGGTTGGAGTTGTGGTGGCGTTCAGTTGCTGTGGAGTGCGGCGTTCAAGCCGTCCCACTTGGCGCTGCGGGGAAGTGCCTCCACTGCGCCGGACTGGCTGTTGCGGCGATAGAGCAGTCCGCCCTTGCCGCTGAGTTGGCGGGCCTTGACGACCTCGACGCCGTCGGGGCCGTGCACCGCAACCAGCGTGCCGGCGGTGACGTAGAGGCCGGCCTCGACCACGCATTCGTCGCCCAAGCTGATGCCGATACCGGCTTCCGCGCCAAGTAGGCAGCGCTCGCCGATGGTCACCTGCTCCTTGCCGCCGCCCGACAGCGTGCCGATGATGCTGGCGCCGCCGCCGATGTCGCTGCCGTCGCCGACGAGGATGCCTTGGCCAATGCGCCCCTCGACCATCGAGGTGCCCAGCGTGCCGGCGTTGAAGTTGACGAACCCTTCATGCATGACGGTGGTGCCGACAGCGAGGTGTGCGCCGAGGCGCACGCGGTCGGCGTCGGCAATCCGTACGCCGGTGGGCACGACATAGTCGGTCATGCGCGGGAACTTGTCGAGGCCGTGCACGGCCAGCACGCCACCGTTGTGACGCACCCGCCAGCGCAGTTCCTCGATGCCCTCGACGGGAGCCGGACCGATGTTGGTCCAGGCCACGTTGGCGAGCAGACCGAAGATGCCCTCGAGGTTGATGGTGCGCGGCACCATCAACCGGTGCGACAGCAGGTGCAGCCGTAGGTAGACGTCGCTGGCGGACTTCGGCGGGGTGTCGGTATCGATAAGCACTTGCACTGCGCGCACGCTGACCCGCCGTACGTCGTCGCGGCGAGCAGCGGTGGTGTACGCCTCGAACGCCTCAGGTTGAGGCTCGTCACCGAGGCCCAGTTCGCGGAACCAGGTATCCAGCACCGTGCCGTCGTCGGTGATGGTGGCGAGGCCTCGGCCCCAGGCTGCAGTCATGACGTACTCCGACTTGTCGATATCGAGAAAACTTTCAACCCAAAGGACTTGTTCAACCTAGAAGACTTCGGGGCGCAGCGTCGGGAACAGGATGACTTCCTTGATGCTGTTGACCCCAGCGATCAGCATCGCCACGCGGTCCATGCCGATCCCCAACCCACCCGTTGGCGGCAGCCCGTACTCGAGGGCCCGCAGATAGTCCTCATCGATTGCGGTTGCCGCTTCGTCGTCGCCCAGATCCTTGGCCGCCTGCTCATCTTCGAAGCGTCGGCGCTGCTCGACCGGATCGTTGAGCTCGCTGTAGCCATTGGCGATCTCGCGGCTGGCGATGAACAGTTCGAAACGCTCGGTGAGGAACGGGTCGTTGCGGTCGACGCGTGCCAACGGTGAGATCTCGACGGGGTGTCCGGTGACGAACGTTGGCGCGATGAGCTTGTGCTCGGCGGTTGCCTCGAACAGTTCTTCGATGATCTTGCCCGAACCCCACCGTGGCGCGCACGAGACGCCGTGCTTGGTGGCGAGTTCGCGCAGCGACTCGACGGGCTGCGAGGGGTGCACCGCAACTCCGATGGCCTCCTCGATGAGGTCGATCATTCGCGCCTGGCGCCACGGCTGAGCGAGGTCGACTTCCAACGTCGTGTCATTCGGGCCGAACACGGTGACCACGGACGTGCCGGTGGCATCGAGAGCTGCCTGGGTGATGAGCGCCTCGGTGATTTCGATCATTTCTCGATAGTCACCGTACGCCTGGTACAGCTCCATCATCGTGAACTCTGGGTTGTGGCGGGTGCTCATGCCCTCGTTGCGGAAGATGCGGCCGATCTCGAACACGCGCTCCATGCCGCCGACGATGAGCCGCTTGAGGTGCAACTCGAGCGCGATACGAAGATAGAGCTGCATGTCGAGTGTGTTGTGGTGCGTGACGAACGGACGAGCATGAGCGCCGCCGGCCTCCATGTGCAGGACGGGTGTCTCGACCTCGATGTAACCCCGACCGTGCAAAGTGCGGCGGAAACTGGCGATGATCTCGTGGCGGATGCGAAAGTTGCGACGAGCATCTTCGTTGACGATGAGGTCTGCGTATCGCTGACGAAAGCGGGTGTCGGTGTCGGTGAGACCGTGCCACTTGTCGGGCAGGGGGCGCACAGCCTTCGACAGCAACTCGAAGCGTTGTACCTTCACGGAGAGCTCGCCCTTGCGGGTGGTCATCACGGTGCCATGTACGCCGACCCAGTCGCCGAGGTCGAGGTCGCGTAGCGCGTCGAACGCGGCGTCACCGATGACAGCCTTGGAGACGAACAGCTGCACCTCGTCGTCGCGGTCGCGCACCGTGGCGAAGATGAGCTTGCCGGAGTCGCGCATCCGCATGATGCGGCCGGCAATGGCCACTTCGACTTCGGTCTCCGTGCCGGCCTCGAGGCCGCCGTGCTGTGCGCGCAGATCGGTGAGCGTGCTGGTGCGATCGAATCGGTACGGGTAGGGGTTGGTGCCCGAAGCCCTCAGTTCGTCGAGCTTCACCAGACGCTTGACCTTCTCGGCGACCAGCCCGCTCCCGCCGGCATCGCTACCAGCATCGTCGCCATCGGAGGCCGCGGAACCGGGTCCATCGTGACCGGGTCCATCGTGACCTGGTGATTCGTGACCTGGTGATTCGTGAATGGTGTCATCGCTGCTCACAATTCTCTGACGGTACTCGCTGCGCCGACACGTTGAATGGTCGATTCAGAGACGGCGCGCCGCTGCTGGGCACCAGTGAAGCTCTGGTGATAGGTTCGAACGAGGGCGTAAGTGGTCTCAGGAGGATGTTTTCGATGCCGCGTCGCCAACTTGGAGTGGCTGCACTAGTGATGATGTGCGCGTTGCTGGGGCAGTCGCTCGCTGCACCTGCTGACGCGCCGGTCGTATCCATCGAAGGTGCCGCAGCCGCGGGTGCCCCGGCGGCGTACATCACGGCCCTGGGCGACGCCGTGTCGATCTTCCAGACCGGTGAGCTCACCGCGCCCATCCGCGACGCTGCGTTTGCAGCCGCCAGCGATGCGGGAGCGGCAGCGGTCACCGGGCGCGGATTCAGCGCTGGCATGACGGCGGTTCGCCGCGGTGCCACCACGATCCAGCAATCCAGCGGGCCGGGCTGGGGGTTCCCCATGTCGATCACCGCATTTCCATTGGAAGCACTCGGTGGCATCTTGGGCCGCTCCATCGCCGCACCCATCAGCGAGGGCACAGTGGTGATGGGTCAGACATCTGCTGGGCTACGCGGCGCGGTCGTGGGCGACAGGGTCGACCTGATGACCGCCGGTGGCGGGACCGTGGCGTTCACCATCGGTATGGTCGCAGCCGACTCCGCAATCGGTAGCACCGAGATTTTGATGAGTACGCAGCAGGCGAGCCTTCTTGGTGCCGCTCTCGACACGCGTGTACTCATCTACGGCCGCTTTGATCGGTCTGCACTCCAGACTGCTCTCGCGCAGCGCGGCCTTGCGGGGAACAGCAAGGTGCGCATTCGTCAGTCGTGGGATGCTCCCGACCCCGACAGCACGATGAGCATGTCGCGCACGAAAGCTCTGCTCGGAGAGTTTCAGATGAACTATTCCAACCTCACCGAACTGGGGTGGACGGCCGTCGACGATGCGTGGCGGAATCAATACCTGCCACCGGCCCGCGAGGACTACCCCGCTGGGATCAAAGCGATGTGCAACAAGACCGTGAAGGGCGACCTGACCGCCGCGCTGCAGGAGGTTGTCGACGCCGGGCTCGCCGGCGGCATCGACGTTGCGAACTCCAACAGCTACGGCGGCTGTTCGCCCGGCCAGGCGCGACTGGCGCGAATCACACAGAGCCTCGGCTCCGTGTCGCGTCACTCCTGGGGCCAACCGATCGACATCAATACCATTACCAACTGCCAGGGTTGTGTGCCGCCGATGGATTGCCGAATCGTGCGCATCTTCCGCAAGCACAACTTTGCGTGGGGCGGTAACTTCCTGACGCCAGACGGCATGCATTTCGAGTGGGTGGGTGAAGTCCGGAACATGCTGCAGTACCCGTCGAAGTACTGCCCCAACCTGCCAGGTGGCCAGGTGCAGAGCGCCAACGTGCCACCGCCCCCAACGAGCAGGGGAACCCTGTTCGCTGACGACGGCCTCGTCCAGGAGTAGCGTGTGGTCTTCCGTGCGGCCGGCAGAAACCCCTGAGAAACCTGGCAGCCCGACCGACCGTGCAGAATCGGGTGGTGGGAGACTTCTCGGCGATGTCATCGCCGTTGGAACCTGCTCGCACCTGGATTGCCGGCCAGATCCGGTCGCGGGTCGTCGGAGACGACCCGGAGCCGGCAATGGCTGCGGTCACGGATGCTCCCGGCGAGCGTTGGTTCGGGGAGGAGCGAGTGATCCGGCGTGTTCACTCCGACGCGTCGATGTTCGTCGGCGGGCTGCGTGCGCTGTTGTTGCAATCGTTGCACCCGCTGGCGATGGCCGGCGTCGCCAACCATTCCGACTTTCGCGCCGACCCGTGGGGCCGCCTGCAGCGCACGGCCGACTTCCTGGCGTCGACCACTTTCGGCCCGGCCACAATGGCGGAGGAATCGATCGCCCGCGTCCGCCAGGTGCACCGCCGCGTTCGTGGTATCGCTCCGGACGGTCGCGCGTACTCGGCCGGTGATCCGCATCTGCTGCGCTGGGTCCACATCTGCGAGGTCGACAGCTTCCTCGCTGCGTACCATCGGTATGGGGCCGCACCGCTCTCCGATGACGAGGCCGATGAGTACGTGGCTGACATGGCGCGTGTCGCCGCCGCGCTGGGAGTGAACCATCCACCGACCAGCGTCGAGCAGTTGCGTGCAGAGTTTCGCGACTTTCGTGACGAGTTGAATGGAACGAAGGCTGCACGCGACGCGGCGAGGTTCCTGCTTCTCCAGCCGCCACTTCCGCTGGCGGCACGGCCGGTGTACGGCGTGCTTGCGTCAGCCGCGGTGGCGCTGCTACCGATGTCCGCTCGTTGGCCACTGCGGCTGCCGTATCTGCCCGTCACCGAAGCGGTTCTGGTGGCTCCCGCCGGCGGTGCGGTCACTCGTCTCATCCGCTGGTCGCTCACGCCGGTGACGCCAGCAGCCTGAGCCGCGGGCCACCTGCACTCGTGCGGGTATCCTCAGCCGGGTGGCGACTCGATTTGTGATCATCGGCGGTGGGCCTGCGGGCAACACCGCAGCAACCCATGCGGTCCGTCTCGGCGCGCACGTCACGCTGATCGAGCGCGATGTCATCGGTGGGGCCGCTCACCTGTGGGACTGCATTCCGTCCAAGACGATGATTGCCACCGGTGGCGCTATCGCGTTCACTCGCCGGCTGGAGGGAATGGGCCTGGAACAGCAAGCGCCGGAGGTGGATGTCGAAGCGCTGACGGAGCGCATCGAGAGCATCAAGATGCGGCTTCAGCGCAGTACCACCAACCTGCTCGACAGCCAAGGTGTCACAATGATCCACGGTTCGGCGAGGTTGCTGTCGGCCAACGAGGTGGAGGTCACGGTTGTCGACGAGGCTGGTACGCCCACGGTCACCGTCATTCCGGCCGACGCCATTTTGATTGCCACCGGATCGCGACCGCGCATCCCAGATTGGTGCCACCCCGACGGCGAGCGAATTCTCGTCACCCGCGATTGCTATCCACCGAAGGTCTTTCCGGAAAGCGTCACCATTGTTGGCTCGGGCGTCACCGGCGTGGAGTTCGTCCACATGTTCAGCTCGTTCGGTGCAAAGGTGAGCCTTGTCGTCAGTCGCCAGCAGGTGCTGCCCGGCAAGGATGCCGAGGTCGCGGCGGTGCTGGAAGACGACTTCCTCCAGCGCGGCGTGAAGCTACTCAAGGGAGCACGTGCAATTGCCATCGAGCGTGTCGTCGACGAAGCCGGCGTCGAGGAAGTCGTTGTGCGCTGCGACGACGGTCGCGTTGTGCGCAGCTCACATGCGGTACTGGCCATCGGTTCGGTGCCCAATACCAATGGTCTGGGTCTGGAAGCGGCTGGGGTGGAAACTGATGCCAGTGGGTACGTCGTCATCAACCGACACTGTCAGAGCACCGTGCCCACCATCTACGCCGCCGGCGACATGAGCGGAAAGTTGCCGCTGTCGTCGGTGGCCAGCATGCAGGGCCGCAAGGTGGCCGAGCACGTGATGGGTCTGCAGAAGGTCGCTCATCGCCACCTCGACTACGACAAGGCCGCCAACGCGATCTTCACCGAGCCCGAGATTGCCGACGTTGGCTTGGCCGAAGCAGACGCCTTCGCCGTTGGTCGCAAGATCCGAGTCACCAAGGTGCCGTTCAGCAGTACGCCCAAAGCGCTCATCAACAATGACTGGCGCGGTTTCGTCAAGATCATCAGCGACCCGGCCACGGGGGTGGTGTTGGGTGGCTCCATCGTGGGTCGCCATGCCGCCGAGCTGATCAGCGTGATTGCGCTCGCAGTCACCGCCAACCTGAAAGTCACCGACATCGTGGAGAGCTTGCTCGTGCACCCGGCGCTGGCCGAGGCACTGGCCGAAGCCGCCGACTGATGTTCTCCAGCACCGAAGACAAGGCCCCGCCGATCGTTCCGGCGGGGCTCCACCTTGCGTCGTTTCGTCGCCGCACTGTTGGCATCGTCGTCGATCAGATCGTGATCACGGCGCCGCTGTTCGCCGTGTTCTTTGCGCTTGGCTTCGCGCCGAAAGACGCCATCACCGACGGCCGCGCCGTGTGGTTCACCCTGTCGCTGACGACGCTGGGGCTGGCCTACGAGACGATTGGCATCTGGCGGTGGGGCCGCACCCTTGGAAAGCTGCTCACCCGCACGCGGGTCGTCAGCGTGGTTGACGGCGGTGGGCTCGGTTTCGTTCGCTCGTTCCAACGTTCGCTGTTGCCAACCACACTCAGTGCCATCCCGCAGGTCGGCCCGATACTGGGCATCGGTGTCTACGTGTATGCATTCTTCGACCCCTTGCGCCAGGGCATCCACGACAAAGCAGCCGGCAGCATCGTCGTCCAGGGCCACACAGTGGACAAAGTCGGCGAATAGGCGAGCCCCGAATCACCTCGGCGTGAGTTCGAGAATCAGGCGATGACGACGACGACGTCGCCGGCACCGACGGTGTCGCCGGCCTTGACCTTGATCTCCTTGACGGTGCCGGCCTTCTCGGCGGTGATCTGGTTCTCCATCTTCATGGCTTCCAGCACCACCATTGACTGGCCGATCTCGACGGTCTGACCAACTTCCACCAGGACCTTCACGATGGTGCCCTGCATCGGCACCTCGACATTGCCGCTGCCACCGCTGGCAGCGCCGCCGGCGCTTGCCGCACGGGTCGGCTTCTTGGCTGCCTTGGCAGGACCAGCAGCCATCATCGGCGCGTCGGGTACCCACATCTTCACATCGAAGCGCTTGCCATTGACCTCGACGGTGGTGCTGCGCTGCACCAGCGGCGCTTCGTCAGCGTCGGCGGGCGCGGGCGGCTTGATCGGCTCGATGCCCGAGAGATCCAGCGTCTCTTCCACCCACTTCGTCGAGTGGGTGAACGCGTGGAAGTCGGGGTGCCGCAGAATGGCGAGGTCGGCCGGAATGGTGGTGGCCACGCCCTCGACAACCATCTCCTCCAACGCACGGATGGTGCGGGCGATGGCCGTCTCGCGGTCCTTGCCCCACACGACCAGCTTGCCGATCAGGTTGTCGTAGTACTGGCTGATGGTGTCGCCGGATTCGTAGCCGCCGTCGAAGCGGATACCGAAACCGTCGGGGGGGACCAGCTTGGTGATGGTGCCGGGGGAGGGGAGGAACTTGCCGCCGGCCGGGTTCTCGGCATTGATTCGAATCTCGATAGCGTGGCCGTATCGGCGGGCTGCCACCTCGGCCTGCGTCATCGGCAACGGCTCGCCGCTGGCAACGCGCAGCTGCCACTCGACGAGGTCGATACCGGTGATGACTTCGGTGACGGGGTGCTCGACCTGTAGGCGGGTGTTCATCTCGAGGAAGAAGAACTCCTCGTCCTGGTAGATGAACTCGACGGTGCCCGCGTTGTAGTAGCCGACCGCTTTGGCGGCCTTGATCGCGGCCTCGCCCATGGCTTCCTCGATGCCGGGGGCCATGTGGGTGGCCGGGGCTTCCTCGATGAGTTTCTGGTGGCGACGCTGCGCTGAGCAGTCGCGGGTGCTGACCCAGACGACCTCGCCGAACTGGTCACCGACGATCTGCACTTCCACGTGGCGTGGCCAGGTGAGGTAGCGCTCGATGTAGATCTCGTCTCGGCCGAAGAACGCCTTGGCCTCGCGCTTGGCGCTGTCCATTGCCTCTTGCACTTCGTCGGCGCTACGTATCACCTTCATGCCGCGGCCGCCGCCGCCGTACGCGGCCTTGATCACCAGCGGCCAGCCGAACTCATTGCCGAACGCAAGGATCTCGTCGGCCGACGTGATGAACTCGGTGGTTCCGGGAACGATGGGTGCCCCGCCGCGCTGTGCCGCTTTGCGGGAGCTGACCTTGTCGCCCATCTCGTCGAGCGCTTCCGGCGGCGGGCCGATGAAGGCCACACCCTTGGCGATGATGGCCCTGGCGAAGTCGGCGTTCTCCGAGAAAAAGCCGTAGCCGGGGTGCACACCATCGGCGCCACTCTGCTCGATGGCATGGAGGATGGCTTCGGTGTTGAGGTAGCTCTCGGCGGCGGTCTGCCCGCCCAGGGCGTAGGCCTCGTCGGCGAGACGGACATGGAGGGCGTTACGGTCGAGTTCGCTGTAGACCGCAACGGTCTTGATACCGAGCTCACGGGCAGCCCGGATGACTCGAACAGCGATCTCTCCACGGTTGGCGATCAGGATCTTTTTCAGCACAGAACGCAATACTGTCGGAATGGACACCCCCGGCGCCACACCGCCGAATCAGCCGCCACCCATCGGACCCCGCATCTGGCCTTCCGGGTGGCATGTTTCGGTGGTCGACGAGACCGGCAGCACCAACACCGACCTCCTCGCTGCCGCTGCCGATGGCGCCCTTGATCGCACCGTGTTGGTGGCGCGACACCAGACAGCCGGCCGCGGTCGACTGGACCGCCGATGGGAGGCGAAACCGGGAGCGAACCTGCTTTTGTCGTTGCTGTTCCGTGAGATTCCAGAGGCACCGCACGTGCTCACGCAACGAGTGGGTCTCGCCGCGATCGCTGCCTGCGAGCGCGTCGCCGGTGTGCAGCCGACGTTGAAGTGGCCCAACGATCTGCTGCTCGACGGCGCGAAATTGGCCGGCATCCTTGCGCAAGCTCGACTCGGCGCACAACCTGCGGTTGTCGTCGGGATTGGTGTCAACGTCGGCTGGGCGCCGGAAGGCTCGGCCCGGCTCGGCGATGCCGTCGACCCGTTGGATCTGCTGGCAGCGATGCTGCAGGCCTACGACGACCTGCCCTCGGATGTGTGGATGCAGTATCGCGAGCACCTGGGCACGCTGGGCCGCAGCGTCCGTGTCGAGGTGCCCGACGGTGTGGTTGAAGGCCGCGCCCTCGATGTCGAACTCGACGGTCGCCTAGTGGTAGTCGACGAGTGCGGCATCACCCACCGCTTCGCCGTCGGCGACGTCGTCCACCTCCGCTGACAGCGTTCACAATCGCACGTGTCACAGCCTGACCTCGGTGTGATCCGGCTGTGTCGCGACACGTGCGATTGTGAACTCATCGCAGAGGGTCGCAAGCACGTACTCCGGGTCGTCAATGACGTCGGCGGTCGTGAACTCGATGACGTGGTTTCCGAGAAGTTGAAGGTGGTTTCGGCGGCGCGCATCGCGTTGACGATCGCGATCCGAGGTGTGCCCGAGTCGGCCGCTGACCTCAACAATGGTTCTCGTCAGGGGAAAGGTGAAGTCGACTCGCGCCACGCGTTCACCCGAGCGACGGAAGATGACCTGGCACTCCGGCCGTGGAAAGTCGGCCATGCGCATGAGTCGAAGGAATCGACGCTCGAGGTGGGACTCGCCCCCTGAGTCCAGCAGCAGTTCGCTCAGAAAGGCGGTGCCGGCTCGGCCGGTACCCCGCAACGTCGCGAGCCGTGCGATGACTTTGCTGAGGGCAGTGCGTCGCATTCGAATCGCGCTGTCGATCGCATTCTCCAACTCGGTTGCTGATGGTCGCTGGGTCGCGTAGTCCAGCAACGCGCGGGTCGCGGAGGTTGTCCGAACCCCTTTGTGGTTGATGACGTCGCCTCTGTCCCACCTGGTCGTGGTGTGAATCGTTGCCCAGTTGGGAATCGAACGCAGGCCCCTGGGCACAAGAAACTCCGCATGAACTGGCTCCTCCACTTCGACACCAAGCCACCGCAGTGATGTGGTGGCAAAGAGGGCACCGCGATCTCCAAGCCAGGCAGCGCCTGCCCGAACACACATTTCGAACGTCAACGGTGTCGCCGCGTGATGGAACTGATCCGGCGCAATCTGTATCCAGAGTCCGTCCGCCTGTGCTCGCTCCCACGCCCAGTCGGAGACGCCAACCCGACGACGACCGGCGTTGGTCAGTATTGCGTGATGAGCGGATGCCCATTCGATCAAAGCGATCTCGTTCCTCATACCTGTACTGGGCATGGTGAGATCTCGAAATCGGCAAATCTGCCGTTCACGATCGCACGTGTCACAGCCTGACATCGGTGTGATCCGATGGGGCCGCGACACGTGCGATTGTGAAACGACGTGACGGGGCGGAGAACCCTGCGGGAACTAGCGTGATCGATCGTGCTTGCCCAGGACACCACTCCGCTGCCACGCAAGCGCCGTCTGCCGACGTTTCTTGTCGTTGCCCTCCTTACGACGGTGGTCGCTGGTGCGGGCACGCTGATTGCGGCACGTGGCATGGTGGACAAGGTGCAGCGGGTCGCGGGTGTCGCCGAGGTGCTCAGTGCCAGCTCGGGCAGTGTGGAGAACTATCTCCTCGTGGGGAGCGACAGCCGTGCGTTGGGCGACCCCAACACTGGCGAAACCGGCGATGTGACGGGAGATCGCAGCGACACGATCATGGTGCTACGGGTCGACTCCGACACGGGCACCGCCAGCCTCCTCTCCATCCCTCGCGACCTCTACGTCGATCGATTCGGCCACGACAGCAAGAGCCGCATCAACTCGTCGTACAACGACGGGCCCGCAGCGCTCGTGCAGACCGTGCAGGGCGGCGAGTTGCGCATTCCGATTCACCACTATGTGGAGATCGACTTCTCAGGCTTCAAGACCCTCGTCGACGCGCTGGGTGGTGTGCAGGTGTGCTTCTGGTACCCGACACGTGACTTCAACACCGGTCTCGATATCCGTGAGGGAGGTTGCTACTTACTCGACGGCACCCAGGGTCTTGCGTATGCGCGAAGCCGTCACTACGAGGAACTGCGCGACGGTGAGTGGCGTGCGGACCCCACCTCGGATCTCGGCCGCTCGACGCGTCAGCGAGCGTTCGTCAATTCCATACTGCAGACCGCACTGGTTCAGGTGAAGGCCAACCCATTCTCTGTTGGTGAGCTGGTGAGCTCGATGGGTTCCGCGATCCGGATTGACGACGAATTGGACCCGATAGGAGCCGGCGCTTCGCTGCGCACTGCTGTCAGCGACGGCCTGCTGACCTACGCGCTGCCGGTCGTCGGAGAGACCATCGACGGAAACGCCGTGCTCAAGCTGGGTGACGGCGCCGAAGCCGTTCTGGCCTACTTCCGCGGTGACGGGCCGGCACCGGCACCTACTGCGTAGGTCTGTCCGCCATACTGTCCGAATGCCGATCGTCAGAGAGAGCGACACAATCGCCGGCGTGTACACCGTCGAGCCCAGTCTCCACGGCGATCAGCGCGGATTGTTCATCGAGACCTACCGTCGCGAGTGGTTCCCCAACGGGCGCGAAATGCTGCAGGGCAACCGGTCGAACAAGCAGCAGAACGCCGTCGTTGGCCTGCACTACCACCTCCATCAGGCCGACTACTGGTACTGCCCTGTCGGCACCATCCGCGTGGTCCTTCACGATCTGCGTGAGGGCGGTCCAACCCATGGTGGCACGATGGCCTTCGACATCTCGGGCGACAACCATCTTGGTGTGTACGTCCCGCCGGGTGTCGCGCATGGCTTCGCCGCGCTGACCGACGTCGTGATGACCTACCTCGTCGACAACTACTACAACCCGGCCGACGAGTTGGGTGTGGCGTGGAACGACCCGGTGATCGGCGCAGACTGGGGCGTCACCGAGCCGATCTTGTCCGCTCGCGATGAAGCCAACCCGCTGCGTGCCGACCTGCCCGAGGGCCGTCGGCCCTACTGGCAGATGAGAACCTGATCTGAAGGGCATGAGATGAAACTGTTCATCACCGGCGCCGCCGGATTCATTGGTTCGAACTACGTCCGCTGGCTGCTGGCCAACAGTGACGACGAGATCACCATCTTCGATGCGCTCACCTACGCGGGCAACATGGCAAGCATTCGCGACGTGCTCGATGACAAGCGCACGTCATTCGTGCACGGTGACATCTGCGACGAAGACGTCGTGGTGCGGAGCATGGACGGCCACGACGCCGTCGTGCATTTCGCCGCCGAGAGCCACGTCGACCGCAGCATCAAAGACCCGTATGCGTTCGTGCGCACGAACTGCTTCGGTACCAACGTGATGTGCGACGTTGCCCGCCGTGTCGGGGTGCAGAAGTTCCTGCACATCAGCACCGACGAGGTCTACGGCACCATCGACGAAGGCTCGTTCACCGAGACCGATGTGCTGACGCCGCGCTCTCCGTACAGCGCATCCAAGGCGGGCAGCGACTTGATCGCGCTGAGCTATTTCACCACTCATGGACTGCCGGTGGTGCTCACGCGATGCAGCAACAACTATGGCCCGTTCCAGTTCCCGGAGAAGGTCATCCCGCTCTTCACCAGCAACCTTCTGGATGGTCGCAAGGTGCCGCTGTACGGCGACGGCGGCAACGTGCGCGACTGGATTCACGTGGAAGATCACAACCGGGCAGCGCACCTGGTGCTGCAGCACGGCGAACTGGGTGAGATCTATAACATCGGGGCCCATGAGGAGTTCACCAACCGCGAACTTACCTACAAGCTGCTCGAGCTGTGCGGTCGCGATGAGAGCTTCATCGAGCCGGTGGCCGATCGTCTGGGCCATGACCGGCGCTACTCGGTGAACATCGACAGGATCACTGCACTGGGCTGGAAGCTGGAGAACTCGTTCGAGCAGGGTCTGGCCGACACGGTGGCCTGGTATCGCGACAACCGTTGGTGGTGGGAACCGTTGAAGGCCAAGGCGGGCCTGTAGGTGCGCGTACTGATCACCGGTGCCGGCGGTCAGCTGGGCATCGACCTGGTAGCCACCTGCGATGCCGCGGACGACGAGGTCTTTGCGTTCGACCGCGCCGGCCTGGACATTGGGTCCCGATCAGCGGCTCATTCCGCGATCACATCGCTGCGCCCCGATGTGGTCATCAACTGCGCGGCCTGGACCGCGGTCGACGCGTGCGAAGGCGACCCAGACTTTGCGTTGGCCCTCAACGGCATGGCGGTGCGGTGGCTGGCCGAGGCATCGCATCGTGTCGGTGCTCACCTGGTGCAGGTCAGTACCGACTATGTCTTCGACGGCACACTCGATCGTCCGTACCACGAGTGGGACGAGACGGACCCGCAGAGTGTCTATGGCCTGACCAAGCTGATCGGCGAGCAGGAAGCACTGGTGCTGGGTTCCTCGGCCACCGTCGTGCGCACCTCTTGGGTCTGCGGGCGCAATGGCAGCAACATGGTCAAGACCGTCATGCGCTTGGCCGACGAACACCCGCAGCTCTCGTTCGTGGACGACCAGATCGGCCACCCCACCTTCACGCACGACCTTGCGCCCGTTCTGCGCCGCCTGGCGCTCGACCGATTGAGCGGTGTTGTGCATGCCACCAACCAGACGGCGTGCTCGTGGTATCAGTTTGCCGGGGAAGTGGTTGCCGCAATGGGCAAGGACCCGGCGATGGTGCAACCGATCGCCACCGCCCATCTGCTGCCGGCTCGACCGGCGCCGCGCCCTGCCAACAGCGTGCTCGACAACGCCGTGCTGCGGATGGCCGGCTTCGCCCCGCTGCGCGACTTCCGCGAGCCTCTGCGCGAGACCGTGGCTGTCTTGATGAGCGGCACCGCCGGCTAGATGGCGACGGTAATCAGGGCAGCGCCTGCAATGACCAGCAGGATGCCGCCGATGTTGATGCGGCTGACAGCTTCGTGATCGAACCGATTGGCCAGCGCCGTGGTGGTGAGTGGATAGAGCGCGGCGCGCAGTGACATTCGCCCACACTATTCACACGGTGTAGATTGTTCGGGTCCAAAGTATTGTTGAAATTCAGTGAGGGGTTCGTCCATGGGTGAAATAGTCGGCTCGGCGCTGGTTGCACATGTGCCGCCGCTGGTGCTTCCGCAAGACGTTCGGTTGGAGCTGAACCACGGCAAGGATTTCTCGATCGTCGATGGCCTGCATCGCATGCGCCGCGAGTGCATCGACCCGCTGAATGCCGACACCCTCATCGTGTTGGACACGCACTGGTACACCACCTTCGAGTGGGTCGTCTCGGCGCACGATCGACGAGCCGGGAAGTTCACCAGTGAAGAACTTCCCCGGGGCAACCCGCAGATGCCGTACGACTTCATGGGCGACCCCGAGTTGGCCTACCTGGTGGGGGAAGTGGCCGCCGAACGCGCCGACACCTGGGTGCATGCGAGCAACGACCCCTACCTGCCCATCCACTACGCGACCGTGTACCTGACGCCGTATCTGCAGGCCAGCGAGAAGTGGATGACGGTCAGTACCTGCCAAACCGCCGAGCTGAACGACATGCTGATTTTCGGTGAGGTGCTGGGAGAGGCCGTCCGTCGCTCGGACCGCCGCGTGGTCATCCTGGCCAGTGGTGCGCTCTCGCACAAATTCTGGCCGCTCAGCCAACTTCGTCAGCACGAAGGCGCCGATCCGGACGATGTGTTCAGCCCCGCTCATCGTGCTGCCGACGAGCAGGTCATCGGGTGGCTGGAGGCCGGCGACCATGCGTCAGTGCTCGCCAACTATCACGAGTTCCGCAAGTTCACGCCCGAGGGTCGCTTCGCTCACTACGTGATCATGGCCGCCGCAGCAGGTGGTGCGGCGTGGGAGTCGCCAGGCGTGCCCTACAGCGACTATGAAAACGCTGCGGGAACCGGGCAGATCCATCTCTGGTTCCCAGCGAACTAGCTCACCCCCTACCTCATAGGAGCGTTCATATGCGATTGGCGAACTACGCAGGCCGCGCGACCATTGTGCTCGACGGGCACGCCATCGACGTCGAGCAGGCCAGCGGCGAAAAACTGGGCAGCGACCCCATGCTGTTGACGGACCTCGCCAACCATGACGCGCTGCGGGCCATCGCCGCCGCAGTCACCGCCATCGAGTGGCCATTGCTGGATGAGGGTCTGCTGGGTGCGCCAGTGCCTCGTCCTCCCAAGGGCTACGGCGTCGGGCTGAACTACAAGCAGCACGCAATCGAGAGCGGTCGCGATATGCCGACCGAGCCCCACCTGTTCGGCAAGTCGGAGAACTGTGTAGCTGGTCCGTTCGACGAGGTCGTCATTCCCGCTGGCCTCACCGAGATCGACTATGAGGCCGAACTCGTCATCGTCTTCGGCCGTACCTGCAGGTCAGCGACTCGCGACGACGCGTGGAGTTATCTCGCCGGAGTGACGTGTGGGCAGGACATCAGCGACCGCGCCGAGCAGTTCCGGCCGCCGCTGAAGCAGTTCACGATCGCGAAGTCGTACGACACGTTCGGTCCCGTTGGCCCGTACCTGGTCACCGCCGACGAGCTACCCGACCGCAATGCGCTCGCGTTGACAGGAACGGTGAGTGGTGAGGTCATGCAGGAGGCCAACACCGATGACCTGATCTTCGACGTACCCGCGCTCGTGGTGTGGCTGAGCCGATACATCACCTTTCGACCGGGCGATCTCGTGTGGACGGGCACGCCCGGTGGCGTGGGCGAGGCGCGGGGGCGTTTCCTGCGTGACGGCGACGTGATCGAGACCCATATCGAAGGCATCGGGACCATGCGTAACCCGGTTGTCGAGCGCTAGGCGCCGCTGCGATGAAGGTCGTGCACGACGGCGACAAGAGCGTGAGCTATGGCGGCCGGTTCACTGGCACCGTTGAGTTGGAGATGCTGCACGCCACGCCGACCGACGAGGAACCCGACACAGCGCTGGTGCACTTCAAGGACGGGGCCGTCACCTTCTGGCACCTCCACCCGGGTGGGCAGCAGCTGTATGTCGTGAACGGTGAGGCGCGCGTCGGCACCGTGGCCGATGGTGAGGTTCGGCTCCCGCAGGGCTCGCTGGTGGTGTGCCCGCCCAACGAGCGCCACTGGCACGGCGCTGCGCCGGGCAATGACTCCACGTTGCTGGCCATGACGTGGGGCACCACCCAGTGGGAGACCGAGGCGCCCCTCTGATGTTCAACGACGTGATGTTCAACGACGTGATGTTCA
>Ga0105044_10004600_pt1 | contig 18941 bp, 18 predicted proteins | sample MAT01_FD_78092 | JGI IMG/M metagenome (GOLD analysis project Ga0105044, IMG submission 78092) | Freshwater microbial communities from Lake Fryxell liftoff mats and glacier meltwater in Antarctica - MAT-01 | ecosystem: Environmental > Aquatic > Freshwater > Ice > Liftoff microbial mat | place...
ACCCTGGCTGGTGTCTTTGCCGAAATCTTGCCAGTTGCGGTTGAGATCGACGTTTTCTTGCGTCACCCGCCGCCACCAGGAGAAGCCGTAAGGATTCAGCGCATGCACATACAACACCGCCACGCCGGCATCGATCGCGGCCTTGTGGAAACTCAGGTCATGCAGCAGTGCGCTCTGCACGCCCGAGCCGCAATAGCCTTCGACGCCGTGGCAAGCACTCGAGACCAGCAGCAAGGATTCGGCGTCCATGGCCCCGAGTCTTGCGACATCCATGGCCAACAGTTCACCTTCGCGTCCTTCCAGCGGGTGGCGATGGGTTTCCAAGCTGACGCCTGCAGAAGCTGCAGAGGCCAAGAACTTGCCTCGTGCTTCAGCGTAGGTCTGCGAAAAATAGCGACCAGGGTCTTCGAAACTGTTCATCGCATTCAGCCAGCAGCAGGCTGCGGCGCCGGCTGCGCCAGCCACTGCTCAGCGATGCGCACCCAGGCCGTGGCCCCGAGCGGGATCAACTCGTCGTTGAAGTCGTAGCTGGGGTTGTGCAGCATGCAGGGCCCCAGGCCGTGACCGCCTTCGCGGTGGCTGCCGTCGCCGTTGCCAAAGGTGAAATAACACCCGGGCTTGGCTTGCAGGAAGAAGCTGAAGTCTTCGGCACCCATGGTCGGCTCGAATGGCACCACGTTGTCGGCACCCACCACGTCGGAGAGCACACGCTTGACGAAGTCGGTCTCTGCGGCGTGGTTGACGGTGGGCGGATAGTTGCGCGTGAACCGGAAGTCGCAAGTGGCGCCGAAAGCAGCGCAGGTGTGCTCGGCAACCAGCTTCATGCGTTCCTGGATCATGTCCAGGGTCTCGATCGAGAAGGTGCGCACGGTGCCTTGCAAAGTGCACGAATCAGGCACCACGTTGGTGGCTTCGCCGGCGTTGATGATCGTCACAGAGATCACGCCGGGGTCGATCGGCTTGCGGTTGCGGGTGATGATGGTCTGAAAAGCCATCACCATCTGGCAGGCCACCGGCACCGGGTCGATGCCCAGGTGGGGCAGCGCTGCATGGCTGCCTTTGCCGCTGATCTTGATGCGGAACTCGTTGCTGCTGGCCATCATCGCGCCAGGGTTGACGCCGATCATGCCCACCGGCATGCCGGGCCAGTTGTGGGCGCCGAACATGGCTTCCATCGGAAACTTCTCGAACAAGCCGTCTTTCATCATTTCGCGCGCGCCGCCCCCGCCTTCTTCTGCGGGCTGAAAGACCAGATAGACCGTGCCGTCAAAATTGCGGTGCTTGGAAAGATGCTTGGCCGCTGCCAGCAACATCGCGGTGTGCCCGTCGTGGCCGCAGGCGTGCATCTTGCCGGGGTGCTTGCTGGCGTGCGCAAACTGGTTGTGCTCGGTCATCGGCAGCGCGTCGATGTCGGCACGCAAACCCACCGCACGGTTGCTGCTGCCGTTTTTGACGATGCCCACGACGCCCGTCTTGCCCAGGCCGCGGTGCACCGGGATGCCCCAATCGGTGAGCGCCTTGGCGATCACGTCAGCAGTACGCTCTTCTTTGAAACACAGCTCGGGATGGGCGTGAATGTCGCGGCGGATGGCCGTGATGGCAGCCACGTCTGACAGGATCGGTTCGATCAGTTGCATGGGGTTTCTCCGGTTTTGACTTCATCTTAGCGGCAGCGGCGCGAGTGCGCCATGAGGGGTCGCCGAGGGAGAGCGCTCCAAGGGGTGCCTATGGGGCGCCATGTGGGTCACCATACGGGTCGCCAGGGTATGGCACATTGCGCATATGGACGTTTCATTGACTGTTGCTGAATCTGTTGCGCGCGATTCTGATGCGCGTATCACCCGGGTACAGGGCGTGTGCCCGCACGATTGCCCCGACACCTGCGCCCTGCACATCAGCGTGCAGGCGGGGCGCGTGATCAAGGTGCAGGGTGACCCGGACCATCCGCCCACGCATGGCGTGCTGTGCACCAAGGTCAGCCGCTACGCCGAGCGCACCTACAGCCCGGATCGTGTGCTGACGCCGCTGAAGCGATCTGGCCCCAAGGGCTCGGGCCAGTTTGTGCCAGTGAGCTGGAGCGAGGCGCTGGATGACATCGCACAGCGCCTGGCAGCGATCTGCGCGCGCGACCCAGAGGCCGTGTTGCCCTACAGCTATGCCGGCACGATGGGCCTGGTGCAGGGTGAAGGCATGGCGGCGCGATTTTTCCACCGCATGGGCGCCAGCCTGCTCAACCGCACCATCTGCGCCAGTGCGGGCGCAGAAGCGCTGCAGGCCACCTATGGCGCCAAGGTCGGCATGCAGGTAGAGCAGTTCGTCAACAGCCGATTGATCCTGATCTGGGGCAGCAACCCGATCACCAGCAGCGTCCACTTCTGGAACTTCGCGCAGCAGGCCAAACGGGCCGGGGCGCGCCTGATCTGTATCGACCCGCGCCGCAGCGAGACCGCCGACAAGTGCCACCAGCACATCGCTCTGCTGCCCGGCACCGATGCTGCGCTGGCGCTGGGGCTGATGCATCAGTTGATCGTCAACGACTGGTTGGACCACGACTATCTGAATCAGCATGTGGACGGCTGGCCAGCGCTGCGTGAACGCGCCTTGCAATGGCCGCCGCAACGCACAGCGGCCACCTGCGGGCTGCAGGCCGCAGAAGTGCAAGAACTGGCGCGCACCTACGGGCAGAGCAAGCCTGCCGCGATCCGTCTCAACTACGGCATGCAGCGGGTGCGCGGCGCGGGTAATGCGGTGCGGCTCATCGCGCTGCTGCCTTGCCTGGTGGGCGCCTGGCGCGATGCTGCTGGCGGGCTGCTGCTGTCCAGCTCGGGTTGGTTCAACGCCGCCCGTGACGATCAGGCGTTGCAGCGCCCCGATCTGCTGGCTGGCCGGCGCCCGCGCACCATCAACATGAGCACCATTGGCGACGATCTGCTGCGCGCAGCAGCCGCGCAATTCGGGCCGCAGATCGAAGCGGTGGTGGTCTACAACAGCAACCCGGTGGCGGTGGCCCCGCACAGCAGCCGTGTCGTCCAGGGTTTTGCACGTGAAGACCTGTTCACAGTGGTGCTGGAGCACTTTTTGACCGACACCGCCGACCATGCCGACTACGTGCTGCCAGCCACCACCCAGCTGGAGCATTGGGACGCGCACGGCGCCTACGGCCACACCTACGCCATGCTCAACCGTCCGGCAGTGCCGCCGGTCGGGCAGGCACGCTCCAACGCTGCCATCTTCAGGGCGCTGGCGCAGCGCATGGGTTACACCGAGCCTTGTTTTCTGGACAGCGATGAAGCGATGGCACGCTCTGCTTTCAAAGCCGAACACGTTGACCCCCAAGCGCTGGCGCAGCGCGGCTGGGCCAGATTGCAGGTGCCTGAAGCGCCCTTTGCGCAGGGCGGATTTGCCACCCCCAGCGGCAAGGCGCATGCAGCGCAGGTGCCGGGGCAACCCGATCTCGGTGTGCCCGACTACCTGCCCAACTATGAGAGTTTGGCTTCAGCGCCCGATCTGGCCAGGCGCTTTCCGCTGGCGATGATTTCACCGCCAGCGCGGCATTTTCTCAATTCGACCTTTGTCAACGTCGCGAGCCTGCGCGCGGTCGAGCGTGAGCCGCGGCTGGAGCTGCACCCGGAAGACGCTGCAGCACGCGGCATCGACGACGGCAGCTGGGTGCGTGTCTTCAACGACCGCGGCGAGTTGCTGTGCCGCGCCGATGTCGGCACGCGCGCGCGGCCCGGTGTGGTCAACGGCATGGGCATCTGGTGGCGCAAGATGGGGGCTGGCGGCACCAACGTCAACGAGCTGACCCACCAGCGGCTGACCGACATCGGCCAGGCGCCGACCTTTTACGATTGTCTGGTGCAGGTGAGTCCGGCGATTGAAGATCCAGTCCCCGCCCGGTCCGCCCCCGACGAAGCTTTGGCTTGCGCCGCGTCGCCGTCATCCTCGGTTTGACGGCGGTGGGCACTCTTGCCACGTTGGGTCTGGCAGCGGCCGTCGTGTGCCTGAGCAGCGGCTGCTCCACCGCCGCGTACTACGCTCAGGCCGTCAGCGGCCACCTGGACATCGTGCAGCGCGCGCAGCCGGTGGCTGAGCTGCTCGCTTCAGCACAGACCGATGCAGCGCTGCGCGAGCGGCTGGCCTTGAGCCAGCAGATGCGCGACTTTGCCGTCACAGAACTGGGCTTGCCCGACAACGCCAGTTACAGGCGCTATGCCGATCTGGGCCGCAGTGCCGTGGTGTGGAACGTGGTGGCCGCGCCCGAGCTGTCGCTGACGCTGAAGACCTGGTGTTTTGCTGTCGTGGGTTGCGTGGGCTACCGTGGTTATTACAGACAGGAGCCTGCTCAGGCGCTGGCGCAAACGCTGCACTCTGAAGGCCTGGAGGTGCGGGTCTACGGCGTGCCGGCCTACAGCACGCTGGGCTGGACCAACTGGCTGGGGGGCGATCCGCTGCTCAACACCTTCCTGCGCTGGCCTGAGGCGCAGTTGGCCGGGCTGATCTTTCACGAGTTGGCGCACCAGGTGGTGTACGTCAATGGCGACACGGCTTTCAACGAGTCCTTTGCCACCGCTGTCGAGCGCCTGGGCGCCGAGCGTTGGCTGGCACGTCGGGGTGCGGGTGCCGCCTGGGCAGAACAAGAACTCAGCGCGCAGCGCAGGCGTGACTTTCAGCAACTCACAGGCCGCTACCGCACATTGTTGCAAGAGCTGTATGCCAGCCAGCTGCCGGATCCGGACAAACGCCTGCGCAAAGCCGAACTGATGTCGCAGCTGCGCAGCGACCATGCCCAGCTCAAAACCCAGCAGTGGCAGGGCTTTGCCGGATACGACGCCTGGTTTGCCAACGCCAACAACGCGTCCTTGGCCATTTTGGGCACCTACAACGACGGTGTGCCGGCTTTTCTGCGCTTGTTTGAGCAGCAAGGGCGCGACTTTGGACGCTTTTATGGGTCAGTCAAGGGCTTGGCCGCCTTGCCCAAGGAGGAGCGGCAAGCGACACTGCGCGCCCTGGCGCCGGCAACCCCTGGCACCCCCAACGCGCTACCCACGGAGTGACCCCCTGATGAGCGAGATCCATATCCGCAGAGAACACAAGCTGGGCCTGAGCAAGGCTCGGAAAATCGCCCGCAAGTGGGCTGAAGAAGTCGAAGACAAGCTGCAGATGGAGTGCACGTTGATCGAGGGCGAGACCTGCGACACAGTGGAATTCATGCGCAGCGGCGTCAAAGGCCGCTTGCTGGTGGCTGCAGACCACTTTGATCTCGATGCCAAGCTGGGCTTCTTGCTGGGTGCCTTCAGCAAGACCATCGAGACCGAGATCACCAGGAATCTGGACGCCAAGCTCGGAGAAGGCAAATCTGCAGCCCCCAAAAAAGCGGTGGCTGCCAAAGCCAAGAAGTAGGGTTGCCTGGCTCGCCCAGGTTGACACCCCCTGCTCGGCCTGGCACCGGGTGCTGCGCTGATCCTTCGAACCCACAGAAACAGGGGGGACCCGGCGACCCTAGACAGAATGGTGGGTGCAATGCGCTGAGTGCTCAAATATGATCAGCGGATGTCGAAAAGCTTACTTCCAATCCGTACTGAGTATCTGCCGCCGCGAGGGTCGACCTCGTCGTGGCTTCAGGGTGCAGGAGCGAGTCGAGTGCGAGTGCGAGTGCGGCTGCGAGTGCGGCTGCGGCTGCCGCGTCAGATCGACCTCTTGCAGGCCATGACACAAGGTTTGAGCAACCGGCAGATCGCCGAAAATCTGGGCATTGCGCTGCCCACCGTGAAGTTCCACATCGCCGGCATCATGGTCAAGCTGCATGCCGACAACCGCACCTCGGCCGTCATCACTGCGCTCAAGCGCGGCATCGTGAAGCTGGATTGAGCCTCGCGCTGTCGCGCGAGGCTGAGCCTTGGTTCAGCCCTCCTTCAGCGACTCGATCAGGTCCACGTACTCCTGCTTGGCCAATTTGACGTCCTTGCCCTTGATGGCCTCCCAGGCGTCAAACTTGGCGCGCCCCACCATGTCGGTGAAGCCGGGGCGTTTGCCTTCCACGTCGCCTTCGGTGGCTTGTTTGTACAGCGCGTAGAGCTTCAGCAAAGTCGCGTTGTCGGGTTTGGCGGGCAGTTTCTTGCTGTCGATAACGGCTTTGTCGAAAGCGGTGTCGAGTTTGGCCATGGCTTTGCTCCAGTTCTTTGTTGGGGTACACGTCGGGGTGTGGCGACTATCATCTTACCCAGGCCCGTGGGGAAAAGTCGGGCCGGCCCCAGTTTCCTCATCCCCTCGGGGGCCAGATGCGAAGCGACAGGTCTGGGGGCAGTCTGAGACCTGGGGGTAGTGAAGTTCAGCACCTGCAGTTGAAGACTGGCTGTCGCTTGCAGTCACCGATCGACCGAAGCAGACCCAAGGAGAACCCGATGCAGGACATTGAGCGCATGTCGCATGTGGACACCTCGTGGCTGCGCATGGACAACGACGTCAACCTGATGATGATCGTCGGTGTCTGGGTTCTCAGCCCGGCCATCAGCCTGCAGGCTCTGCGCCGGTGCATCGGGAGCAGGCTGCTGCGCTACCCCCGCTTCAAGCACAAGGTTGTCATGGATGCGCTGGGTCCGTCATGGGTGACAGACGAGGCTTTTGATCTGCAGCACCATGTCAGCAGTCTGAGGCTGCCATCGTCAGCCGGCCAAAGCCAACGTCAGGCGCTGCAGCACCTGTGCGGCGATCTGGCAGCCCAGGCCCTGGACCCCGATCGGCCTCTTTGGCAGTTTCATCTGATAGAGGATTACGAAGGCGGCGCTGCGGTGGTGGCGCGGGTGCACCATTGCATCGGTGACGGGATTTCACTGATGTCTGTGATGTTGGGGATCACCGATGAAGGTCCAGCTCTGTTGAAGCAGAGCCTGGCGCTGGCCAGGGCTCGGTGTGCTGCCCCGGAACCTGGTTCGGCCGGGGCAGCCAGCCCGCAGCCGCATGACCCGCTACCGCACGGGCACCAGCCCCCGCCCCCGCCCCCGCACCCGCAACTGATGCTGGGCGGCGTCGCGCTGGCCCGCAGCGGCTTGCAACTGGTCAGCGACGTGGCAGCCCTGGCGCTGATGCCCGACGATTCGCCGACCCTGCTCAAGGGCTTGCCCGCTGGGCGCAAGGCGGTAGCCTGGAGCGAGCCGCTGGCGCTGGACGAGGTCAAGGCGGTGGGCAAGGCACTGGGCTGTACGGTCAACGATGTGCTGCTGGCGTGCGTGGCCGGCGCCATCGGCAGCTATCTGGCCAGTCGCGGTCAAGACCCCAGCGACCGCGAGATCCGGGCCATGGTGCCTGTCAATCTGCGACCACCCGGTGAAGAAGCGCAATTGGGCAACAAGTTCGGCCTGGTCCCGCTCGTCCTGCCAATCGGCATTGCCAACCCCGTTGAACGTGTCTTTGCCGTGCGCCAGCGCATGGACCAGCTCAAGCACAGCTACCAGCCGCTGCTGGCCTTTGCTGTGTTGTCGGTGGCGGGGTATTTCAACAAGCCGGTACAGGACGCCGTGCTGAGCCTCTTTTCCAGCAAGGCCACGGCGGTAATGACCAATGTGCCCGGGCCGACGCAGCCACTCAAAATCTGCGGCAGCACGCTGCGCCAGACGATGTTTTGGGTACCGGCTTCGGGCCACATTGGGGTGGGTGTGTCGGTGCTCAGTTATGCCGGCGGGGTGCAATTCTCATTGATGACCGATCAGGCACTGTGCCCTGACCCGCAGGACATCGTCGAGCGCTTCGAGCCTGAATTCGACAAGCTGACCTGGCTGGCGCTGATGCTGCCTTGGCCGGGCAGGGATGAAGATCCAGAACAGGCCCTGGTGGCGCAGGCATTGGCGCAGGGTGTCAGCCGCTCAACCGACCTTGCCCAGATGCTGCGCTGAAGTGACACCCATCGAGACGTAGATGCTGGTGAGCCCCTCCACACCCACAGGCGCCGGGCTGACCCAGTCCCTGGGTACATACAGCAAGGCCCCACCCACCGGCACAGGGGCGGTGGGCACGAGCACGGCCAGGTAGGGCTGGCCGCCCACCAATACGGGCTCTGGTGAGGACAGCAAGGCCAGTACAGCGACGTTGCCGGGGCCGCCAAACTGCAGCCACACGGGGCTCATCGAGCGCGTGCCCGGGGTGTCGCGGTTGGACAGCAACTCCACAAACTTGCTGACCAGATCGTAGACGTTGCGCACCAGTGGAATGCGTTTCATGACGTTGTTGACGAGCGCTGCCAACACCCCGCGCAGCCGCGTCTGGATCACCACGCCCAGTGCGAAGATGCTGAGCAGCACCAGGCCGACTCCCAACAGATAGCTCGCGACCTCTGAGCCCGTGCCGCCCAGGCCCATCGAGACCATCAGGCCGCCGATCAGGCTGCCGGGGCCCAACCAGTCGATGAGCAGGCGCGCCAGCCAGACAAAGATCAGCACAGTGGCAGCCAGCGGCAGCGCAGCCAGCAGCCCCGTCAGGAAGATACGCAACACGTGCTTGGCAGTGGATTTCATGGTTCAGGCTGCAGGGTCAGCAAAAAATTTGACGGAGGTGGATGCCCCAGGTCGTGCCGCGTCGGGGCTTGGATCAGGTGCCGCCGAAAACGCATGCGCTGCCTGTCCGCTTTACTTGCGGAGTATCGTGCAGTGGATGTTTGGATGGATACAGCAATGGCCGATTTAGCGCGTGCAGCACAGTGGGTACGTTGGACTGAAAACGGGCAAAGGCAACAAGCGCTTTGGCGCTCAGAGCGTGGCGAGTCAGCGCCCGCTGAAGTGGTGCTGGCTGATGACACCTGGTCTGCAGATGCGGCCTATCGGCTGTTGCAACAAGGCCAGGCCTTGTTGTGGCGGGGTGACTTCAATAACGCCCGCCATCTGTTGCAAGCGCTGGTGAGAAGGGCAGCGCGCCCGGCTCGTTCGGATGGCCGGCAACAGGAGCTCGCACTCAACGAACACAGCACACCCGAGCAAGCCGCAGCAGCCTTCCATCGTTACCGCCAGAGCCAATCTGCCCGCGCCGAGCTGTTGTCCCGCTTGCTGATCCCGCTGCGCGCCGACTACAGCATGCCGCTGCGCCGCGCGCCTGACTGGCGCGAGGCTTGCAGTCAGGCCTGGGGCCCGCCAGCAGCAGAGCCAACAGTGCCCAACGTAGCTGACAGTGGGCAGGATACTGCCCAAAAAACGGGGTTTGCGGGACTCGCGGGACTTCCCGGACTTTCGGGGCCTTCAGAGCCTTCAGAGCCTTCAGTGGCCTCAGTCATTGCGCTGCGTGAGCTGCTGGGTTTGAACAGCGCTTCTGAATGGCGCAAGAACGGTGTGCCCGTGGCCGCCCTGGGGGCCTCCCCGCATCCCCGTATCCATCCTCATTACGGCGTCTTTTCGCCCCTGCGTGGCGAGTACCTGCAGTTGGTTGCCGACGCTGCGTTGCCAGCCAGCCTGCCTGCCGATTGGGTCGCCTTTGACATCGGCACCGGCACGGGCGTGTTGGCTGCCATTCTGGCCCGTCGGGGCTGTCCCGTGGTTTTGGCCACCGACCAGGACCCGCGCGCCGTGGCTTGCGCGCAAGACAATGTGCAGCGCCTGGGCCTGCAACAGCAGGTTCAGGTGCTTTCGGCCGACATGTTCCCGCCGGGTCAGGCCGATCTGGTGGTGTGCAATCCCCCTTGGCTGCCGCTGGCCGCCGGATCATCCCTGGAGCGCGCCGTGTACGACGAAGGCGGTCGCATGTTGGCGGCCTTTTTGGGCGGCCTGCGCGCGCACCTGCAGCCACAAGGCCAGGGCTGGCTGATCCTGTCGGATCTGGCAGAGCGCCTGGGTCTGCGCAGCCGACAAGCGCTGCTGCAGCAGATCGACGTCGCTGGCCTGCAGGTGCTGGGGCGCATCGACACGCGGCCCCAGCATCGCAAGAGCCGCGACACCACCGATCCGCTGCATGCGGCCCGTGCTGCAGAGATCACTTCACTGTGGCGGCTGGGGCCAGCCTGAGCCTGAAGACCCGGCCGGCAGACCCAGTCGAAGGCCTTCACTGTCAGCCTCGGGCATTCGCCTCAGCCGACAGCCTCAGCCGACAGCCTTCACCGACAGCCTCAGCTCTTGACCGCCATCCCCAGCCGCTCGATGGTTGCCTTTTCGGCCACGAAGGTCTCTGCTGCCCAGCGGGTGTAGGTGGGCGTGTCCATGTAGATCACGGTCTGGCTGAAGTTGTCCAGCGTGCTCAGCACAGCCGGGTCTTCCAGCGTTTTCTTGAAAGCATCGTGCAGCCTTTGCGCGACGGCAGGGTCCATGCCCTTGGGGCCACAGACACCAAAGGGCGAATCGGACACCGTCTTGAAGCCCAGTTCATCGAGTGTGGGCACGCTGGGCCAGCTCTTGGTGCGTTTGCTGCCGTAGGTGGCGAGCAAGCGCAGCTTGCCGCTGTTGACATGCGGGGCCCAGCCGGTGGCGTCGCTGGCCGCCATCGTGTGGCCACCCAGGATGGCCTGCATGTTGTCGGCGTTGCCTTTGAAGGGCACATGGTTGAGCGTGATGCCGGCGCGCTGCGCAAATTCTTCGACTGCAAGATGCGGGCTGGTACCGGTGCCGGTCGAGCCATAGCTGAACTTGCCTGGGTTGGCTTTGGCGTAGTCCACCACGTCCTTGATCGACTTGAATGGCGAATCCGCAGGCACCACCAACCCGAAGGTGTAACCGGTCAGGCAGGCGATCCAGGTGAAGTCTTTGGTGGTGTCGAAAGTGGTTTTCTGCATGTGCGGGATGCGGAAGACACCGTGCGGCAACTGGCCCACGGTGTAGCCGTCGGGGGCAGCACGTGCCAGTTCAGCCGCGCCCAGCATGCCCCCCGCACCGGGCTTGTTGTCGACGATGATCTGCACGCCCAGCGTCTTGGAAGCACTCTCGGACAGCGAGCGGATGACTGCATCGGTCGAGCCACCGGCTGGCCAGGGGCAGATGTAGCGGATCGGTCGCGAAGGGTAGGCTTGGGCATGGGCCCAGCCAGGCAGCGCAATGGCCGTGGCGGCGATGCTGGCCTGGGTGATGAAGCGGCGGCGATTTTGGCTCATGGGTTTTCTGTCTCCTGGGTTGCGGGTGGATCAATCGTCGGGTCAATCGTCGGGTCAAACGGTGGGTTGATCGGCGGTGTAGGCCTCGGCCAAGGTTTGCAGGTGGTCGCGTGATTCGCCGTCCAGATGCGGGATCAGCATCGCCAGCGTGTGGTACACGCCGCGCCCCATCGCTGCGCCAGCAGCTTCAGGCTCGAGCGCGCGGCGTGGGTCGCGCACATATTCATAGCTCAGCCAGTAGGTCAGCACCACCACCATCGCTGTGGCTGCCGGCGCGGCCTGCGCGCCGGTGATGCGTACGACCTGGTTGCGTGCCAGGCCGTCCAGCACCGCGTGCATCGCCTTGCCCTTGTTCTTCAGCACAAACTGGAAGTGCGTCTCCAGGCGGCGGTTCTTGCTCAGCAAGTCGTTGAGGTCGCGGTACAAGAAGCGGTAGTTCCAGATCAGCTCGAACAGCATGTGGAAAAACAGCCAGGCATCCTCGACGTTCTCGACGTTGTCAGCGGCTTGCAATATCTCGTTCAGTGCCCGTTCGTAACGATCGAACAAGGTGTTGATCAGCTCGTCCTTGGCCGGATAGTGGTAGTACAGGTTGCCGGGGCTGATGTTCATTTCGGCCGAGATCAGCGTGGTGCTGACATTGGGCTCACCAAAGCGGTTGAACAGCTCCAGGCTGACTTCAAGGATGCGCTCTGCTGTGCGGCGGGGCTTTTTGGCGGCTGGCATGGCTTGGGTGCAGCGGGAAAGAAGGGCGAGGGGAGTTCAGCGAGGGCGGGGCGGCAAGGGTGTGCAGTGCATCCGGCCCATTCTGGCAGCCTCATCGTGTTCTGCGCCTGCCTACAATCCCCAACGCCGGCCTGCTTCGACAGCGGGATCCTTCCAATGCCTAGGGATCCTGTCGCAGGCCCCGAGCGTGCGGTTTCCTTCACTGCGCGCCTCTCGATTGCTCCTTGAAGCGCAGCCACTTGATTCCAGCCATCTCTTTTGACCAGGTCAGCAAGACCTACGCTGGCGCCAAGGGGCTCTTGCGCGCGCTCGACGAAGTGTCGTTCGACATCGAGCCTGGCGAATTTTTTGGTCTGCTGGGCCCCAACGGCGCGGGCAAGACCAGCTTGATCTCGATCCTGGCCGGCCTCTCGCGCGCCAGCTCGGGCCAGGCCCGGGTGCTGGGCCACGATGTGGTGGCTGACTACGCGGTGGCCAGGCGCGCCCTGGGCATCGTGCCGCAAGAGCTGGTGTTCGACCCGTTCTTCAGCGTCATCGAAACACTGCGCATCCAGAGTGGCTACTTCGGGGTCAAGAACAACGGCGCCTGGATCGATGAGTTGCTGTCCGAGCTGGGGTTGGCCGACAAGGCCGGCACCAACATGCGACAGCTCTCGGGTGGCATGAAGCGCCGTGTGTTGTTGGCTCAGGCGCTGGTGCACAAGCCGCCGGTGATCGTGCTCGATGAGCCCACCGCCGGGGTCGATGTCGAACTGCGGCAGACCCTTTGGCGTTTTGTGTCGCGTCTGAACCGCCAAGGCCACACCGTGTTGCTGACCACCCACTACCTGGAAGAAGCCGAAGCGTTGTGCGGCCGCATCGGCATGCTCAAAGCCGGCCGGCTGGTGGCGCTGGACCGCACCGAAGCGCTGCTGGCCGGGCGTGCCAGCACGATGCTCAGGTTCAAGACCGATCAGGCCCTGCCAGAGGCTCTGGCCGAGCAGGCGCGTGTCACCGGCCGCATCGTGCAGCTGAAAGCACGCGACGCTGCAGAGGTCGAAACACTGCTGTCCACGCTGCGCGCCAGCGGCGTGCAGATCGAAGACCTGGCGATCGGGCGCGCCGATCTCGAGGATGTGTTCCTGGAGATCATGCAGGGGGAAAGCGCATGAGCCCGCCGGGCCGTCCCAAGGGCGAATTCCGGAGTGCGCAGCACGAAGGTGCTCCCATGAGCCCGCCGGGCCGTCCCAAGGGCGAATTCCGGAGTGCGCAGCACGAAGGTGCTCCCATGAGCCCGCTGAGCGGCCCAGCCGCCGCCAACCGTTCCATCGACGCTGCCGTGCCAGCCACCGAAGCCCAGGCATTGCAAGAAATACCGGTGAGTCTGGCGGCTTCAAGCCATCTGCTGCAAGGCGCCGGCACCTTGTTCCGCAAAGAGATCCTGCGCTTCTGGAAAGTCGCTTTCCAGACCGTGGCCGCGCCCGTGTTGACGGCCATGATGTACCTGCTGATCTTTGGCCATGTGCTGGAAGACCATGTGCAGGTCTACCCGGGCGTGCGCTACACCAGCTTTTTGATCCCCGGGCTGGTGATGATGAGCGTGCTGCAAAACGCCTTCGCCAACAGCAGCAGCTCGCTGATCCAGAGCAAGATCACCGGCAATCTGGTGTTCTTGCTGGTCTCGCCGTTGTCGCACTGGGCCTGGCTGGTGGCTTATGTGGCGGCGTCGATGGTGCGCGGCCTGGCGGTGGGCGCGGGGGTGATGCTCGTCACGGTGTGGTTTGCGCCACCCTCGCTGGCCGAGCCATGGTGGATCCTGATCTTTGCCGCATTGGGCGCAGCGATGATGGGTACGCTGGGCTTGATCGCCGGCTTGTGGGCAGAGAAGTTCGACCAGCTGGCGGCTTTCCAGAACTTCGTGATCATGCCGATGACTTTTCTGTCGGGCGTGTTCTACAGCGTGCATTCGCTGCCTGCGCTGTGGCAGACGGTCAGCCACCTGAACCCGTTTTTCTACATGATCGACGGTTTCAGGCGCGGCTTCTTTGGCGTCAGTGATGTTTCACCTTGGCTCAGTCTGGCCGTGGTGGGGTGCAGCTTTGTGGCGGTGGCGGCCATCGCGATGCATCTGCTGCGCACGGGCTACAAGCTTCGATATTGAGTGCTGCGGCATGGGTATGGCATGTGTGCTGCGCCGCCTTGCCCTAAACTCTGGCGATGTCTGATCCCACCCCTGAACAAGTGCGCAGCTTCATCGCTGCCGGATTGAATTGCCAGACCCTGGAGGTCGAAGGCGATGGTCGGCATTTTTTCGCCACCATCGTCTCGAGCGAATTTGAAGGTCTGCCCCGCGTGCGCCGCCATCAGCGTGTCTACAACGCACTGGGCGACAGGATGCGCGAGCAAATTCATGCGCTGTCGATGAAAACGCTGACCCCCGCTGAACACGGCCCCGCTGTTGATGTTCCCGTTCAGCCTGAATCTGGCGCCGGCACCTCCAGCCACCCCCCGCACTGAAAGCCCGGGCGGCACGCCGCAGGGCTTCGCCCTGCGCTTGCCGACAGGCGCAACGCGTGGTGTGCCGGTTCAAGTCGCCTGATGCGGGGCAGTTCTCCGGGTCTTGCACGGCCCCCGCAATCACCGCAATCTCCGCCATCACCGCAATCTTCCCCAACGGCGCACCATGATCACGCTTGCACTGTCCAAGGGACGCATCTTTGACGACTCGCTGCCGCTGCTGCGAGCCGCAGGCATCGAGGTACTTGAAGACATTGAAAAGAGCCGCAAGCTGATCATCGGCACCAGCCACCCGCAGGTGCGCGTGGTGCTGGTGCGGGCCAGCGACGTGCCCACCTACGTGCAGTTTGGCGGCGCCGATCTGGGTGTGGCCGGGCTGGATGTGTTGCTGGAGCACGCAGCAGAGCAAGGCGCTGGTCATGCCGGCGGCAGCGGTTTGTACCGGCCCCTGGATTTGAAGATTGCGCGCTGCAGGATGAGTGTGGCCACCCGCGCAGACTTCGATTACGGCACTGCAGTCAAGCAAGGTTCGCGCATTCGCGTGGCCACCAAGTACACGCACATCGCGCGGCAGCACTTCGCCGCCAAGGGCGTGCATGTGGACCTGATCAAACTCTACGGCTCGATGGAGCTGGCACCGCTGACGGGCCTGGCAGACGCCATCGTCGATCTGGTCAGCACCGGCAGCACGCTGAAGGCCAACCAGTTGGTCGAGGTTGAGCACATCATGGACATCAGCTCGCGGCTGGTGGTCAACCCGGCTGCGCTCAAGCTCAAGCGCGAAGCGTTGCGAGAGCTGATCGACGCCTTTGAACGCGCGGTGGCTCAGGCCGTGGATGGTTTGGGTCCTGCAACTCTGGCGGCACTGTGAGTCTGTGGCTCGCCCGACAGTTGAGCACTGCGGACCCGCAGTTCGAAGCCGAGCTGGCGCGCCTGCGCCATTGGTCTGCAGACACCCACGAACAGATCGAAACCCGCGTGGCGCAGATCATCCAGGATGTGCGCTCGCGCGGCGATGCGGCCTTGCTGGAACTGACCGCACAACTGGACGGTGTACGCGTCGACAGCGCAGCCGCGCTGGAGATCCCTGCTGTGGCGCTGCAGCAGGCCTTTGACAGCTTGCCCGAGACCAGCCGCCAGGCGCTGCAAGTGGCGGCGCAGCGTGTGCGCAGCTACCACCAGCGGCAGCTGGAAGCCTGCGGCCGCAGCTGGCACTACCGCGACCACGACGGCAACGTGTTGGGCCAGAAGCTGACGCCGCTGGACCGTGTCGGCATCTATGTGCCGGGCGGCAAGGCGGCCTACCCCAGCAGCGTGTTGATGAACGCGATCCCGGCCCAGGTGGCCGGCGTGCCGCAAATCGTGATGGTGGTGCCCACGCCGCAAGGCGAGCGCAACCGGCTGGTGCTGGCCGCTGCCCATTTGGCAGGGGTGCACCGTGTCTTCACGATTGGCGGCGCGCAGGCCGTGGCCGCACTGGCTTATGGCACCGCCACGGTGCCGGCGGTAGACAAGATCACGGGCCCGGGCAATGCCTACGTCGCCAGCGCCAAGCGCCGGGTCTTTGGCCAGGTGGGCATCGACATGATCGCCGGGCCCAGCGAGATCCTCGTGCTGGCCGATGGCAGCGCACCCGCCGATTGGGTGGCGATGGACCTGTTCAGCCAAGCCGAGCATGATGAATTGGCGCAGAGCATTCTGCTGTGCCCCGACGCCGACTACATCGCGCAAGTGGCGCAAGCGATGGACCGGCTGCTGCCGCAAATGCCGCGTCAGGCGGTGATCCGCGCCAGCCTGCAAGGGCGTGGCGCTTTGATCCACACCCGCAGCATGGAAGAAGCCTGCGAAATCAGCAACCGGCTGGCGCCCGAGCATCTGGAAATCTGCGCGCAGAACCCCAGACATTGGGAGTCTTTGCTGCAACACGCCGGCGCCATCTTCATCGGCCCGCTGTCCAGCGAGAGCCTGGGCGACTATTGCGCCGGCCCCAACCATGTCTTGCCGACCTCCGGCACGGCGCGTTTCAGCTCGCCGCTCGGCGTCTACGACTTTCAGAAGCGCAGCAGCCTGATCGAGATCAGCGCCGCAGGTGCGCAGCAACTGGGGCCGGTGGCGGCTGAGCTGGCTTATGGCGAAGGGCTGCAGGCGCATGCCAGGGCTGCCGAGATGCGTTTGTCTTCCGATGCCAAGTCAGCAGGCGCAGTGGCATCGTCACCCCAAACCGCTTTGCTGGGTGAGTTCGCAGTGCGCGCGGTTGACGCCGGCAATGCTGACGCGTTGATGGCGCTGGACATAGCCGCAGGGCAGCGGGCTTTGGTGTCGCCGGTGACGCGCTCCTTGGCGCAGGCGGCTTACGAGCCGGCCGGCCGCCCGTTGGGCCTGTTTGTGGGCGAAACAGCGGTCGGCTTCTTGCTGCTCTACGACGCTCGCAACGACCCCAAGATGTCGGCGCAGCAGCTTTACGTCTGGCGGCTTCTGGTCGATGCGCGCTATCAGCGGCTTGGCCTGGGCCGGCAAGTGATGCAGTGGGTGGTGGCAGAGGCCAAACGCCAAGGCTTGGCCGCAGTGGGCCTGTCGCACCGCATGGACGACGGGCATGCGGGTCCGTTCTACGAGAAGTTGGGCTTTGCCTACACCGGCGAGATCGACGATGGTGAGCACGTGATGCTGCTGCGCTTGCCGGATTGAAGGCTGTTGACAGCAGCCAGCGCTTTTTCAGATCGTCTCCTTTCCTTGAGCTTGACCATGCCATTACCCCTGCCCACGCCATTGAGCGACCGCATCCACAAGACGATCCGTCAGGACATCCAGTCGATGCATGCCTACGCGATCCAGGACAGCCAAGGCCTGCTGAAGCTGGACGCGATGGAAAACCCCTTCAGCCTGCCGCCCGAGCTGCAGCAGGCGCTGGGCCAGCGTTTGGGCCGTGTGGCCATCAACCGCTACCCGGTGCAGGGCCCCGCGCAAGTGATCGAGGCGCTGTCGCGTTTCGTGGCTCTGCCCGCAGGCTGCAGCATGATGCTGGGCAATGGCTCGGACGAGTTGATCGATTTGCTCTCAGTGGCCTGCGACGTGCCCGGCGCCAGCATCCTGGCGCCGCTGCCGGGCTTTGTGATGTACGCCATGTCGGCGCAACTGCGGGGGCTGCAGTTTGTGGGTGTACCGCTGCGCCCTGACTTTGAGCTGGATGAGGCGGCGATGCTGCAAGCCATTGCCCAGCACCGGCCAGCGCTGACTTACATCGCCTACCCCAACAACCCCACCGCCAATTTGTTTGACGACGCCATCATCGACCGCATCGTGGCTGCGGTGGGCCAGCAGCAAGGTTGGGTGGTGTTTGACGAGGCCTACCAGCCCTTTTCATCGCGCAGCTGGCTGCAGCGCATGGCGCAGCACCCGCATGTGCTGGTGCTGCGCACCTTGTCCAAGTTCGGGCTGGCGGGTGTGCGTCTGGGTTATCTGTGCGGCCACCAGGCCCTGATCAAGGAGATCGACAAGGTGCGCCCGCCCTACAACATCAGTGCCCTGAACGCCGAGGCCACGCTGTTCGCGCTGGAAAATGCAGAAGTCTTTGCGCAGCAGGCCCAGCAACTGCGAGACCAAAGAGCCGTGTTGATGCAAAGCCTGCAAACCTTGCCCGGTGTCACGCCGTTCACCAGCGAAGCCAACATGGTGCTGGTGCGGGTGCCCGACAGTACGCGCTGCTTTGCGGGGATGAAATCGCGCGGTGTGCTGGTCAAGCACATCGCGGGCTTGCACCCGCTGCTGCACAACTGTTTGCGCCTGACCGTAGGCACACCGCAAGAGAATTCGGCGATGATCCTGGCTCTTGAAGAAAGCCTCTGAGTGAATACTTCCACCAACGCTGAGCCGAAGCCGGGTGAGTTGCAGCGCCAAGCCACGGTGCAGCGTGACACCAAAGAAACGCAGATTCGGGTAGCCCTCAATCTGGACGGCACGGGCCTGTCCCAGTTGCACACCGGCATCGGCTTTTTCGACCACATGCTGGACCAGATCGCCCGCCACGGATTGATCGACCTGGACATCCACGCCAAAGGTGATCTGCACATCGACGGCCACCACACCGTCGAAGATGTGGGCATCACGCTGGGCATGGCGGTGGCGCAGGCGGTGGGCGACAAGAAGGGCATCACCCGCTACGGCCACAGCTATGTGCCGCTGGACGAAGCGCTCTCAAGGGTGGTCATCGATTTTTCTGGCCGGCCGGGCTTGCACATGCGCGTGCCTTTCAAGTCCGGCATGGTGGGTGGCTTTGACACGCAGCTGACCTACGAGTTCTTCCAGGGTTTCGTCAACCATGCACTCGTCAGCTTGCACATCGACAATCTGCACGGCGACAACGCCCACCACCAGTGCGAAACCATCTTCAAGGCCTTTGCGCGCGCTTTGCGTATGGCGTTGACCCCTGACCCCCGCTCGGCCGGCGTCATCCCATCCACCAAAGGCAGTCTGTAGGCGGCCGGAGATGACGCGGCGCGTGGTGGTGGTGGATTACGGCATGGGCAACCTGCGCTCTGTCTCGCAGGCCGTGCAGCACGCCGCCGTGGGCAGCGGTGTCGAGGTGCTCGTCAGTGCCCGCCCTGAAGAAGTGCTGGCGGCTGAGCGCGTGGTGCTGCCAGGGCAGGGCGCGATGCGCGAC
>Ga0105044_10004602_pt1 | contig 18936 bp, 17 predicted proteins | sample MAT01_FD_78092 | JGI IMG/M metagenome (GOLD analysis project Ga0105044, IMG submission 78092) | Freshwater microbial communities from Lake Fryxell liftoff mats and glacier meltwater in Antarctica - MAT-01 | ecosystem: Environmental > Aquatic > Freshwater > Ice > Liftoff microbial mat | place...
CGGCGCTGCCGGCGCATTCCCAGTCGTACAGTGCCGTCGTCGACATGGTGGCGCCGAGCGTCGTCACGATCCGCGTGCAGAAGCAGGCGGAGGCCAGCAACACCTCGCTGCCCGCGCCATTCCGCGAGTTCTTCGGCAACCGCGGCGGCGGGCCCAAGCGGCGGCGTGAAGGCGGGCTCGGCTCGGGCGTGGTGGTGCGCGAAGACGGCCTGATCCTCACGAATCATCACGTCGTGGAAGGCGCCGACACCATCCGCGTGGACTTCGCCGACGGCCGCTCCCTGGTCGCCACGCTCGTGGGCAGCGACGCGCCGAGCGACCTCGCGGTGTTGCGTGTGCCGGCCAAGGGGCTGCCGGCCCTGCCGTTCGGCAACTCCGACGACATGAAGGTCGGCGACGTGGTGCTGGCCTTTGGCAACCCACTGGGCGTCGGCCAGACGGTGACGATGGGCATCGTGAGCGCGAAGGGCCGCGCCACCGGCGTGAGCGACGGGTCGTACGAAGACTTCCTGCAAACCGACGCGCCGATCAATCAGGGCAACTCGGGCGGCGCGCTGGTGAACCTGCAGGGCGAGCTCGTGGGCATCAACGCGCAGATCGTGTCGCCGTCGGGCGGCAACATCGGCCTGGGCTTCGCGATTCCCTCGTCGATGGCCAAGGCCGTGACCGAGCAACTCGCGCGTGACGGCGTGGTGCAGCGCGCCAAGCTCGGCGTGACGGTGCAGGGGCTGACCGCCGAATTGGCCGAGAGCCTCGGCGCGGCCGACGCCCGTGGCGCGCTCGTGAGCGCCGTGGAGTCCGGCGGTCCCGCCGATCGCGCCGGCCTGAAGCAGGGCGACGTCGTGGTGGCAGTGGACGGCAAGCCGATGGCCGATGCCAACGCGATGCGCAATCAGATTGCCGGGGCGCGGCCTGGTAGCTCGGTGCCGATCGTGGTGCGGCGCAACGGCCGCACCGAGACGGTGACGGCGCGCCTGGCGGAACGGGAGCGTCCGGTCGACGACCCGCGCGCGGCGGGTAGCTCGGGCCACGGCGAAGGCGGCTTCGGCATGGCGGTCACGCCGCTCACGCCGCAGGTGGCCGAGGAGCTCGAGCTGCCGCGGTCGGCGGCCGGGCTGGTCGTGACCGGCGTCGATCCGTCGGGTCTCGCGGCATCGGCGGGCATGCAGGCCGGTGACGTCATCAAGTCGGTGAACGGCCAGGCCGTGACCTCGGTGACGTCGCTGCGCACCGCGCTCGAGGCGCGTCCCGACCGCCCGGCGCTCGTGCTGGTCAGCCGCAAGGGCGCGGATGCGTTCGTGGCGCTGCCTCGCGCGGAGTCGTAATGCTCAGGATGCTCGTCGGGGTGGCGGCCGTCGCCGCCTCGACGGGCCGCGCCCTGGCGCCCTTGGCCCTGCACGACGGGCGGCCCCCTTGGACCTGCAACTCGCGGGAATCCCCTTGCCCGACACGTCGGCCACGCGCAGCAGCGTGCGACCGTTCGTCGAAGGGCACGACGTCGTAGACCTCGCCGCCAATCGGCTCGGCCGGTCGTCGCGCCGTGTCACGATGGCGCACCGAAGTCTCCTGGCCGTTCGAGAACTGACTCGGCCTATCCTTGGAGCGCGTTCATGCGCTTTCCGCACTTCCCTTCACGCCCGGCTTGGCGCCGCCTTGCGGTGGCGCTGTCGATCATCCCCGCGGCCCTGTGGCTGCTGGCGTGGGCGCCGGCGCCGGCGGTGTCGCGCACGCTGTCGATTGTGGGCACGACCGATCTGCACGGCCGCATCTTCGCGTCGGAAGGCCGCGGCGGCCTGGCGCTGCTCGGCGGCTACCTGGCCAACCTGCGCGCGGCCCGCGCCGCCGACGGTGGCGCCGTGCTGCTCTTCGACTCGGGCGACACCTATCAAGGCGGCATCGAGTCGAATCTGTCGGAAGGGGCCGTCGTGATCGACGCCTTCAACGCGCTCGGCTACACGGCCGCGGCGGTCGGCAACCACGACTTCGAGTTCGGCGCGGTCGATGGGTGGCAGAGCGAGACGCCGGCTGCAGCCGACCGGCGCGGCGCACTCAAGGCGCGCGCGGTGCAGGCGCGCTTTCCGTTCCTGGCCGCGAACCTGCTGGAGCATGGACTTACCGTGGCCTGGCCCAACGTGGCGCCGTCGCTGCTGATGGAGGCGGCCGGCGTGCGCGTGGGCGTGATGGGCGTGATGACCTACGACGCGCTCTCAATGACGCTGGCGGCCAACGTGGGCGGCCTCACGGTAACGCCGCTCGTGGCGGCAATCGAGGCCCAGGCTGGCGCGCTCCGAGCCAGAGGCGCCCAGCTCGTGATCGTGGCCTCGCACGCCGGCGGCGAGTGCAGCTCGTTCACGGTGCCCACCGACCTGACGTCGTGCGATGAATGGGGCGAGATGTTCGACGTGGCCCGCCGCCTGCCGCGCGGGCTGGTGAACGTGATCGTGGCTGGCCACACCCACGCCGGCGTGGCCCACGAGGTGAACGGCGTGTCGATCGTGCAGGCCTACTCGTGGGGCCGCGCCTTCAGCCGCGTGGACGTGACGGTGGACGGGCAGGGGCAGGTGCTGGGCACGCGCGTGTTCGCGCCGCAGGACGTGTGTGCGCGCGAAGACGCCGCCGGGCGCTGCGTAGCCGCTACCGCCACCGGATCGCGGCCGGCGCACTACGAGGCGCGTCCGGTGGTAGCGCTGCCGGCGGTGACCGCCGCCATGGCCCCAGCCCTCGACCGCGTGGCGGCGCTGCGCGCTTTACCGCTCGGTGTCACCCTGAACGGCGTGGTGGCCCGGGGATCGGGCGACGACGAGTCGCCCCTCGCCAATCTATTTGCCGATGCTCTGCGCGCGCTGACCCCCGGCGCCGACGTGGCCATCGGCTACGCCGTTGGCCCGGGCGGCTTGCGCGCCGACCTGCCCGCGGGCGCCGTGTCGATCGGCGCGCTCTACGACGCCTATCCCTTCGACAACCGGGCCGAGCGCATGACGCTCACGGGCGCGGAGCTGCGACAGCTCTTCACCGTGCAGCTCACGCGGCCGCGCTGGTGGGGCCGGGCATTTGGCGTGTCGGGGCTGAGCGTACGGCTGACGTGCGACGACGGCCGGGCGCGCGTGGACGTGCGCCGCGACTCGGGGCAGGCCATCGGCGACGACGAGGTGCTCACCGTGGCCATGTCCGACTTCACGGCGGCGCGGGCCCGTCAACTGCGCGCGCCCGTCGCGGGTGCCGGCGTCGCGCCTGCTGGGCCGCGGCCGATCATGCGCGAGCTGGTGGCGCGGTGGCTGCGGCAGCGCCGTCAGGTGTCGGCCGCGGAGTTCACCGATCGGGCGCGGCCCCGCTGGGCTTACACGACGGCCGACTCCCTCGCCAACGCCAGCTCCGCTTCGGGCGCCGCTGCCACGTGTCTGCCCCAGCCGCCGCCATGACCGCGTGGGTGAAGTAGCATCGCCTCTTCCGTGGAGGCGGTCCCATGACTTCACGATAGATCGTTCCTGCATGCTGCTGCTGGCCTGCCAGCTCGGCGTCGCGCACGCCGAGCCGCCGCGCGGCAGCATCACCATCGAGCGCATCGCCGACATCAAGTACCCGACCAACCCCACGTGGTCGCCGGATGGCGCCAGTTGTGGAGCGTGACGGTGACGGCGCCGACGCCTGCGCGCGTGAGCGGCCCGCTCGCTGACGCCGGCGTGTTCACGCTCCCGCCCGTGAACCGAGAGCGTCGGCTGGGCGTCGTGCCGGCGCAGGGCGGCGACGTGGCGTGGATTCCCACCATGGGCGGCACGAGCGGCGCGCAGTTTGCCGACGATGGCAGCCTCGTCTATCAAGAGCTCTCGCTCGACGGCAAGTCGCTGGCCTTCGTGAGCGACCGCACCGGCTGGATTCATGTGTACGCGATCCCGATCGACGCCACGAGCGAGGCGCACGCCAGGCAACTGAGCAAGGGCGACTTCGGCGCCGGCCTGGGCAGTTGGTCGCCCGACAGCACGACGATCGCGTACCACCACAGCACCGCCGGCAACCAGATGGAGCGCTTCGTCGACGTGGTGACTGAGGCCACGGGCGCGGTGGAGCCGATTGTGACGGCGCGCGGCGACCACAACTTCCTCGGCTGGCACCCGGGCAGCTACCGGATGTACTACTCGGTGAGTCAGTACCTGGTGCAGCAGGGCTACATCGTGCTCACGCCAGACTACCGCGGCAGCTCTGGCTACAGCCGTAATTGGGCCACCGGCGTGTTCATGGGCCAGGGCGTGAACGACGCGGCGGCTGGTGCGTCCTATGCTCGTGCTGCACGGCACCAACGACCGCAACGTGCAGTTCCGCGATTCGCTGCGCGTGATCGACACGCTGCTGAAGCTCGACAAGCCGTTCGGGATGGGCGTCTATCCCGGCGAGATCCACTTCTTCCGGCGCGCGCACATCCTGCGCGACGCGTGGCGGCGGGCCGAGGCGTTCTTCGACGCGCACCTGAAGTACGGGCCGGTGATGACCAGCAAATAACCGTGCGCAGGTCTTACACCGCCGCCACGCCGCCCGGCAGCCTGACTTCCACCGTAGTTCCCGGCCCGGGCGCATCGCTGACGCGGATCGTGCCCCTGAACAGGTGCACGATCTCGCGGGAGATGGCCAGGCCGAGCCCGGCCCCGCCGGTGCGGCGCGAGCGCGACGAGTCGAGCCGGTAGAATCGCTCGAACACGCGTTCGCGTTCTTCGGCCGGGATGCCGGTGCCCGAGTCGCAGACGTCGATCACGACCTCGTCGCTCACCCAGTCGCCGGCGCTGGAATGCGGGTTCGGGCTGGCTGTTGCCGTGATCGACACGGTGCCGCGCTCGTGGTTGTACTGGATGCCGTTGCGCACGAGGTTGTCGAACACCCGCTCGAGCAGGCTCGCCTCGCCGTACACGACCAGGTCCGGGTCGGCGGCGACAGCCAGGGTGACCTGGGCGGCAGCGGCGGCGCCAGTTGCGTGCGCACTGACGCGCTGCAGCAAGTCGGCAACCCGGACTTCGGCCAGTTGCGGCCGCTGTTGCTCCTGGGCTCGCACCAGCAGCATCAGGTCGTCGGCCAGGCCCCCCATCACTCCCAACCGCTCGCGCACCAGGGCCAGTGCCTCGCGGTACTCGTCTGGGGTCCGCTCGCGCTTGAGGGTCACGTCCACTTCGCCTTGCATGGCCGTGAGCGGACCGCGTAGCTCGTGCGAGGCATCGGCAGCGAAGCGGCGGTTCGCTTCCAGCGCCCCGTGCAGTCGATCGAGCACGCGGTTCAGCAGCCGCGTCATGCGCCCGATCTCGTCGTCCACCTGAGGCGCGTCGAGCCGGGTCGTGAACTGACCGTCGGCAATCGCGGCGGCGCGGTCGGTGATGCGCCGGATCGGCTCGAGCGCGCGCGAGGCGAGCGAGAAACCGACGAGGGCCGTGAGCGCGAGCGCACCGACGGCCACCGCCGTGAGCAGCTGTGCCAGACGCAGCAAGGTGGCATCGAGCGCGTCGGTGAAGAGGCCCACGGCGGTCACGTGCCGCGGCTGGTCGGGCGCGAGCAGCGCCATCATGCGGCCACGACGGCCGTCGGCCACCACATCCACGATCGGCGCCTCGTTGGCGAATGCGTGCGCCAGCGTGGCGGCATCGAGGAGCGAGGGCGCACCGTGCAGGCGCGGCGACTGCAGCATCACGCCGCCCTGCTCGTCGATGAGCTGCACGAACTTGTCGGCCATGTCCGCCGTGCCGTGCATCTCGACCGGCAAGTCGTGCAGATGCGGGCCGGCGCCGTCGCTCGACGACGCCAGCTCGGTGCTCGCCAGCGTGCGCAGCTGCGCGTCGAGATCGCGGCGCAGGAATTCCCGGGCACCGGCGTAGACCGCCAGGTGCGCCAGCGCCAGCACCAGTCCGAAGGCCGCCATCCAGCGCAAGGTGAGTCGCGTGCGGAACGACAGCGTCATCGCGGCCCTGTCATGCGCCGAGCGCCGGGCGGGCCTTGAGCATGTAGCCCATGCCGCGAATGGTGTGGATCACCGGCTCGTGCACGCCGGCCGCACGCAGCTTGCGCCGCAGGTAGCCCACGTAGACATCGGCCAAGTTCGAGAACGGGTCGTAGTCGCCGCCCCACACATGGTCGGCGAGCTGATCACGCGAGACGATGGCTTCGGGATGGCGCAGCAGGTGCTCGAGCAGCCGGTACTCAGTGGCGCTCAAGTCGAGCGCGCGGTGATTGGCGTGCACGAGATGCGTGACCACGTCCATGGTCAGCGGCCCGTAGGTCAGCGTGGCGTCGAGTTGGCGCGTGCGGCCGCGGCGCGTGAGGGCCCGCAGCCGCGCCAGCAATTCGTCGAAGGCGAACGGCTTCACCAGGTAGTCGTCGGCGCCCGCATCGAGGCCCTCGACGCGGTCGGCGACGGCATCGCGGGCGGTCAGCATCAAGACCGGCGTGTCGATGCCGTCGCGCCGCAGGTTCCGGCACAACCCGAAGCCGTTGAGCGCTGGCAGCTGCACGTCGAGCACGATGGCGTCGTACGCCTCCGCTATCGCCATCCGCTCGGCCGTCGCGCCGTCCTCGGCGAGGTCCACCTTGTAGTGTTCCTCGCGCAGGCCCCGCACGACGAACCGGCTGATGGCCGGGTCATCTTCCACCACGAGCACGCGCACGGTTCTATTCTAGGGTCAGTCTTTCACGTCGGTTCGCAGCACCCGCTGCTCGAGCACGGCGTAGAGCGTGGGCAGCACCATCAGCGTCAGCATCGTCGAGGTCACGATGCCGCCGATCACCACGCTGGCAAGGGGCCGCTGGATCTCGGCGCCGGCCCCGTGCGACAGGGCCATCGGCACGAAGCCCAGGGCCGCCACCATGGCCGTCATCAGCACCGGCCGCAGCCGGGTGGAGGCCCCCGTCATGAGCGCCTCGCGCAGTGACAGGCCCTGCTCGCGCAAACGGTTCACCGCGCTCACCAGCACGACGCCGTTCAGCACGGCCACGCCAAACAGGGCGATGAATCCGACCGCCGCCGACAGGTTGAGCGTGAGGCCGCGAAGCCACAGCGCGGCCACGCCGCCCACCAGGGCGAACGGCACGTTCAGCAGCACCAGCGCCGCCTGCCGCACCTTGCCGAAGGTGACGAAGAGCAGCAGGAAGATGATGGCGATCGACAGCGGCACGACCAGCGCCAGCCGCTGCGTAGCCCGGGCCTGATTCTCGAACTGGCCGCCCCATTCGATGCGGTAGCCGGGCGGCAGCGTGAGCTCGCGGGCCACGTGCGCCTGCGCCTCATTCACGAAGCTGCCCACGTCGCGGCCGCGCACGTTGGTCTGCACCACCAGGCGCCGCTCGGCGTTCTCGTGGTTGATGGCCTCGGGCGCCTGCGTTTCGCTGATGTGCGCCACGCGCGACAGCGGCACACGCTCGCCGCGCCGGCCGGTGAGCAGCACCGCGCCGACGGCCTCAGGGTTCGCGCGCATCTCGTCGGGCAGCCGCACCACCACAGGGAAGCGGCGCGGACCGTCGAGCACTTCGGTCACTTCCGTTCCGGCCACCACCGTCTCCACCACTTGGCGCACATCGGCCACGTTCAGTCCGTAGCGCGCGATCTGCGCGCGGTCGATGACAATCTGCAGCTCAGCAGCGCCGAAGAGCACCTCCGACTGCAGATCGCTGGCGCCGGGCACGTCGGCCAGCGCTCGTTCCACCACCGCGCCGAGCCGCTCCAGCGTGGCGGCGTCCTGGCCGAAGACCTTCACGGCCACGTCGGCCTTCACGCCCGAGATCACCTCGTCCAGACGCATGGCCATCGGCTGCGTGAAGTTGAAGGTCACCCCCGGCATCGCCTCGAGCGCGCCGGCCAGCGCCTCGACGAGCGCCTCCTTGTCGCGGCCGGTCGTCCAGTCGTCGATGGGATGCAGGCCGACGTAGACGTCGCCCTGATAGATGCCCATGGCTTCGGTGGCGAGATCCGGCCGGCCCATCTTGGTGACCACCTGGCTCACTTCGGGGAAGCCCTTCACGATCTGCTCGATGCGCGTGGCCAGTATCACCGACTCGTCGAGTGACACCGACGGCAGCTTGCGCGTCTCGATCAGGATCGTACCTTCGTCGAGCTTGGGCATGAACTCGGTGCCCAGGAAGGGCAGCGAGCCGATGGCCACGGCCACGACCACGAGCGCGATGCCCAGGGTTCGCACGGGGTGGTTGATGGCCCAGCCGAGGTCGTGCAGGTAGCGGTCGCGCAACCGCACGAACCAGCGTTCGTCGTGGTGCGCGCCGGTGACGCGCAGCAGGAACGACGAGACGACCGGCACGGCCGTGAGCGAGAGCAGCAGCGAGCCCAGCACCGCCGAACAGACCGTGATGGCCATCGGCCGGAACATCTTTCCCTCCAGCCCTTCGAGCGTGAAGATCGGCAGGTAGACGGCCACGATGATGAGCACCCCGAACAGGATCGGCCGCGCCACCTCGACGGCCGCGTCGCGGAAGAGCGCCATGCGGCTGCCGTGCGGGTCGTGGTGTTCGAGCGTGTGGCCGACTTCGCTGCGCTTGCGCACGAAGCTCTCCATCATCACCACGGCGCCGTCCACGATCAGCCCGAAGTCGATGGCGCCGAGCGACATCAGGTTGCCCGACACGCCGAAGAGCCGCATGCCTATGAAGCCGACCAGCATCGACACCGGGATGACGGCAGCGACGATGAGGGCAGCGCGTACGTCGCGCAGGAACACGAAGAGCACCAGCGTGACGAGCAGAGAGCCTTCGATGAGATTGCGCTGTACGGTGGCGGCGGTGCGGTCGATGACGTCCGTCTGGTCGTAGAAGGGGGTGATCGTGAGGTTGCCGGGCAGCGTATCGACCACTTCGGCGATGCGCGCCTTCGAGCGCGCCCCGACGTCGCGGCCATTTTCGCCCTTGAGCATGATGACCATGCCGGCGAGCGACTCGCCCTTGCCGTCGTTGGTCACGGCGCCCTGCCGCTGCATGGCGCCGATGCGCACCTCGGCCAGGTCCGAGACCAGCACCGGCACGCCGTCGACCTCGTTCACAACGATGTGGCGCAGGTCGTCTTCGCTCGTGACGAGACCCGTACCGCGCACGGTGTAACGCTCCGACCGGTGTTCGATGAAGCCGCCGCTGAACGACGTGTTGTTGGCGGCGATGGCCGCAAACAGCTCGGCTAACGTCACGCTGAAGTGCTCGAGCCGGCGTGGGTCGGCAATCACCTGGTACTGGCGCGTCAGGCCGCCCCACGAGTTGATCTCGCTCACGCCATTGACCGAGCGGAGCTGCGTGCGCAGGTCCCAGTCGTGGATGGTCTTGCGTTCCATCAGGCTGGCGGTCTCGCTTTCGACCAGATACTGGTAGATCTCGCCGAAGGCGGTGGCCACGGGCCCGAGCGTGGGCGCCAGGCCATCGGGCAGACGGCCGCGCGCTTCGGTGACGCGTTCGTTCACGAGCTGGCGGGCCATGTAGGTGGTCACCGAGTCTTCGAACACGACGGTGACGAGCGAGAGGCCCGACTTCGACACCGAGCGCACTTCCTCGGCACCGGGGACGCCCATCAAGGCCGTTTCGATGGGATACGACACGCGCATCTCCACTTCGACGGCAGCGAGGCCCGGCGCGTCGGTGACCACGGTGACCTGGTTGTTCGTGAGGTCGGGAAACGCCTCGACCGGCAGGTCACGATACGCCACGACACCGGTGAGGATGAGGGCTGCGAGACAGATGAGGACGAACAGGCGCTGACCCAGACTGGCCGCGACGAACCGTTCGACCAGGCCCATCTCCGGTCCGGCGGTCTCAGTTGCCACCGTTGGGCTCCTTGCCGAGTTCGGCCTTGAGCACGAAGCTGCCGTTCACCGCTATCCGCTCGCCCTCTTCCAGGCCCGAGGTGATCTCGACCAGCCCGTCGACATCGGCGCCGGTCCCCACCGGGCGCACCACGAAGCGCCCGCCGGCTTCGGCGACGAACACCGAGATGGCGCCATTCACCGATTGCAGCGCTGCGGCAGGCACGACCACGACCGTGCGCGGATCGCCCTCGCCGAGCGACATGGTGGCGAACATCTCGGGCTTGAGCCGCCCGTCGGCATTGGCCACGGTGGAGCGGATAGTGATGCGCCGTGTCTTGGGGTTGACCGTGTCGGCGATGAAGGTGATGGTGCCGGCGAAGCGCTCGTCGGGATACGCCGCGACCGTTACGATCACTGGGCGTCCGACCTTCACGCGCGACAGATACGATTCGTCCACCTCGGCAATGGCCCACAGCCTGGAGAGGTCGCTCACGACGAAGAGGGGCGAGCCCAGCGTGACGGTGCTGCCCGGGGTGACCAGGCGTTCCAGCACCACCCCGGCAATGGGGCTGCGCACCGGCACGCGCTCCTCGGTCTCATCGGCGATCTCGGGACCGCTCGGGCCTTGTCCCGGTTCGTCTTCGTGAATCGACACGCCCACGTGTTCCAGTTCCTCGATGGAGCGCTGCACTTCGGCACGTGCGACAGCGACCATCTCGGTGGCCGACACCCGCTCGACCTCGGCGCGCTGCACGTCCTGCTGCGACACGGCCTTGTCGGCGTAGAGGCGCTGCGCCCGCTCGTGCGCGTCCACGGCGAAGACCAGCAGCCGCGCCACGCGCCGCTCGTCGGCCGTGGCTTTGCGGTAGCCTGCCCACGCGTCGTGCATCGCATGGCTGTGCATCGTGGCGAGCAGCTGGCGCGTGCTGACGCGGTCGCCCACATGGGCCGGGGTCTCCAGGATGAGGCCCTCTTGCAGCGCCCCGATGCGCGCCGTGCGCGTGTCGTCCACGGCCATGAGCCCAGGCGCCGCGATCCGATCGGCGCGGGTGGTCGTGCGCACCGCCTCGATCGACAGGCCGGCGTTCTTGATGGCCTCATCCGTGAGCACGACCGTGTCGGTGGACGGCGAAGTCGCGGCCTCGGCGGCTGGCTCTGGGGCGGACGACCCGCAGGCGGCGGTCATGCCCACAGCCGCCGCGAGCATCAGCGCGCGTCCCGTGGACGCAGTGAATCGCATCGTCATGGCAGATCCTCGCCCATCGCTAGCCGCACTTCGAGCGCTGCCGCCAGCGCATCGAGCCGCAGTTCCAATGCCACCCGCCGGACGTCGCTGTAGACCCGCTCGGCATCGAGCAGGCGCACGACGTCGGCGGCCCCTTCACGAAAGGCTGATCGCGCGGCGTTGCGCACGACGTCGGCCGGGGCCAGCAGTTCGCGCGCCGCGCGGGTCGAGCGTTCCGACAGCACCCGAGCGGTGGCGATGAGTGACACCGCATCGGCGGTGAGTCGTCGCGCCACCGCAGCGCGGTCGGCCATGGCGGCGCGTTCGTCGCCCTCGGCCCGGGCCGTGGCCGCCTTGCTCCGTTCGAAGAGCGGCACCGACACACTGATGCCGGCGAGCGCCGTGTCGAAGCCGGCGGTGCGCTTGTAGCCGGCGACCACGATCGGGTCGGGCACCGTGCGCGACCGCTCGAGCGCGGTGAGCTGCTGGGCGCGCGTCACGCGCGCCGCGGCGGTGGCCACATCGGGATGCCTCGCGACGGCCTGGGCCAGGGCCGCGTCATCAAGGGCGGGCGGCGCGGCCGGCGGCGGCTCGACCAGTTGCGCGGCGGCAATCGGCGCCGGCGACCCCATCACGAACGCCAGCAGGTTGAGGCTGCGTTCGAGTTCCAGGCCGGCCTTGGCCACGTCGATGTCCATACGCGCTGATTCGGTCTGGAAGCGCAGCAGGTCGGATTCGGGCGCCACGCCTTCGGCGACACGCCGCGTCATCGTCTCGATCAGGCCGGCGAGTCCGTCGCGATTGGCCGCCAGCGTCTCGACCAGCGCGCGCGCCTTGAGCGCCTGCAGATACGCCTGCACCGTGCGGACCGACACGTCGTACGAGGCCGACTGCAGATGTCCGGCGGCGACGTCGCGGTCGGCGGCGGCAATCGAGCGGCGCAGCCCGCGGCGCCCGTTCAGCTCGATCGGCATGCTGACCTCGGCGAACACGTCGCGAGGCAACACGCCCGACGGCGCGCTGCTGCCCATGTTCTCCATGCGGAAGTCGAACGTGGGGTTGGGCAGCCGGGCCACCAGCCGCGACGCGTCGGCCGTGCCTTCCGCCTGACTGCGGGCGGCGCCGAGCAGCGGCGACGCGGCCCGTGCCTGCGTGACGGCGTCGTTGAGCGTGACCGGAGCCGGCGAGGCCAGTGAGGTCTGAAGGGGCTGGGGCGGACTGGCGCCTGCCAGGGCCGCGGCAAGGACGAGGGCGAATAGCATGCGCCCACCGTAATCGAGGTCGATGAGACCTGAATGAGAGGTCCGCGCTGCTGCGCGGCGATGGCGTTGGCATCCTGGCCACGCTCCGCGATCTGGCCCTTCAACAGCAATGGCGGCGAGGTCCAGTCATGGTCTGCCGTCAGCGTAACCGGAATGGGCCTCATCGCCATGACGCCAAGCGATTCCCCGCCGACGTGGAACTGCAGATGCTGTGGCCGGAATCGCTCCTGCTCGACGAGAAGAACCAGCACGGCGCCATCGCCGTGCTCGAGAAGTCCGTGGCCGCGCTGACCCGTCGACGGAGCTACCAGACGCTGCGGACGTGGGCGTAGTCCTGAATGCGCTGGTCCGCGGTGATGAGCTGTGCGCCTCGCAGGCGGACGGTGGCGACAATGATCTGGTCGGCAGGGTCGCCATGGAACGGCCCCGGCAAGCTGCAGCTTTCGAGCAGCACAGGGCGCGTGATCTCTGCCACCTCCAGGCCCGGCTGATGCAGCGCCTGATCGATGAACTCAGGCACCGGGCGATCGAACACCAACTGACCCTTCTCGACCCTCTTCGCGACTTCCCAGACCGAGATCATCGAGAGCCACAGATTGCTTCCGCGCTGCGCGCGCTCGATGGCGGCGCGCGCCGGCTTCGACAGTCGGCGATCGGACGTCACCCACCAGAGCCACGCATGGGTGTCAAGAACGGTCGTCATCCCATGACTCGCCCGTGCCGTAGGGGTCGCCGCTCTCCCGCACCACGCATCCGGCGAGCGACGGCGCGCTCGCGGCCATGGTGATCGGGACGAGCTTCGCTACCGGCCGGCCGCGCTTCGTGATGACGACGGGGGTGCGGGTGGCCGCGACGTCGTCGAGCATCTTGAGGCACGCGTCCTTGAACTTGCCGGCCGCGATGGTCTTCACGCCGCCAATGTAGCCATAGCCATATGGCCATGTCAAGGAGGGTCAGGCCGGGTGCCGGTTGCGTGTGAGCAACGTCGCGGCCGCGCGATCGACCAGCCACGTCACCTGGCTGCCGCCGCCGGTGATGCGCTGGGCGGGCAGCGCCGACGGCCGCGCCGGCCCTTCGAGTACCGCAGCCAAGGCCACCGCCTTGTCTTCGCCCGCCACGAGAAACAGCACGGCGCGCGCCGCGTTGATGATGGGCGGCGTGAGGGTGAGGCGCCAGCCGCGCGTGGTGTCCACGTGCTCCGCCACCACCCAGCGCGTGGTCAGCCGTCCCGACGGCATGCCGGGAAAGAGCGATGCCGTGTGGCCGTCGGCGCCCAGGCCCAGCAGCACCAGGTCGAGCACGCCTGGGCCGCCGTGCGTGACGGCCTCGAGCTCGGCTCGCAGCTCCGTTTCGTAGGTACAGGCGGCGCTGTCGGGCACGTCTTCACCGCGCATGCGATGCACGTGCACGGGATTCAGGGGCACGTGGTCGATGAGTGCTTCGCGGGCCATGCGGTAGTTGCTCTCGGCATGCGTGGGTGGCACGCAGCGCTCGTCGCCCCAAAAGACATGCACGCGCGACCAGTCGATGCGGTCGCGCCACGGCGCGCGAGCGAGCCGCTCATACAGGCCCCGCGGCGTCGAGCCGCCGGCCAGTGCCACTACGAAGCGCCCGCGCGCGGCGAGGCCGGCAACCGCCTGCGCCGTCACGAACTCGGCGGCGGCGCCGAGCAGCGCGTCGGCGTCGGCATGGATCTGGACGGCAGCCGTCACGCGTCCTGCACTTCCTGCGCGTCCTGTTCTTTCCACTGCTGCGCGGGGTTGTGCCACATGCCGCCGTCGGTCATGAGCCGGTTGGCCTCATCCGGGCCCCAACTGCCGGGCGCGTAGGCGTGCAGCGGCGTGGTGGCGCCGAGCACCGGCTCCACGATCCGCCACGCCTCCTGCACCGAATCCTCGCGCGAGAACAGCGTCTGGTCGCCGCGCATCGCGTCGCCGAGCAAACGCTCGTAAGGCGCCTTCTCGTCGGCCTGCTCGTGCCGTGCCACGAGCTCGACGTCTTCGCCGTGCATGCGGTCACCATGCGCCTTCGCCCGGGCGCCGAGCGAGAGCACGACCTCGGGACTCAACCGGAAGCGGAAGTGGTTCGGCCGGGCCGCGTCGCAATCGGCGAAGATGCTCACGGGCGGGCGCTTCAGCTCGACCAGCACCTCGGTGGCCGTGACCGGCAGATGTTTGCCGGCGCGGATGTAGAACGGCACGCCGGCCCAGCGCCACGAGTCGATGTGCAGGCGGATGGCGGCAAACGTCTCCACCTGCGAATCCTCGGCCACGCCGTCTTCGTCGCGATACCCGGCAAACTGCCCGCGCACCACGTCGGCGGGTTCGAGCGGTCGCATCGAGCGAAACGCCTGGGCCTTCTCGTCGCGCACCGCCTCGGTGCCGCGTCCGCCTGGCGCCTCCATGGCGAGCAGGCTGACGACCTGCAACAGATGGTTCTGCACCACGTCGCGAATCGCGCCGGCCTCTTCGTAGAACTTGCCGCGGCCCTGCACGCCAAACGCCTCGGCCATGGTGACCTGCACGCTGGCCACGTAGTTGCGATTCCAGATCGGCTCGAGGAACGAGTTGGCGAAGCGGTAGTAGAGCAGGTTCTGCACCGGTTCCTTGCCCAGGTAGTGGTCGATGCGGAAGATCGACGGCTCGGCGAAGTGCTCGTGCAGGGTGCGATTGAGCGCCTCAGCCGAGGCCACGTCGCGCCCGAACGGCTTCTCGACGATCACGCGCGCCCGATCCACGACGCCGGCGGCCGCGAGCCCTGCCGCCACGGGCGCAAACATGCTGGGCGGAATGGCGAAGTAGAAGGCCGGCCGCGTGGCGCCGCCGAGCGCCGCCCGCAGCGCGTCGAACGTGGCCGCGTCTTCGTAGTTGCCGCCGATGTAGCGCAGCAGGCGCGACAGCACGGCGAACGCCGCGGAATCGAGCGGGCCTTTCTCTTCGATGCTGGCCTTGGCCCGGGCCCGCAGCTCGTCGAGACTCGACCCGGCACGCGCCATGCCCAGGATGGGCACATCCAAGCGCCCGCGACGGATCATGGCGTGGAGCGCAGGGAAAATCTGCTTGTAGGCGAGGTCGCCCGTGACGCCGAAGATCACGAGCGCGTCGGACGCGGCGGCTGAGCTCACTTGTGTCCCTCGCTCTTCTCGTGATGACCGCCGAACTGGAAGCGCAGCGCCGACAGCATCTTGTGCGCGAAGTCGCCCTCGCCCCGCGACGTGAAGCGGTCGTAGAGCGCCGCGCTCAGTACCGGCGTGGGCACCGATTCGTCGATGGCGGCGGCAATCGTCCAGCGCCCCCCGCCCGAATCCGACACGCGTCCGGAGAAGCGCGCCAGGTCGGGACTCTCGACCAGGGCCGCGGCGCTCAGATCGAGCAGCCACGACGCCACCACGCTGCCGCGCCGCCACACCTCGGTGATGTCGCCCAGGTTGAACGTGTATTGGTAGTGCTCGGGACGCTCGAGCGGCGTGGTTTCGGCATCGGTGTGCCGCGTGGCCAGGCCGACGTCGGCGTGTCGCAGCACGTTGAGGCCCTCGGCATAGGCGGCCATGAGCCCGTACTCGATGCCGTTGTGCACCATCTTCACGAAGTGCCCCGCGCCGGGTGCGCCGCAGTGCAGATAACCGTGTTCGGCCGTGCTGGCGTCGCCCTCGCGACCGGGCGTGCGGGAAATCGAGCCGGCGCCCGGGGCCAGCGACGCAAAGATTGGGTCGAGCCGCTGCACCGCCGTGGTGTCGCCGCCGATCATCAGGCAGTAGCCGCGTTCCAGGCCCCGCACGCCGCCGCTCGTGCCCACGTCCACGTAGTGGATGCCGCGCGGGCTGAGCGCCTGCGCGCGGCGGATGTCGTCGTGATAGCGCGAGTTGCCGCCGTCGATGAGCACGTCGTTGGCGGCCAGCAGCGCCGACAACGCCTCCACCTCGGCCTCCACGAGCGCCGCCGGCACCATCAGCCACACGGCGCGGGGCGGGCGCAGGGCCTGCACGAACGTCTCGAGTGAGGCGGTGGCCGTGGCTCCTTCGGCGGCCAGGGCCGCCACCGCGTCCTTCGACACATCGAAGACCACGCAGTCGTGGCCGGCGCGCATCAGCCGGCGCACCATGTTGCCGCCCATGCGTCCCAAGCCGATCATTCCGAGCTGCATCCGGCCTCCCAGTCAGTGTCCTGCTGGCAGTATGACGCCTGAAGGCCTCTAAGAAATACAATGGACGCTTCGCGCGTCGGTCACGGCGCCGTGTCAGGAGATATCCATGCGTTCAGTTCTCGTGCAGTCAGGTCTTGCCGTCGCCCTTGGCGTGGCCACGTTCGCCCAGGCGCAGCCGGCACCTCAGCCCACGCCCGCTCCCCAGCCCTTCGTGGCGGGCACGCCGCTCAAGACCACCCCGAACGTGAAGGTCTACGGCAGCTTTCGCTTCAGCGAGAGCCTGTCGTACGACGCCGATCGCGATCTCTACGTGTCGGTGAACGCCGGCATGGCGCAAGACCTCGTGCCCAACGACGGCTACGTGTCGCTCGTGAATCCCGACGGCTCGGCGCACACGCTCAAGTGGATTGGCGTGAACCGCAACGGCCTCACGCTCAACCATCCGCTCGGCAGCGACATCGCAAACGGCATGCTCTATGTGGTGGACATCGACACCGTGCGCTGGTTCGACATGAAGACCGGCGAGCCCAAGGGTAACGTGAAGGTCGAGGGCGCCAGCCGCTTCAACGACCTCGAAGTGGCGGCCGACGGCACCATCTACGCCACCCAGACCGGCACGCCGCAGGACCCCACCACCTGGCGCGTCTACAAGGTGACGCCGCAGGGCCAGGCGTCGGTCGTGATCACGGGCGCGCCGCTCAGCATGCCCAACGGCATCGCGTTCGACGCGAAGGGCAACCTGGTGGTGGTGAACATCGGCAGCAACGACGTGCACACCTTCACGCCCGACGGCACGCTCGTGACCACCGAACAGGCGGTCGATCCGGGCAACGACGGCATCGTCGTGACCGCCGACGGCACCAAGTACGTGAGCAGCGTGCGGCAGGGCACCGTATCGCGTATCCGCCCGGGGCAGAAGGCCGAAATCGTGGCCTCGGGCATTCCGAGCGCCGCGTCGATGACCTACGACTCCAAGCGCAACCGCCTCGTGATTCCCATGAACGACTGGAACGCCATTGCCATCGTGGAGCTGGGCGCGCCGGGCCGCTGATTCTGGACCTGCCAGATTTTACGAACTGGCAACGCGCGCGTTACATCATTGACACACCGGTGAAATAGGTGGGATAAGGCCGTGTGCGAACCGGCCTTGTCACCGCGTGGCTGCCGTGTGTGGCCCTGCTCGCCGCCTCCGTGGCGGCGGCCGGCGCGGCTCGGCGCGAGCTCGTGGTCGACGTGCGGCTGGCTGCCTCGGCGCAGTTGTCCTCCATTGCCCGGGCCAGCCTGATTCGCGAGGTGAACGACATCTGGCAGCGCGAAGGCGTGCGCCTGCAGTGGCCGTTCTCGCCGCCGGCCGACGCCGTGCCCGACTTTGCGCTGCGGGCGCTGGTGGTGCAGCGGGAAAGCGCCACCGGCAACAGCGCGCACCAGTGGCCGGTGGGCGAGCTGCTCTTCGATCAGTCTGACAACGCCGTGGCGGTGGCGTCGATCGAGGCGGCCGAGCGCGTGCTGGCCACGGCCGCGCGCGCCGACGAGCCCACCGCGCTGCACGAGCGCCGCCTCGGCGTCATTCTGGGCCGCGCGCTGGCGCACGAGATGGGCCACTACTTGCTCAACACCGCGGGCCACGCCCGCCGCGGCCTGATGCGCGCCAGCATCGACGCGCGCGACTTCGCCGACTTGCGCAGCGGCGCCTTCTTCCTGGATGCGCCGGCTGGCGAGTGGATTCGCGCCGCTGTCGCGCCCGGTGCCAGCGCGCAGTCGCGGGTGGCGCGCTTTCTCTACGCCCCATAGGAGCTCGCTGCCGACGTCCATGGCCGAACCCGCCTCCACCCCCGCCTCCGTCCCCGCCTCCATCTCCGTCTCCGTCTCCGCCTCCATCTCCGTCCGCACGCCCCCTTCCGCCACCGCCCTCCAGTTGCTGCGCCACACCGTGGCCGCGCTGGTCTATCGCGCCGACAAGGTGCTGCGCGAGGTGCCCGAGGGCTTCGCGGAGTGCCGGCTCCGACCCCGGCCTTGCGCCGCCCACCGACGTGCTGTTTCAGGGGCCCGTGGCCGATGCGCTCACGCACGTGGGCCAGTTGGCCCTGATGCGCGGCATGGCCGGTGCGCCGGTGCGGCCAGAGAGCTACGCGCGCGCCCCGATTCAGACGGGTCGCGTGGGCCGCGACCAGGCGCCCCCGGGGCGCGAGTTCGACGGCGACGCGAGCCGGCCGAGCCGCTGAGGCCGAACGCGGAACTGCCGCACACGCTCGACGCCGCGGAATCTGCCACCGCCCGCGCCCCGCAAACACGCAGAATTCGCACCTCGCCCGCGCGTTGTGCAGGCGGCTGGCGCCCAAACACCGCGGCACGGGATTTTCATATGGCTCGTCACGTGTCCGTGCCCACGCCCCAACCGCGGCTCCTCGACCAAGTGCGCGACGCGCTGCGCACTCGCCACTACAGCCGTCGCACCGAGGCGGCCTATGTGGGTTGGGTGCGCCGCTTCGTCGTGTTCCACGGCATGCGTCATCCGCGCGAGCTGTCGCCGAGCGACCTGAGC
>Ga0105044_10004603_pt1 | contig 18934 bp, 10 predicted proteins | sample MAT01_FD_78092 | JGI IMG/M metagenome (GOLD analysis project Ga0105044, IMG submission 78092) | Freshwater microbial communities from Lake Fryxell liftoff mats and glacier meltwater in Antarctica - MAT-01 | ecosystem: Environmental > Aquatic > Freshwater > Ice > Liftoff microbial mat | place...
AAAGTCTGGGTGGGGAGTTGCGATCGCTTCAGCGTCAGGGCACGTCAGCATTCACGTCAGCATTAGGGGTTAGGAGATTCGGCATGGCAAACATCCTCAACGGCAAAGCACTGGCACAAAAAATGCAGGCAGAGTTGGCGGTGCGCGTCAGCCACGCGGTTGGCCAAGGGCATCGTCCGCCGGGGTTGGCTGTGTTGATGGTGGGAGATAACCCCGCGAGTGCGGCCTATGTGCGCAACAAAGAGCGGGCGTGCGAGAAAGTGGGGATCGCTTCGTTGGGGCAGCATTTTCCGGTTGATGCGACGCAAGAAACCTTGGCAGGGGCGATCGCCACCCTCAACCAAGATGATCGCGTGGATGGCATTTTGGTGCAATTGCCGCTGCCTGATCATCTTGATTCGGTGGCCTTGCTGAATGCCATTGACCCTGACAAAGATGCGGATGGGCTGCACCCCATCAATTTAGGTCGCCTGTTGCGAGGCGAAGAGGGGCTGCGGAGCTGCACCCCAGCGGGCGTAATGCGCCTTTTGGCCGAAGAAAAAATCCCCCTAGCTGGGAAAAAAGCGGTTGTGGTCGGGCGCAGTATTTTGGTGGGCAAACCCTTGGCGCTGATGCTGCTAGAAGAAAATGCTACGGTGACCATCGCCCATTCGCGCACCCCTGATTTGGCGGCTGTCACCCGTGATGCTGATGTGCTGATCGCTGCCGTGGGTCGCCCCAACATGATCACCCCCGACATGGTGAAACCCGGAGCCGTGGTGGTGGATGTGGGCATCAACCGCATTCACGATGAGCAGGGCAGTCGGTTGGTGGGAGATGTCGCGGCTGCGGTAGACTCGGTGGCCTCTTGGCTCACCCCCGTTCCGGGGGGCGTTGGCCCCATGACCGTGACTTTACTGCTAGCCAACACCGTCTGGAGCTACCACAAACGCCTCGGTTTAGAAGTAGTCTGAGACTTCCATCGGTCTTTCTAAAAATTTCCAGAGATCCTAAAATCCTCAGATATCCTAAAATCCCCAGAGATCCTTGGGTTTTTCCCATTGTTCGGCAACGATTCCATCCACACGCTGCTTACTTTCCGTTGATAGTTTGGGTAGTCGGTTTGGGTGGACTGGTGCGGCTGGTTGGTTTGTGGAGAGAGTGGCTTTGGGCATAGGGTCTCTGTCACAACTTGCATACTTGATCTCCGAAGGGGACAGTTCCGCGATAAAGTTTGATTGCGACGGGACGATGATTTTGGATTCTATGACGAGTTCGCAACAGCAAGACATGGTAATGCAGCGGGAGTTTAATCTGTCGGCCTACTTGGCGACCCAGAAAACCGAGGTAGAGGTTGCCCTAGAGGGGGCGATCGCCCTCACCTACCCCGAAACCATTTACGAGTCCATGCGGTATTCCCTGCTGGCGGGGGGTAAGCGGCTGCGCCCGATTCTCTGCTTAGCGGCCTGCGATCTGGTGGGCGGCACGGGAGCGATGGCGATGCCAACGGCCTGCGCCTTAGAAATGATCCACACTATGTCGTTGATCCATGACGACTTGCCCGCGATGGATAATGACGACTTCCGCCGGGGCAAGCCCACCAACCACAAAGTTTATGGCGACGATATCGCGATTTTGGCTGGCGATGGTCTGTTGGCTTATGCCTTTGAATACATTGCCGCTCAGACCCAGGATGTTGCCCCTGAGCGGGTATTGCGAGTGGTTGCCCACCTAGGGCGGGCGGTAGGCGCTGCTGGCTTGGTTGGAGGGCAAGTGGTCGATTTAGAGTCAGAAGGTCGCCCGGATGTCACCGTAGAAACGCTCACCTGGATCCATCGCCACAAAACAGGCGCGCTGCTAGAAGCCTGTGTGGCCTGTGGTGCCATGCTAGGGGGCGCTTCTGATGCAGACCTCCAATGCCTATCGCTGTATGCCCAAGAAATTGGGTTAGCGTTCCAAATTGTGGATGACATTCTCGATATCACGGCTACCCCAGAAGCCTTAGGCAAAACGGCTGGCAAAGATTTGCAGGCACAGAAGGCGACTTACCCTAGCTTGTGGGGATTGGAAGAATCGCAGCGGCAAGCCGATCAACTAATTGCCACGGCCAAGGGGCGTTTGGCCGTGTTTGGCGATCGCGCGCAACCGTTGTTGGCGATCGCCGACTACATCACCGCTCGAACGCACTGATCTCTGCTCGTCGCTATCCATCGTTGCTCTATTCTGTGCTCACCGGAGAAACCCCATGCAGGACATAGGCTATGTGTTCCATAACACCGTGTTACTGGTAGCGGTTGCCGCTTGCCTCATTGCACAAGTCTTAAAACTTGTGTTTGAATTGGCGCGCCATGGAAAGATTTCCTTCCGTACCCTCGTCGAAACGGGCGGGATGCCCAGCGCCCATTCTGCCTTAGTAACGGCACTGGCCGGGGGGGTCGGGCAGACGCGGGGGTGGGATAGCCCAGAATTTGCGATCGCCACCATCTTTGCCATCATTGTGATGTATGACGCTACTGGGGTGCGGCAAGCCGCCGGAAAACAGGCCAAGGTGCTCAACCAAATTGTGGATGAATTCTTCCGCGATGCCGAGTTTCATGAAGATCGCCTCAAAGAACTCCTCGGCCATACCCCCGTTCAGGTCATTGCTGGCTGTATCTTGGGAGTCGCCGTTTCCTGGCTCGCCGCCCGTGCCTATTGAGGTTCTTCCCTGCCTGTTGACCCCGCTGGGGTTGCCCCGACTCGCCAGCCAGATGCCTGCGCTGTCATCGCTTGTAGCGCATCCAAAAGAGGTGTAGCGCATCCAAAAGAGGCAATGCTACAGTTGTAATACAGTTCTTGAATCTGGCTCAACGGCCTCACGGTTTTCTGGATGAGAATTGGCGATCTAACCTCGGTCTGCAACTATTCTGCAACTATTTGGAGGATACAATGGCTCAACAATTAAAGCGGTGGGAGTCTCCTCGCCGCAAAGGCCGCAATGATAAGGGGCGCGGTGGAAGCGCCAGACAACGCCAGCTTCGCAAACAATTCAAAGCGCTCAGCAAAAAGCTGAAGCAAGGCGATCGCCCACCCAATCTCCCACCCAATCTCCCACATCCCAACAACCCAAACACCAAAAGGGGAAGCGCAGACCATGCACTTCCCCTTTTGATGTTTGGCGCTTTGTTAATCCCTGGCTCTTTTGGATTGCGGCTTAAGCGCTCGGCACGGCTTGGGGCTGTGTGTTAGATCTCTGAATTAGACTGAATCTTCTGATTTTGGGGCTTCGTCGGGGGGATGGTTGAGGTTGAGGACGGGGAGGCGATCGCCCCGAAATACTTCCTCGCTGGCCTGACTGATGCTAAAAACGAGTTCGGCGATCGCCCGCCCCGCCACCAATCCGGCTACAAGGGGCACTGTTGCCACACTGAGTAACAAATCCTGGGGTTCTAAACGAGTTTTTGAGTTTGATTCAGCCATATCTCAGAATGCCTCGCACGACGGTTCTACAAAAACTTTTTCAAAATCTGTGGATCGAGCCTCTACCAAGTGGCCTGAGAACAGACGGATATATCTAGTTTACGAGGAATTTGAGGGTGTTGGGGGGCGTGAGGGTGTTTGCTACCATAGAAGGACTTGCTATCCCCAAGCACCTGCCCCAAAAGCGGCAAAACCCTGGTTTGATAGCGTGTGTGGCAGTGAGGTGCCACGCTATGCCCATCCGCGCTACGCTATCCTCAACGCAGCCTGATGAACGGGTTCCCACTCATAGGCTTCTCGCGTTGAAACAAACAAGGGGCTTAAGCCCCTTGCCTGGGTCGTTTTATGGCCATGGGGTTGCTGCCGAGAAATATTCGGTAGAATTGCGATAAAAAATAAGCTTTCCTACGGGAAGGCGTTCCAATCTTTGAAGAGTGTGTTATCTCTAAATGGCAGATTCATGAAATGGTAGATTTATGACAATCACCTAATCAGCACACCCGTTGAGGGCAACTAGATTGGGATGGGGTGAAGGGTGATGCATCGGGATGGGTGCTTGTAGGTTGATAGACCGTTGATTGATCGTTGTAACGTTTGAGGACTGATGGTTTCTTCCAGTTCCCACACTAGGGGTAAGTCTCCTCTCGCACATAAGTCTCCTCTCGCACAATGGTTCCAAGAATCCATTGCGCCCGATGGCACACGGGTTCAATTCCGATTGCGCGGCAATAATCTCCACATTTTGTGTGAAGCTGACCCTGTGCCAGAGCAAACCTTGCTGTTGGGTCGGTTGTTGCCTGCGCTCCAAACCGTGAACCTCAATACATTGGTTCCTGCGAATCAGCCCGATATTTATCAGGTTTTTTTGTATGGCAAGGGCGTGGGGCGCAATCGGGCAGACTGGACGACCCCGATTGATTTGAGCCAGCTTGATCATCATTTGGCGCAGTTTCAGCAGATGCAACTAGAAGCCCTTGGCTTTTTGGAGCCTGAAACTGCGGAAGAGTCTCTGGATGCACGGCTCGAAACACTTTTGGCCGTTAGCCCCGCGCTTAATCTGGTAGAGCAAGCGACGGATCTGGGGCATCAGGAGCATGAACCTACCCGCGCCGCGCAGGGTTCTGACACCGCATTTTCCCTTAAGCCAGAGTCTGCACCCAATCCATCACCCGATCAGGCGGCGTTTGATCTGCAACAGATTGAGCCTGATGCTACCGTGTTTTCGTTAAGTCCTGAGCCTGCCCAAGGTGTTGCCGCACCCGCTCAGCCGTTACCCACTCAACTGTTAGATGAGACAAGTGATGCGGTAAGTGATGCAGCGTTTAGTCTGCAACAGTCTGAGGCTAAACCTTTTTCGTTAAGCCCTGAGCCTCAGCCTAAACACCCCGAAGCGACGTTTTCTCTGGCTCCTGAGCCTGATTTGGCTGCCGATTCAGAGGTGCCGCAGTCAGGAATTGTGGCCTTTGGTCTGCAAAATAAGAGTCTGCAAAGCAACGATCTGCAAAGCAAGAGTGAGCCTGTGGAGTTGGCTCCTGAGCCTGATTTGGCTGCTGAGTTAGAGGGGGATGGTTTGGCGTTGCGGGTGGTTGAGTCGAGTGCTGAACCCCTTGTTTTGAGTTTTGAGAATAATGAGACTGAAGCTAAGACGTTTTCTGAAGTAGCGTTTGCGCTCAGTTCTGATCCTGATCAGGAGGCTGATTTAGCGGCTGCGGAACATACGTTGGAGCTGGCGTCGGCTGAAACTGAAGCTTTTTCGTTGACTGCTGAAGCCGAATCGGGGACGATGCAACCCGTTTTGATCAGTGAGTCAGATTTAAGTAGGGAGTCTAGTCTGCTTTTAGAAGTGGCATCTTTGGAGTTGCCTAGCGGATCGGTAGACGCTGGGCTGGGTGCTGATCCTTCTGTGGTTGAGGCAGAGATTGCCGGGTCTGGGCGATCGCCCTTCCAGTTGGCGCAAACGGGGGAACCAGGGGCGATCGCCCGGTTTTTGGCCGAGCGTCTGAGTCAACAAAACATTGCGGTGCAGGTGCAAGCCCGGACGATGCCCTATCCGGGAACTTCAGGGATTGATGCGATCGCCAGAACCGTGCGTTCTCCCCAGTCTCCCCAGCGCCTGTGGATTTTGTGCGAAGCCACCTATAGCCCCGCCCCGGCAGCGTTGGCCGAACCCATCGCCACCCAACTGCGATCGCTCAATTTGCAGGGCTTCCGAGATGCGATCGTAGTGGTGCAGGTGCAGGGCGAAGCCACCCCCGATTGGATGCTGCGGGTAGACCTCACCCCCTCCCAAGCGATGCTGCAAGAGTGGGCGCAGTGGGGCGATGTGCAAACCCTCACCCGGCTGCTCAACCAAGCGCTATTGCCCGAGGCGTGTGGCATCGTGAGTGCCTCGTTGCAAGAGTCTACCCTCCACCTGGTTTGTAGCCTGCTTCCTAGCGCTCCGCTAGCTGGGGAGGATGGATCGGCAGCGTTGGCCGCTCCCGATCAATCTACGGTGCAGGCTACGGCTGAGCGGCTATTGCAAACCCTTGCGCCCCAAGGAATACAGGCGGCGGCTCTCTATGGCCAAGTGCCCGAAGCAGATGCTCCGGCCTGGGTGGCATGGCTGACCTTGCCCGCAGCCAGCCATGCCCAGCGAGCCGCCTCTGCCCTAGACCGGGCGCGGCAGCAAGATTGGGGGGCGATCGCCTTTTTGCTCAACCGCTTGCTCAACCCCAACCTCGACCAACAACTGGCCACGGGTGGCATTCGGCTACAACTGCGACCCAAACCCGATCGCACCCAGCAAATCATTCTTCATATCATGGCCGATGCGCCTCTTTGCCCAGAGCAGGATGCGGTCGGGGTGCCGATTGAGCGGTTTTTGCGAGAGTTGCAACTGCCTCAGTTGGCGGGGGTGCGGGTCTATGGTCGTCAGGCGGGGCAAAAGCGCCCCCTGTGGTGCCACAGCGTTGATTTGCTAGAGCGAATTCGCCTCGTGCCGGAAGCGGTGCCAGAATTTGCGGCCAGCGATGCCTATGTTGGAGAGCTGATCTCCCCGGCGGGTCTTTTGGCGCTGCGCTCAGAATTGAGTGCCGAGGATATTCAGAGCGCCTGGAACCGGATGCGCGATCGCCTCTCCAACGGCGTTCGGCAAGTGTTGCTCAAAACTCACCTATTGACCACCGACGCCGAGGCTCCTGCCCGTGCTGCCCAGACCTCCTGGGGCGTGGCGATGATTTGGGGCGTGGCGGGTCTATTGCTGGCGGTGCAGATGGATTGGGGGCTGGCGCGGGGGCTACAACCCCAGGCCAATGCCCAAGCGCGCCAAGAAGATCTACCCCAGTCTTCGCCGTCTGTGCAATCGGTGCGCTCGGCAGATGTGCCGACCGATGCCAGCGCAGATCCAGAGTCAGAAACAGATCCAGCATCAGAATCGAGTACATTTCGGGATGATGGGTTTACCCAAACCGAAGAGTCTGTTGCCAGTGGTGCTGAAGTTCCCGACCTGCAATTTACCCCCAGCACCGTGCAATCGCAATTGCAAACGGCGCAAGTGTTGGCGCAAGATTCCCCCTATCCCACATTCAATAGCCCGCAACTGGATGAAAAAATTCTGCTCTATTACGAGCGCATGAAGGAGCAAGCAGCCCCTTCGGATGTGTTGATTGTGGGCAGCTCACGAGCCTTGCGGGGTATTGATCCGGTGGCGTTGCAGCGAGAACTCGCCACCTTGGGCTATGACGATGTGACGGTGTTTAACTTTGGTATCAATGGAGCCACGGCGCAGGTCGCCGATTTGGTGCTACGGCAGGTGCTCGAAGCTCCGCAATTGCCCAAGTTGATTGTGTGGGCCGATGGGGCGCGTGCCTTTAACAGCAATGCGGTGGATGTGACCTACAACGGGATGGCGGTGTCTCCGGCCTATCGTGATTTGCGCCTCGGACAACTCCAACGCCCTGATCTGACGGCTATTTTGGGCAGCGATGAACCCCTCAACATTGCCCCAGAAACCCCTAGCCGAGGCATTGATGCACCGCTCCAAGCCAGCTATGCTGCTATCGATCAGACCCTCAGCAGCGGCTTGGGCGACGTGTCGGCTACCTTCCCCCTGCGCGATCGCCTCAAAACCCGCTTCCAGGAAGCGATCGCCCGCTTCCTTCCCAGTCAATTTGCGGTTCCCGGTCGCGCTGCGGGGTTGCCGAACAGTGCGCTGCCAGAGTCCTTCCAATCCCTCTCTGACCCAGACCGAGAGATGATTGATTTTGATGGATTTTTGCCCCTCTCCCTGCGGTTCAACCCTGCTACCTACTTCCAATCCTATGCGCGGGTGCCAGGTCGCTATGATGGCGACTACCTTGATTTTCGGTTGCCCGGCGCGCAAACCGAGGCGATGAATGCACTGTTGAAGGAAATGGGCGATCGCCAAATTCCAGTTGTTTTTATCAATTTGCCGCTGACGGATGAATACTTAGATGGCGATCGCCAAGCCCATGAACAAACCTTCCGCCAGTTTATGGTAGAAACCGATCTGCGATCGCCAACCCTCGTTTTCCGTGACCTCTCCGAACTCTGGCTCGAAGACTACGACTATTTCTCTGACCCCAGCCACCTCAACCGCTACGGAGCCTACGAAGTCTCTCGCCGCCTCGCCCAAGACCCCCTCATCCCCTGGTCTGTCTTGCACGAAGAGGGTGAATCTACCACCACCGCCCAGCAATCAGCTCAGTAATCAGCTCGGCAGTCGATAGAGTAATGTCGTCACCTTGTCAAAGCCCCAAAAAAGCCAGGAAGCTTCCTGGCTTTTTTGGGGCTTTTTGTTGAATGATGACAGTGTTATGAAAATGATAGTGTAGCCTTGATTTTGCCCACATAGGAGGGCAGCAAGGGGCTGAAGCCCCTTGTCTCAAGAGCATTTAGTCTTCCATGTGGATGCCGCATTCGGTTTTGCCCATGCCCCGCCAGCGTCCGGCGCGCTCGTCTTCGCCTTCTGCAACGGGGGTGGTGAGGGGTTCATCGCCAATGCTGGGGTAGCCTTGGTCATGGAGGGGGTTGTAGATCACGCCATGCTCTTTCACATACTCCCAAGAATTTTGGCGAACCCAAGTGGCGATGGGGTTGACCTTCAGGCGTTGCTGATTGTCAAATTCAAAGATTTCGAGACGGGTGCGGGTGATGGCCTGATCGCGACGGCGACCAGTGATCCAAGCGGCGGCTTTCAGTTCGTCTAAGCCCCGGTTGAGCGGCTCAATTTTGGTGAGGCGGTGGAATTCGCGCACATTGCTTTCCCAGAGGGCTTCGCCATGGCGAGCCGCGAAGGCTTCACGGCTATCGATGTCAGGAATTTTGTATACCTGAAGGTCAATGTTGTAGGCTTCCTTGACCTTAGCCACGGTTTCGAGGCTTTCGGGGAAGTGGTAGAGGGTGTTGAGGAAGACCACGGGCACGGGTTTAGCCGGAGCCAAGAGCTTGTAGAGAATGTGGGTGATGACGATATCATCAACGTTGAAGGCACTGGCTTGCACCAACCCAACGGGCAGGTTTTCGAGAACCCAAGCCAAAATTTCTTTGGGGTGTGCCGTTTCAAATCTTTCGTTCAGTTCGTCCAGGTTTAAGTCCTGAAGGCGCACGGGAGACTCTGTGGAGGTGACCATATGCTGTCGAATGTTGGTTTCGAGGGTGTATGTTGCGGTGTCTGTGTTACGTTGCACGGTTAGGCTGCGTCACACAGTACTTGCGTTACACGGTTATATCGCGTTACGCAGTGTTGCGTTGGTAGCGCAACTCTCGCTTAGATTTCATCATATCTTGAAAAGACACATATTCCGGTCGGAAAATGTGATTTCCCTGAAAAATATCTAGCTGATAGGCTCAAACCCATGTACTTAGTGCTTTACAGCAAACCCGGTTGTCATCTATGCGAGGGTTTACAAGAAAAGTTAGAACAGATTCAATCCCTGGTGATTGAGTCTCTTCCGATTGAGTTAGAGGTGCGCGACATCACCACAAACCCCCAATGGTTTGCGGCCTATCAATATGAAATCCCGGTGTTGCATTGGGGCAAGGAAAACCCGGTGGCGTTGCCGCGCCTTTCTCCTCGGGTGTCGGTGCAAAAGGTTGAGGACATGCTGCGACAGGCGATCGCCACTTCCCTGCCCCAGCCAGAACCTCCGGATGCCTAATGCTCCGGGGGATGCGTCATTCGGAATGTCTGGCGGCATTAGGGTGGTTTTCGATACTTCGATACCTTGATACAAAGTCAGAAACTCCTTGCGTCAGAAACCTGATTTAGGCTGGCCTAAGATTTTTTGGTCTTGGCTTCGAGATGTTCGAGGCGGCTGCGGAGATCTTGGTTATCTTTTTTGAGTTGTTCGAGGTCTTCTTGGAGTTTTTTCACGGCGGCGTTGTCGCCGGTTTTGCGAGAGACGCGCTTGACGGCTTCTTCGGCGATGCGGCGCACGCGGCCATCGGGGGTGCGATCGCCCAAGGATTGCAAAATCCCAATGGCGCGCGGGGTTTCCATTTGGCCAAGAGCGGCGACCACCGCGACTTGGGTGAGGAAGAAGGCTTCATCGGCGAGGCGGGTGAGGTGCTCTAGGATGCGATCGAGGGCATCGGCGGGTTGGCCGCTGGCGATCGCCCCCAGGGCACGGATGGCGGCTAGTCGGAGGGCTTGCGGTGTGCCAGGGGCGGTGTAGTTGAGGATCAACCCCAGGGCATCGGCGGAGGTTTTGAGCTGGCTGAGTCCGGCGATCGCCCCACTGCGCACGATTTCATTCCACCCGGCGCGTTCTTCTAGCACTGATTTCAGCAGCTTTAGAACTTTTTCATCCTTGGCTTCGCCGTCGATGGGGTTGGCAGCTACCGTGGCGATCGCCCGGATGGCCGCTGCCTCGGCATAGTAGCTAGGGTCGCCTTTTTCGACCACCTGCTTGAGCATTTTGTAGCTGGTGGCGGTCTTGTGCTGGCCGAGCGCTTCTAGCACCGCTCGCCGCACATGGGCATCGGAGTCTTGGAGGCCAACGGCCAGGGCGTCTACGGCTTGGTCGAGTTTGATGCTGCCCAGTTGGGTGGCGGCTTCGGCGCGCACCCCCCAAACGGGGTCGCTGGTGAGAACGGTGGTGAGGGTTTTGACGGCTTCGAGGCTCCCTTTTTTGGCGAGGGCGATCGCCCCCTCAATGCGCGAGAGGGGGTCGGGGTCATGGCTGACCTGCGCCTTTAACTCGGCCACGGGATAGTCTAGGGTCACGGTTTTGAGGGTGTGGTTCCCCACATCAAAGCTGATGAACTGCGGCTTTTGGGATAACGGGAAGTAAAAGGTTTGCTCTTTTTCATGCACCCGCACCGTAAAGGTTTGGAGCGCTGGGGGTGTTTTATCTGCGCTGGTCTCGGTGGCGCTTTTCCCTTTCTTCGCCTCTTCTACAACGCCAAAGCCAACGGGGATTTTGAGATCAAAGAGGTTGCTTTTTAGCCCCGTTTCGCCCTCTTTGGCCTGGGTTTGCGTCACGGTTAGTTTGGCCAGTTTGCTGTCGTTGTCCCAGCTATAGGCCACCTTATAGTCGGGGTGGCCGCCCCGGAAGACATATTGATCAAACAAGAAGCTCAGGTTGCGCCCGGTAGCTTTTTCGATCGCCCGCAGCAGATCCACCGTTTCGACGGTTTGGTGGGCGTTGTCATTAACGAAGGTGTGGATGGCTTTGAAAAAGAGCGCATCCCCCAGTTCAGCCCGAATCATGTGATAGACGCAGGCTCCCTTTTCGTAGAGGTGGCCGTCGTAGAGTTCGATCGCCTCCCGATAAACATGGGTGACGATGGGGCGGCGATAGCGGGCGCGATCTTCTTCGAGGTAGCTGCGAATTTCGCCGAGGCGATAGTAAGCGGCGGCATCGGCTCCATACTCGTGGTCTGTCCAGAGCACTTCGGAGTAGGTGGCCATGCCTTCCTTTAGCCAAGCATGGGACCAATGCTTAATCACAACCAAGTCGCCAAACCATTGGTGTGCGAGTTCATGGGCCACTAGGCTTTCGGTGCGGAGGTTGTCGAGGGCGGCGCGTTCGTCGAGCAGGCAGCGATCGGTGAGCAGGGTGGTAGAAGTGTTTTCCATGCCGCCGAAGATAAAATCATCGACGCAGACCTGGGCATATTTGGGGAAGGGATAGGGGTAGCCAAAGGTGGTGCTAAAAAACTCGATCATCGCGGGTGTTTTGCCCATGCTGCGGAGGGCATCGGCTTGGCGGCTTTTTTCGACATAGTAGGTGACGGGGATGCCGTACCAGGTGTCGGTAAATTCTGCAAAATCGCCCACGGCCAAGGTCATGAGGTACGTAGGATGCACCTGGGTTTGCACCCAATGAAAAATGCGATCGCCCCCTTCGTCTTCCACACTCGCCAGTTCGCCATTGGAAATCACCTGCAACGGCTGGGGGACGCGCACCCGAATTTCGGAGGTGGCGAGTTGCCCCGGATAGTCGAAGCAGGGGAACCAATAGCGCGAATCTTCGTCTTCTCCCTGGGTCCACACTTGTATGGGTTTGTGGGGATAATGCGGCTCTGGAGCCACAAAGTAGAGGCCGCGCTGGGGATGGTCGTTGTGATAGGCGATCGCCACCTCTAGCTCTTTCCCAGCGATGGTGGGCTGATCGAGGTGGATCTGCAACTGCGCGCCGTCATACTCAAAGGCCAGTGGGGTGTTGCCCAAGGTCACGGCTTCGATGCTGAGGTTGACGGCATCGAGGGTGAGGCTTTCGAGGCCATCGCGCACGGGCTTTAGCCGAATCGTGCAGGTGCGCCTGTAGCTCGTTGCGGGGATGGTGAGGCTGAGGGCGAGGGCGAGATGCTCCGCTTGGCCAGGGCGATCGGGGTTGTAGTGGGGCTTGGCTCCGGGTAGCTCAAAGCGGCGATCGTCCTCATCATTCCACCCGCACAACCGAGAAAACTGAAACTGCGACATCAGATCGTCAACCTTTTTGATTTGAATCTGCTGAATTTGAATCTGCTGAATTTGAATGGCTATTTTGCATGTCTTGGCAAGACACTGTGCCGCTAGGGGCAACACAGACCACAAGACAGCGCCAATCTCTCTAGCGCCTTCTGTGCGGCGACCCCCGCAACTCCAGTCTTGACATTTCTTCCAAGGTTAGCGTGTGACTTTGAGAACGAGCCACTAAAGTTGTGTGAATTTGACAGCAACCCTTGACGCTTTTTTGCCAGGAATACTTTTTTTGCTAGGAATGCTTGGCGTTGCTGAATGGCACCATGCTTGCGTCAGATTGGGGGGAAAGCCACCAGGCTTTCAGAAACCGGTTCATAGCCAGATTCAGCAACGCCCGAAAATTTACCCTGTAGTGGTGTATCAGGGTTCCCTGAGCGGAGTCGAAGGGAACACTGGCTGTGACTCCGGGCGTTACTGCATCAAAGTATGAAGCATTGACTGAGTATGAAGCATTGACTGAGTATGAAGCATTGACTGAAAGCCCTCAAAGCTCATTTAGAATTTCGTAAAAGGAAAGCCTCTCAACTTTCGTCTACTGGGCTGACGGCGCTCGTTCCTGGGAGATAAGGAGGTTTTGTGGGCAATTGGATGACAAATTGGGTGAGGCCAGCGCTACTTTCGAGCCAAATGATGCCGCCGAGGCAATCGATTAGCTTTTTGACTAAGGCCAAGCCTAGGCCGGTGCCGCCATGTTGCCAGGGGTCGTTGTTGGGGATGCGATAGAACCGATCAAACACGCGGCTGCGTTCTGAATCAGGGATTTCAACCCCAGAGTTGCAGACGCGCAACTCAAGGCCAGCGCCCAGTGCCTGTGCTTCGAGCCGAATGGTTTCGTGGGGCGGGGTGAATTTGCAGGCATTGTTGAGCAACTCCATGAGCACCCGTTGCAAATACCCGAGGTCTGTGGTGATGGCGGGTAGGTTGGTTGGGAGGTGAACTTCTAGGGTTTGCTGCTGATCTTGGGTGCGTTTGGCAAAGGGTTCGATAAAGGAGGGCAGGGTTGCTTGGAGTTCAAAGGTGGTGAGGCTGAGGGATTGTTCTTCGGCATCTAAGCGGGAGAGGTCGAGGAGGTTATTGATTAAGTTGATCTCTCGCTGCCCTTCGGTCTTAAGGATTTGGAAGTACCGATTTAAGCTCTGGGTGCCTGGGTCTGCTGCATCTGCGGAAAGGAGTTGGCGTCGGCTGAGTTGGATTTCGAGCAAATCGGTGGCCATTTTGATGCTGGTCATGGGCGATCGCAGTTCATGGGAAACGGTGCTGAGAAAATCATCCTTGAGGCGGTTGAGCCGTTCTAGCTCTGTGACTTGGGCTTGGGCGGCTTGGTAGAGCCGTGCTTGCCGAATGGCGATACCGCATTGGTTGGCCACCTGTTGCACCAGCCGAATTTCGAGTTCATTAAACGATTGGTCTTGGCTGCGAAAGAGCCAGATGTCGCCCAAAACGTTGCGATCTTCATGGATCGGTTGCACCAAAATGGCGGTGTTTCGGGTGATTTCCCGCACCATCATGCTCGGATCGAGGGTGCGAAAACAAAGTTGTTGAGAGTACCCCTGAAAGATTTGGTGGTATAGCTCTGGGTGGGCCGCGAGTTGAACACTTTGGCCGAGGGCAGATGGCATCTTAGGCACATACTCATAGCAAATGGTAGCGGTTGAGTAGTTGGCGCTATAAATGGCGATATCGCAGCCATTGACTGGCAAGACACGCCCTAACTCTTGCACGGCGGTTTGTAAGATTTGCTGCTCGTCTAGGCTATCGCGCACCTGATCGGTAATCGATTTGAGGCTGGTTTCGAAGGTCAACGCTTGGTGTAGCTCGGCGGTGCGGGCTTGTATTTGTTGATCGAGGTCGAGGTTGAGTTGATGGACACGGCTGTGGAGGTCGGCTTGGTGAATGGCGATCGCCAATTGATCGGCCAGTCGTTGGGTAATTTCGATTTCCCAGGGTTGCCAAGGGTGCGGCGCGGCGCAGTGGTTTAGGCATAGCAGCCCCCACAAGTTGTTTTCAACGGTAATCGGCACCGCTAAGTTAGCTTGAATCTGGAAACTCTCTAGCAGTGCAACATAACAAGCAGGCTGTTCGATGGTGTGGAGGTTATCGAGTTGATTGATTTTGCCGTGGCGATAGGCTTCTACGAGGTCGCCTTCAAAGCAAGGATCTCGCAGGCTACTGTCTAGCACGGCGAGCCAAGGAGCCGCCACAGATTCGGCAATGATGTCGCCGCCCCAGTTGCTATCAAACTGATACACCAATGCCCGATCGGTTTGTAGCAAGGCTCGTATATCTTGCACCGCTGTTGTTAACACTTGCCCCAAGTGGAGCGATCGCCGAATATTCTGGGTGACTCGGTTAAATAAGCGTTCGCGACCCGCTTCTTGGAGGGCGGCTTCTTGCTGCTTTGTGGTTCTTGGGGTGGCGGTTGTCTCTGGGGATGGGCGATCGCCAATATCTCGCAAAATCGCCACATGGAGATGGGGCAAAAAGTTCGCTGTCGCATTATATTCTACCCAGCGAATAGAGCCATCGGGGCGGAAAATCCGGCATTGCCCCAAGAGCGAACCATGGTGCCGAAAGTTGCTCCAAAACTGAGGAAAATCAAATTTCACTTGCATAAAGTCAGATACATGCAAGCCCAATAGATCGTCTTGGGAGAGGCCAAATAGCTCAGTGGCCAATGGGTTTACATACTGATAATTTCCTTCATCATCTGCAACCACTAACGCATCAGGTAATGCATGAAACAGCTCTTGCATTTTCTGAAGGAATACTTTCTTCATACTTGTGGTGTTTAGACGGAGATTTTTTGATGGATGACTATTTGATGAGAGGAGAAAGCTGATCCGCTCTTTCCATTCATCTCTTTTTATTCATTGCTTTAAAAGAGTGGTGGGCGATCGCCCACTCTGTGAATTTTAAAAACTGTGAATTTCTAAAAACTATGGGCATCTAAAAATCAGAACCAGTTGCGATCAAAACCCAGCCCTATATTTCCCATTGAATCTTTCCCATCGAATCAAGAATGAAAACTCAACTCAACTTGATCTGATGCGGATCTGCTGGATATAGCATTACTGCTTTCATGACATGGAGTAAATCAATTCACTGATAACTCAATGGCTTTCCAGCATGGTTAATCGGCTTGCATCCCTGGGCTAGGAAAACTGATGATTAACCTGTAGAGGTTTGATCAAATGGATTCTCAGGCTTCTCTGAGTGGAAGTATTCAATAGGTTAGGGTTTGAATTTTATGAAGAGAACCTGAAGGATTTTGCTAAGCCTTTGCAAGGTTAGGGCAGATAGCTCTTCTGGGCATCTGGTGATCAGTGAAGCTGGTGCGAGGGCTAGCAGGGGTTTCAGCCCTTGCGGTTGGGGCAAGGGTATTTTGCTACAACTTCAACCGCAACTCCAGAAAAACTCGGCAGTTATTAGAGGTTGTTTATAAAGTCCTAAAGAGGTTGAGATCTTGTTTACTTGCGAACCAGTATTCAAGGATTAGGGAACTCTATAAATAACCTTTAAGTTGTCGAGTAATTTGTAGAGCTTAGATCTTGTTTATGATTTGCCTGTCTTTAATTAATGAGAATTAATGAGAAAAATGGATAAAATCTATGCTTCTAAATCTATGTTTCTAATTTAGCATTTATTTTTTCTAAGGAATTTAAAAAAATGTTAACATTGTCTAGCTTTTGTAAATACTCTTTCCAAGAAGGATAAGGTAATCAGAACTTTGACTGAAAGCTTTTTATAAGAATTGAGGTTTATCATGGTTTGCCGTTCCCTCAGAATGGCTTGTGCTTGAATCCATCTGTCAGTTTTACCCGTAGGGCGTCAGATAGTCAGGCGTCAGAAGACTTGTAAACTGGCTTAGGGTAGGGCTTAGATGGCTCGGGTGTAGAGGCCGTAGGGATGGCGTCTCAAGGCGCTATGGGTCTTACTTAAGCTGGGTTTTAGGACACCTTTGGAAGATAATCTTGGCTGGATTTGGAGAATCTTTATATGGGCTTCGGCGAATCCTTACAGGATTGACATCAAGAAACTTTTTTTTCAGGGAAACTGAATAAAAGGTCGTGATTTCACGGAGGGCAAACCAGGAATGAATTGGATGTCATGGGTGGGGGCGATTCTTCCTGTTAGACCTCGGCAGGCTTATGTGGTGGGCTTGTTTGGGCTTACTTTGGGGTTGGCACTGATTAGTCAATTGATGGGTCAGGGGCAGCCTAGGGTTGATTTAGAATTGACGACGCCCCAGCCTGTTGCTTCCTTGGAGGTGCGATCGCTCCCTAACCCCACGCCCTACATTTGGTGGGAAGCGGAGGACGCCGACCAGACTAATTTTCCCGATCGCCATGCTTTTTTGCCAGATAACGCGGAGGAAGCTGCGGTGTTGTCGGGGGGAACTTGGGTGGGGGTGGATGGCGATCGCCCCCAACCGTTATTCCTCGAATATCAGGTGAACGTTCCACCCCGCACCGATGCGGGCACCGAGTATTACTTTTACAGCCGCAAATTTTGGAAGCATGGCCCCTTTCGGTGGCGCTGGGATGATCAACCCTGGCAATCTGTAGATCGAGCGGTGTTTTTGATGGATAGCTCCCCCCTCCGCGCGCAGGTGGTGGCTAACTGGGTTCCCCTTGGGCAGGTGCGTTTGGGCGGTGGTACGCATACCCTTCGGGTTGAACTGACGAGCAACGAAGGGGCGGCGGCGTTTGATTGCTTTGTGCTCACCCAAACCCCGATGCAGGCAAGGGGTAGCCTGAAGCCTGACCAGCGCTATGGGGCTGAGATCCCTGGCTGGTTTGTGTTTGACCCCGATGCCAACCCCTTTGCCGAAAGCGTCCTAGATTTGCGATCGCTCAACGAGCCGATGGCGGGCAGCAACGGTTGGATTGAGGTGCAAGGGGAAGCTTTTGTGCATCAAGTTAATGGCGAAGCGGTGCGGTTTTGGGGCATCAATACGGGGCCAGATGTGCTGACGATGGATGACGCTACGATGGCGCAAGCGGCGCGCTTTTTTGCCCGCAACGGCATCAATATGGTGCGGTTCCATGGTCGCATTACCCCGCCCGATCAACTGAGCTTGGATGGGCGATCGCGCGATCGCCTCTTGGCCTGGGTCGAAGCCCTGAAACAGGAGGGGATTTATACCTCCCTGTCGCTTTACTTTCCGCTGTGGTATCGCTTCCCAGAGTTGGGCTATGCAGACGACAACCCGTTTGGGGTGATGTTTTGGAATGCGTCGCTACAACAGCAATATCGTGATCTATGGCGCGATCTGTTGCAAAGTCCGTTGCCGAGCACCGGGCAACCCCTCGGCCAAGACCCTGCCCTTGCCTTTGTTGAGCTGATTAACGAAGATTCTCTCTTCTTTTGGACGTTTGATCTGGGGCGAATTCCACCCCAACACCAGGCCGATTTGGAGCAGCAGTTTGGCCGCTGGCTGGCAGCACGCCATGGCTCGATTGAGGCGGCTGTAGCGCGCTGGCAGGGCGATCGCCCAGAAGATCGCCCAGAAGATCTTCAAGAGATTTTGCGGGGGGGCGATCGCGTGGCGCTGTTGTCGGCTTGGGCTTTGGCGGCGCAGTCCGACCAACTACGCACCCAAGATACGGCGGCATTTTTGGGCGATCGCCAGCGCCAGTTTTTTGAGCAAACCCAGCAATACCTGAAGCAAGACTTGGGCTATCGCGGCCTCGTCACGGCCTCCAACTGGATCACCGCTGACGATCGCCGCCTAGGGCCGCTCGATAAGTACACCAACACCGTGGGCGACTTTATGGATCGCCACGGCTACTTTGGCGGCAAGCATGAAGGGCCTGCGGCCTCCTATGCCCTCACGGCGGGAGATCTCTACCAAGATCAATCGGCTTTGCTGTTGCGCTCAGACGCCCGCAACGAAACGCGCCCCCTGTCGTTGCCGATCTTAGATGTGCATTACAACGACAAACCTTCGACCCTGAGCGAAGTCAATTGGTCGATGCCCAATCGGTTTCGGGCTGATTTTCCGGTGTTGGCTGCGGCCTATGGCAGTTTGCAAAACACCGATGGCTTTTTCTTTTTTGCGGCAAATAGCCCCTCATGGCAAGCCCCGTTAGGGAAGTTTTCGATTGCGTCTCCGGTGATGATGGGGCAATTTCCGGCCACCGCTTGGATCTACCGCCAGGGGTTGCTGCAACCGGGAAGGGCGATCGCCACCCTAGAGCGCCCCGTTGCCGATATCTTGGCGCTCCAGGGGATTCCCCTGGCCAACGCCCAAAACCTTGATGCCTTGCGGGCTGCTGATGTGCCCGGTGCCGTCAACCCTTCCCCTGGTTCGGCGCAAACCCTCGACCCCATGGCCTCGCTAGTGGGGCAGGTCAATGTTCGCTTTACCGATGGCCAATCGCGCACAGATCTGCCCGATCTGACGCCCTTTCATGACCGCCAGCAGCGGCAGATCCGCAGCAGCACTGGAGAACTAACCTGGGATTATGACGATGGCCTGGTGACCCTGAATGCACCCCAAGTGCAAGGGGCAACGGGCTTCCT
>Ga0105044_10004605_pt1 | contig 18928 bp, 10 predicted proteins | sample MAT01_FD_78092 | JGI IMG/M metagenome (GOLD analysis project Ga0105044, IMG submission 78092) | Freshwater microbial communities from Lake Fryxell liftoff mats and glacier meltwater in Antarctica - MAT-01 | ecosystem: Environmental > Aquatic > Freshwater > Ice > Liftoff microbial mat | place...
CAAGGACCATCACTACAGGAGATGTCGCTTCAGCTTTTTGTACCACTCCAATTATTTTTGGACAGACTACAAATTGCAGTGCAGTTCTTAATTCTAATACTCTTTCTGGCACTCTTACCTTTACGCTCGCAAACGGAGCTGGAACATGTAATGCAACTGTAAACCCAGGCAGCAACACCACGAATTGTGCAATTACTCCTAGCCAGGTCGGTAGTTTCCTTGCAACTGTCACTGCTTCAGGAGGAGGTTCACCTTTCCAGGCAAACACAGTGGTCGTTAACCCAAGGACTATTACCACTGCTGATATTAGAGACGCTAGCTGTACTTCCCCAGTGGTTTTAGGTGCAAACTCAGTATGTACTGCAAATCTAGTATCTCCAAACTTCACAGGCTCTATCACCTTCATTCTACCTGATACTACTTTTTGTAATGCAATTGTTACTTCAGGAAGCTCTGCTGCAAGCTGTAACATCAGACCAATTTCCACAGGAACATTCCCAGTAGTAGCTAACGCTTCAGGAGGAGGAAACCCATCTCCAGCTGGAAATATCACAGTTACAGGAAGACCCATTGATGATCCTACTATCACAGATCCTGGCTCTACAATTCAGAATCTTAGCTGTGTAACAGACCCAACTTTAGTAAATACTACTACAGTATGTACAGGTAATCTAAAACCAGAATTTACTCAACCTGCAAATGTAAATAATAGGTTAAAGGTTAAATTAAACAATATTGGTAGTGGTGAAGGGTTATGCACTTTCTCAACTAATAGTAATTTTACTTGTGCTCCAAACAATGTAGGTTCCCAAGCCGGTCAAAACAGACAGGTATTAGCTGCAATAGCTAGCGGTCCGTTTACAAACGCTCCTGATACTGTAACTGTTACGAATAATCCTAATGAAGTGGTTCTTATAGAGCGAACCAACATAATCTTTAACCCAGGTCAATCAAATCCAAGTAAATTCGGACAGAATGATTTAACAATTGGAATTCAAGGTGATGCAAGGCTTACAAATGGAGCTACATGTACTTTTGAATACAGACAATATCCTACTGCAAACAATCCAAATCCAGCTTTTGCAGCTCTTGGAACCAGTATTTATAATGGTACAAACTGTTCTACCTTGTTACCAAGGAACCTACAAGCAGTTCCTAGATGGCAATTCAAAGCAAGGGTAACAGGAAATTCTGACGGTCGTACATACGGTGCAGATCCAGATTACTTCATGTTATTCGGAGCAATTGGTGTAGTAAGCATCGGTGCAAGTTAAACTAACTAATTGAAATATATCCCCGCCTTTCTGGCGGGTTTTTTTGTTCCAATTTCTACACTTTCCTTACATCGAAGATCAAATCGCCATTGAAAAAATAGAAACTTTGTGTGAACCCAAAATTATTCAAAAAGACTAAGGTAAAGACAATAAAAGGTCTAAAGGTGTAGGTTTTGGTAAATAAACTAATTTTGATATATCCTAAATTTTTATAACCGCAATCCATTTACTGTAAGCTTCATCTTGTTTTAGAGTGATAGCTGTGAGTTTTTGCAATAACTTCTGAGTGATTGGTTTTTCTTTTGGGAGAAGAATGTTTTCGACACGGTTTACTGGTGCAATTTTTGCTGCAGTTCCTGTGAGAAACACCTCATCAGCTATGTATAATTCTGTTTTATCGACTTCCCTTTGAGTTACTTTTATTCCCATTTCCTCTGCCAGTACGATCACACTATCTCTCGTGATTCCCTCCAGGATGTCTTGGTTTACTCCGGGAGTGATTAGTTCGCCGTTTCTAACCACAAAAATATTCATTGCACTAGCTTCTGAGACTTTTCCACGGGAGTTTAGAAGTATTGCTTCATCGAAACCCGATTCTACGGCTTCAGTTTTAGCCATGGCTGAGGTTAGATACGCTGCGGCAACTTTAGCTCGAAGTGGCAAGGTTCGGTCTTCCTGTCGATACCAGGAGCTAAATCTACAACTAATTCCATCAGAAGAGAGATAGTCACCCATTTCTAGCCCGTATATTAGAAAATCTTTTTCAATATCGTGAATTCTAGGAGCAATCCCAAGACCAGAATTGTAGACCATTGGCCTGACGTAGATCGGGCAAGAGGGTTTATTTATTTTTATGAATTCTACAATTTTATTTTCTATTTCGCTGGCAGAGATCTGGTGCTGCAAAAACTTAGCACTACTACTGAGCCTGGTTGTGTGTCTATCTAATCTGAAAAGTAGAATTTCAGTCGGGTCACTAGGGTTTGGAATAGCTCTCATGCCTCCCCAGGCTGAAGTAGCATATTGAAAAGCGTGGGTTGCTATGGAAATTTTGGCTTCAGTAAATGAAATAAATCCTCCTTCAAAATAAGCGAATTCTAGAAAATTTTGTGACATTGGATGTTTTTTAGCTTTTATCGCCGTTTTTAAAAGTACTAGCAATGGTTCGAATATACATAAACACCAGTGGCCCTACTGTCCAGAGCCATGGTACAATGGTCCAGGTATTTTTCTCAGTGATTGGGAGATTGTTCATATCTGTGGATTGACCACCTAAAAACTTGATAAAAGGATCAGTAAACCATTCTTTTGGCATCGGCTGATCAAAAACTTTGTTTATAGTGTAAAAGAAAAATCCAAGTATTAGAAAGCCCAAAACTACATTTTCCCAGGCTGGAGAATTGTCTTTGGAGGAGTGTAAGTCTAGAATTTCAACCACAAAACGGCGAATTATAAACACAATCAGGAAACAGATAAATACTAATGAAAGCCAGGCTGGTCCTCGACTAGTAGCGTCAATTTTAAAAACCTCTTTCAGCGCACTTACAAACCAAGTAGTCCAAGTACTCACAATTGGCTCTTTTAGAAGCTGGAATAGAAAAAAGGAGATTAGTACTGCTACATAATACCCAGACAGTATACTGCGACCAAGCTTAAATTCTTTCATAAATTTAACAAGTTTTAGAAGATACACTGAGTTGTGTCAAGGTTTGAATATTTCGCAGTGAAATTTGGGTTTTATGCTTGAATTTCATTAAATGAGTAATCAGAATTAATATTTAACTTTCATTTGACTGCTAGTTTTTATCAATATTCTAATTGACATTCTAAATAATTCTAGGTGCTGTTCTCAGGATATGTCTGAAGAGCTGAAAGTAATCGTACTGGATGATAGTTGGAAAAATAAAACTAATGATTTTGTAAATAATTCGAAATGGGGAGATATTTTGCAGTTTTGGCAGTGGGCCCAAATCAAATCTCAGGAAGGTTGGAAAGTTTTACGAGTTGGGGTTTTGCAGAGTGGTGAGCTGGTGCTATTTGCTCAAATTCTTTACAAAAAAGCTAGTATTTTAGGTAACTACGCTTATATTCCTCACGGTCCAATATTTCAAAATGTTGCAACTTTGAATCATAGTCTTCCTGTTTTTAACGAGTTTATTAGAAGTATAGCGGCGAAATATAACTTTTTTACACTTGAAATCGAACCCAAAATCGGTAATTTTCTGGAGGATTCTCACCCTAAAGAACTAGAGTATTTCAGCGATCCAAAAATCATTGAAGCTTTTGAGAAAAGCGGCTACGCGGTTACTGGAAGAAACATGCAGCCTAAGTACAAACTCTACTATGACTTGAATTTAACTGAAGAGGAACTGCTTGCTTGTTGTCAAAAATCCACTCGCTACAATGTTAGGTTGGCGCAGAAAAAAGGTGTAGAAGTAAAAGAGTATTTACCAAATTCTCCAGAAATAAATGATAAAATCAAGGTTTATTATGATTTGCTGCTTGAAACTCAAAAAAGAGCAAAAGGCTATCCGATTCGATCTCTAGATAGTTTTCAAAAGATGTTTGAAGTTTTTAAAAATACCGGAGAAAGTCCAATTTCACTTTTTGAAGCTAGTTATAATGGTGAAACAATTGCTATAAACATTTCTCAAAGAACAAAACACTGGTCATCGTCTTTCTATGCAGCCTCCAATAGGCTTTATTCAGAAGTAAAAGCGATGTATTTACTTCGATGGAAGTCTGTTATGAAAGCAAAGGAAAGCGGATCAAGTCTCTATGATTTTTGGGGAATCATTCCAAATTCTTCCCAGCACGCTGGCTACTCAGATCACAAACTTAGTTTCGGGGGAATTAGGCTCGACACTAATGGGCTTTTGGCATTGCCGCTTAAACCTTTTCAGGCTTTTGTTTGGGATAAAGGTATCCCAATGATTACTAGTTTCAAAAAACATTTAAGAATAATAAAAAATTAAATCTCTAGCTGAGAATCTCAAAAATAATTGTTTTTTCCCATGCTTCCTGAGGTCTAACTAGTATCGGAGCGGTATTAATAGCGTTACTTTTTCTAGTAAAAGGCTCTAAACAAACAAAATCAAAATCTTCTTTTTCTTCGTTTTGTGACCAAATAACTATGTTTTGGAATTCTTTTTCTGGACTAATTTCTTGAATTTTAATGGTTTTCCCGTTTGGAAATTGAGCTTGTATTTCTCCATCGAAATCAAAAAAATACCCGTCGCTATTGGTTTCCCAGTCTATTTTTTGCAAGTTTATAGTTTGAATTTGTAAGTTCATTTTATTAATATGAGAAATTGGGAAATATGGATGTATTCCTGGAGCAATTGGGATATTTTTGTGGTCTAAGTTTTGAACTTGCATGCAATAACTGAGTACATTTGGGGTTGAAATATCCAGGATTATATTTAAATCAAACTTGAAAGGGTAGGCTTTTTGCCATGTCGGGTCAATGTTTTCATAATTTAAACTAAGTTCAAGGATTGAATCAGAGATATTTCGCAAACTCCAAAGAGACTTCCTAGCAAAACCGTGTTGAGGAATTTCTAAACCAGTAAACTGGAAAATATCGTTTTCTAAAGGATTAGCAAAAGGGAATAAAATAGGTATTCCAGACCTTTTGTCATTTGAACCTTGATAAAAAACCTCTTCATTTTTGTTTTTCCAGCCCAAAACAGTTCCACCGTCCAGGTTCATTTTCAAAACAGACTCAGCGTAAGAGAATTCAAAATAGTTAGTATCCATAAGCTAAAGCTCAATTATGCAGTATGTTTTGTCAAAGGAATTTACACAATATTTTCTTGACAATACGGCTGGCTGGTAGTAATTTGCGGAAGTATTTTTAAATACTAAATTACACACTTATGTCTATCAATATTGGATTAACAAATGAACAATTGCAAGGAGTCAGTGCTATTTTGAACAAAGTTTTAGCTAATGAATATTTGCTTTACACTAAAACTAGAAATTTTCACTGGAATGTGGTGGGTCCACAATTTCACGACCTACACAAGGCTTTTCAAGCCTTATATGAAGAGCTGGACATCATAATTGATGAGGTGGCAGAGCGAATCAGAAGTCTGGGGCAAAATGCTGACGGGACTTTGAGCGAGTTTTTGAAAAATACAACATTGAAAGAATATCCTAGAGTTTATCCAAAAGAAATGGAAATGGTAAAAGCACTTCTAGAAGATGTTCAGCAGGTTACTAGGGAGCTCAGGGTTGATGTAAATGTGGTCCAAGAAGAGTTTCAAGACGCTGGTACTGCTGATTTTTTAACGGGAGTTCTGGAAAAACATGAAAAGACTGCGTGGATGTTAGGTAGTTTATTAGGCTAAATCGTATTATACGAAGTCAAAAAAGCTTCAAACTTAAAAATTATCTTTAATCTCTATTTTAAGGGTATTCTTGTCATAAAAAAAATTCTGGAATATACTCAAGCATTTACTGTATCTAATCAAAATAAATTTGGATACTGATTAACAAAAATAAAAAAACCAGTATGATTAACAAAAATAAAAAAACTACTAGTATTGATAATAATAACTTCTTTAAACAAAAACTACAGTACACCCAGGCATTAGGAAAGTTTTTTAGAAATCAAAATAATCAAAAGATTCTACTTGGTTGTTTTGTGGTTTTCGGATTAATTTTAGGGAGTATGCTACTGTTTAGGGCTAATAATAATCAGAGTTTAAATATTGCTAAAGCCTCCGGATATGATGTTCCAGTTGGGGTCTATCAGGACGCTTATACTTATGAAAATGGTTTCAAAGATAGTGGAGCGGGAGTGACTTCAACAGGTTTTAATCACAATGCAGCTGGCTATTACCAAGCAGCAAGTAATAATGCTTCGCTTGAATCTGAATGTATTAGCTTACCTTTGCCTTCAGGAGCTACTTTTGATGGGTGGCAGTTTTTAGATTTTGAGCTAACAAATAGAGAAAATCCCAGCCCAGCCCAGTACAATGTAAAAGTCACTAGCTGTGACAACGCTACAATATATTCAGAAATGCAGAATTCTCTGATTAATGCTGATGTTAAAAGTTTAGACATTAGACCAGCTGGGACTAATCAAATCAAAATTATTTTTACAACTAATAGTAACACTATATCAAATGGAGTAAAAATAGAGTATTGGAAAGTTGTCGGAAAAACCACTGGTGCTACAAATATTACTATTACTACACCTGTAATCAATGCTGATGTAACAATTCTAGCTCAAAGAAATATACCTTTTACGATTAATTTTAGTTCTAATGGTGCTATTTCCCATGACACTGAAGTAAATGTACCGATGCAAGATGTTAACGGTTTAGACACTCCAAATATTGATGACGGACTCGCAGAAGATGCTGAGGTTGATTACGGGGATGGAAATGGTATTAAGCAAAGACGTCCAATTCAAATCACTAGTGCAGCAAATACTAATTCTGGTGTGGCTCCTAGCCAAAGTAGTTTTGGAAATGCTGGTTATACAGAAAATCTGGTTTGGAATTTAGGAAATCTTTCAGATGGGTCAGCTGGTTCCACTCAGGTAAATATGGCAGTCCCATTTGCTTATTTTAATGGTAGAAAATTTGCTGTTAGAACTAATATTAGTTTTGGGTACACACCTAGAGAGTCACTTGGATTCGACACTAAGCAAAAAATTGCTGCTACATCATCTCAAGTTACAATCAAAAGTATTGGTACAGGTGATGTGATTTCTATTCGAAATTCTTTCGAACCTGACGGAGCGGGAGAAAATGCAACAGTGTCTGTTTCTACAACTGCCATAAACACCACCGCTCGTAATAATTCACAGGAATCTGGAATTGGTTTTGCTTCCGACCGCGAAGATGCTACATTTACTTTCACAGGTAATACTGGTACTTGTACCCCAATTTATAGAGGGATGCGATTACCTGCGCCCAGTTATGATTACGAAGTTGTTTCAGAGCCAGTTATCGGGACTCCATTTAATGTTCCAATAGTTGTTGAAGCAGTTAGATATTCCCTGAATTGGGAAATATTTGGACCAAAGTTTGATATTTTAGGAAGCGGGTGTAGTGAAGGACAGAGTGTTACTCAGACTATTAATGCATCTTTCAATGCCCCTACAGTTAGTTCTTATTCTGCATCTAGTAATTTACTAATCCAAAACAACTTTACCAGAAAACTAGTTCAATCAATGAACAGGATAATGTATGATGGGGTGGTCACGAATGATTATAATCTTACGAATGGCGAAGGTTTTGCTGCTCCAGCCGAACTCGTTAAACCATCTGAGTATATTGGATATTTCTTGGACGGTAATGGTTTAGGACTTGCTGATCAAACTTCAAAAATTGACTATACTTATTCTACATTAACTATTCCAAATGGACTTTCTTTTAATGGTGTACGAACTAAGTCCTACTTAGATAATTTATATAAAGATTGTTCAGGAAGTTCGCTCCTACCAGATAATTCTAGCTTTGATTTTAGTGATCCTACTAATAGCGGGTGGAAAGGTGTAAATATAAACTGGTCTGGAAATCCTTTAAATACGGCTCCGGATATCAATAATCCAAATAGCGTGGTATCTTCTGGATGTAGATTATTACTGAGAAAAGATAATGATTCGCCCTTAAATGTAAATCCTGATAAAGGTGAATTTTCCGCTGGGATGGTTTTTCAAGTTTGCGATGGAACTTATTGCACACAAGAAGCTAACAATGTAGATATGAAAGTAACGGATGGAAAAGTTTATACTAGAATTGGATCTATTAACTATGGTCCTACTGACTATCTTTCAACAACAAGATATAGGGATTCCGTAAAAATTGCAAATGGTTCATACCCAATAATTATTGTCAGTCCAGTTACTGGAGCTGTTCAGGGAGGAACTCAGGCAAGTGTGATAGTCTCACCTGGAAATTTTGCTTTTGCAAGTGAAAAAGTAGACGCTAGATGGGTAGTAAATTTCTTTAGTATTAGAGACAAAGTAGATCTAAGTACTGTTTCTGCAACTACTCTAGATACCGCCTCAGTACCTCCTGGAGGCAATACTTCAGGAATTATATTTCGGGCCCCCAATCCAGCGCTTTGTCTAAGTGCTATTGATAATAACGACGTTAATTGCATGGCGTGGTGGGAAGTACCTCAAAGTACGCAGCCCCCAACGGCCTGGGGAGCTGTACCAATTCCAGATTTACAATATGCAGGAAGCAACGCTTTATATAGATTCAGGCTTAATGTAAACCTAAAAAGTGATTTGCCAGCTGGAACACCAGTGAACTTTATAGGGGAAGTACGCGGCTATAACACTGGAACAGGTCTCCCAAATTCGACTCTTGGTGGAAATAATGTCTTTTCTGGTTATAATAATTACTCTTCCAACGGAACTGGCACACCAATCACTGTTTTGGATATCCCAGGGGTTGATCTCTCAAAAACTGCAGCTACTATCTGGCCAAATAATAATACTAATCTTAAATATCAACTTGATATCAAAAATACTGGTTCTGCTCCTAATAACGGTTTGTATATAGTAGATAAACTTCCTAAAAATGGTGTTGATAATACTACATATGAGCCTCAATACAGAAAAATATTCACTAATTACAATTCTGCTCAGGTCATTGTAGAGTATTCAAATACTGCTACTTGCTATTCTGATATTGCCGGTGCTGCCTGGATTGCAATGACCACCTCAAATAACACTAGCGAGTTTCCATCTGGTGCTGTAACTGATGATGATGTGCCTCAGTCAGCTTTTTGTACCAGAGTGAGACTTAATAGTCTAAGTGTAGTAGATCCTATCAATTCAAACGAGTCTTTGAAGTCAAACCTCTTTGTGCTAATCGAAAATAGTGCAGTAAACGGTAGTAACGTATACAACCTTTCTAGTGGTGGAGCTGTAGCTAATAGTTTTGGACAGAGTGCAGTGTCCCCAGTGTCTGCTTCTCCAGTTAGAACTATTATAGATAACCGAGTTCAAATAGGCGGAAATAAAATAGCTGAAATTGACCCTACTAGAGCTGGTTTTGTAAAATGGAAACTGAAATACGAGAACACTTCTGGGTTACCTACTGGAGGAATTACAAACATTGTTGACACTCTTCCTACAGGTCTTGACTTTGATAGTGTAGTGCTTCCAAGTCCTAACCCAAATGGAGTTAGTTGTGTCCCAGTTAATTGTCAGCCTGCTGGAAATATACTCAATCTTCAAATTAGTTCAATCGATGCTTACGATGGGGCAACAGGTGGAAATGATGAAGGAGAAATACTCGTTTGGATGAAAATTCCTGATGCTGCTCTCGATGGGGCTTCCTACCAAAACTGTTTTGATATAACTTCCAGTGCTCCCAACACTCAGGTCCAGTCAGGAATATGCTCTACAATACAGAAATCAACTGATCTAAGTGTCACTAAAACTCAAACATTTACTCCGGATAGAGGTTTAAACTCAAACTCAAACCAAATAGTAAGACCAGATGATCTAATTACTTACACAGTTAGTTCTGCAAATACTGAAAGCGCAGGAAGATATTATAGGCTTTATGATCAGCTTGATATCGGTTTAAACTATGTTCCAGGTACTTTGAAAATTAATAATGTGGCTCAGTCTGATAGTCTATTTGCTCTAGTTAGTGGTAAAGATACTATTTCACATCAGTTCCCAATCCTAATCAATCCTTCTAGTAGTGTAACACTAGAATTCCAAGCCAAAGTGAAGGGCGGCCTTGTAAATGACTATTTAATCAAGAATTCCTCTGTAGTTACTCGCTGTTCGGGTATCAATGATATCAATACATGTATTTCAGCAAAAGATAGTAACATTGTTCAGGCCCAAGCGCAAGATCCAAAAGTAATTACAGGAAGTGATATTACTGGCTCGTCATGTACACCATTATCTGGGGTTATTGGATATAATGTTAATTGTACAGCAACCTTTAGTAATTACAAATCAGGAACCATTGCTTTTTCCACTTTACCTGATACTGGAACATGTACCACTCCAGCTATTGCGCCTACAGACATTACAGCTTCTTGTAGTTTCACCACAACCACAATTGGAAACAGTATTCCAGTTACAGCAACAGCATCAGGAGGAGGAACTGCAACTAGCGGAAGTATTACAGTTTTGACTGATGTTTCTTGTAGTCCTAGCTATTCTACAGTTTGGGTAGATGATAATTTTGCAAACCCGACACCTTTTGCCGATCCAGATGGAGTAGGAAACGCTTCATCATATACTTGTGATAGTTTTAATACAATTCAAGCAGGAATAGATGCTGTTTCTTCAGGTGGAACTGTAATTGTAAGGGCTGGTAACTACTCTGAATCTTTAACTATAAACAAACTAATAAATCTTAACGGTAACAATTCTACTATTAGTCCAAATTCTGGTACTAGAGCAGCAGAGTCAGTTATTTCAGGCGGTGGAACAATTGCAATTGCTATTGGAAATAGAGAAGCAGATATTCGTGGTTTTTCTCTTGATAATGTAAACATTTCAGGTGGGACAGATATTCAAAACCTAAAATTCTCCAAAAATATCTTTTCTAACTTAAATAAATCAGCATTTAACTATAACAATATTAACCCGGGTAATATTCAAAGTAAAGATTTTAATATTAGCGACAACCTAATAAACCCTGTTACAGGAGGTACCAATTCAGCCTTCGTTATCTGGGGGGTTGATGGGCTTACATTTACAAACAACGTTATACTGGGTTCACCTTGGGCGGGTATTCAACTTGATGCAACACCTAATAATAGCATAGTTTCAAATACTTTCTCAAACACTGGTGAGCATGCCATTCAAATTGCAAACAATTCAAACAACAGTTTGATATTAAATAACTCTTTCACCTCACTTCCAAGCAGTTCAGTGACTGATTCCAGCGTCCCCGTTCCAGCTATTAGGATATACAACTCTAGCACTAATATTAGCGTAATAACTAACAATTTTTCTACAGTTTCAAGGGCTATAATTGCCGAAAGTAGTGGCCCTGGTCAACCACAAGTTCTTATAGACGCTACTAATAATAACTTTGGAAGTAATGTTCTTCAAGATAAAGAAGACAAAGTAAATCATAACTGTACTGCCGCCAGAGTTACTTATCCCCAGCAAGGTTCTGTCTCTTGTGGAATTCAAGATAACACAGCTAGTAATAGTTTCTTGCAAGTAAGGCTGGGAATTTCTAATATCACAGACACTTTCCTAATCGCAGCTGACAAAGTCTCATTTAACCCTACAAAAATCAATTCTAAAGTGTTTTCTAAAGAGGTATTAACTATGACAATTAACGGTGATAGTAGATTCACTCAAGGCGGAACTACTGCAATTTGCAAAATCAAAATCAAAAACTTTGGTGTAGCTGACAATGACCCAGCAGCAGGATACGGAATAACTCAAAACAAAATTGACAAAGCCCCAGTAAATACACTTGGAAATGCTATACTTCTTGCAAACCAAGGTGCCTACTCTCCTGGATCTAGTTCGTTTGAAATTCCTTATGACTCAACTAATGGCTGTTCTGTAATTTTACCCAGACTAAATCAAAACCAACCTAAATGGGACTATGAAATCACAGTTCAAAGAAGCGACGGGCAATTATATGGCAGAGGAGAAAGCTACTTCATGCTTTTTGGAGCAATTGGGGTAGTGAGTATTAGTGTTTAATTGGACCAGAGGGTTGTCAAAAAACTGAAACTCACATTTAGCTAATTAATGGATCAAATCTGGGACGAAATTAAATCTAGATTGAGTGTCGAGGAAGTAATCTCAGACTATATTACTGTTTCCCCAGCTGGAGCGAACTACAAGTGTCTGTGCCCTTTTCACAACGATCGAAAGCCTTCAATGATGATTAGCCCTCAAAAAGGTGTATGGCATTGCTTTGTATGTGGAGCTGGTGGTGATATCTTCAAATTTGTTACAGAGTATGAAAACATTACTAAACGTGAAGCTCTTGAAAAATTGGCTAAAAAAGCAGGAGTGACTCTGCCAAAAAGAGAAAAACTAGAAAATAATAATATAGACTCTAGCCAAAGTGAAAATCCTGAAGTTTCTGATTTTGAAAAAGGTCTTAAAATTCTTTCATGGAGTGCGTCTACCTATCATAAAATACTCCTTAAAATCCTTCAAGACCGTTCTCATCCGATTACTATGTACTGCCTGGAGCGTAATCTGACTCAGGAAATTATTGAAAAATTCCAATTAGGCTACGCCCCAAAAGGTAATTTTATGGTTAACCTAGCTGTTAAATATGCCTTGGATGCTAGCTTGATGGTTAGTACTGGAATCTTAAGAAATACTGAAGAAGAATTAGAAAATGTTATACGAAGTCAAAAGAGCTTAAAAGATAAATTCACGGACAGACTACTAATACCTATTCAAGATAAACAGGGTAGGGTGATAGGTTTTACTGGTCGAAACCTACCTTACGACAAAAGCGAAAGGCCAAGGTATTTGAACTCGTCCCAATCCCAATGGTTTAATAAAAGTGAGCTTTGGTTCGGGTGGCATTTGGCAAAAAAAAGAATTACTCAAGAAAAAAAAGCAGTTTTAGTCGAAGGAAACATGGATGTAATTGCAGCATTCAAAGCTGGTTTGGACATTACTCTCGCCTCCCAGGGGACATCTTTTACTCAGCAACAATTAAAAATACTTAAGACTTTAACCAAAGTAATCTGGCTGGCTTTTGACAACGATGAAGCTGGAATTGCTGCTGGTTACAAATTGTTCAAAGAAGCTTCAGTAATGGGTTTTGAGCTACATAAAGTCGTTATTCCAATGGAATTTAAGGATTTGGACGAGTATTTAAACTCCCAGGAAAAAGTAGATCTGCAAACTTTACCATATTTAGATTGGGTTTTGAAGATGAAATTTGGTATTTTGAAAAGCCCAAACAGTGACGAGCAAAAGAAAGCTATTCTAGAGACTGTGGATTTGATTAAGTCTGTGGATACTTTGAGCCAAGAGCAGTATTTGAAAAAGCTAGCTGAAATCACGAAAATTAGCCTAACCACTTTGCAAAGTATCGGGGCCCAAGTCTTTGAGTCAAGGGTGAATAAAAAAAATGAACTAATAGAAAAAAAACAGGTTAGTACAGAACAAAATATTCTGGTTTCATTTGAAAACCTAGTTGCTGGAAGTACGGCGAGTGAGAATTCATTTAAACTTCAAGACATGTTTTGTGTCCTTCAAAAACTAATTCCAGCCCTTGGTGAGTTTGTTAGTTTCCAGGAATATTTAGACTCAAATAAAAGTGTTCTAGAATTGATTATTTCTCAGAAAGAAGAGTATTTTGAGGAAGGTTTTATGGAAAAACTTTGGCAATTATTGACACACTATATTGACCAAAATTTAACTCAGATTATATTGGACTCAGTTGCTAAAGAAGCTTATTATAAACTTAAAAAAAGTGATAGTTAAGTTTGTTTCGAAATGTTAAATAATACTATATTTTATAATGTTTGTGGTTAAGTTTGGGAAAGGTAAAAACTATTGACAGTTTTAGGTTATTAACTTTATCCTTACTTGGGTAAGTTGATTTTTAACTTAATTCCCAAAAGGTTGTTGAACTGTTCGAGCTATTAATTATAAAATTGAGCCTATTATTAGGCGATTTTTGCTTGACAACATTATCTTCTAACCAATACATTATTACTATTTATGGCCATAAAAAAAATTGAACGTCAGAGTTTTGGAGTTCCTCAGCATCTTTTCGCAGTTCCTAATCTAAACGCAATGCAGCAGCAGTCGTATGAAAATTTTTGGAAAAATGACCTTACTAAAATCTTAGGTGAGTTTAGTCCGATTACTGATAATACTGGCGGTAGATGGCAGATCAATCTTGGGCCTGACTTTTACCTTGAAACAGATCCAAATGTAGATGAATACAAAGCTCTTTTAAATAGTAGTACTCACTCTGCGCCACTTTTCATGAATGTGACTGTGGAAAATCTAGTGAGCAAAGAAAAAAAATCTCAAAGAGTATTTGTAGGAAAAATCCCGTTAATGACTCGAAAAGGTAACTTTATCATCAATGGAGTTCAAAAAATTGTAGTTAGTCAGCTAGTCAAATCTCCCGGTCTTTTGTATACTCGTGAATTAGAGAAAGGTAGTTTCGTGTACACTGCCAGAATTATTCCAACTAGAGGAATCTGGATCGATCTAGAGCTTGGTGGTGATAACGTGATTTATGCAAGAATTGATAGAAAAAAGAAATTCCCAGCAACTCAGTTGTTGAAATTGTTTGGTTTAACCAAGGAAGAGGAGATTATTAGTTTATTTAAAGATGTCGATAACGACGAAAAAGTCAGCTATATTCAAACTACTCTAGACAAAGATGGTGCTTTTGGGATTGAAGATGCAGTTAATTCTATTTACAAAAAAATTAGACCTGGAGATATTGTTTCTATTGAGCAAGGTCGCAAATACTTATTAGCTTTGTTTGAAGATGGAGCAAAATATGATTTTGGTTCAGTAGGACGCTACAAATTCGATGTTCGCTTGAATTTCAAATCAAAACCTGAAAATGGAGCTGAGTACAAAAAAACACTATCAGTAGGAGAAATCACAGCGGCTTTGAAAGAATTAGTGAGAATGGCTGTAGAAAAAGAGCTTCCTGATAATATCGACTCTCTAGGTAATAGACGCGTCAGAGCAGTGGGAGAATGGCTCGGAAACACCTTCAAAGCAGGTTTAAGTAGAGTAGTTCGCAACACCAAAGACAAAATGACAGTGAATGAAGATCAGAATTTTACTCCTGCTCAGCTCGTAAATATGAGACCACTGTCAGCTATGATTGAGGACTTTTTTAATACTTCTCAGCTATCTCGTTTCATGGACCAAACCAATCTTTTGTCTGAAATGGATCAGAGGCAGTTTATGACTTGTTCAGGCCCTGGAGGTTTGACTAGAGAAAGAGCTGGATTTGAGGTTCGTGATGTACAGCCCAGTTATTACGGTCGTATTTGTCCTGTAAATACCCCTGAAGGACCTGGATTTGGTTTGAATTTACATGCAGCAATTTATTCAAGAATCAATAAAATGGGATTTTTGGAAACACCTTATCTTAGAATTAAGGATAGATTAGTAGCGAGTGATGAGTCTTTAATCTCTAGAATAATCGAAGAAGAGGTGGTTATTGAAGGTAAAAGAATCTACAAAGCTGGCCAGCTGGTAACTAAAGATATTTTAGAAAATTTGCAATCTCTAAACCCTAAACTTGAAGTAAGAGTAAGAAGACATATTTCAACTGAAATTGTTTGGTTAAGTAGTGAAGAAGAGTCTAGGTATATAATTGCTGAGCATATTAATAGTGTAGATGATCAGGGTCATATTGCTATTGAAACAGTAGGTGCTAGAAGGCAGGGAGAGCCAGTGCAGGTAGATATTGAAGAGGTTGAATTAATGGATGTAGCGGCAAATCAGATTTTTAGTCTTTCTACTTGTATGGTTCCTTTTGTAGCACAGACTGAAGGTATGCGTGTACTTATGGGTACTAACCAGCAGGGCCAAGCTTTACCATTAGTTAAACCAGAAGTTCCAATTGTAGCAACTGGATTTGAAAAAATTGCGGCTGATTATAGTGGTTACATGTTTACCTCTGCAATTGATGGTGAAGTAATCAAAGCTGACGGAAGCGAGGTTATTGTTCAAGGAAAAGATAGTAAGCAAAAATATACTTATACTCCATTAAAATTCTTACCATCCAACGAGCACTCTACAATTAATCAAAAAGTCGTAGTTAGGCCAGGAGAAAAAGTTTCAAAAGGTGATACTTTAGTTGAAGGATTCGGTATTTACAATGGTGAATTTGCAATTGGTCAAAATGTCAGAGTGGCTTTCATGCCTTTCAAAGGTTACAATTTTGAAGATGCAATAGTGCTTTCTGAGAGGCTCGTACAAAAAGATAAATTTACTTCTACCCATATCTACGAATTAGTCTGTGATGTGCATGAAACTAGACTTGGAAATGAGGATATTACCTGCGATATTCCTAATGTTGCTAGTGATAAACTCAGAAAATTAGATAAAGACGGGATTATTCACTTAGGAGCTTATGTCGAATCTGGTGATATTCTAGTAGGTAAAATTACTCCAAAAGGAGAAGTAGATCTTTCTCCAGAGGATAAATTGATTCGTGTACTTTTCGGGGAATATTCTAGAGACGTAAAAGACAGCTCCTTGTATTTAGAACATGGATTAAATGGAAAAGTAATTTCAATCAGAGTTTTCAGTAGAGAAAATGGTGATTCCCTCCCAAATGACGTATTGAAAAGAGTTCATATCTGGCTGGCAACTACTCGCAAAATCAAGCCTGGGGACAAAATGGCCGGTCGCCACGGAAATAAAGGTGTGGTTTCTGTAGTATTACCAATTGCCGATATGCCTTATACTGAAGATGGAAGACCAATTGATGTAGTTTTGAACCCACTAGGTGTAGTAGGTCGTATGAATCTAGGTCAGTTATTAGAAACTCATTTAGGATTAGTCTGTGAAAAACAAGGTAATCTAGCTGTTACCCAGCCGCTTAACGAAATCTCAATTGAAACAATCCAGCACGAGCTGCAACAAGCAGGATATAACAAAGACGGAAAGGTAGATCTTTGGGATGGAGAAACAGGAGAAAAATACGACAGACCAGTAGTAGTAGGTCACCTTTACATTAACAAACTACACCATCTAGTAGATGACAAAATTCACACCCGCTCTACCGGGCCTTACTCTTTAGTTACTCAACAACCACTTGGAGGAAGAAGTCACTCAGGAGGTCAGAGATTCGGAGAAATGGAGGTGTGGGCTCTGGAAGCCTATGGTGCTGCTTACGCACTCCAAGAAATGCTTACTATCAAGTCCGACGATGTGAAGGGTAGGGACGCTGCATTTGAAGCTATTGTAAGAGAAAAACCTATAATGAGTCCTAATTTACCAAGTTCATTTATAGTACTTGCAAACGAATTAACAGCGCTTGGAATCAAAGTAAATGCTGCCGTAACTGAAACTACTGATCAGTATGAAAATAGGGTAGATGAAAGACTAGCTCTATCTGTAGACCAGGGCGATTTAAGTAAATAATTCAAACTTTAACCTAATTTTTACATGACTTTTGCTAATATTCAACATCGTATTTTGAAAGGTTGGTGGATTATCGTTATAACCACAGCCGCTTTTACTTTGGGGTTTTCTCCTTGGGTTCAGTCAAACAGCTACCAAGCTAGTATCGGACTTGGGGTAAGTTTTAATAGTCCTAATTATGTAAATGATTTAGAAAATAGAAGTACTACACTTGCTTATGTTCAGGCTGCTAAAGAATTCAGCGAATATTTACAAACTAGATTTAGTTCAGTTGAAGTTCAAGATTTAGTTTCAAAAGAATCTGGAATAAAAGTAAATAATTACAATGTGAAAAATCCATTTTATACTGTAGGGGCAGGGGCAGGGGGTTTTATTAGTGTGGGTTACACTGATGACGATTTAGTTACAGCCCAGAACTTTATTAAAGCAATTAAAAAAGCTTATTATAGTGTTGTAGACGAGTGGAATCAATCTAGACTGGATAATTTCAAAATTACTCCAATGCAGAACTTCATTGAGACGGTCGCTACAACCCAAAAACCTACTCAAATTCAGATTTTACCTGCAATTATTGGATTTCTGGTAGCTGTTCTTCTAACTATTGCAATTCCTTTTAAAGAATAATTATGGAACTTATAATATTTGTTTTAATTGGGATCAATGTAGTTGCTTACTTTATACCATATTTGATTAATTTTAGTGGGAAATATGGTGACAGCTTTACTAATTTCCTAGCTCTCGGTTGGAAAAGTAACCCAGAAATAAGGGATGGAGAATATTATAGACTATTAACCTCAATGTTTTTGCATGGTGATTTTTTTCATTTGCTTTTCAACATGTATTCCCTGTATCAGATTGGCCCAGCTATTATAAATTTATTCAAACCTAGTGGTTTTGCCATTGTGTATTTCGTATCAGGAATTGTAGGTTCGCTTTTGTCTTATTTTTTTAATTCTAACCCAAGTGTAGGGGCAAGTGGTGCTATATTTGGACTGGTTGGTGCGCTTGGTGCAGTTGCTATAGTTACTCAGAATTATGGCCTACTGATAAATATATTTTTAATTTTAGTAATTAACTTTCTATATGCCCTTGATCCAATTCACAGAATTGATAATTTTGGTCATTTAGGCGGATTGGTAACGGGTTTTTTGCTAGGTTTTATACTTATTTTTACTAGAGCTTTATAATATTTTAATATGCACATATTTCCAGAAATACTAAACACACAAATCGGGCAAAAAGTAACAGTAGGAGGGTTTGTAAATAATTTGAGAGACCATGGAGGTTTGATTTTTATTGATCTTAGAAGTCAAACTGAGATTTTACAGTGTGTTATTAGTTCAGAAGAAAAAACTGAATTATTTTCTAAAGTTGAAGAAATAAAATATGAATTTGTTTTAAAAGTCACTGGTACTATTCGCGAACGTACCCTAGAAAGCCAAAACCCAGATTTAGCTACTGGATCTATTGAGCTTGTGATTGAAGATTTGGAAATTGTATCAACAGCAAAAACTCTTCCTTTTGACATTCACGCTGGGGATGATAATCTAGCCAACGAAGATGTTCGCTTGAAATACAG
>Ga0105044_10004606_pt1 | contig 18925 bp, 22 predicted proteins | sample MAT01_FD_78092 | JGI IMG/M metagenome (GOLD analysis project Ga0105044, IMG submission 78092) | Freshwater microbial communities from Lake Fryxell liftoff mats and glacier meltwater in Antarctica - MAT-01 | ecosystem: Environmental > Aquatic > Freshwater > Ice > Liftoff microbial mat | place...
AGCGCAAGCTTTGCGAGAAGCTGTGCAGTGCGGCTTTGGTCGCGCAATAAAGCGCGGAGGTCTGTTTCGGAAAAAACGCGAGTCCCGACGAGATATTGACGATGGCCGATGCCCCGCCGTGCAAACGCAGCACCGGGAACAGGCCGTGCGCAAGCAGCGCGGGGGCAAGGAGATTGATTGCAGCCTCGCGCTCCATCATTGCCGGATCAAAGTCCTCATGCGTGAGCGGGTATGCATATTGTGACGCGGCATTGTTGATCAGCATGGCCGTATCGCGATGATCTTGCCCAATATGCTGGACAGCAGCGCGCACTGCCGCGCTATCCGCGAGATCGCAGACCATTGGCGTCAGGCGCGGGTGTGGGGCCAGTTCGCTGGCGCGCCGCGCAAGAATGATAAGACTATGGCCCTCGGCCAGCAGCCTGTCGCGCAAGACCGCGCCGATGCCTGAGCTTCCGCCAGTCAGGACGATTTTTGTGGGTTTTGCGAGCAATGGTTGCGGCATCAAGCGGCCTTTATAACCCCTGCGGGCCATGTTGACGCTGCTTATTGCCATGCTAAGTCAGCGGCGCAATGAACCCGAGTTTAGCCAATGCTGATTGTCCGGTGCCCCTGTTGGTCAGGGCGCTGGAAATGCGGGCGCGCCGCGCCGGTCGCTGGCGACTGCTACAGGTGGAGAAAAGGGCCTGGCTGTTTGATCAGGACATTGCGCCGGGCGATCTGCATGTCCTGATGTCGGGCCTTGTCAAACTCGTGTTCCTGACCCCGCAGGGGGATGAACGTATCAAAAACCTTATCGTTGATCAGGGGGTGTTTGCCGTCGATGACTTGGCGGTTCGGTTTGGTGCACAGGCGATCAAGCCATCTGAGCTGGTGCGGCTTCCGATTGGCTGGGTCCGGCAAGAAATTGCAGATGATATGGAGTTGGGAACCTTGTTCAGTCGCTTTTCCGATTGGGTGCGGAGCCGCAAGGCGCAGCGCGAACAGACGCTGCTCTGCCGCAGCGCCACCGAGCGTTATCTGGATATTCGACAACAGCAGCCAAATCTGATCGAGCGCCTGCCCCAAGGCGACATTGCGCACTATCTTGGCATTACCCCGATTGCCTTTAGCCGCATCAAACGACGGATTGGAACGTCGGCATGAACCCCATCCCGCGCCGCATTGGCTGGTTCCTGATGGCCTTTGCCTTGGCTATTGGCTGGGGTGCTCGGGGCGCAGGGCTAACGCACTATGGCCCGTTTCCGGCGGCTGCAGTGGCGCTGTTGCTGGGCGGCGTCGGCGTGCTGCTGGTGTTTACCGACATGATGGTGCGCGGGCTGTACGGGGAGATTGGCAAGGCGGCGGCGCGCGGCCCGTCAGAAGCGGCTGGTGCGGGTGATGCCGCGGGCGGGGGGGATGGAAAGGACGTCGCCGTCGGCGGCGACCATCAGCGCCCTGAATAGAATGTGGCGGTCCCCGACACCCCGGCCTGCTCCTCGCCGGGGCCGGAGCGGCTGCGAAACAAGAACAGCAGCAAGGTAAAAGTGCGCGTCAAGGTCGATTGGTATTCGCAGGCAAAGAATTGTAATCGTGGATAAAATTGCCCGACGTGCGGCTGTCATAGCTACGCTGCACGCTACATTTTTTGCCTCTGCGTTTGCAATCTGCCTCGGCTGCCTGCTTCGCGCGATTGGCGGTACGTTCTACTACGACGGAGGTATCGGCATTCGCCTTGAAGGGTTGGACCAGACCATTGCCGACAGCGCCCGCGATCCGGCAACTGCGCCCAGTTGCGGCACCGCACGCGGCGAGCGCTGCCTGCTCTGCGGCGGTCGCGTCCCTATGGCCGCTGGAGATGTACAGCCGCCCATCATAGCCTTCGCCTACAACCCAGGCGGCGCTGGCATAGAGTTTGCGCGCGGCTGACGGGGGACTATAGCGGCGCTTGTCGGCCCCGAAACTGTGCAAAATTTCGCACGGCAGCATCTGCTGGGACGAACAGTCGTCGAGTACCCGTTTGCGCGCAGCACCGCCCTGTCCGTTCCAGCCATTAAATACTATGCCCTGACTGCTGCGCATTATCGACATCGACGAATTATTCCATTCGCCGATCGATGAACAGCCGCCATTCATGTCGCGGTTGCATGCCGCCAGCGCTTCGCGTTCGGCAGATCCGGGCCCGTTCCAATTGCCCGACATCCAAACATCTTCGGCGTCCGGATGCAAAGCGACCGAGCCATAGGTATGATAGACGCCGCCACTGCCCCCGCTACTCCCCCCGACGCCGCCGCCAGCAGAATCGCACATCGCTACCGCAGCGACGCCGTTGCTTCCGCCAGATACGCCGACCTGCACTTCGCCCGGACCGGGGCCGTTCGGGCAGGGATAGGCAGCTGCTGCGGGTTCCGGCAGCGCAAACAGGACAAGTGCGAAGGCGGCGAAGAAGCCGAGGGCCGAGCGTGAGAGCATTCTTGTATAGTATTTGTACTTTCGTGGGCGCGCAACCTTACCGCTGTACCGGTGCAGTCTTTGCGGACCGGCGCCGCGGGGCGTGGCCGGGCAGAATTGGTTGATAGGCGATACGACGGCGCTCTTTTCAAGAGGCTTTCCATAAAGCCGGCGACGGCGAGGACGATTTTGGCGTGTTTAGGCGGCCTACCCTTTTGCGCTGTCGTCATCGCCTGTTCCCCCGCGGCTTTGCCGCGCGATGCCATCTGCCCCTTTTTGTTCGACAGTTACAACTGCAACCGATAAAGCATGGAGATGACTGAACGTCCTTCGACACCGCTGCTCGACACGGTTAACGTCCCCGCCGATCTGCGGATCCTGCGCACCGACCAATTGCGCCAGCTTGCCGACGAGCTTCGCGCCGAAATGATCAGTGCGGTTGGCGTCACTGGCGGCCATCTGGGCAGCGGGCTGGGCGTGGTCGAACTCACCACTGCGATCCATTATGTTTTCAACACCCCCGACGACCGGCTGGTGTGGGATGTCGGCCACCAATGCTATCCGCACAAGATCCTGACCGGACGGCGTGACCGGATTCGCACATTGCGCTCCGGCGGCGGCCTGTCAGGCTTCACCAAGCGCAGCGAGAGCGAATATGACCCGTTCGGCGCCGCGCACGCTTCCACCAGCATTTCCGCCGCGCTGGGCTTTGCTGTTGCCAACAAGCTGAAGAATGCGCCGGGCCGCGCTATTGCGGTGATCGGCGACGGGTCGATGTCGGCCGGCATGGCCTATGAAGCGATGAACAACGCGGCGCAGGCGGGCAACCGGCTGGTCGTGATCCTGAACGACAATGATATGTCGATCGCGCCGCCGGTGGGCGGGCTGTCGGCCTATCTGGCAAAGCTGGTGTCGTCGCGCCCCTTTCTGGAACTGCGCGAAGTCGCCAAACGGCTGGCGCGGAAATTGCCCGAGCCGCTACATAAAGCGGCGAAGAAGACCGATGAATATGCGCGCGGTCTGGCGATGGGCGGGACGTTGTTCGAAGAACTGGGTTTTTATTATGTCGGGCCGATTGATGGCCATAATCTGGACCATCTGATCCCGATCCTTGAAAATGTGCGTGACGCGGCAGAGGGGCCGTGCCTGATCCATGTCGTGACGCAAAAGGGCAAGGGCTATGCCCCCGCCGAGGCCAGCGCCGACAAATATCACGGCGTCCAGAAATTCAACGTGATTACCGGCGAACAGCAAAAAGGCCCGCCGGGGCCGCCCGCTTATCAAAATGTGTTTGGCGATACGCTGGCTGATCTGGCCGACAAGGATGACCGCATCGTCGCCATCACTGCGGCCATGCCCAGCGGGACCGGCGTTGACCGCTTTGCCAAGCGCCACCCAGCGCGCGCCTTTGACGTGGGCATTGCCGAACAACATGCGGTGACGTTCGCGGCGGGACTGGCGGCCCAGGGCATGCGCCCGTTCTGCGCAATTTATTCGACCTTCCTCCAGCGCGCCTATGACCAGGTCGTGCATGATGTGGCGATTCAGAACCTGCCGGTGCGCTTTGCTATCGACCGCGCCGGGCTGGTCGGCGCGGATGGTTCGACTCATGCTGGATCTTTCGATGTGACCTACCTGGCGACGCTGCCCAACATGGTGGTGATGGCCGCGGCGGACGAGGCCGAACTGGTGCATATGACGTATACTGCGGCGGAATATGACGCGGGGCCGATTGCGTTCCGCTATCCGCGCGGCAGCGGCACTGGGGTGGCGCTGCCAGAGGTTCCGGAGAAGCTGGAGATCGGCAAAGGCCGCATCGTCCGCCACGGCAAGACGGTCGCGATATTCTCGCTGGGCACGCGGCTGGCCGAGGCGCTGAAGGCCGCCGACACGCTGGAGGCGCGCGGACTGTCGACCAGCGTCATCGACCTGCGCTTTGCCAAGCCTCTCGACGAGGACCTCATCCGCCGCACGCTCGCGAATCACGAAGTGTGCGTGACGGTGGAGGAAGGCAGCATCGGCGGGCTGGGCGCGCACGTCCTGACGCTGGCCAGCGACGAAGGATTGATCGACGCGGGGCTGAAACTGCGCACGCTGCGCTTGCCCGACCGGTTCCAGGAACAGGAAAGCCCGGACAAGCAATATGACGAAGCTGGCCTGAACGCGCCGCAGATCGTCGATTGCGTGCTGAATGCCCTGCGCCACAACAGCGCAGGCGTAAGCGAGGTCGGCGGCGCGGCGTGAGGGTCAAGCCCGGATCGTTATCTCGATAGCGACTGGCCATCATCAATCCCTTTGCGGGCATCGGCTGACCTAGCCCACCGCCACCACCGTCGCTTGCGCGACCGCGCACAGGACGGGCGCTTCGCCTTCGCTTTCGGACCACACGTCGGCGCGGACCACGGCTTGGCGTTTGCCGGCTTTGATCACGGTACCCTTGGCACGCAGGTGCGCGCCGCGCGCGGGGACCAGGAAGTTTATAGTATAGCTGCCGGTGACGACATCGCCGATCGCGCTGCTTGCGGCCCAGGCGCAGGCATTGTCGGCCATCAGCCCGACGATCGCACCATGCGCAAAGCCGTGGTGCTGGGTCATATCGGGGCGTAGCGTGAGGAGCAATTCGGATTCTCCGCGAAAACAGACAATGGGTTCAACGCCCAGAAAGGCGGTAAAGCCCGACGCGTCGACCGCGACTTTTTTCATATAAGCGACGGCTTCGGTATTATCGGCGAAAACATGTCCGCGCATGGAGAACGCTCCCTTAGTCTGTTTTACAGACCTAAATGGCGCTTGCATCAGGGGCCCGTCAAGTCTTAAAATCAGACTGATGAAAGCCTATGTTCCTTTACGTTCGCCATGCCCTGTTGGCCGCGCGTCGCGCTTGCTGGGCGACCGCTGGGTATTGCTGATTTTGCGTGAGGCATTTCTGGGGGTGGAGCGGTTTGACGATTTTGTGGATCGGCTGGATATCTCCCGTGCGGCGCTGACCTCGCGGCTGGGCTGGATGGTCGATGCCGGGGTGCTCGAACGGGTGCCGCCGGATGCGCGGCGGGCCGCCTATCGGCTCACCGACGCTGGCCACGCGCTGGCCCCAACCTATGCCGCGATCAAGCAATGGGGCGAGGAGTGGCTACCGCGCGCGTGACCCAAATCCTAGAGCGTGATGCCAACAGCAATCACGGTGGTGCAATCTGATGTCATCCCGCCCTAGCCGCCCGGCCCACTGCGGGTCATTTCCACCCCCATCTCTTTGAGCGACAAGGTGTCGGCAACGACATCGGCGGCGCTTTCGGGATAGCTGATACCAGCAGGCGGGTGGACCCGTCCACGCAGGCCAAGCAAACGTTCTGATTGGGTAACCGCACCCGCCGCCGTCATATGGGTCTGACCCAACCGGTCGTGCATGGTCGCATGGAGCGATTTATCATCCAGTTCGGCTGTGATGACGAGTTGATGCGCGGCGCCATCGCCGGGATTGTATAACAGCGACTGACGCAGTGCCGCAGGGATCAGGCCCCAAAGCCCCGATCGGACCAGCGCGACAAAGGCCGCCATCGCCACCGGGCTGTCAAACGCCATCCGCACCGCGGCACCGTCGGCAATACCGGCCAAGACCAGGCTTTGCTGATCCGGCGTGCTGAAGCGGCGCACCCGTGCGGAGTTACCGGACGGAAAATGCCGTAAGCGGCCATCAGACAGGCTGCGGACCATGCGTTCTACCCCATGATCGTGGATCGCAAAGGGCTGATGCATATTCACAAAGCCAAGCACAGAATCGGGGCCTGATTTGTCCGCCATGCCAAATAATATATCGATATCAACATGCCGTGCGCGCGCCCCTCCAAGCATGCTGGCGATTGTCGTCGCCACCGCGCCGGCCATCCACCCCGACGCCAGCACCACTGGACTGCGGCCATGCTTTTGCGTCAGGGTCCGAGCATCATCAAGCCGCGCCGTCCAGCGCGCAATATCGGCTAGGGGTATAGCGCGCTGTAGCGCTGCCAGAAGCAGGCGGTCGTGATGATCGTTAACCGCAACGACGATACCATCGACATGTTCGCCCACATCGGCAAGCGGATCATTTGCAAGGACGTCCAGTTTGAGCCCTGCCGCATTTGGCAGGCGCGCTGCTATCGCCTGCGCCTTGTCCGCCGACCGGCCGGCGATCAACAGCCGCACTGCAGGGTTTCGTTCTGCAAACAGTTCCGCGATTTGTCTCCCGACTACGCCAGAGCCACCAGCGATTAAAAGCGTTTGCTTCACATTCTTACCTTTACCAACTTACTAAACGTAACTTACTAGTGGTAATATCTATGGCTTATGAAAGGGTCAATGGGTAAGCTTAGAAAAATGGTGAAGAGTGATACCATGATGCCGATGCCCGCTCATCTGCCTGCGCGCCAGCGCCTGGCCGGACCTGATCGACGGAAACAGATGCTTGAAGTAGCGGTGGCCCTGATCCGCGAGGAAGGTGTCGGCGCTCTGACGCTCGCCCGGCTGGCTGCCGCAGCCGGCGTGACAAAGCCAGTGGCCTATCAGCATTTCGAGACGCGCGAAGGGTTGTTGTGCGCGCTATACCAGCAGCTTGGCCAGCATCACGAGCGGGCGGCGGGAGAGGCGCTGGCCGCGCTGTCATCGGGCACGACGCCGCCAGAAGCCGCAGCCGAAGTTGTCGCTGCGGCTATCATTGATTGCATATTGGAAAATGGCGATAGCTATGCCGCAATTATCGCGGCCTTGGCATCCTCGCCGCAGGGAGCGGGTACCAGCGCGGCACTACGCCAGTCGATCGTCACCGCCTATGCTGCTGTACTGACCCGCGCCGCAAAATTGACGACCGCCGAGGCGCTCGCCCGCGCGCTTCTGGGGGCAGGCGAAGGGCTGGCTCAGGGCGTTCGCAATTGCGAAATAAGTCATACCGAAGCCATTACAACGCTTTCAGCCATGTTGGCCGCCGGGTCGGGCCTCAGCAAGCTGACCCGATAGCACCTGGTCAGGGGGCCGCTTACCGCCCCGGAATCGCCGCCTGCGCGTCGCGGCCATCGCCTTCGGGCGCGACCAATATGTCGCGGACGATCAGGCCCTTGTCGACGACTTGCACGGCGGGATCGGCGACCTGGCTGCGGATGCCGGGGTCAGCGCGCGAGCCACCGGCGGCGCCGATGACCTGTGCTTCGCTGGTGCTGCGGGCCGAGGGGCCACCGAACAGCGCGCGCAGCGTTTGCTCTGCGGTCGTCTCGCTGCCCGGGCGCGCAGCACCGGGGACGGGCGGGGTCAGCGCAAAATCGGGGGGCACGACCAACGGCGCCTGACGCTGTACTGCCATTTCATCAGGGCGGTCGCGGTTGAACAAATTGGTCGAGCCGCAGCCCGCTAGGCTCGCGGCAATCAGCACCGCAGCGGCGGTCTTGGTCATCAGTTTCACGTCATTCACTCCTTGGCCGCGCCGCTAGCGGTGGCCGTATCCCCGTTATCTGCCTTGTCGCTCAAGAGCAGCGCGCGCGCAACCAGCAAAAGCACGCCGATGGTGATGCACGCGTCGGCGACATTAAAAATCAGGAAGGGGCGGAAATCGCCAAAATGCAGATCGGCAAAGTCCGCCACATAGCCATAACGCACACGGTCAACGATATTGCCCAGCGCGCCGCCAAAGATCATCGCCAGCGCGATCACGTCGCCCCTCGCCCGCTCGCGCGTCATCCACACCAGCACGGCGGTTGCCACCACACTGGTCAGCGCCACCAGCGACCAGCGCGTCGTATCGTTGCACTTCGACAGCAGCGAGAGCGCAATCCCGCAGTTTTCGGCCCAGGTTAGGTTGAAGATCTCGAAGATCTCAATCTGTCCCTTGCGCTGCAGCGACAGGACATCGATCACGACCCACTTGGTCAGCTGGTCGAGCACAAAGGCTAGCACCGCAACGGCAAGGCCGGTTTTCAGGTGCGGCGAACGGGCGGTGCTGGTCATGCTTCGCCCAATACCGTGGCACAGCGATTGCACAAGGCCCCGTCTGCGGTGACTTCGGGCAAGTGCCGCCAACAGCGACCGCATTTGTGGTGGGCGGTGCGGGTGACCGCAATATCGGCACCAATAGTAACCTTCGATACGATAAGGACTTCTTCGAGGTCCGCGATAGGCAGGGCGGGGTCAGCGACGACAACTTCGGCCTCGAGGCTGGATCGGATGACCTTCTCTCGCCGCAAAGGCTCGATAGCTTCCGTCACCTGTTCGCGCTGCGCCCGTGCCACGCCCCATCGATAGGCTAAATCGCCATCGATCAGGTTGCCGTGCCCCGTTTTCGGCCATTCCAGCAAATGCACCGACCCTTCATCCGGATAGCGTGTCGCCCACACCTCCTCTGCCGTGAACACCAGGACCGGCGCGGCGTAGCGGACCAGCGCATGGAACAGCGTGTCGAGCACGGTGCGGTACGCGCGGCGTTTGTCCGTCCCCTGCGGCGCGGCGGGGCCGATGTCGCAATACAGGCAATCCTTGCGGATATCGAAGTAAAAGGCCGATAGATCGTCATTACAGAAATCGCTCAGCGCGCGGGTGTAGGTGTTGAAATCGAAATCATCCACCGCTTGCGCCAGCGTTGCATCGAGCGCCGCAAGCTGGTGCAGCATGTAACGCTCAAGCTCGGGCATATCGGCCACCGCCACCCGCTCGCTCTCGTCAAACCCTGCAAGCGCGCCGAGCAGATAGCGGAAGCTGTTGCGCAGCTTGCGATACTGGTCGCCGACGCCCTTGAGAATCTCATCGCCGATGCGGTGATCTTCGGTGAAATCGACGCTCAGCGCCCACAGGCGGATGATGTCGGCGCCGCTCGTCTCCATGACTTTCAGCGGATCGACCGTGTTGCCCAGCGATTTGGACATTTTCTTGCCCGCGCTGTCCATGGTAAAGCCGTGGGTCAGGACGGCCTTGTACGGCGCACGGCCGCGCGTGGCGCAGCTTTCGAGCAATGAGGATTGGAACCAGCCGCGATGTTGGTCGCTGCCTTCCAGATAGAGGTCGGCGGGATGATCGCTGCCATCGCGGCGTACCAGTTCGGGCCAACGCCCGCTTTCCAGCACGAACACATGGGTGCAGCCGCTGTCGAACCACACATCAAGGATGTCGACGACGCGCTCATAATCGGCGGCGTCATAATCCGCGCCCAGATATTCCTGCGCGCGCGCATCGCTCCACGCATCCACACCGGATTCGCGGACGGCGGCGACGATGCGCCCATTGACCGCCGGGTCGGTCAGATACTGACCCGTCTGGCGGTGGACGAACAAGGTGATGGGCACGCCCCACGCGCGCTGGCGCGACAGTACCCAGTCGGGGCGGCCCTCGACCATAGACGACAGGCGGTTGCGGCCCTTTTCGGGGACAAAGCGGGTATCGGCAATGGCCTGAACCGCCTTTTCGCGCAGCGTATCGCCCCCGTCCGCCCGGTCCATCGGCACAAACCATTGCGGGGTGCAGCGATAGATGACCTTGGCCTTGGACCGCCATGAATGGGGATAGCTGTGCCGGTAATCGGCGCTCGCGGCAAGCAGTCCGCCAGCATCGCGCAGGTCGGTGCAGATTGGGCCGCCCGTGCCGTCAGCATTAGGCGGCGCGTTGAATTTGGCGTTGATGACACTGCCCTGACCGCCCAGCCACGCCCAGTCGGCGCGATATTTGCCATCGCCCTCAACCGCGAACACGGGGTCAATCCCGTGCGCCTTGCACAGATCAAAATCATCCTCGCCGTGGTCGGGGGACATATGAACGAGGCCGGTGCCAGTCTCGGTGGTGACGAAATCGCCGGGCAGGAACGGGCGCAGCTCAGCGAAGAAACCGCCAAGGTGGTGCATAGGGTGGCGGACAATGGTTCCGGCTAGGTCGGAGCCTTTGCCTCGCCATAAATAGTCCAACCCCACGGGCAGCGTCCCTAAAATAGTGCCCACCTCTCCTGCGCCTGCCCATCTAGCGAAGAATGGGGTTTGAAGCTCGGAAGCTATCAAAACATTGCGACCGTTTCCGTGAACCAGCACATACTCAACATCCGCCCCATAGGCGATCGCCTGATTAACCGGGATCGTCCACGGCGTCGTTGTCCAGATCACCGCATGGGCACCAACCAGTTCGGGGATCGGTGATTCTACAATCTCAAACGCCACATCGATCTGAGTGCTGGTGATGTCCTCATATTCCACCTCGGCCTCGGCCAGCGCGGTTTTTTCGACCGGCGACCACATCACGGGTTTGGCGCCGCGATACAGCTGGCCGGATTCAGCGAATTTCAGCAACTCGGTGACGATGGTTGCCTCGGCCTGAAAATCCATGGTCAGATAGGGCTGGTCCCACTTGCCCAGCACGCCCAGCCGCTTGTTCTGTTCGCGCTGCACATCCACCCAGCCCTGGGCATAGGCGCGGCATTCGGCGCGGAATTCCTGCAGCGGCACTTCGTCCTTGTTCTGCTTGGCCTTGCGATATTGTTCCTCGACCTTCCATTCGATGGGCAGGCCGTGGCAGTCCCAGCCGGGCACGTACGGAGCGTCCTTGCCTTTGAGCGATTGCGTGCGGCACACCATGTCCTTCAGGATATGGTTGAGGGCATGGCCGATATGCATATCGCCATTGGCATAGGGCGGGCCATCGTGAAGGATGAACTGGTCGCGGTCCTTGCGCGCTTCGCGCAACTGGGCATACAGGTCGGCGGCCTGCCATTTGGCCAGAATTGCTGGTTCCTTTTGCGGCAGCCCCGCCTTCATCGGGAAATCGGTGACGGGCAGAAAGACGGTGTCTTTATAATCTTTGGGTTCGGTCATGATAGCAGCGCGCTTAGGCAATCCCGCGCCGCATCGCAATCCCGCGCCATTTGCGCCATCAGCGCGTCCAGATCATCAAACTTTGCCTCGGGCCGGATAAAGGCGTGCAAGGCGATGTCGATTTCCTGCCCATATAAATCCCCGGCAAAGTCAAAGAAATGGGGTTCGAGCAATTCCTTGGGAGGCGTGAAACTGGGGCGGATGCCAAGGTTCGCTGCGCCCTTCAACACGCGGCCCCCCGATCCCTCGGCGCGCAGGTAGCCGGTGACGGCATAGATGCCATAGCGCGGGCGCAGATAGCTGCCCATGTCGATGTTGGCCGTGGGATAGCCCAGCTTGCGGCCGTTTTTGTCACCATGCTGGACGATCCCCCGCACCGTGAAGGGGCGGGTCAGCAGGCGCGCTGCGGTGGCGCAGTCGCCCTCTGCCAACGCCGTGCGGATGCGGCTTGACGATACGACTTCGTCGGCGTCGTCCACGGGGCTGACGATTTCGGTGAAAAAGCCTAGGCGGCGGGCGTGATCGGCCAGCGTGACGACATTGCCGCCGCGCCCCTTTCCGAACACGAAATCGGCGCCGGTGACGACGCCTGCTGCGCCATAGCGGGCCAGCAGCAGATCGGTGATGAAATCCTCTGCACTGGTCGCGGCGAGTGTTGCATCGAATGGGAGGACCAGCATCGCATCGGCCCCGGCGGCGGCGAACAAATCCTGCCGCTGGTCCAGCGTGGTGAGGCGAAAGGGCGCGGTGTCGGGTCTGAAATGGCGCACTGGATGGGGATCAAAGGTTGCGACGATGGCCGGACGCCCCTCGTCGCGGGCATGGCGCACAGCGCGGCCCACAACGGCCTGATGCCCCCGATGGAATCCGTCGAAATTGCCGAGCGCGATGACCCCGCTGCGCAGGAATTCAGGGATGGGGCGGTGTCCGTCGAGACGGATCATGCGGTCCGCCGCACCAAAGTGACGAAGGCAAAGGCTGGGCGGCCCTTGTCATCGGCGCCGTGGCTGTCGCGTGCCACCTCGGCCCACACTGCTGGATCAGGTGCATCGATACGCGCGTCGCCTTGCGGGGCAAGGCCGATTTCTGTCAGTTCGATCCGATCGGCGAGCGGCAGAAACAGGCGATAAACCTCGGCTCCGCCAATAACCATCACATGCGGGGCATTGGCCATGCGCAGCGCGTCGGCGATGCTGTGTGCCACCTCGGCTCCGTCCTCGGCCCAATCCGCCGCGCGGGTCAGCACGATATGCCGCCGTCCTTCGAGCAGCGCGGGCAGGCTGTCGAACGTCTTGCGCCCCATGATCATCGGGCGGTCCATCGTCAGCCGTTTGAACCGCCGCAGATCGGCTGGCAGGTGCCAGGGCATCGTGCCATCGGCACCGATAACGCCGTTGGCCGCGCGCGCCATGATCAGGGTAATTTCGGGGTGGTTCATTGGGGTGTGCATCCGACCCACGTGACATGGCCCAGTTTGCGCCCCGCGCGCACGTCTGCCTTGCCATAATGGTGGACATGCGCCGCACCATCGGCAAGCAAAACGGGGATTGCGCCTATATCCGCGCCGATCAGGTTGCGCATGGTAACGGGCAATGCGCGGGTGGCAGTGTCGCCCAGCGGCAATCCGGCAATGGCGCGGATGTGATTTTCGAACTGCGACGTCACCGCACCCTCGATGGTCCAATGGCCACTGTTGTGGACACGCGGCGCGATTTCATTCAGCATCGGCCCGTCCTCACTGGCAAAAAATTCGCAGGTCAGCACGCCAATATAATCGAGCGCATTGGCAATCGCGGCGGCGATGCTGCGCGCCGCATCCTGTTGCGCCGTGACGATGCGGGGCGGGGGCAGGGCCGAACTGCTCAGGATACCATCCGCATGGATATTGTGCGGGCTGTCCCAAAAGCGCAGTTCGCCATCGATTCCGCGCACCAGGATGACCGAAAATTCTGCCGCGAAAGCGACAAGGCCCTCAAGCACGGCATGATGGCCGCCGATGGCGTCCCACGCTGCGTCTGCGTCTGCGTCGGCTGGGCTTGTCACCCGTGCCTGTCCCTTGCCGTCATAACCCATGCGGACGGTCTTCAGGATGGCGGGGGTGCCAATTGCCGTCAGCGCCATTGTCAGCGCCGCGCGGTCGGGCGCAGCGGCATAGGGTGCCGTGCGACCGCCCAGTTCCGCGATAAAGCGCTTCTCGGCCAGCCGGTCCTGCGCCACGTCAAGCGCACCTGCACCTGGGTGCACCGCAACATGGCCCGACAGAAACCGGACTGTGTCGACAGGCACATTTTCAAATTCAAAGGTGACGATATCGCAATCGGCGGCAAAGGCAGCGAGGCGGGGCTCATCGTCCCAGGCCGCCTGCGTGTGCCGCGCGGCGACATCGGCGGCAACGCTGAGTGTGACCGGCGTATAAATATGCGTGCGATAGCCCAGCTGCGCCGCTGCCAGCGCCAGCATCCGGCCAAGCTGGCCGCCTCCCAATATGCCGATGGTTGAACCCGGGGCCAGCACGGTCAGCTATGGCCCCCAGCATCTTCCGTCGGCGTGGCTGCCACATTTTCGGTCTGCCGCGCGCGCCACGCGTCAAGCTGATCGGCCAGTGCGGGATCCGCATTGGCGAGCAGGGCCACCGCGAACAGCGCGGCGTTGATCGCGCCCGCTTTACCAATGGCAAAGGTCGCAACCGGCACGCCGCCGGGCATCTGGACAATCGACAACAGGCTGTCCATCCCATTCAAAGCTGCCGATTGGACCGGCACCCCCAGCACCGGCACGCGCGTCATCGCCGCAACCATGCCGGGCAAATGCGCCGCCCCGCCCGCGCCCGCGATGATCACTTTCAGCCCCCGGTCTGCCGCGCCTTTGGCATAATCGGCCATGCGGTCGGGGGTGCGGTGGGCAGACACGATCTGGACATCATGGGTGATCCCGAATTCGGTCAGCAGTACGGCGGCATGGGACATGGTTGTCCAGTCGGACTGGCTGCCCATGATGATGCCCACATCGGTCGTTTCGGCGGCCATTGGCGATGCCCCTTATTGTCTCACAGCTCTGCGCTCTAACCGGTGATGCGTGCAGGGGGAACAGGAAATTGGCCCTGTTTACGGCTTGGTATCGCTTTGATGCTATCTGTGATGGCTGAAGCCCCTGGCTTGCGGACCATATGTGCAGGGCGGGGTGCCCAAAGTCGAGTGAGCGGATGGAACATGGCATGGACGGCAGTGCAGCGCGGACAGGCGAAGCCAATTTGGTCGCAGTGATCGATATCGATGCGTGTGATCAGAAAATCCGCGACATGCACCGCGCACTGGATGGGCTGCGCCGTGAAAATCGCGTGCTGAAAATTGCCGTCGCCGAACTGGAACGCGTGGCTGAACGCGACACGCTGACACCGCTGTATAACCGCCGCCATTTTATCACCGCGCTGCACCAGCGGATCGCGCGGGTTGCGCGCGACATTGATTGCGCCTCCCTGGTTTATATTGACGTCAACCAGCTGAAAACGATCAACGACCGATATGGCCATGCGGCGGGGGATTATGCGCTGATCGAAATTGCGCGGCGGCTGACCGGGGCAATCCGGGCGGGCGACATTGCTGCGCGGATTGGTGGCGATGAATTTGGGCTGATCCTGGATCATATGACGGCCAAGGATGCTCAGGGGCTGGTCGTGCGGTTTGCGCAGTTGTTAAGCGATGTTCCGGTGATGTTCGATGGTCACGCGATTGCGCTGTCGGCCTGTTTTGGCATTGCGACGATAGCAGGCGATATGACCGAGGCAGATGTGCTCGCGGCGGCCGACCGCGATCTGTACCGGGCCAAGGCCGGCCAGCGGGGCACGGCGTGATGTTGGGCGCGCCAACTTCGTCCGACGTCCCAACTTCGTCCGACGCCCAGCGCCAGCTGGGTCAGGCGATTGCAACACTGGCCAGCGCAGCGCAGCATTGCCCGCTCGGTCAGCTTGTCAACACGATCGATGCGATCCGCGTGGCTGCGGCGCGTGAAGGGTTGGGACAGGTCGCGCAGCTCGCCAGCCGCCTGGAGTCGTCGATTGCGGCGCGCGGGCGCAGCGCCGTGATCCTGACCTATCTTGACGCCATGGCGGCAGCGCTGGGCCAGCCCGACGACGTCGATGCAACCCACGCCAACGAAGCCTGGGCTGCGTCGGTCGCGGTTCGCTTCGTCAACTAAAGTCAGGCTTCCGCGATGGATGCGATTATGGCAACGCTGGCGGCGGTGCTGCTTGCCAATGCCGATGGCCGTATTGCGCAAATGCTGGCCGCCCTGCTTCGGGAACGACGCGACCGGCGGCGCGTGGTGATCCTTTTTTTCAGCGCTTTCACGCTGCTGGCGATCATGTCAGCGGTCGGCGCGCTGGTTGCGGCACGGCACCTGGGGCTTGGTGTGCTCAACCTGTTTGCCGGAATCGCGCTGGTCAGCGCGGCGGCGGCGCTGTTGTGGACACGGCGCGGCGCTATCGCGCTGGCCGCCGACGCTGCTGTGCTGGTGCGCGCTGGGCCGGTCATGCTGTTTGTCCGCTTGTTCCTGATGCAATTGGGGGATCGCAACCAGTTTCTGATCCTTGCCCTTGGCGGGCTGTCGGGCGCGGCGCTGTGGGGCGTTGCCGGGGGCGCAGCGGGACTGTTGGTGGCCATGCTGCCTGTGCTCGCGCTTGGCCCTGCGCTGTTCGAACGGCGCGGCGTCCGGCGGCTCCGCTGGGCAGCCGCGGCACTGCTGGTGCTTTGGGCATTTATTTACCTGCGCCGGGCTTTCGGAGTGTAAAGCCACCCTGTTTGTTGCGCCGCGCGATTCTTATTTTGCGCTGACTGTCCAGCCATGGCGGTTACGCCGCGACGACCACAGGAGAAGCATGATGAGTTCCACCGATAACAGCCGCGCTGCCGTTTCCGACCTGCTGAATGGCCTGCTGGCCAACAGTTTTGCGCTGTATATGAAAACCAAGAATTTTCACTGGCACGTTACCGGGCCGCAGTTTCGCGACCTGCACTTGTTGTTCGACGAACAGGCTGGACAAATTCTTGCGATCAGCGACCTGGTTGCCGAACGGGCGCGCAAGCTTGGATCGGCAACGCTGACCTCGATCGGTTCAATCGCCGCGCGCCAGACCATCACGGATTCGGACGACGTCGGCATAGGGCCGATCGCGATGGTCCGCGAACTGGCCGACGACAACCGCCGTCTGGTTGAACAGCTGGTGGCGCTGAAGGAAGCCGCCGATGCGGCCAGCGATATCGCCACGAGCGCCTTGGTGGACGGTTGGGTTGACGAGGCGGAACAGCGCATCTGGTTCCTGACCGCGACGCAGCAATAGTCCGCTTCGCTCGACTTTGCGGGCCGGTGCGGTAAGTCGTGGGGCCAAAGAGGAGGGTTCATGGCAAAAATTGGAATTATCGGCAGCAATGGACGGATGGGCGCGGCGCTTGTGGCGGCGATTGCCGATGCGGGGCATGCGCTGGCGGGCGGGATTGACCGGGGCGATGATCCCGGTCCGCTGGCCCGCGCTGCGGACTTGCTGGTTGATTTTTCCGCGCCCGACGCGCTGGAGGCCAATCTGGATGCGGCACTGGCCGAAAATGTGCCGATACTGGTCGGCACAACAGGGCTTGAAGAGCGCCATCATTATCGGATCGACGATGCGGCGCGGGATATTGCCGTACTGCAAACGGGCAACACGTCGCTGGGCGTGACGTTGCTCGCCCATCTGGTGCGCGAGGCGGCGGCGCGGCTGGGCCCTGACTGGGATATCGAGATTGCCGAGATGCACCACCGGATGAAGGTTGATGCGCCCAGCGGCACGGCGCTGTTGCTGGGACAGGCGGCAGCAGCCGGGCGCGGCGTTGATCTTTCAGCGCATAGCGAGCGTGGACGCAACGGGCAGACAGGGGCGCGGGCCGAAGGAGCCATCGGTTTTGCATCCTTGCGCGGCGGCACAGTCGCAGGCGACCACAGCGTGATCTTTGCCGGGACGGACGAGGTCATCACGCTGTCGCACCGCGCCGAAAACCGGATGATCTTTGCGCGCGGGGCACTGCACGCGGGGCTTTGGCTGCTAGCTCAACCGCCGGGGCGTTATGGCATGGGCGACGTGCTGGGGGTTTAACCCCCGAAACCTTCTGCCAGAAACCGTTCTGCCAGCGCGGCATGCAGCGCCGCACCGCGCGCCATGACGCTGTCGTCCATCACCATATGGTTGCTGTGCAGGCCGCAGCAGGCCCGCCAGTCGCTGCCTTGGTGGCTCGCGCCCAGCCACACCATCGCGCCCGGCACTTTTTCCAGGATATAGGCGAAATCCTCTGCGCCCATGACGGGATGCTCCATCTTGCGCCAGCTTGGCGCGCCGAACTGCTCGATCACGACAGCCTCGGCAAACGCGGCGGCGCAGGTATCGTTGACTGTAACGGGAAAGCCCTCGACAATCTCCACCTCGGCGGTGCAGCCATGCGCAGCGGCGATGGCGGGGGCAAGTTTGCTCAGTTCATCGGCGACCATCGTGCGGCGTTTGGCCGACAATGTGCGGATCGTGCCGTGCAGCTCGGCACTCTCTGGAATGATATTGTTGGTTGTGCCCGCCATGATCCGGGCAATCGTCACCACGGCGGGATCAAACACATTGATCCGGCGCGTCACCATCGTCTGGATGGCGGTAACGATGGCGCAGGCGACCGGGATCGGGTCGACGGCATCGTGCGGCATCGATGCATGCCCGCCCGCGCCCTTTACGGTAATGGTCAGCACATCGGACGACGCAAGCAGCGGACCGGCCTTGCTGGAAAACACCCCATGCGGTGCATTGGGCATGATATGCAGGGCAAATGCCGCATCGGGCAGCGGGTCGATCAGGCCGTCATCCAGCATGAAACGCGCGCCATGATGCCCCTCCTCCCCCGGTTGAAACATGAACATGATGGTGCCCGCGAGCCGATCCCGCGCATCACAGAGCAGCTTCGCCGCCCCGACCAGCATCGCGACATGGCTGTCGTGGCCGCAGGCGTGCATGACGCCGGGCGTGACAGAGGCATAGTCAACGCCGCTATCCTCGGTCAGCGGCAGGGCGTCCATATCGCCGCGCAACAGGACGGTGCGCGCATTGCCCCCAGCCCCGCCGACGCCGCCTGTCAGGATGCCGATCAGCCCCGTCGTCGAAGGCCCCTCGCGCCATTGGATGGGCAGCCCGGCAAGCGCCGCCAATATCTTGTCGCGGGTGAGCGGGTTGTGGAGCCCCAGTTCCGGTTCCCGGTGAATCGCCCGGCGCAGCGCGACGAGGTCGGGCAGGATGGCGGTGGCAGCGGCAGGAAAGGGGGTGTGGGCGTTCATTCAAATGTCCAATCTTGCCTGCTTGTCGGCATCACCGATGGCCGCTGCCGATTTCACCGCATCGGCGCGCGCCATCGGCAGGTTCAGCCGGTCGCCGCGCAGGATTTCGGCGACGGTGATGACTTGCAGCCGGTCATCCTCGCGGTTGAGCAGCGGGTTTTTATATTTGCCCGCCGCCGTGATTTCGTCTCGCATCGCCTTGGTCGGCAGGTCCATGTAGCACAGGTCCACGCTGCCGCTGTCGATCTTGCGCCGCAGCACGTCCAGATTGTCGCCATAATAAAGTTGGTTCTGCATGATGGATGACTAGCACAGGCGGACCGGCCTGCAAGCGCGGGTTGCGAACCCGCGAT
>Ga0105044_10004607_pt1 | contig 18924 bp, 17 predicted proteins | sample MAT01_FD_78092 | JGI IMG/M metagenome (GOLD analysis project Ga0105044, IMG submission 78092) | Freshwater microbial communities from Lake Fryxell liftoff mats and glacier meltwater in Antarctica - MAT-01 | ecosystem: Environmental > Aquatic > Freshwater > Ice > Liftoff microbial mat | place...
CCGTCTTCCTTTGCCCTTTTGATAAAAACCGGCAAGTCGATCAAAGTGTGTGTGGGTAACCTTGCAATGGCAATGTCAATATTCATCGATTGACCGAGTCGGACTTTGACTCCATTGATGACCATTTCTTTCATAGTAGGTGATTCTAAAAATGCAATATTCTTTCTATTTGACCAAATTCTTGTTTAATTCGCAGCACCGGATCAATGCCATGAATATACAAGAAAACATTTCTCTATTGCATTTCAACACTTTTGGAATTGATAAAAATGCAAGATTTTTTGCTGTAGCCAGATCAACCAAAGACGTATTGCAACTCATACAAAAATCAAATGAAATGGAGATGCCCCTCTTCGTGTTGGGAGGGGGAAGCAATATCCTTTTGACCAAAAATCTCGAGGCTTTGGTAGTGAAAATCGAAATCAAGGGGTTTGAATTGGTTGAAGAGAATGATAATGAGTTTTTTTTAAAAGTAGGCGCTGGAGAAAGCTGGCATGATTTTGTCCTGTATTGTATCCAAAACAATTACGCCGGAGTTGAAAACCTATCCTTGATTCCCGGAACTGTCGGTGCCTCCCCGATGCAAAACATCGGCGCTTATGGCATTGAAATCAAAGAAGTTTTTGATCACTTAGAGGCTATCGACAGGGACACTCTTGAAATCAGGAATTTTTCATCCGAGGAATGTAAGTTTGGTTACAGGGAGAGTGTTTTCAAAAATGATTTGAAAGATCAATATGTGATCACCCATGTTGTGTTTAGGCTCTCAAAATCAGTCCTTATCAATGCAGAGTACGGGGCAATCAGGCAGACTTTGAAAGAAAAAGGAGTTCACAATCCTACCATTAAAGACATCAGTGACGCCGTCATTGAGATCAGAAAAAGTAAATTGCCTGATCCTGCCCTTATCGGAAATGCCGGGAGTTTTTTCAAAAATCCGACTGTGACGGCTTCCCTGTATGAAAAAATAAAATCGCTTTTCCCCAATGTTCCCGGTTTCCCAAATGAGGAAGGCGTCAAAATCCCTGCTGCATGGCTAATCGAACAAGCCGGATGGAAAGGAAAGCGATTTGGCAACGTCGGAGTCCATCAATTTCAGCCTTTGGTTTTGGTCAATTATGGCGGCGGAGATGGAAATGAAATCAAAGAGCTGAGCAAAAAGATCCAAGAATCTGTCCAGGCAAAATTTGAAATACTTCTTCATCCCGAGGTAAATTTTCTTTAGATCAGGGGATCTTCAAAAATGACTTCTTTTTCATATCTGAAAACCTCAACACCGAATTTTTTCAAAAATTCAAGTCCCTCATCAAATGGCAGTCCCTTGTACACTGCATAAGAATACATATAAACCACCTTGACAATGCCCATCGAAAAGATAATCCTTGCGCAGGCAAGACAGGGTGCCAAAGTCACATACAAAGTCGATCCTTCCACCGAAGTGCTGTTTTTGACTGCATAGAGGATTGCATTCTGCTCGGCATGCAAAGCAAGCGTGCAGCTGCCTTTACTATCTCTGGTACATCCCGTTTCAGGAAATTCCTCGTCACAATTATGGGTACCGGCAGGCGGACCGTTATATCCGATGGAAATGATTCTGGTGTCCTTGGTCAGTACTGCACCGACATGCTTTTTGATACAGTGCGATCGTTTGGCCAAGTTGACAGCCAACTCCATGTAAATATCATCAAAATGAGGCCTGTTTGGATTCTTCATCTAAATCTGCTTAGGTCGGCAATTTATGCCCTTTCTTGTCAATTTCTTCAAAACCTAAAAGCAAAAATAGGGGGAAACAATTCAGGTACAATCAAGAAATGCTGCACTTGTGAGTAAAATCACCAATAAATAAGAAGGAAATGAGTTTTATTTGTACCAAAATCTATTTAGACATTTATGGAAAAAGAGAATTTAACAGAACAGGATTTGATTGTCAGGGATTATTTGGCAAGGCAGAGGACCTATCTCGCCAATGACCGAACCTTGCTCTCCTTCATCAGAACATCATTGTATTTTTTGGTCAGTGGCACTGCATTGATGGAGGTAAATGCCCTAGATCACGTCCGGAACTTGGGTTGGGTGGCATTTACCCTAAGTTTGGGAACGCTCATTTTGGGAATCTACAGCTTTATCAAGGTCAAAAAACGACTCAAAAAGCATTATTACCAAAAGATGTGATGGATTTCAAAACCCTGCTGTTTCGTTTCAATTTTTATGTCTCAAAATTCCTGTTTTCTGGTCGGTCAGGATTGGAGGCAAGGTTTATTTGATGGGGAAAATTGATTCTTTGGTGAGTTTTTGAAGGTTTTTTGGGTAATTTAGTAGTGTCTTTCAGACAGGATCTTGAATTAAAACCACAGAATATTGAAATTAGCCGCAGTTGATATAGGTTCCAATGCCATCAGGTTACAGATTACCAACGTCACCCGCTTTGAAGGAAATACCAATTTCAAGAAATTAGAATACCTCAGGTTTCCGCTTCGGCTTGGTATGGATGTCTTTCAAACCCAAAAAATCTCCGACAAAAACCGAAGGAAATTTGTCAAATTGATGAAGGCCTTCAAGCTTCTCATTGACCTATACGAAGTCGATGACTATATGGTCTGCGCTACTTCCGCCATGAGGGAATCTGTCAATGGCCGGGAGATCTGCGAAGAGGTCAGAGAAGATATCGGTATGAAAATCAATATCATAGACGGCAACCATGAAGCGGAATTGATCAATATGGCACTGGGAGGTATAATTGATGAAAAATCATATCTCCACATTGATGTCGGTGGCGGAAGCACCGAATTGAACATTTACATCAATAGAGAAAAAATCGCTACCAAGTCATTCAAAATAGGATCGGTACGGGCACTTGATGACAGCATCCCATTATCTGTATGGAAAAGCATGAACAAATTCATCACCGACCATGTGACCAAACAAGATAACATCACTTGTATCGGGACTGGGGGCAACATCAGTAAAATATTGGAGCTCTCCAATCCGAAAAAAAATGTGAGGCTCATAGGAATAGAAAAAATCAAGGAAGTGCAGGCCTATTTGGAATCCTTTTCTTATGAAGACCGGATCAACAAACTCAACCTCAATCCCGATAGAGCGGATGTGATTATTCCTGCTTCCAAAATCTACCTTGCTGCCATGTCAGCAGCAGCATCCAAAAAAATGGTGGTTCCGGATGTTGGACTCAAAGACGGAATGATGCAGGTATTATACAAGAAAAACAAAAACAAAAGGCTGTGAATATTCACAGCCTTTTGTTTTTGGAAATGCAATTATTTTATCCGATCAATTTGACTTTTTTGATGGCTCCTGCATTCAGATTGAAGAATTCTATATGTACGTTGAATTCTTTTTCACCTTCTTTAGGAACCTTTGGCAAATAATTACCATCCTCCTGCATGATGTAGGAGTTTACATTGTCTTTCAAATTGAAAGCAATAATATTCATCAATTGCTTTTCGAGAAAAGGATCCTGAATCCTAAACAGGGACTCCAACCTCTTATCAAAACTCCTAACCATCATATCCGCACTTCCGGCATAGGTTCTTGTTTGACCGTCGTTGTGAAAATGATAGATCCTGGAATGCTCCAGAAAATCGCCCACCAAAGATAAAACCTCGATATTTTCACTCAGCCCCATTCTTCCAGGACGTAAGCAGCAAATTCCCCTTATGATCAATTTGACAGGAACACCAGATTGGGAAGCTCTATACAAAGCATAAATGATCTCGGAATCTTCGAGCGAATTGACTTTGATGAATACTCCGGAATGAAGTCCAGCCCTTGCATTATAGGCTTCCTGCTCAATGAATTCAATCAGTTGATTCCTCATATCCCTTGGCGCCGTAATCAGGTTTTGATAGGTAGAAGGCATGGAATGTCCGGTGATGACATTGAAAAACTCCGATACGTCATTTGCCAAAGTCTCATTGGTAGTCAATAATCCGATGTCGGTGTAAAGCCTGGCAGTGTCCTCGTTGTAATTGCCGGAGCCAAGGTGCACAAAACGCATCACCCTGTCTTCCTCTTTTTTGACGATCAACATCAGTTTGGTATGGGTCTTCAGGTTACTGATTCCATATATGACAAAACAACCGGCTTTTTGAAGCTTTTTGGCTTCACGGATATTGTTTTCTTCATCAAACCTTGCCTTCACCTCAAAGAGAACCGACACGTGCTTTCCGTTTTCAGCAGCCCTAAGCAAAGCTTGGGTTATACGGCTTTCCTTTGCCAGCCTGTAAATGGTCATTTTGATGGCCATCACAGAAGGGTCATCAACTGCTTTTTCGATCAGTTCGAAAATCGGGTCAATATTGTTATAGGGATGATGTAAGAGAATATCCCTTTCCTTGAGCACCTGAAAAATATCCTCTGATCCCTCTTCGGGAAAAGACAAAGGAGGAACAGGATCAGGAATTTGGGGCAATTTATCTTTGAAACGTCTGTTGTTGATCACTTGCCATAGCCCGGTGAAATCAAGCATACTGGAGCGCTCTACTTTGAAGATACTGTCATCACTGATATTCCATCGTTCTTTGAGTAAAGTCACCATCCAACGGCTGTATCCTTCCTCGATTTCAATCCTTACTACCCTTCCCGTTTTTCGCTCATTCAGCTTTCTTTTTACCTCTTCGAGGAAATTGGCGTCCATATCTTCACTTTCCTCCAAAGTAAAATCACCGTTTCGGGTAATCCGGAAAAGGTTGATAGACTCAATATTCACGTTTCGAAACAACGAAACGATGTTTTCCCTGATGACTTCCTCAATAGGGATATAAACGGCTATATCTTCTCTTTCGATCTCAAAAAACCTCGGGATATTGGCAGGAATCTGTACAAAAGAAAGTTTCCTGTTTTCCTTTTTGTCTCCCGGGGCCAAAGTGACAACCCCAAAAATCAGAAGCTTATTCATCAGAATTGGAAAAGTCCTATAGCCATCGAAAACCATCGGGGTCAACATGGGATATACAGCCTTATTGAAATAGGATTTGATAAACTCTTGTTCCTCCTGTTCCAGATTCCGGACATTGCTGAGAATAAAACCGTCCTCAGACATCTTAGGTAGAAGATCAGTGAGGAAAAGTTCTTGTTGGCGTTTATGGAATTCCTGACATTCAAGCATCAGCTTCATTTTGAAGGGTTCCTCCCTCAAGCCTGAATAGTCAACCCTTTCTTTATCATAATCCAGATAATTGTAAAGGGACCCTATCCTTATCATGAAAAATTCATCCAAGTTGGAGGCTGTGATGGCCAAAAATTTCAATTTCTCAAAAATGCATCTCTTATTTTTCTTGGATTGGTCAAGTACCCGGTCATTGAACTTCATCCAACTCAGATCCCTACTGATTAGGTCACTGCTTTCAATGATGCTTTCATATTTATCTCTAGAAGTTACTCTCATGACTATTGTGTATGATACAAATCTAATAATCTATGGAATTCATTTTTCCCATAAAGGTTAATAAATCATTAATAAACATAAAAAAAGGGCTTAAAGCCCTTTTTGATTTAAAAATTTCTGATATCAGCTATCGATTTTTGCGTATTTCGCATTCTTCTCAATGAAATCTCTCCTTGGTGCGACTTCATCTCCCATCAACATGGAGAATAAATGGTCAGCCTCTGCTGCTGATTCGATGGTAACCTGCTTCAAGGTCCTGGTATTTGGGTCCATGGTTGTACTCCAAAGTTGCTCAGGGTTCATTTCTCCAAGACCTTTGTATCGCTGGATATTGATGCTGTCTTCTTTCCCTTCTCCAACCATTTCACGGGTCAGTCTTTTCCTTTCTTCTTCATTCCAGCAGTATCTTTCGTCTTTCCCTTTCTTCAATAAATAGAGTGGTGGCTGGGCAATGTAGACATAGCCATTTTCTATCAAAGGACGCATATACCTGAAGAACAAGGTTAAGATCAAGGTCCTAATGTGGGACCCATCAATATCAGCATCCGTCATGATTACGATCTTATGGTATCGAAGGGATGACATGTCCAGTTCTTTGTCGTCAGTGGCTGTCCCCAATCTTACACCCAATGCTGTCAGAATGTTTTTGATTTCCTCATTGTCATAAATCTTATGTTCGTGGGCTTTTTCGACATTCAGGATTTTCCCTTTTAGAGGAAGAATAGCCTGAAAATCTCTATCCCTACCCTGCTTGGCAGATCCTCCGGCGGAGTCCCCTTCGACGAGATACAGTTCACATACAGTAGGATCGGAGTTGGCACAATCGGCCAATTTTCCCGGTAAGCCACCGCCGCCAAGGATGTTTTTACGCTGCACCATTTCACGGGCCTTGCGTGCCGCATGTCTTGCCTGCGCTGCCAAAACGACTTTGCCTACGATGATTTTGGCTTCCTTTGGATGCTCTTCAAGCCATGATTGCAACACTTCAGAAACAGCACTGTTAACCGCTCCCTGCACATCAGAGTTTCCAAGTTTGGTTTTGGTCTGCCCTTCGAACTGCGGTTCTTGCACTTTGACCGAAATAACAGCTGTCAGACCCTCTCTGAAGTCATCGCCTGACACTTCAAGTTTCAGCTTTTCCAGCATGCCGGATTTATCAGCATAGTTTTTCAACGTTCTTGTCAATGCCATTCTAAAACCGAAAACGTGCGTGCCACCTTCGTAAGTATTGATGGTATTGACGTAAGAAACCACATTTTCAGAATAGGAAGAATTGTAGTTCATCGCTACCTGCACAGGCACATTTCCTTTGTCAGATTCGATGTATATCGGATATTCAATGATTTTTTCTTTGTTTTCATCAAGATATTGGACAAATTCGACCAACCCTCCTTCTGAATAAAATTCATCCGCTCGAGGAGAACCATCATCTTCCAACTCCCTGAAATCTTTAAGGAATATCTTGATGCCAGCATTCAGGAAGGACATTTCTCTCAACCTCGTTGCAATGGTTTCATACTTGAACTCAGTTTGTGTGAAGATGGAATCATCCGGTTTGAAATGGATGATGGTCCCTCTCTTTTCCGTTACACCGATTTCCCTGACAGGATATTGCGGTATACCGATTTTGTATTCCTGCTCATAAACCTTCCCATTTCTATGGACAGTGGCTTTCAAATCTTTTGATAAGGCATTTACACAGGATACACCTACACCATGGAGACCTCCGGAGACTTTGTAGGTGTCTTTGTCAAACTTTCCACCTGCATGAAGCACCGTCATGACCACTTCCAAAGCGGATTTTTTCTCTTTTAGGTGCATGTCTATCGGAATACCCCTGCCGTTGTCTTCTACCGTGACGGAGTTATCCTCATTGACTGCCACGTGGATGGTGTCGCAATAACCACCAAGCGCTTCATCAATAGAGTTATCTACTACCTCCCAAATGAGATGATGGAGTCCTTTGAACCCTATATCACCGATATACATTGCGGGTCTTTTTCTTACCGCTTCTAAACCTTCTAAAACCTGGATATTATCTGCTGAATAATCCTGGCGATTTCCTTCTTTTTGTTCGCTCATAACTTGTTTAAAATGTCTTTTTATTGAAAAAAAGAGATTTTTTGTTTTTCTATTAACCCGTAATAATACGCAAAAAAATCGATAACGCCTACCTTGATTTTGCCCTAAAATCAGGCTTAACAAATCATTTTTGATCTATTTTCTGCAAAATATCAAGTCCCAAATTTTTTATTGAAAATCAGATAAAATACCAAATCAATATAAGATCAAGGAACAGACATTTTACACCTGTTTATACCTGATATTGATCTTTTTATATACAATTGTTTAATATTTACTATCCCCTATTAAACAAATATTATTCTTATTTGCTTAATTACAGAAGTTTTAATCCAAACAATGTTTAAAAAATCCATTCTAACTTAAATCGTTAATCTATGAACACCCTATTAACAGCAGAATTGATTGGTCTTGATAAGATCATTAACAGTGATCCAGTTGCAATAACCTTCTTTATGGGTTATATGGCAATGTTTGCTTCGGCAGTCTTCTTTTTCGTAGAAAGAAACTCAGTAAGCGACAAATGGAAAACATCATTATTGGTTTCCGGTCTGATTACCGGAATCGCAGCAGTACATTATTATTACATGCGAGATTTTTACTTGCAGACAGGTCAAAGCCCAACAGCATTCAGATATGTCGATTGGACTTTGACAGTACCGTTAATGTGCGTGGAGTTTTATCTACTTACCAAGCCATTTGGTGCCAAAACAAGTACGCTTACCAAGCTTATCCTTGCTTCTTTGGTGATGCTCATTACCGGATACATCGGTGAGACTTCAGGTATAGATAACAATGTGATATGGGGTATAGCCTCTACACTCGGTTACTTGTACATTGTGTATGAAGTATTTGCAGGTGACGTCGCCAAATTGGCTAAAAGCTCTGATAGCCCTGCTTTGGGTAGAGCAATGTTCTTATTGAAAATCTTCATCACACTGGGTTGGTCTATATATCCTCTTGGATACATGGTTCTTCCAGGCAACCTTTTGTCAGGTGCATTTGAAGTCAGCAGCATTGATTTGTTTTACAACGTGGCTGATGCCGTCAACAAAATCGGTTTCGGTTTGGTGATCTATTCAGTAGCTATCTCTGAGACAAACAAAAACAAGAAAGTGGTTCACGCATAATTTTTATTTCAAAGGCTTCTCCTTGATTGGAGAAGCCTTTTTTTATCAACCCAAAAGACCCACATGGTAACCTACGATTACATCATTACGGGGCTTGGATGTGCCGGTTTAAGCTTGATCTATTATCTACTTGATAGCCCGCTCAAGGATAAGAGAATCCTTCTAATCGACAACTCATCCAAAATCGAAAATGACAGAACCTGGTGCTATTGGTCAGAACAACCACTTGGAATACACCCTAAAAGCACCCCTTTGATTTTTTGGGAATCGATCAAAATTTCTGAAGCAAATAAATCGGTTTCGGCTCATCCACAAAAACTAAAATATTACCACATCAAGTCATCCGATTTTTACAAAGAGGTGATTGAAAAGGCTAGGCAGTTTCCAAATGTATCCTTCCTCAAAGACAGAGTCGAAAAAATCGAAAGCTCTGGAATGGGTTCAGTGCAAGTAGTGACCTCCGAATCAGGAATATTCAAGTCTAATTTATTGTTTAACAGCATTCCATTTTCTTCCCCAAGAAAGGAATCTCCGATTTTAAAACAAGTTTTTGTGGGGTGGAAAATCTCATGCAAAAATGATTGTTTTGATCCCAGTGCTGTATCACTGATGCACTTCGTTTCTGATCAGAAAACCAAAACGGATTTCTTTTATATCCTTCCCTATACCAAAAAAGAAGCCTTGATTGAGTATACCCTTTACACCAAAAATGGGATTGATATACCTACAATGGAGGCGCAGCTTTCTGGATATTTGGAAAAAGAACTTGGTCTGACAGCCTATGACATCGCATTCAAAGAATCGGGCACCATACCGATGACAACTGTGGAAACTCCTCTAAACAAGCACCAAAATATAGTCCACCTGGGCACCTTGGCAGGTTGTTCTAAACCTTCCACTGGTTTCACTTTCTATGACATTCAAAAGCACTGCAAATCTATTGTAAGTGAGTTGAACTCATCCGGAAAAGTCAACTCGAGAAAATGGAACAGAAAACCGAGGTTCAGTTTTTATGACAACATCATATTGAATATAGCAGTGAAATGGCCCGCTGCATTGCCGGAAATTTTCAGACAAATGTTTGCTTTGAACCGGGCAAATCTTGTCCTGAAGTTCCTCAATGAAGAAACAAACATTTGGGAAGAAATCGGTATCCTATCCAGATTGAAGTTCTCCATTTTCATTAAATCCCTTCTGAACTATGAAAGGCATTGAAACAGCCGGCAAAATACTGGGGACTGGTATCGGGATAGCCTATCTTTTTCTATTCGAAGGAAATGAAATGTATCAATGGATTTGTTTTGGCGCAATCTTGATTACAATAGGTATACCACACGGGGCGATTGACCACCTCCTTCTCAACCCTGTCATGGATAAAAAAAACCTGGTCAGATTTATCCTCAAATATCTAGCTATCATCATCGCATATTTAGCTGTTTGGCTTTTCCTTCCGACTGTGGCCCTGCTCGCTTTTATCTTGATGTCAGCTTACCATTTTGGCCAAAGTCATTTTATCAAAATGAGATTCAAAAAACTTGAAGGACTGACTTTTATTTCATTAGGTTCATTTATTCTGAGTACGATTCTTTGGGGTGATTTCGCTTACACTGCATCCATTTTATCCAAAATCATTGATGTCAGTCATCTTGCCACTTATGGAACGGCAGTTATTCTCATTTCCTTTTCCCTATCCACCTTCTTGATTTTATTGAATTTTGGTACTAAGTCCATTTGGCTGTTAATGGAAATTAGCTTGCTGGGTATTTTTCTTTACCATTTGCCACTGCTCCTAGGTTTCATCATTTACTTTGGATTCTGGCATTCTTTGCCGAGTATAACTGAAGAGTTCAAAGCCTTGAAAGATTTTCTTCAACCACAAAAAATCAGGAATTTCATTACAAAACTGTTGCCTTTCACCCTCACAAGTCTGGTAGGAATCTCCTTTATTTTGTTGTTTTTTTACAATATGCTGGAAGCAGACCAATTGACTTTACTTTTCTTTGTCTTGGTATCACTGATCTCAGCTCCTCATATTTGGTATATGAATCTTTTTTTGGATAAAAGAAAAAATCAATATTGACCTGTACTCATTAACACCAAAGTACAGGCTCTCAACGTGTCTATTTCACTTTTTTTGGCCAATTTCTCAAACTCTGGATTCTCTGTTCCCGGATTGAAAATAATTCTTTTTGGCTTCAAGGAAATCATATAGTCATACCACTCAGGTTGGTTTTGAGCGCCTATGTAGAGCGTCACAGTGTCTACATCTTTTATCTCGGGCTTGTCTTTGATGTTTAGGATTTCATTTCCAAACAAAACACCGGTCTTGATTCCCACCGGAACCACCGGAATATTCCTCTGCGAAAACATCTCCGCCGCCAAGTAGGCATATCTGGAAGGATTGGTTGATGCTCCTATGATTACAGTTTTTTTCATATTGTTTATTCTCTACTGCCAAAAACCCTATCCCTATCGAAAGTATCTATATGACGGTGCTTTTTGCTATCATAAATATCGTCTAATGTGATCAATATTCCTGTCTCTTCCACATCTCCAAACTCATCGTTCATCGCCGTACCGAATGATTTCATCGTGGGAGACAAGTTCATATATGTATTGATCAGAGGAGGAATGTTTTCACCCATTGCCCTCACCTTGCTGTTAAGGACTTTGTATCCATCCTTATAATCCAGACCATTGAGCCGTTTGGAAAATTCGGAGATATCTGTTTCATAAGTCAACCTCAAATCTTCATGTGGCGCAACCAGATTTTCTTTATCGGGAAAATAGAACTGCATAAAAAAAAGCAAGAAATCACGCGCTTCTCTATTGTAATGCGGGTACATCGTGACTTTTCCAAAAAGGTATTTGATGTCCGGATTAAGTTTTATCACGGCACCAAGCCCGTCCCAAAGGTTGTCCAAAGAAAAAATTCCCTTACGGTTGTCCAGACTGGGCTGGTATTGAGGTTGGACAAATGACCTTCCCAGTTCAATTGCATATGGGATATATTCTGCAAGGAATTTTTCTGAAAAAGTAAATAAGTGGGCAGTGGACAGGTTAATGTGACCATCCTGGTCTACACCGGCCTCGCTGCATTTGATCAGCCTATAACCTGCCACAATCTCCTCATCCTCGGGATTCCAGGTAACCAATTGCTGGTAACAATTGGGGATGATGTCATTGTCATCAATGTCAAGTGCAAGCCCAGTCCCGCCCCCGGCGGCTCTAAAAGTCAGTTCCCTCAACCTTCCTATTTCCTGCATTGTATGGGGAGAATTGTGGTGGTTGACCAAATAGATCAAGTTGTTTCCGTTGTTTGAATAACGCAAAAATCTCTCAGGAGTAAGCTCCTTTTTCAATAATTCTCTGTCTATTGCCGGGATTACCGCTTGCATACATCTATCATTTAGGCCTTTTTATAAACAATCTGTTTTACTTCCTCGGCCCACTCGCTTTCACTTTTTGATTTATCAAAATAACTGTAAGGAATCGGTTTTCCTATATGGATGATTACTTTTTTACCTCTTTGGGAAAACATTTCATCCGGCAGATAAAACATTTCAATATTGGTTTTGATGCCTACCCTTTTTCTGAGATTGGCGAAGTTATAGAAGAAATCTGAATTTCTCCCTTCTATGTATACCGGAACAATGTCCTTTTTGTACTTTCTGGATTTGCTGATAAAACTTTTCTTCCATTCAAGGTCTTTGATGCCTCCCGGCTGTTTTCTGGATACCAAACCTGCGGGAAAAACCAAAACAGCAACATCCTTCGCGTAAGTGTCTTCAATCAATTTGGAAACATCCCTGCTATTGGTCCCAAGCTTATTCACCGGCACAAACAGAGGTTGAAAATTTTTGATATTAGTGAGGATATCATTGACCAAAAACCTCAGGTCAGTCCGGTATTTTCCCAAAGCAAACATGAAAGCTATGCCGTCCATTCCGCCCAAGGGATGGTTAGAAGCAAATATCACGGGTCTGTCCAAGGGTATGTTTTCCGCTCCTGTAAGTGTGACCTCCACTCCAAACTCACCGATCAGGGCATTGACAAATTCCATTCCGTGCAAATGGCCGATATTGGCCATGACTTTGTTGATTTCATTTTCATGGACTACTCTTTTTACATAATTGATCACAAATCCCGGCAGCCATGTATGTAGCCCTGGATTTTTGCTTTTAAATACTTCGTCGATGTCAATAAACGGCTTTTGATTTTCCACTTTGTATAAGGTGATTCCAATCAATGATTTGGTAGGTTTCTTGTAACTTGCTGGTTCTTAAAACATTCTGAAGCCCTAAGCATCGCAAGTTTCTTTTTTGCGGTTTTTGAAAAACCACAAGGCTAAAAATACAAATTTTTTAATATTGGACACGTTTAAATTGCTGCTTTGAAAATTAGTTTTCTTGAACCATATCTGTTAATAAGTGTTTAAAACAAAACAAAGACAAATGAAACTAGCCATCACAGGTCCAACTTCCGGAATAGGAGCGGTTGCGTTTACCCAACTCACCCCCTATTTTAATGAGATTTATTTGATTGCAAGAAATGAGTCAAAGGCAAAAAAGCTGATCGAAACACTCTCAATCAAAGATCAAAAAAAGATCACTTTCATCTATTGTGACCTGACTGACATGGAATCCGTAGTCGCTGCAGCCAAAAGTATCCAAGCAAAAACCGGTTCTTTGGATGTGTTGATCAACAATGCCGGTGGGATTTTTCAAAATAAAGAGATCACCAAAGATGGATTCGAAATGAGCCTTGTGGTCAATCATTTAGGCCATTTTCTTCTGACCCATCATCTGATGCCTTTGCTTTTGTCATCACAAAGTTCAAAAGTGATCAGTGTGAGTTCAGAAGCCCACCGTGCGGCAAAAGTTGATTTTGATGATCTGAATTACGCACATAAAAAATTCAGCTCATTTATTTCCTATTCCAACGTGAAGCTTTTCAATATTTTGTTTACCAAATCCCTTTCCGAAAAGTTCTGGGAGAAAGGTCTGAATGCATATGCGCTTCATCCCGGAGTGGTCAAAACCAATTTTGGAAAGGAAACTTCAGGGATTTTTGGCTTCTTTTGGAAACTTGCTTCGCCTTTTATGATTACTGCGCAGGAAGGAGCAAAAACGACTATTTTCCTTGCCAAGACCAATATCGATTCTTTGAAAAATGGCAGTTACTTCAAGAAAAACAAACCTGTAAAACCTTCTTCTGAGGCCAATTCAAAGAAAATGAGAGAAAGGCTTTGGATAGAAAGTGAGAGGATGCTGGAGAAGTGGCTATAATGTGAAAAGGCACTAAAAAATCAAAAAGGAGGATGTTCTATCCTCCTTTTTGATTATAATTCATCCCAGTTCCATTCTTCATTGATCTGGCTGATGGCATGGTGCGCGGTCAAGTCGTATTGGCAGGGCACTATTGAAACATAGTTATTTGCTATTGCCCATTCGTCGTTGTCTTCGCCTTTGTCAAAATTCACAAAATTGCCCGCCATCCAATAGTATTTTCTTCCATTGGGATCAAATCTTTCGGAAAACTCCTCCTGCCACTTGGCATGGGCCTGACGACAGACTTTGACACCCCTGATCGATTCATTTCTTTTGGGTGGAAAATTGACGTTCAAGGCTACCCCCTTGGCGATTCCATGATCCAAAACCTGTTTGGCGATTTTATAAACATACTCTTCTACATGGCTAAAGTCAGCTTTGGAAGAGTAATCACATAAACTGAAGCCAATGGAAGGAAGTCCTTCCAATGCCCCTTCAATGGCTGCGGACATCGTTCCGGAATACAAAACTGAAATTGAGGTGTTGCTTCCGTGGTTGATTCCACTGACAACCAAATCCGGTTGGCGGTTTTTCATCACATGGTGCTTTGCCAGCTTGACGCAATCTGCAGGGGTACCGCTGGATTTGTAGGCCACCACATCCTCGAAGATATCTTCCTCATAGAGCCTCAGTGTTTCGCCGATCGTGATGGCGTGACCCATTCCGGATTGGGGACTGTCAGGTGCAACCACTACTACATCCCCCAATTTTTTCATTACATTTACCAATACCCTGATGCCTTTGGAAGTGATCCCGTCATCATTGGAAACCAAAATCAATGGTTTTTTTGACATAAAAATTATCTTATCTGATTGTAGTAAGCGGTTATGCGGAGCAAATCCCCCCGCTGGTCATGGGCAAGCCTGTTTTTTCTCATATACAATTCTACCTCGTCGGACCTATCATATAGGATATCCAAAAGTTCCTTTTTCTTTTGGGAATATCTCTGGATTTTTGCATCCTTGAGGAAGTAAAAGTTAAAGGCCAATTTGTAAGCACCTGACATTTGAGGTCCCCATATAGGGTTCATCATCATGGGTGAGTACATCCCCATTCCACGGTTATCTGTAGTGACATACTCTCTGCATAACAGGACAATGTTATTCCCTTCGGTCAAAATCTCAAAGAAAATTGGGGTTTCGTATTCTCCTGTAAGGGAATAGGGCAATGTATAGAATGTCCTAATTCCACCATATTGTTCATCGAAAATCTCAAACTGAACCACATTGGATGCTCCGAAGGTTTCAATTCCGCTGTTCTGAAGCTGGACAAGATTATTTTCTAGGTCGTATTTCAAACTTCCCTGAAAAATCTGCCCGTTATTGGTGGTGATCTGTCCCTTGTGCCACACCTGTGAAGGAAATTGGCCACTTTGGGCAATCCCTATCAGGTTATAAAGAAAAAAGAAGATAAATGTTAGTTGTATGTGCCTCATCTCATTCAGTTATTGGGTTCAGATGAATAACGAATCCTAGATCGAATTGGTTGATACAATTTAAGTTTTGTTAGGCAGAATATCGATTTTTATACCAACAAATAGTCTCATTATTTGGCGTTTTTAAGAATGGTGTGTCCCATTTTATCACGCTTCGTGGTTAAGTATTTTTCATTATGGGGGTTTGAGGCTATTTCAATTGGTATTTCCTCCACTATCTCAAGGCCATAACCGAGGAGTCCGACTCTTTTGGTAGGATTGTTGGTAATCAGCCTGATTTTGCTCACTCCCAAATCCCTTAAAATCTGGGCCCCGACACCATAATCTCTTTTGTCCATAGGAAGTCCGAGTGCCAGATTGGCCTGAACGGTGTCCATACCTTGTTCCTGAAGTTTATATGCTTTGAGTTTGTTCAAAAGGCCAATACCTCTTCCCTCCTGATTCATGTAAAGTACTACTCCCCGTCCTTCATTCTCTACCATTTCCATGGCTTTGTGAAGCTGTGGACCGCAATCACATCTGCAGCTGCCAAAGATATCACCAGTAACACAGGATGAGTGAACCCTCACCATAATGGGTTCGTCGATTGTCCAAGAACCTTTGACCAAAGCAAGATGCATGTCATCCGTATTGGTCTGGCGAAATGCTATCAAATCAAAATCTCCCAATATTGTGGGCAGGTCAACTCCGATTTCCCTTTTGATCAGGGTTTCATTTTTTAACCTGTAAGCAATCAAATCTTTGATCGAAACCAGCTTGAGATTGAACCGCCTGGCTACTTCAACGAGATCCGGCAACCTTGCCATGGAACCGTCTTCATTCATGATTTCGATGAGTACGCCTGCGGGCGACAATCCTGCCAATCTTGCAAAATCTATGGCCGCTTCAGTATGGCCTGACCTTCTGAGGACACCTCCCCTTTTGGCTTTGAGTGGAAAAATATGTCCCGGTTTTCCCAATTCATCAGGGTGGATGGAGTCATCTATCAAAGCACGGATGGTTTTGGCACGGTCACTGGCAGATATCCCAGTGGTGCATCCATGGCCAATCAGGTCGACAGATATGGTAAATGGAGTTTCAAAGGCAGCTGTATTGTTTCCTACCATCAGTTGCAGACCCAATTGATCGCACCTGTCTTCAATCAACGGAGCACATATCAGGCCCCGTCCATGGGTGGCCATAAAATTGATGATTTCGGGAGTGACTTTTTCCGCAGCACAGATAAAATCCCCTTCATTTTCTCTGTCTTCATCGTCTACAACAATGATCACTTCACCGTTTTTTATTGCCTTAACCGCCTCCTCTATTGAATCGAGTTGTATTGTATTTGACATGTTTATTTTTTGAATTCTGGATAATATGGTGGCAAAATTAGCACCCTTTGCATAACAAAACAGGATTTCAACAATTTAAGTTTGGCTAATAACTGACAACAATACCCAATTGTCTGTCGATTTCTACCTGAAATTTCTTGAGTTCCATGTATACTTCTATCCTTTGGCTGATCACATCCACATCCAATTTATCATCATCTGCCTCTTTGATTTTATGTTTTGCCTCTTGGAGCAATTTATTGATTACTTTTTTCTTCAAATGCAAAACATTGTCATACACAGTCTTGGCCAGGTCATCTGCCTCATGATGGGTGAAAATCTGGAATCGGGTTTCCCAGAGCGTTGACAATTCATATTTTCTGGTAATCAGGTGTATAACTTCGTTTTTGACTTCATGGTCACCGAAGTTTAAAAAATATTCAGGTTGGGGAAGAACACCTTCCGCCAAGGCATTTTTATAGATGGTTAAAATTTTATTAAAAACAGCAGTCTCAAAAGTGAGTTCAGCGGTTTCTTGAAGCAGATACTCACAAACCCTCGTCTCCTCTGATACCATTTCAAATCCATAGCTTACCAAAAGCCGCATCATTTCCCTTTCCTGAATGTAAATTAGAGAAGAGGAGGATGTCGGAGTTTCTTTGGAGGGAAGAAGATCCTCAAAATTGGTTTCCTGCTCTGTTTCTCTCTGTTCCCTAAAGTACTTTTCTTTCTCTGATTTGACAAATATCTTATTCAGTTCGGTCTGAATGATATCTTCATCGATATCGAGCAGGTTTGCTGACTGTTTGATATAGACAGATCTGAGGATCGGATCAGGGATTTTTCCAATACTGCTGACCACTTGACGGATCAGGTCGGCCTGCTTGATCGGATCCTTAGCTGCCTCTTCTGCATAAAGCCCGATTTTGAAAGCAATAAAATCCTGGGCTTTCTCTTCCAAATATTCTTTGAAAGCAAGCGAACCTACTTTTCGGGAATAACTATCGGGGTCCTCGCCCTGGGGGAAAACAACAGCTTTGACATTGAGTCCTCCCTCCAATATCATGTCAATCCCACGGAGGGAAGCTTTGATACCCGCCGAATCCCCATCATACAACACCGTGATGTTATCTGTGAACCGTTTGATGAGCTTGATCTGGTTTTCGGTAAGGGATGTACCCGAGGAGGCAACAACATTTTCAATACCTGCCAAATGCATGGAGACCACATCTGTGTATCCTTCTACGAGGTAACAGTTTTCTTTTTCCCTGATGGATTTTTTGGCCTGAAAAATACCGTATAACACATCGCTCTTGTGGTAAACCTCAGTTTCCGGAGAGTTGATGTACTTGGGTTGCTTTTTATCTTGGGTCAGAATCCTTGCACCAAATCCGATGGCCTTACCCCCAAGATTATGGATAGTAAAAGTGACCCGACCTCTGAATCTGTCATAAAGCCTTTCGGCCTCACCTTCTTTTTGCAGAATCAGACCTGCCTTGAGCAATATTTCTTCAGTATGCCCAGCCTGCTTGGCGGCTTTGAGCAAATGGTCCCAACCATCTAATGAATAGCCAAGGTCAAACTTTTCAATTATCGATTGATTGAAACCTCTTTCTTTAAAATAACTCAAGCCTATGGCTTTACCCTCTTCAGACTGGAGGTTTTGGACAAAAAAGTCCTTCGCAAAATTGAGTGCTATGTAAAGGCTTTCCTTTTCATTAAATGCCTGCACAGCTTCCGGCGAAACCTGCTTGTCTTCTTCAATTTCGATCCCGTATTTCTGTGCCAATTGGCGTATCGCTTCATTAAAGCCTATGCCTTCGATATCCATCACAAATTGGATGGGGTCACCGGCTTTACCGCAACCAAAACATTTATAAATCTGCTTGGCGGGCGAAACAGAGAAGGACGGAGTGCTTTCATTGTGAAAAGGACAGCATGCCCAAAGGTTTTGCCCCTTTTTTTTCAAAGGCACATAATCATTGACCACCTCCTCGATGTCTACTCTTTCTCTGACCTTGTCTGTGGTATTTCTGCTGATCACTTTTTCCTAAATTTTGGGATTCAAAGATAAAAAGTATTCCATCTAAAATAGGTCGGACTCAATACGAAACTTATTGCGGTGGAAGAAAGTTAATCAATTTGAAAGATTTAATGTTTCGAAGACCAGATAGGTTTTTCAATTCCTATAATTATAGCCTATTTTGCGGGCGGATTTACCTTGTCAAAA
>Ga0105044_10004608_pt1 | contig 18924 bp, 15 predicted proteins | sample MAT01_FD_78092 | JGI IMG/M metagenome (GOLD analysis project Ga0105044, IMG submission 78092) | Freshwater microbial communities from Lake Fryxell liftoff mats and glacier meltwater in Antarctica - MAT-01 | ecosystem: Environmental > Aquatic > Freshwater > Ice > Liftoff microbial mat | place...
AAGTGGCGTCCCCACGGGGATTCGAACCCCGGTCGTCTCCGTGAAAGGGAGATGTCCTAGGCCTCTAGACGATGGGGACGCAAAAAAACCATCTGTGTTCATACCAAAAAACGCGAGACCATCACGCAATTTGGTGGAGCTAAACGGGATCGAACCGATGACCTCTACAATGCCATTGTAGCGCTCTCCCAGCTGAGCTATAGCCCCGAACTGAGTTGGAAAAGATAGCGTCAGAATGCGGGCGCGTCAACAATAATAATCACTGTTCGCGGTTCTCTAAATGGGTTTTGTTCAGCTAACTATTCTGGACTACCGAACGACGCGCTCGGGCGCTAGGATCGGGCTTGCTGGTGCGGCGGGCAGCGCATCCACTGATGCAAAACTGCTCGGGCTATGCCCTGAATCCAACAAGTAGCGCAGCCACTTATTAAAAAAAGCGGTCATCTGCACGCGCTTTTCGTTTACTTCGTGCAGCGGCGCGTCCAATGAGTAGAGCCTTTTCAGCTCAGCTCCGACAAAGCAATGCGTAATTTCCGCCTGTTTGGTGTCGTGATAAACCCGCACATAGGCGTTCGGGTCGAGTACCAAGCCGTGATTGTGACCCGGCGCATTAAAGCTGTGGGTAATTCTTAGAATACTGGTGTAAGGCTGCTGCTCGATGATTTCGAGCCAAAGCGGCGGCTTCGACGGCACGTGTGATAAATATGCGCCCGAGTAATTGCGCGCTGAACCCAGCAGTTTCGTCAACAGAACGAAATTTTCCTCGTACAAATTAAGTAAATAGCTGAGCGGCCCTAAGCCAGGAGCGATTTTGACGAGCGCACGCGCGTTTTGGCGCTTTAGCCTTACGTCAAACAGCGCACGATTGGTATTGGGTTCTAGATAAGTTTCGGTCATCGGACAAGAATAGCGCGTCTGGCCCTGGCGCTGCTATTGTTGCGACCTATGCACATACTTAACTGGCACCGCCGCAACTTAATCAAGTTTCAAAGTTTCCCGCGCTTTTTGTCGACGCGCTTTTGGGACGACCAGTGTTTTGAAGCGGCTGGCGCCTTGGCCTACACCACGATGCTAGCGATCGTGCCGTTGGGCGCGGTCAGCCTTTCTATTATTTCGGCGTTCCCACAATTTCAGACCGTCAAAGAGCAGCTGCTCGAGTTCATTTTCACGCAGTTTGTGCCCAGTGCCGGCAGCTCGATCAAGCAATATATTGAGCCACTATTTGATAACGCTTCATCATTAACGATACCTGGCGTCATCGCTTTGATGATTTCTGCGGTGTTGATGATGAACTCGATAGAAGCCACCTTCAACCGCATCTGGCGCTGCCCGACAGCACGCCCACCGATGGCCCGCTTTCTAGTATTTTGGTCGGCATTGACACTCGGGCCGCTCCTGCTTGCGGCGTCGCTTGTGATGACCGGCTATGCGCGCACTATCCCGATGCTGCAAAAGGCCGCAACCCAGGCGGATGAATTGGGCGCTAGTGCGCTTGTATTGGGCTTAGTGCCGGTACTGATTGAGTTTATCGCCTTCACTTTAAGCTATGTGATCGTGCCGCACAGTGAAGTGCGCTGGCGCCATGCGGCAGCAGGTGGTTTGGTAGCAACGATTTTATTCGAAGTCGCCAAACGCGGTTTTGTTTGGTACGTCGCTGCATTCCCGGCTACACGGCAAATTTATGACGCGTTGAGCCTATTACCCATATTTATCTTGTGGCTTTAAGTGCTGTGGCTGATCGCGCTACTAGGGGCCAGTTTTGCCGCAAGCCTTGCAGCGTATCGCTTTGAGAAAGATCAGCCGCCGGTGCCGCCAGACGAATGGTTGCCCTTGGCTTTGCGCGTGCTGGGCCACCTTAAGCAAGCCCAATTGCGCGGTGATGGCATGGACAGCTCGGATTTAAAAGAGCGTATCGCCAATCTAACAGATGACTTATTACAAAGGTTCTTAACCGATTTTGACGCGCTTAAACTAGTGCAACGCACCGAGCTAGGGCGTTGGGTGCTGGCGCGTGATTTGAATTCGACATCCCTCGTCGAGCTCTATCGCACGGGCAATTACACACTGCCCACACGTGCGCCCGAACCGACATTGGGCGCGCCCTGGGAAGTAATTTTGCGCAAACAGCTCACTCGACTTGCAGAACAGAACTATTTGGCTCTAAATCAACCGCTTTCGGTATTTTTCAGTCCAGTGAAAACAGAACTCAAGTCAGTTGAAGTTAAAACGATTGGTGACTCAGACAAAGATAATGCTGATTAGCGTCACGTGTTAGTAACTTGTGCTTTCTTAAGAAGTCCAGATTTTTCACTCAAACCAGTCTCCCGGCACCAAAAAGAAGCCTAGTACCGATGTCATCGTTCGCACTCGCGCTACCATCACGTCAAATCGAACTAGCATTTGTCTAGTGCACCCTCTTTTCACCGGAGCTTAGCCCTTGGATGCCACCCCGAGTACACGCAAAAAAGCCGCCAAGAGCAGCGCCGATTCCAAGCTATCCAACGGCGCACTGGTTGCAATCGATGGCAATGTTGATGCCACCGCGTCGGGCCAGGATGCCACTCTTGAGAAATCAGGTGCCGGCGGAAATGCCACGATCATGGACGTCGCACGTTTGGCTGCGGTTTCCAAAAAAACGGTATCGAGGGTGATTAATGACTCCGAGCTGGTGCAACCGGAAACCCGCGAGCGGGTATTGAATGCAATCGCGCGCCTGCACTATGTGCCGGACCCGCAAGCGCGCGGCCTGTCGTCGCGCTATGCGTATTTGATCGGTATGGTGTTTGATAACCCAACCGCGCAATATGTCGTCAGCATGCAATACGGCATTCTCGATGGCCTGAAAAACTCCGGATTCGAGTTGGTCGTGCACCCCTGCGATTCGAAGCAGCCCGATTACGTCGAGGGCGTGAAAGAATTTGTTCGCCGCCAGCGCTTGTTTGGTGTGGTGATGGTGCCGCGTGTTTCTGAAGATGAAAACTTGGCCTTGGCCATGCAAGAGTTAGGCGTGCACTACATTCGGATTGCGGCCGTGGCACTCGATGACCCGTCCAACATGATCATCACCAACGACCGCCGCGCAGGCTTTGAGGCGGCGCAATATTTCGAGTCCTTAGGCCACAAGCACATGGCCATGATTACCGGCCCCGGCCGTTATCGTTCGGCGCTTGAGCGTAGCTCAGGCTTTCGCGAAGGCTTACGTACGCGCGGGCTTGAGCTGAAAGAGCAGTGTGTTTACGAGGGTGGCTACACCTTTGAGTCGGGCGTGACCGGCGCGCAGGTGTTGCTGAGTCAGACCCCGCGCCCAACCGCAATATTTGCCGCGAACGACCAAATGGCCGCTGGTGTTTACAAAGTCGCGCACCGCATGGGTATCGCCATTCCCGAGCAGCTTTCGGTGATCGGCTATGACGACAGCCCATTAGCAGTCCAACTTTGGCCGGCGCTGACAACCTGCCATGTTCCGGTGCGCGCATTAGGGCAAGAAGCGGCGCGCGCGCTGCTCAGCAAACGCAATGCCATTGGCGGCTTCACCGGCAGCGCGATTCAGCCAAGCCTAGTGGTTCGCGATTCGGTGCAGCCACCGCAAGCCTAATAGTTCAGTCGTTATCGGCGAATTTGAAAGCCGCTTTGCTCGACTAAGTCAAGCACATTCTGCTCGCCGGTGCTGAACATATCGCCGGGAATGCCGTGTTTTAGACAGCCGCTGGCGTGTGCAAAGGCAAGCGTTTTTTGCGGTGCCCAATCGCGTTTTAAGCCGTGCAGCAAGCCCGCCGCAAACGCATCGCCGGTGCCAATACGATCAACAATACCGGCCAATTCGACACCCGGAATCTCGTATACCGCCGCGCCGCGTACGGCCATGAACGCACTCAAGCGATGGTTGTCAACGCTGCGCTCATCACGATGGGTGCAGGCAATGACGTTGAGTTCGGGAAAATGATCGAACGCCTGTTCGGCGGCGCGTGCAAACGCGGCTTTGGGGTCCGGCGCTTGACCACCAATATCTTTTGACGATATATCAAGATCAAGGGGCGTTTGCAGCAAAAACGCGATGTCGCGCGGGTCGGCAAACAGCACCTGCGTGCGCTCAATTAGTTGCCGCATCGTTGTCCGCGCATTGCCCTGCCAGCGTTCCCACAGTGCCCGGCGATAGTTGCAATCGAAAGAGATCTGGATCTGGCGATCACGTGCCTGTTTCGTGGCGTGCAAGCAGAGCTGCGCCGCAGATTCGCTGACAGCGGGCGATATTCCTGAAAGGTGCAGACTAGCCACGCCGTCAAGCGTATCTGCCCAGTTCCAATCCGCTACCTTGGCCTGCGCGAACACGGAATCGGCGCGATCATAATAAACCTCGCTCGGGCGCAGCATCGCACCTGGGTTCAAAAAGTACAGCCCGATGCGCCCCGATACGCGGCGAATATGGGCGCAACCAATATCACGCCGACGCAGCTCTGCCAAAGCAAATTCGCCCATAGGCCCGTCCGGCAGCGCACTCAGCATTTGTACCTTATGCCCGAATGCGGATAACGCTGCCGCAGTGTTGGCCTCAGCGCCGCCGAGATAAACCTTGAGTTCCCCGGACTGCAACAGCAATTCGCGATCAGGCGGGCCCAGCCGTAGTAGCAGCTCGCCTAGACACAAAAACGAGGTATTTGGCATCATTGTTTGACCACTTTGCCCATGCGCTGCGCCAACTGCCAGTCATACAGCGATGGAATCGCGTTTGGCCGTTGATTGATCGCTTCCAAATACGGCGCTGGCCGATAGTCGACGGTAAAGGTGCGATTACCATGCACACCGAAAATGCGCGCATCTGGGCCTTCGTCAAGGCCAGTCAGGCGCACGGTTTGGTCGGCTGAAGCGCCCGATTGCACCACCACCTCGACGTTCCAATGCGCGTTATAACGGCCATGCCCCGGTTGCCAATAACTTGCGCCACTGCCGTCCCACAGCGCATACGCTGGCCCTTTGTAGTCCGCGGTCGGATCCGCTTTGGCATGCACCATAAACCGCACTTCGTCGATCAAATTTTGCATGTTCACACCCGCGTGTTGATCGATCACGCCAGTTTGCCAAACCGTCGCGCGCTGGAACACCGAGCGCGTGCAAAAGGTATTAAAACTCAATGCGTGCACGACTGGGTTTTGGATATCCAAACCGCTGACCAAAACGCCGTGTACATTGCCCAAGTGCACCGCGTAGTGCGCGTGGCGCGTGCCGTCAGTCACGATGTTTTTGATCGTGGTGCTGGCGCTGTTGTAAGTTAAAATTCCGCTATCGGCATCGTGGATCGCAATCGAATCCACCCAGCCGTTATAAACATCGCTCAGATGAATACCGTTCCAGCCCTCCTCCAGATGGTGACCAAAACTAACGCCGATTGGAAAGCGAATCGCGAAATCACGCAACACAACATTTTCCAAGCCCTGCCACGGCGCTATTTCCGCTGGAAGATCGGCAGCGGCATCCAGCATCAGCGGGTCGGCGATTCGTATGCGCTTACCGTCCACCTTTTCCACTCGGGTGATTTGACTGACCAAACCGCGCCAAGGCGCCTCCCACAGGCGCAGACCAATGGGCGAAACCAGTTCCTCGGTTTTGTCACCGTAGAGTTCGCGCAGCAAACGGCTGTCTTTGCCGCGCTCAGAAAACCATTGAATACGCACCAAGTCGCCGACTTTGAACTGACCTGCGCGCGTCAGCACCATTGATTTTTCAAACGCATGGCCTACCTGCAATCGCACTGCTGCACCAGAGTTCGGCTCTTGCTTTTCTTCGTAAGCAAACGATCGCGATGGATCATGGCGAACCCATAGAAAGCCACCGCTCCAGCTGTACGGCGAAAACGCCAAATCGATGTTGTTTTGCGGCTCAATCTGGCGCTTGTCTTGTTTGAGCAAATAGCGCTTGAGTTCGTCCAACTGCGTACTGCGATCCACCATGCGCAGCGGCCTAGGGAAGTACAGCTCAGTCCCGCCTGCCCCCATTCCTGCGCCTTCGATAGTGATATTGCTGCGAGTAATGCTCAGAACCTCGCTCACAACAAAGCGCCCTGGGCCGAAGCGCAAACGCACAGACCCATTTGCCGCGTGCGCGGCAACTAAGGCGCGAAGGATCGCCCGCGAATCGTCAAGTTCATCGTTGGCGATGGCGCCAAAATCCTCAACGGCAAGTGCTGATGCGGCTGAGCGATCAGGTTCACCCACGCCAAACCCATAGCCAGCGTAGGAAAAATCAGGCAGCACGATTGGGCTGTCGCTACGCAACAATGCGGGCAGCTCTGGGCTTTGCTGGCTCATGCCATCCGCGCAAATGGCAGCGCTAGCTGTAATAACGGCGAAACTGAGCAGTGCTTTTAGAACCGGGTGTTTAGTAAGTCTTTGCTTAGCGCGATACATGGGCTTATTCCATTACGGAGGAAGGGGCGCGACCTAAATAGTTCCACAAATTGCCACTAGAACCGCTTTACTTAGAACCGCTGGAAAGTGTGGGATAACTTACGGAAATACGTGCAATTGCTATTAGTGTACCGGTGTCATTAAAATTACGCTAGTTTTTGCGGCGATGTCATGTTGCGACGCAACATCCGAAGGCCCTGTAATTTTAGCAGTCAATCCATGATCCACAAACGATTACACAGCATGCAAGCAATATAAACTTGCGCTAAAACAAGCAAAGGCGAGCGACAAAGACGCCCGATTTAAGATAGTCTTGTATTTGACACCGGTTTCCACTATACATTAGCTATGCGATCAAACAGCCAAATCCCTACGCCGAACCCGCCCGCACCGGCGCATGCATCCGCGGCTTTTCCTCGTGGCGTTGCTGAGATACTCGTCAACGCGCGGCAAAAGGGTATCGCGTTGGCAGGTTTCCCCGGCACGCTACCGCGTACGTTGGCGGACGCTTACGCGTGTCAAGATCAAGCGATAGCGCTATGGTCAGACCAAATTTGCGGTTGGAAAGTTGGCTTTGTACAACCCGCTGCACGCGACGAAAGCGGCGACGAGCGCGTGCTGGGGCCGATTTTCAAAGGCACACTTGTCGAGCACTTCGATTACTCCACCGACAGTGCAATTGAATTTGCCGTTATTCCCGGTGGCTTTGCCGCAATTGAGGCGGAATACGTGTTTAAACTCGGTGTGGATTTAACATCAAGCAACACCGTGTTAGCGCAAGCCGATACGCTCGATTGGGTTGAGTCCCTGCATGTGGGGGTCGAGTTTGCGGGCAGCCCAATGCCCGACATTAACCGCGTGGGGCTGCTATCGGTCGCCAGCGACTTCGGCAATAACTCAGGCTTGGTAGTTGGCCCAGAAATTTCCGATTGGCGCCATCAGCATTGGCATGATATGCAAGCGCAGTGCTGGATCAACGGTAATTTAGTCGGCAAAGGCGGGGCCGCGAGCGTGCCGGGTTCGCCGCTAGGCGCGCTGCGCTTTGCGGTGCAACGCTTACTCAAACGCGGTTTAAGCTTGCCGAAAGGCACTTGGATCGCGACCGGCGCCAGCACCGGCATCCATGAAGTCGTGCCGGGCGATCAAGGTGAAATTCGTTTTGAACATGGCAATGCCAGCGATGCCAAGCTTTTTTCTTGTCGAATTACGGCGCGAACGCCGGAAAGTGTGGAGCCGTGAGCAGCGACGAGATTATGTTGAGTCGACTAACTCGACGCCAATGTTTGATCGGCGCTTCGGGCTTAGCACTCGGCGCATGCGCACCTAAATCGACAGCGCCGGGCTTGCTGCGCTCGAGTGATGTACATCCGGCCGACTACCCAACCGTGAAAGCAGTCAACTGGCTTGGCGAGCAGCTTAGCACCGCAACGCAAGGCCGGTTGCGCATCAAGACCTATCATTCGGGGCAGCTCGGGCGCGAAGCGGAAGCGCTGGATCTGGTGCGCTTAGGGGCACTCGATATCACCCGCGTTTTCGTGGGTGGGCTTACCAATATTTTCGACGAAACCACGATTTTGTGCCTGCCATTCTACATGCGCTCAAAAGCGCACCTGCGCGCGGTTCTGGACGGCCCCATCGGCGCGTCAATACTAGACCGGTTTGCCGCAATGGACTTAGTTGGGCTGGCCTTTTACGATAGCGGTGCGCGCAATCTTTATACCGGGCACAAAGCCGTGCGAACCCCAAAAGATTTAGTTGGGCAAAAAATTCGCGCGCCCAATTCCGATCTTTTTATCGAATTTTTGCGCGCACTGGGTGCCAACCCGACGCCGCTTGCTTTCAGCGCCGTCTATTCCGCACTTGAAACACGGCTGATTGACGGTGCCGAGAATAATTTGCGCAGCTATCACTCCAGCCGCCATTTTGAAGCCGCAAAATATTTTTCCCTGACTGAGCATAGCTTTGCGCCCGACGTGCTGGTGATGTCGCGCAAACTTTGGCTGCGCTTAGGCAAGGACGATCAAACACTGATTCAATCGTTGGCGCGCCAGTCGGTAACGGTCATGCGCGCGCTTTGGGACGAAGGTGAAGCCACTGCTCAGCAAGCGCTTATTGCGCGCGGCGTCAATCAAATTACCGTTGATCGCAGTGCATTTGCAGCCGCCGTCGCCCCCATGGTTGATCGCTATCTAAACCAGCCAAATTTGCGTACTTTGGCCGATCAAATCAACGGGCTTGCGCAATGATGAGTCAGACAGATTTCGCGCCCAAAGCGCATCAGGCCGATGCGCCGATGCAGTCGCTCAGTGCAATTGACCGCTTGGCGCAGCTGTGCCTAAAACTGGCGGCGGCCGCACTATTATTGATCGCGTGCGTGCAGGGCTATCAGGTGCTGGCGCGCTATTTGCTCAATCAGTCCAGCACATGGACGGATCCACTCTCGTCGCTACTGCTCGCGACGGTCATGAGCTTTTCCGCCGCTTATGGCGTGCACCATCAGCAGCATTTTCGCTTCACATTATTGATTGATCGTGCGGGTAAAAGCCTGGCATCACGTCTACATGCTGTGGGTCATTTGCTAATGGCGGTGGTGGGCTTAAGTATCGCGGTCAAATCTGGCGTGTTGCTGGCGGATGGCTGGTTTATTGTGCAAGCCGGTATTGCACTGCCGCAAAGCGCGGCTTTTTTACCGGTCATGCTTGGTTTTGCGTGCATGGCGGTGTTTGCATCTAGGCATTTTTATCGGTGTCTGCGCCCCCATAAACCGGCGGTAATCTCGTGACCATCGCGCTGCTTTTTATTAGTTTTTTCGTGCTGTTGCTGATCGGCGTGCCGGTTGCATTTGCTTTGGCAATTGCCAGCATTTTGACGCTGCTAACGCTCGATTTGCCAATTTTAGTATTTGCCCAGCAGCTAACGGCCGGTGCCAGCAACGGCGCGTTGTTGGCAATACCGTTATTCATTTTTGCCGGTGAGCTGATGCTGCGCGGCGCGCTGTCGGACCGCTTGATCGCGCTTGCCTCGGCTCTCGTTGGGCATGTGCGCGGCGGGTTGGCACAAGTAAGCGTACTGTCATCGTTGTTCTTTGGCGGCGTTTCTGGCTCGGCCATTGCCGACGTTTCAGCGGTTGGCGGCGCGATGATTCCACAAATGGTGCAGCGCGGCTTTGATCGCGATTTTGCAGTGAACGTGTGCGTTACCGCCGCCCTGGTCGCGCTCCTAGTGCCGCCTTCGCACAATCTGATTCTTTATTCGGCGGCCGCTGGCGGTTCAATTTCGATTGCCGACTTATTCGCAGCCGGGCTGCTACCTGCCCTTTTGATGACGCTGGTGCTGATGTTTACCGGCTGGCTAATTGCCCGCAAGCGCAACTACCAGGTTGAAGTCTTTCCCGGTTGGCATCTCGTACTGGTGCGATTACTGGCTGCTTCGCCCGGGTTATTGCTGATTGCGATCATTTTTATCGGCATAAAAGCGGGTATTTTCACCGCGATAGAAAGTGCGGCCGTCGCTGTTTTTTATGCACTGGGTTTAACCGCGCTGGTTTACCGGTCCTTAGATCGCAGCGCGTTTAACGAGGCGCTTTTTGGTGCTGCGCGCGTTACTGGCTCGATTTTGTTCGTGATCGCAGCGGCCAGTGTCTTTGGCTGGTTGCTCGCCTATCTTGAAATTCCGGCGCTGGCGGTAAACGCGCTGCAGGCGGTTGCCGATAAACCCTGGAGCGTGATGATCTTGATCGTGGCATTGCTGCTTGTACTGGGCACGTTTATGGACTTGGCACCGATGATTCTGATTTGCACACCGATTTTTCTTCCGGTTGCACGCGCTTACGGCATCGACCCGGTGCATTTCGGCGTCGTGCTGATTTTGGCCGGTGGCATTGGGCTGGTTACTCCGCCGGTAGGCTCGGTGTTATTTGTCGGTGCTGCAATTGGCAAAATTGAAGTCAGCGAAACCCTTAAAACAATTTGGCCATTCTGGCTGGCGGCACTCGCCGTGTTGCTGGTGGTGGTGTTTTTCCCGGCTTTGAGCTTGGCCCTACCCGCACTGATGCGTTAAACGCCCTGCTGTTTTCTGATGTTTCGACAGAAAATCTAAAATTAATGAAATTTCCAATTCCCAAAATAGGTCACCACCATGTTTAAAAAAACCTTCCACGCCACCCATCCGGACATGATGGCCGATGCCAGCAACGCGCAGCTGCGCGAGCGCTATCTCATCGATTCGCTGTTTACTCCAGATCAAATAGCGCTGAATTATTCGCACAACGAACGCATGGTCATTGGTGGCGCATTTCCGGTCAATACGCGCTTGACCCTGCCCGCACAGACCGAACCTGCCAGTGCCGCTGGTGCGCCGTTTTTGCAGCGCCGCGAAATGGGCGTGGTGAATGTCGGCGGCCTGGGCGAGGTGTTGGTGGACGGCACTCGCTACCCATTAGGTTGCAAAGATGCGCTTTACGTGCCGATGGGCACCGCTGAGCTGGTGTTTTCTTCCCCCGATGCCGCAAACCCCGCACGCTTTTATTTGGTTTCGACGCCCGCACACCAGCGCCTTGAAACGGTGCATATCTCGATTGACAAAGCCGTTGCGCTGGAACGCGGCGCGCAGGCAACATCCAATGCGCGCACGATTTACCAATATATTGTGCCGGCCACGTGTAAATCATGCCAGCTGCTGCTCGGTTTAACGATGCTTAAAGAAGGCAATGTTTGGAACACGATGCCGCCGCATTTGCACGACCGCCGCTCCGAGGTGTATTTCTATTTTGGCTTGAGCCCTGATCAGCGCCTGTTCCATTTTATGGGCGAACCGAACGGCATACGCCATTTGGTGATCCAAAACGAAGAAGCGGTGATCTCCCCACCTTGGTCAATCCACATGGGTTCTGGCACTTCAAGCTATGGGTTTATTTGGGCGATGGGTGGCGAAAATCTTGACTATACCGACATGCACACGCTCGATCTGTGCCAGCTGCAATGAGCGCATCAGCGATGACGGCATCAGCCGCGTTCGATCTTTCCGGCCAAAGCGCATTAGTCACGGGTGCCAACACCGGAATCGGCCAAGCCATTGCCGTGGCGCTTGCTGGCGCTGGCGCAGACGTCGTTGCGTTGGTTCGCTCTGATGCGTCTGAAACGGTTGATTTGATAACCGCGCTCGGCCGACGTTGCACTGTATTAAGCGCATCCATTGAAAGTGTGGACTCAATTCGGGCGGCAATCGATTCCGCCTTTGAACAAGTGCCAAATTTGAGCATCTTGGTTAATAACGCGGGCACCATCCGCCGTAGCTTTGCGCTTGATTTTACGGAAAGCGATTGGGACGACGTGATGGGTTTGAACCTCAAAAGTGCGTTCTTCCTGGCGCAGGCATTCGCACGCAACTGGCTTGCAGGTGAACACGCTGGCGCATCGCGGCCCCAGGCCAAACTTATAAACGTGGTTTCGATGCTGAGCTTTCAGGGCGGGCTGCGCACTGCCAGCTACACAGCGAGCAAGACCGGCCTGCTGGGCGTCACGCGCCTGCTTGCAAACGAATGGGCTGCGCGCGGCATCAATGTCAACGCGCTGGCACCTGGCTATATAGAAACCAATAACACCACCGCGCTACGCGCCGATGCGCAGCGCAATAAAGATATTCTGGCGCGCATTCCGGCCGGCCGCTGGGGCCAACCCGGCGATCTGGCGGGTGCAGCAGTGTTCTTGGCAAGCCCGGCTTCCAACTACGTCCACGGAGCGGTTTTGCCCGTCGACGGCGGTTGGCTTGCGCGCTAGCGCTTCAGCATTTGCACACCTTAGCAACTGATACGCTTTTCCGAGTAGGCCCGCGATAGCGGGCACATTTAGAAAAACTTGACTGAATCGGCCAATACCATATTTGACACCGATATCATTATTTGCCAACCCGACCGTAAACGTTTGATGTCGACATTATTCGCCATTTACCCAAATCCAGCAAAGAAATTTCGCAAATTTTATATTGACTAAACACTCTAAAATACAGATGATACCGGTATCATTTTTGCACCGGCGCTTTGTTCGTCTCGCACGTCAAGCCATCTACCCCGTAAGACTCAGGAGAAATTCCATGCTAACGCACCGCGTTCAAGTCAAGTCCAACCTACTCTGCTCAGCCATTTTAATGGCGCTTTGGGCACCGTCTGCGATGGCGCAGGAAGCAAACGACAACGCGGCAGACGAACTCAAGCGCGAGCAAAGCGCCACTAAAGCCACCCCAAATAACGGGCAAGTCGGCGCGAATGAGCTGGATGCGATCGTAGTAACCGGCATTCGCCGATCACTCGAACAAGCGGTAGACATCAAGCGCGATGCCACGCAAATCATGGACGTGATTACCGCTGAAGACGTTGGCAAACTTCCCGATAACAATGTTGCTGAGGCGCTGCAACGAGTAACCGGCGTGCAAATCACCCGTGTATTTGGCGAAGGCCAAGCGGTTAATATTCGCGGCTTACAGCAGGTGCGCGTGGAAGTAGACGGCCGCACGCTACTTGCTTGGTCAGCGCGCGTATCGCCACCCGAAAACGATAACCTCGGCCGTTCGTCCGGCTTAGATTCTGTTCCAGCAAGTGCGTTTGGCCGCTTAGAAGTGTTCAAATCGCCACTGGCGAGCCAAGTCGAGGGTGGCCTGGGCGGCACCGTGAATTTGGTCACCGCTAAACCCTTGGATCGCCCCGACAATATCTTCTCGCTACGTGGGCAATATACCTATTCCGACGAATCGCAAGAGTATGAGCCCACCGTCGGTGCCACGATGTCACGAAAGTTTTTGGATGACCGCATCGGCGTACTGCTTTCCGGCGAATATCTAGAACGCACCTCGAAAGTGCAGCTGTTTGAGCGCAATAACTGGTTTAGTGCGCGAAACGGCGCGCCCGCTGGCAGCGCGGAAATTTTGGTGCCCCGTCTGTTGCAGTATGAAAACACCGACATTGATCGCACGCGCGCAGGCGTTAACGGTACTTTCCAATTTCAAGTTACCGATGAATTTAGCTTGGTCGCCGATGCAATTTACTCCAAGATTGACTCCGCGCGCACCAATGAGTTCATCGCATTCAATCTGCCAACCTCGGCCACCGCCGCGATCATACGCAACCCGTTTATCGAGAACGGTTTCGCGCTGGCAGGAACGGCCACCGGCCGCGTCCGCACGGGCAATCAATTTCGCGAAGACCCAACCGCAAATTGGCTTTACGGCCTGTCCGGTGAATACAAAAACGATCATGGTTTGACCATTAAAGGCGACGCGAGCTTGTCGAAAGGCACGCTGCGCCAGAAAATTGAGGTATTTACGCTCGATTCGCCCAATAACATCGTTGCAAACTATGATTTCCGTAACGGCACTTTGCCAAGTTTAACCCTCAGCACGCTCGCGGGCGCTCCGTGGGATCCGGCACTGTATTCAAACTATGCGCCAGAAGCTTCAGGCTTGACGCCCATTCGCGCGGGTTACGTCCCCGGCAATATGGAAGAAAAAGCTGCGCGTCTGGACGTGACCTATGATTTTTCCACCGATGTTGCGATGCACGCTGGCATACGCCGCTCTGATCTTTCCGCAGATTTTCAATCTTTTCGGAGTCGCTCGGGTGCCACGTCTGCTGATTTGCTGCCATTTCTCGATTTTGGCGACCCAAATTTTTTATCCGGCATTCCGGGTAACTTCCCACGCGGTTTTGTAACTGCGCGCCCGGGTCAGGACTATATTCTCCAGCGTGGCTTGGCGTTCGAGCCCAACCTCACGGGCGACGGTGCCGACGCGTTTCGACGCAATCAACAGCGGGATTTTTACCTCGATGAAGGTGTGTTTGCGGGTTATCTGATGCTCGATGCTTACACCGACTTCGCCGGCATTCCGGCGCGGCTCAACGCGGGTGTGCGCGTGGCCAAAACCGATTTTTCAGTCGATACCTACACCACGCAAGGCACAACCGTTGGCGCACTGACGCGCGCTAGCAATAAATATACCGACGTATTGCCCAGTGCGACTGCGACTTTTGACGTCGCACAAGACTTTCTTGTCCGAGTCGCGGCATCGAAAACCCTGCAGCGTGCGGGTTTGCAAGACTTGGCGCCGTCAACCTTCGTTGACCCAACAAATCGCACTTCAACCAGCGGCAACGCAAGTTTGAAGCCGCCGACTTCGCTCAATGCCGATATCTCTTTTGAATGGTATTTCAACCGCAGCTCCCTGCTTTCCGGTGCCCTCTTTTATAAGGATGTTTCCAACTTTATCGCCACCAATTCCACGCAGGCGATCATTCCCGGTTTTGAAAGCCTAGGCGAAGTGCGCATCACGCGCCCAGGCAATATCGCTTCCGCTGAAGTGAAAGGCATTGAACTCGGGATTCAGCACTTTTTTGATCGATTACCGGAACCCTTCGACGGCTTTGGCGTGCTCGCCAACTATACCTATGTCGATGCCAAAGACAGCAACGGCAATCCATTAGTCGCGACATCCAAATCCAGCTACAACATCACCGCACTGTATGAAAAGGGGCCTTGGAAAGGCCGAATTGCATATAACTGGCGCGACGATGCGGTATTTGAATTCACCCAAGGACGGCCAGATTTTATCAAGGCGCGTTCACAGCTCGATGCACAAATTGGCTATCAACTTACCGACAATTTAACGTTGAGCCTGCAAGGGCAAAATCTATTGCCAAAACAATCAGCAACGATTGAGTTTGCTAACTTTAACCAGGACGCTTTAAATAGCTACGCGCTATCGGAGCGACGTATTTCGCTCGGGCTTAGTTTGAAACTTTAGCAGCCAAGCGAGTTGAGTCTGAGCCGCGCGGTGGCTCAGATGCCACTAGCTGTAATCCAACTGCGTGCCCGATTCAAACTGCCGTAATTCGCCGCTGACCGGGTCTACAAATGCCAAGCCTTTCGCCAGTAGCTTCAGCGGACGAGCAAAATCAAGCTCATCCGCTTGTGGCAACAACTCCGGATAGATCGGGTCATTTTGAATCGGAATCCCTAATGCGCTCATTTGCACGCGCAGCTGGTGGCGTTTGCCGGTGCGTGGCTTGAGTTGGTAGCGCGCCCAATTTTTATCTTGGTCGAGTAAATCGATGGCAGTTTCGCTATTCGCAACGCCGTCCACTTCCTGCATTTGCATGAAGTGTGCGGCATCGACGATGCGCGTACATCGCAGCATCGGGAACGCTAGCGCAGCGCGAAACGGCGCAATTGCCTGATAGGTTTTTGCGATTAAATGATCGCGAAACAGCTTTTGGTAAGCGCCGCGTAGTTCGGGCTTTTTGATTAAAAGAACGAGCCCCGCCGTACCTTGATCAATGCGGTGCGCAGGCGTCAATTCCGGCAAATTCAAGCGCTTTTGTAAGCGTGCAAGCAGCGTGTGCGTCAAATAGCGCCCGGCAGGCTGCACCGGCAAAAAATGCGGCTTATCGGCGACGACGATACGGTCGTCTTCAAAGATAATTTGCTCGTGAAAAGGAATCACAAGCTCGTCTTCAACGACGCGAAAATAGCTTAGCTTTTGCCCCGCCAGCAACGCAAATAGCATGTAACCCGCAACCGCCCTACCCGCCGAATCGCGTATCAAACCTGACTCGAACCGTTGCGCCCAACTGGCAGGCGAAACGAACGGAAAGCGATGTACAAAAAAATCTAGCACGCTCGTACCCGGAAAAGCCTCAACGCTCGCGCTGACATTGGGCAGCACCACCCAGCTAGGTGTTTCACCCACCGCCACTGATGGCTCAAGCGATTTCATTCGCCCGCATCTTTAGCGTCAGGTGCCTCCGCCAATCGCTTTGCCCGCGCTAGCCGCCACGCATCTTCCGGCGCGCTGTAAACCGCTTCCGGCGCAAAGGCCTGCTCGCACAGGTTTTTGTCCAACGCCATGCGGTTATCAAATACAAAGCAAGCGCCGTCCCAAGCCGATGCTGCGCCGGCTTTCACGCGCAAATAATTCAAAATGCCGCCGTCCAGCTGATAGGCGGAAATTTCATGCGTTGCAAGCCACGCACTCGTTTTTTCGCAGCGTATCCCGCCCGTGCAATACATCGCAATTTTCTTACCTTGCGCGTGCCAAAGCGGCAAATTGGCCGTCATAAAATCGGCAAAATCCTGATAGCGCGACACGCCCGGGTCAATCGCACCGGTAAAGCGCCCAAGCTGAAATTCAAAGTGGTTGCGGTTATCAATCAACACCACATCATCGCGCGCAATCAGCGCATCCCAATCCTGCGGGCTGACATCGATACCGCCGGAGTTTTCGGCATTCGGGTCAACATCGTCGACGCCAATATGCACGATCTCCGCCTTCAGATGCACTTTAAGACGCTGAAACGGCCGGGTTAAGCATTTTGTGCGCTGAAACCGCATCCCGGAAAATAGCGACGCTAGGGGCGGATCGCTCATCAACGCCTGCTCAAAAGCGTCCAGCTGCTCCGCACTTCCCGCGAGCGTGCCATTGATGCCCTCCGACGCAATTAAAACTGCGCCATTTAGCGCGGCGGCAAGCTCACGCACAATGGTCACGACGTGATTTGCATCGGGAATGCGGACGAAGCGATAGAAAGCGATGTGATAGATGTCCATGCCGCGATCTTAACCTTGCAAAGAACCGTTCGCACTGGTTCTGAGCCCGTCGAAGAATCGAAGTGCAGAGCCACACAAATACTGACGCAGCCGCAGCACTTTTGTGCATCACCCAGCGTGCGGCTACATGCTTCGACGGGCTCAGCACGGGTTTCATTCTACGCCGCGCCAGGATTAATCCGTGCGCTCTAATTGCTCGACTTGGCTCGGAGTAGTGCGAACGCTTCTTTTGGTTTGGTTCGAAAACAACTCATAATTTAAACACCACCTTGAATCGCACCCCGATGCGATCGCTCGCATTTTCAAACACCCATGACGTGCGCCACATGATTCGAACTTAACTCTGAATTAGAGTCCGGCCGCAAGTCACAATTTCCGCCCGCCCCGTCCCATTCTCAAATTGGATCCACCATGCGCATGCTCGCTGCTGCAATTGCACTCACCTTGTCTGGACTCAGCCACGCAATCACCGCTGAGGAACTTATTAATAAAAATATTGAAAGCCACGGCGGCTTGGCCGCACTGAAAGCGATTGAAAACACCACCGCGACTGGCAAAATGACCTTCGGCGGCGGCGATTTTTCGCTTGATTTGGCGCTTAAAGTCGTGCAATCACGCCCCGCCAATTCGCGCATGGAGGCGACTTTTCAAGGCATGACCATGGTCAATGCCTTTGACGGCAAAGAATCCTGGACGATATCGCCGTTTCAAGGCCGCCTTGACCCACAGCGCAACAGTAGCGACGAAGCCAAAATGGCGAAAATCAACGCCGACTTAGAGGGTCAATTGGTCGACTACAAAACGAAGGGTTATCAGGTTGAATATTTAGGCATGGAAGATGTCGATGGCACCAACGCGCACAAGCTGCGCGTCAAGCTCAATGCCACCGACAGCCGCACCTTTTTTCTAGACCCAGATTTCTTTTTAGAAATTCGCACGGAAGATCGATTCCAAATGCGCGGTGCGGAAATGGTGGTCAAAACAGATATTGGCGACTATGAAAAAGTAAACGGCTGGTACATGCCGTTTTACAGCGAAACGCAGGGGCAAAAGATCAGCATCGACACGATCGTCGCGAACGGCAAGGTGGATCCAACCCAGTTCGCCTTCCCCACCGCGCCTAAAAAGTAAGGAACGCACGCCATGAAAATTTCAATCAACACCAAAAAAACAGCGCTCTTTATTGCATTGGCTTGCGCGTTCACCGCAAATGCCGCAAACACGCCAGTGCGCTATGACTCCACAACCTTGTCTGGACTCGGTGCACGCAATATTGGCTCTGCGGCAATGAGTGGCCGCGTCAGCGCCCTTGCCGCCTATGAAGAGAACGGCAAAACGATCCTCTACGTCGGTGCAGCCTCGGGCGGCGTCTGGAAAAGTCGTGATGGCGGCACGACGTTTGAGCCCATTTTTGACAAAGAGTCATCCCAATCTATCGGTGCTATCACCGTTGATCCAAACGACAAAAACACCATTTGGGTAGGCACGGGTGAAACCTGGGTGCGCAACTCAGTTAGTGTGGGCGACGGCATCTATAAATCCACAGACGGCGGCCAGAGCTGGAAAAACATGGGGCTGAAAAACTCTGAGCGCATTAACAAAATCGTGGTTAACCCCAAAAACAGCAAAATTGTTTACGCCTGTGTACCAGGCAAACTTTGGAGTGACTCGAATGATCGCGGCTTATACGAGTCCAAAGACGGCGGCGAATCCTGGCAGCAAATCATCAAAGGCGGCAATGCTTCCACAGGCTGTTCTGCGCTAACGCTGGACCCAAACAATCCAGACATTATGTTTGCTGGGATGTGGGATTTCCGACGAGAAGGCTGGACGTTTCGCTCCGGCGGTGCTGGCCCTGAAGCGAAAAGTGCCAGCGCAATGCTAAAAAGCGTCGATGGCGGCAAGTCCTGGGCACCGATGACGGCAGAAAA
>Ga0105044_10004613_pt1 | contig 18914 bp, 15 predicted proteins | sample MAT01_FD_78092 | JGI IMG/M metagenome (GOLD analysis project Ga0105044, IMG submission 78092) | Freshwater microbial communities from Lake Fryxell liftoff mats and glacier meltwater in Antarctica - MAT-01 | ecosystem: Environmental > Aquatic > Freshwater > Ice > Liftoff microbial mat | place...
CAACATCACAGTGAGCGCCAGCGGCTGGACCAGTGGCGTCGGTATCATCACCCTCGCCCCCTCCGGCGTCATCATGACCGCCCCCGGCGGCGGTAATAGCTTCTCCGTGCCGGCCGGTGTCAACAACACTCCGGTCACCCTCACTTCCGGCCGTTTGAACGGCAGCGGCGTTTTCGTCGAAGCCCAACAGGCTCGCGGCGGCACCACCATCCCGGTCAGTCTGTCGAGCGCCAACACCTTCGCCGGTACCTTGCCTCCCACGGCCACCATCTCGAGCGCCAACCTTTCCGCCGGTGCCAGCAGCGTCAACGCGAACTTCAACGCGCTAGCCATCGGCTCCACGGTGCTGACGGCCGCCACCCCCACCGGGTTCACTGCGGTCTCCGCCGGCACCAACCAGGTGACGGCTACCGTAACGGCGCAAGGCCTCATCGCTGACCCGGTCACTGTAGGCCGGAACCTGGAAGCGATTTACCTCCTCCGTGTGAACTCGCCGCCGGCGGCCGACACCCAGGTCACCATCACCACCACCGATCCCAACCTGCGCTTCTCGCAAACGGCCGCGGGCGCCGGTGTGGCCACCCTCAATCTCACGATTCAATCCGGCCGCACGGTCACGCAAGACTTCTTCGTCTACGGCCTGGCGAGCACCGGTACCGCCAGCTTCACGGCCACCGCAGCGGGCTACTCCTCGGCCACCGGGACCGTCACGTTCGGTAGTTCCGGTTTTGTGGTCGCAGGTACAGCCGGGTTCGGCGGCAACTTCAACATGACGAGCGCAGCGGCTAACCAACCCCTCGACGTTCGTCCGGCGCTTCTTGACGGAAGCGGTGTGCCCGTCGCCTTCCAGGCGGTTCAGGGCGGCGTCACTGCCTCTGTGGCCGTTACCAGTTCCAACCCCAGCGTAGGTGCGATCATTACTTCCCCGCTTAGCTTCACTGGAGGTATCGGTCAGCGCTTTACCGATTTCGATTCCAGCTCCGGCGGTACCACCACTGTTTCCGTTACCACCGCAACCGCCGGGTTCGTCACTCCAAGCGTACAAGCTTCGCTGGTAGTGACGGTTTCCGCCCCGAATGTGGGTGTGAACTTTAGCTCCACGACGGTTGGCCGGAACCTCCAGACCAGCGGCACCATTCTTCTCGGTGCCTCCTTGCCGACTATCACCACGGTTACTATCACCAGCAACAATCCCTCCGCGTTGTTGGTTGCGCCTAACGGAACAACTGCCGGGTCTACCAGCATTACCGTCAACATCCCAGCGAATACGCTCAACGCCGGCTTCTTCATCCAAGGCCTTACTGATAACGGTACTGCCACAGTCACCTTGTCGGCTTCCGGCTTTACCGCCGCCACAAGGACTATCACCTTGGTGCCGTCCGGTCTTGTGATCACTGGTACTAATACCGGCGAGATCCAAATTAACTCGATGACCACGTTCTTCCACGGGCGCTCCATCACGCTGTCGGCCTTCTATCTTGACCCGAATACCCTACAGCGGATCGATCCGCAGGCAGTGCGACCTGGCGTCACCCTTACCCCAACCATCAACAGCAGCAATGGTGGTCTTGGTGTCACTTTCCCGGTTATCACGATCCAAGGTGGAACAAGTTTCGTTGATGCGGTGTTTACCAACTCCGCTCAGGGCACGACCAACCTAACGATCAATCAGCCGTCTGGCTTCGTGACCCCGGCCAGCATCTACACGACTCTCCAAGTCATAATCAACAACTAGCTCTTCACCCGCAAGCTCAGAAGGCGCCGCTCTCCACCGGGAGCGGCGCCTTTGCCTTTCTCAGGTGAAGTTTTTCCTCCACTCCCTCAAGTCCGTCCGCCACCCAGTCGATAGAATCAGGTAGGCTAGTACGGGATACCTTAGCCCGTACAGATTTGCCCAGGCTACGGTGAGTCCGGCGCCCCAAGGGCCGCGAGAAATGGTACCCTGATCTTAGTTGAGTTTGTGGTTCTTATTTGGAGGAGTGTGGATGCGTAACCTGATTCGTTTGGCGCTTTTAGCTGGATTGACCTTCGGAAGCCTTTCCGCGGCGACCATCACCTATTCGGTAACCAGCCTCGGTACCTCAACGCTGGGTAACCCGAACTTCCGGTATACCTATAATTTGACCGGCGCTCCCCTCGCTCTCAACCAGGAACTCGGTATTTTGTTCGAGGTCAGACGCTATGCCTCGATTTCGAATGGTGTGGCTCTCCCCGGCACCGGTTTAAACCTTTTTCTGGCTCAGGTGGGTGACCCGATAGACGTCTCTGGCGCCTACAGGCTATTTGCCCTCGTAAATAACCCTTCCATGATCGGCACCTTCACCGTCGACGTGGCTTACATTCTCGCTGGCAACGCTCCCACCCCGGGCGCGCAGAGCTACGTTATTGACCAGTTTAATCCTCAGGGCTTTTTCGCGGGCCAGGTTGATTCCGGCTTCACCACCCAGTCCCAGTCCCAGTTCGTGATTCCCGAACCCGGCACTATCATCCTCAGTGCCGCCGGCTTGGCCCTGGTCGCCTTGGCGCGCAAACGCCGTTCGTAAAGTTCTTACCTCACAAAAAGCAAGACGGCCGCCAAGGGAACTCGGCGGCCTGCCGGATGTGAGAAAGTCTTAGCATGTTCCGCCTTCGCCTCTGGATCGTCGCCACCCTACTTGCGCTCGCCCTCTCTGGCCAGGCGCCAAAGCGCAAACGCCTCCTCGCTATCGGTGACGGCCAGACCTACGGCTACCAGCACGAGTCCGTCTCCCACGCCCTAGCCGTTATCGAGCGGCTTGGCAAGGAGAGCGGCCTCTACGACACGGTGATTCGCACCGATACTCAGCTCCTCACCAAGCAGCCCATCAAAGTCGCCATCGGCCAAGCGAAAAACCTCAAAAACCTCAACGATTTCGACGCCGTCTTCTTCTACACCGCTGGCAGCCCCGTCATGACCGACCAGCAAAAGGCCGACCTGCTCTCTTTCGTAAAGGATGACGGGAAGGGCATCGTCGGAGGGCACTCCGCCACCACCACCTTTTACGATTGGCCCGAGTTCGGCGCCATGATGGGCGGCTACTTCGACGGCCACCCCTGGGGAGTCTTCGAGGCCCCGGTAATCGTCGAGGACCCTGAGTTTCCCGCCATGAAGGCCTTCCCCCGCGCCTTCACCATCCGCGACGAGATCTACCAGTTGAAGGCGCCTTATTCGCGCGGCAAGGTCCGCGTGCTGGCCCGCCTCGACGCCTCCAAGCTCGACCTCAAGAAGGCTGGCGTCAACCGGACCGACCGCGACTTTCCCGTCGCCTGGGTCTCGCAATACGGCAAGGGCCGCGTCTTCAACTCCTCCCTCGGCCACTTCGACGATGCCTGGGACCGGCCGGCCGTCCAACAGATGTGGCTCGAAGCCATCAAATGGTCCATGGGCCTCACCCAGGCCGACGCCTCTCCCCGACCGGCCGTCTCCGCCGTCCGCTTCACCAAAGATATCGAAGCCTTCCTCCAGCAGGACCAAACCCAGCCCCCACCATCGGGCGGCATCCTCTTCATCGGCAGCAGCATCTTCCGCCGCTGGACCCGCCTCCAAGAGCAGATGGCGCCCCTCCCGGTCTACAACCGCGCTTTCGGCGGCTCCCGCACGCCGGACGTCCTTGACCACATGGACAAGATCGTCCTGCCCTACGCCCCCAAGATGATCGTCTACTACTGCGGCAGCAACGACGTCAACGCCGGTTCCAGCGCTACACAGATCGCCGACGGCTTCAGGCAGTTCGTGTCCCGCGTCCACGCCCAGCAACCGGCCACCAAGATCCTCTACGTCTCCATCAACCGCGCCCCCGATAAGCAGGACAAGTGGGACATCGTCGACGCCGCCAACGCCGTGGTGCAAGCCTTCTGCGCGAAGGATAAGCGGCTCACCTATATCGACGTCAACCCCGCCCTCTTCGACGCCGCTGGTCAGCCGAAGCTGGAACTCTACCTGCCAGACAAACTCCACTTCCACGAACCGGCCTACGATCTCTTTACGGCCATCATCAAGCCCGTAATCGAGAAACTCTGGCGTGAACGCTAACGCGACCAGGAGCTGAAATTCCTAGCCCGCAGCGTAAGCTGTGGGGTGGATTCGGCTACGGCACCCCACAGCTCACGCTGCGGGCTAGACAGGGCTAGACAGATAGACCTTAATGCAACTCCATCCGGTCATACTCGTGCAGCAACCCCGAGTTGATGCGCAGGATACCGTCCGGGCCCGCGCCCCCGCCGTAGATATCGCGGAACTTGGCCCCCCACACCATCTCCTTCGCCTGATAGGACGACCGGGAGTGCACCTGCTGGGTGAACGTCTCGTCGATTCCCGCCAGCAGAATATACACTTCGGCCTGCGAGGCGAGCCACTGCTCTTCCGTCCAGCCATGCAGCGGGCTGGCTTCGTTGATGGGATGCACAATCACCCATTGCACGGGCAGGAACGTCACTTTGCTCCGCTCGAGTTCCAGCGTGTAAAAGCGCCGGGTGAGTTTTCCTTCGCACATCTCCATGCGTCCCAAGGTCAGCATTGCGCTCACTTCTGAAAGCTCGCTACTGCTGGTGTTCAGGATCCGGAACATCAAGGCTCGCCCACCGTGGAACGGCGCGATGAGCGCCTTCTCGCTATACAGGATCTTGGCCTGCGGCCGGGAGAAACGCGCGAAGAGAAGACCGGTAGCCAGCGCAAATCCCAGCAAGCCTACCAGCGCTTCCATCGCCACCAAGGCATTGGCCGCCGGACCCTCCGGAGTCATCTTGCCGTAGCCGATGGTGGCCAAGGTCTGCACGCTGAAGAAGAACGCGTTCTGCACCCGTCCCCCCATCGTGGGCGCATCGGCTCCGGACAGCGCCCCGGGTCCGCAAAGCAGGTAGCCGCCCGCGAAGACCAGGTTCACCACCACGTAAACCATCAGCACCAGCAGATGAAAGCGCAGCCAGGAGATGGTGAGCAAGTGGTGGTAAATGTTCAGTGACCCACCCACGCGCCGCACATTGAACGAGCCATCGCGGTTCAGCAAACGCGACTGGTTCTGTTCCCCTAGCCGCCCGCCGAGCCCTAAGTCTTTGTCGAGATCTTCCGCCAATGGACTAGTGTACGGGAAGAGCTGTGGCAGACTGTTAGCATTCTTATGCGACTCGTGCACCTGCTGGCGCAACCGCCGGCCGATCTGATCCTCCATCACGCCAAAGTCATTACCGCCGACAGCCGGGGCACCATTGCCGAAGCCGTCGTCACATTCGTGGCGACCGTATCGTCGCCGTGGGCGGCGAAGACTTGCGGCCAAACCCAACCAATTCCCGAAGGGCGCCTGGATCACCGGCTACGGCTGGTCAGAAGATCAGCTCGAAGAGAAGCGCAAGCCCAACCGCCAGGACCTGTACCTCGCCGCGCCAAACCATCCCGTCACCCTCACCCGCGCCGGGGGCCATAGCTCCGTCGACAATTCGTTGGCCCTTAAGACCGCGAACATTTACCGCGGCTCGTGGCGGCCGAAGAGGTCGTTGCGTTCGCGGATAAATGGGAAGCAGCTTTGGTCGACTCGCCTCTAGGCAACGGCGATCCTTTTCGGCATCACCTGCAGTACCGGGCTAACAGCAATCAGGCCTTCGAGCTATTCTTCAACTCGTTCTTCCTTTACCTGACGACGCGGTCCAGCTTGGACTTGATGACGCGCTCGTCGACGGTGATGAGCGTCACACAAAGCACAAGGGCCGTCGCGACAATATCGCGGTCCATGGGCTCGATCGAAGGGACGCGATTCCGACCGCGGCGGCGCTACGCTTCCTCCAGGAGAATCCAAGCGTGGAACTGATTCCGCTCGATGATGAAGTGGGTATCGGGGCGGGGCGGCTGGGCTGGCGATCTGCGTCAACTTTCGAAAGAGTAGCGACTGTCTATCGGACGCGATCGAGCAATGCCGGGAAAAGGTCTACGTCAGCGCGCTCACCCTTCTCGCGCTAGCGATCTCTGGTCCTACAGCAAGTGTTAGCGCGCCCCACCTTACGGTACGAGGAAGAGCGAGCTACACAAAAAATATGGTCGAGAAGGAGTTTCCTCCTCCTCGACCATGTCCGATTCGTGAACTTACTAACGCACGAAGACCGTAACGTTTCCAGCCGACGAAATCGCTCCGGAAGAGACAGTTATTGTATTTAAGCCAGAGACTACACTAGAGGGCAACCGAACATTGACCTGCGCTACTCCGGGGACTAATCCCGGAGCGTTACCGGCGTAAACCACCTCAGCAGGTTGTCCGTTCACCGTAATGGTTACCGGATTCACCAAACTGCTTGTCGTGTTGACGACTTGGCCATCCTGCGACGCTGGAGCGGTTTGTCCCACGCCTGTTACGTAAAGCGTAATGATACTAAGTCGATCGGCTGGGTTTTGAGGCGAGTTTACCGTTGCATTCTGATTGAGAATAGCACCGGGTCCATTGCCACTGGAATCCAGGGTGAAGATGGCGGGTTTCGCCGTGCGCACCGGGATTAGGATGGTCGCCGAAGGTACACCGTTCACTTCAACGGAGACCCGAACGACTCTAATTCCGGCCAATCCAAATGGAGTTACCGCTGCCACTTGATTCGCAGAGGTATAAATCACGGGGGCCGGAATTCCATCGAAGAGAACTCGAGTTCCTCCCAGCGTAGTGCCGACGCCGCTGTTTACCAGGGAAAATGAGAGTAAAGTTGCCGGCCCTAGGTTGGTGCCGAAGAGAACCACGATCTCTCCAGGAGCCACGCCGCTACCGGCGTAATTTGCCGAACTGACTACGGACAGCAAAGTTGGTGCACCGATGGCTCCGATACCGATCAGGAAGTCGCCGGTGGCCGATTGGCCCACACTATCGGTGGCGCGGAGATTAAACGTGTAAGTTCCAGCCGTCGTCGGCGTGCCGGTAAGAGCGCCGGTGGTGGATAGAGTGATGCCCGGAGGTAAGCTGCCGGAGTTCAGGATCACCGTATAGGGGCCCGTTCCGCCGCTAAGCGTCACGTTCTGGTTAAAGGCTTGCCCAACGGAACCTGAGGGTAGTAAGCTGGTCGCGAACGTCACTATCGGGTTGGAAACCAAGAGCGTGAAGTTGGCGGTAACGACCGCATTGGCTCCATCGACGGCGCGGATGGATAAAGGGAAGGAACCAATTACGCTGGGAATTCCCGAGATGACTCCCGCAGGAGAGAGGTTAAGTCCGCTCGGCAGGGAGCCCGAGACGATGCTAAAGGTTACCATGCCGCTTCCGCCCGACGTGGTGAGAGCTTGGTTGTAACTTTGATTCAGCGCCGCCGCCTGTAAGGATTGATTGGACACGCGGAAACCCGCGGGTGCAACTGTGATGACGTAAGCGGATTCCACTGTTGCTCCAGCCGCGTCCTGCACCCGAACGAGTACGTTGTAAGTGCCTTCCTGTGTAGGCGCGCCGCTGAAAACACCCACGGGGGAGATGGTCAAGCCGGGAGGTAACCCGGAGAGAACCGTGTAACTGTAGGGCGCTGAGCCGCCGGAAGCGGTGGAGGTGAAAATGAAGGGCTGTCCCACCGTGCCGAGCGGCAGAACAGTAAAGCCGAAACTCAACGTGGACTGATTCGCGCCGAAAGTGATCGTACTCAAGGCTGTAACTCCAGTGGCGTCGATCACCCGGAAGGTAACCGTAGACTGGCCTGCCGAGGTGGGTGTCCCGCTGATAATGCCATTCGGGCTTAGGGTGAGGCCCCCTGGCAACGAACCGCTGGCGATAGAGAAAGAATAAGGCGCAACACCGTTGGTGGCGATTAATTCAGCGCGATACCTTTGCCCCACGAAAACATTCGGAAGGATCCCTCCAGAGAAGGCTAAAAAGTTAGTGCCGACCGAAATCGCCAATGCCCTTTGGAATTGGTTGCCATTTGCGTCGCTCAGACGAATGACCAGGGGGTAAGTGCCAGCCGTAGTCGGCGTGCCAGATAGTGTACCGCCGGAAGAAAGCGTGATGCCCGGAGGCAGCGAGCCACTGACAATGAAGAGCGTATAAGGCGCGATGCCTCCCGTCGGATTAAGAATTACGCTGTAGCCATTGCCGATAATACCGCCAGGCAAAGTGACGTTGGCGAGGGAGAGGTTGAGCGAACTGATCCCCAGGGTGAGGGTTCGCTGGGTGGACGCACCGGTCGCATCCTGCGCCCGCACCACAAAAGTAGCGCTGCCGTCGGTAAGAGCAACTCCTGACAGAATGCCTCCAGAGGAGAGAGAGAGTCCAGCGGGAAGGGAAGAGCCTGCAGCCAAAGAAAACGTGTACGGAGCGGTGCCGCCGGTCGCCACAATGATCGTGCTGTAAGGTTCGCCGGGCCGTGCCGTAGGTACGGCAGAGGTGGCGAAAGAGAAAGTACCGCCCGCATTTACCAGAAAGATCGCCGTGCTGGTAGAGGAGGCGCCACTGGCATCAGTTACCCGCAACGTAACTGGGTAAGATCCCATGGTTGTCGCCAACCCAGTTACCGCACCACTCGTTGCCAGGGCGAGGCCAGGAGGCAGGCTTCCATTGGCGAGCGAGAAAACGTAAGGCGCTGTTCCACCCACTCCGGCGAGAGCGAAGAAGTATTGGTTTCCGACGGAGACGTCAGGCAATTGAACCGAGGCGAAGCCCAGTTGTGAAGTACCTATAGAAATTACCTCACCGAACAAAGCCGAGGAAACTGCATCAGTTGCTTTGAGGTTGAAAAAGTAAGTTCCTAGTGCCGTGGGAGTTCCGGAGAGGGTCCCGTTGGGGCTTAGAACGAGCCCTGGCGGCAAAGCGCCTGAGTCCACCGAATAGGTGGTCGTTCCATTAGCGCCCGTGCTGAGGAAAGTGTAACTGTATGCTCGAGCGAGCTGACCGGGGCCGGGAAAGGGCGAACCCACATTCAGGGTGGACGTATTGATATTGAAATTATAAGTGACGAAAGAGGACACGCCAGCAGCGTCGGTCACCCGCACCGTGAATAGATTACCTGTGGCCTGGGTGGGGGACCCAAAAAGCAGGCCGGAAGGCGAAAGCGCAAGTCCGAGGGGCAACGAGCCGACTAGCTCGAAGGTGTAGGGCGGCGTTCCTCCAGTTGCTTGAAGGATCGAACTGTACGATTGGTCACGGCGAGCCGACGCCAAATTGAGACTGGTGAGACTAAGACCGTTACCCGCGATGAAGATCGGAAGAATCGTTTGCGAAGCAGCCCCATTCGCATCGGTGACGCGGAAGATGGCCTGAAACAACCCGCCTGCGGTGGGAGTGCCAGATACGTTGCCGTTCAGACTCAGCGTTACACCAAAGGGTAGAAAGCCGCCGGAAAGGGCGAACAAGTAGGGAGGCGTGCCATTCGAAGCGGTGAGCGTGGACGAGTAAGGTTGGCCTACTTGGCCGTTCGCTAGACCGACAGAAGAAATGGCGAGCGTCGAGGACTGCACGCGAATGGTGAGGGGAAGTTGGGCGGTAGCGCCTGTGGCGTCAATCGCGCGAATTACGAAGGAAGTAGTGCCCGCCGTGAGGGGCGTGCCGGTGACCAAGCCGGTTGAAGTGAGAGCCAAACCTGACGGCAGCGATCCGCTAAGCAGCGTGAAGGCGACTAGACCGTTTGCGCCGGTGGTGCTGAGATTTAGGGAGTAGGGTGAGTTCGCAAAAGCATCGCCGGGAGTTACATTCGTGATCGTGAAGAGGCTGGAATTGACATTAAACAGTAAGTCAGCCTGAGTGGACTGTCCAGCCGCATCGGTGAGGCGAACGGTGATGGGAAAGACGCCGCTGATATTGGGTGTTCCCGAAATTGCACCGGTGCCACTGAGCGCTAAGCCTGTGGGTAGCGAGCCGCTGATGATAGCGAAGGAGTACGGAGCGGTTCCGCCCTGGGCTAACAGGGCACCTGAATAGGCCTGATTCAGAATTCCGTTTGCCAGCGTGGGGGCCAAAAGACGCGGACCCGATGGACTGACGATGATGGAGAAGCTTGCTTGGGCAACGGCGGCCGAAGCGTCAGTCGCCCGAATAAAAAAATTGTAATTGCCAGCGTTCGAAGGCGTGCCGGAGATGACGCCCGCGCTGGAGAGGTTCAGACCAGGGGGCAGCGATCCCGATAGAAGGGTAAACATGTAAGGAGCGTTGCCGCCAATGGCACTAATCGTTTGGTTATAAGGAACATTTGCGGGTGCCGCAGCGAGCGAGGTGGTTGAAATTAATAACACCGCAGCATCAATCCGAAGGGTGAGAGCCGATTGAAACGAGTTTCCGTTGCTGTCGGTAACGCGCACCACGACGGGAAATACTCCTCCTGAACTGGGGGTACCTAAAATGCGGCCGTTCGAAGAAAGTGACACACCGGGTGGAAGTGCCCCACCGCCGAGCAGCAAATCCCAAGCATAAGGTGTCGTCCCGCCCTGGGCGATTAGCGTAAAGTCATAGAGGTTTGCAATGCGGCCAACCGACAGTGTAGTAGTCGCGATCTGGAGACCAGTGGCGCTATTCACCCTAAGAGCCAAACTGGTGAGCCCGGTGACGCTCATGGAATCTGTGCTCTGAACGCTCAACACAAACTGCCCGGCACTTGTGGGCGTGCCGCTGATGGCCCCTCCAGACGACAGCGCCAGACCGGTGGGCAAGCTGCCAGAGACAAGGGCGTAACTATAGGGGCCGCTACCGCCAGCCGCAATTAGGCTGGCGGTGTAGGGCTGACCGATTGTCCCCGTCGGAATTGGAGAGCCGATAGTGATCGCCGCTGCCGCATAAGTTGCCAAAAGCACGGAAAGGGCAGCGACGCGAGAACCGCCGACTGGGCGGAACATGATTCGAAATAATAGTGTCAAAGTAGACATAACATCCTTAATTTAGAAGTGGCGTTAAGCGGAGGGCTCGCGCCCGCGGGAAAGTGTTATTGCACGCTCGGAATACCAAACAAAGCGCTCTTAGCGATTCGCTTCGCAACAAGCCCTTAATGAGCATGGGATGGGTTTGCTGTTTGAGAGTTAACGAACGAATAAGGCAATCAGAATAATGATCGGAATGGGAATTCCAAGCATGTAAAGTAAAATTGATCTCATAATCTCTCCTTCAGTTAAATAAGCTGCACATGATCTCGTTGCCTTCCGCCTATTGTGGCGGCGTAGCTGGCGCAGAAGGCCCCGATCAAAAACGCCAGGAAGGTCCAGAGCAGAAAGTGGGCAGTAGCTTTTCGAGCTGTATCGGCCGTCTGACGCACTGCGGTAAGAAAGTCAGCAACCCGTTTCTCCGCCTCGGGTTGCGCGATGCCGGTTCTTGCGGCGACTAACTGAGCTAGATACGCTTTGTCTGCCGCAGGCATTTCGTTTTGGCGGAGCGTGTTCGCCATGATCAGCTCTACCTCTGCGGCGGGCAACGGATTGTTGACTTCTTTAGGACGCTCTGACCGGAAGAGCGTGTCGATGAAATATCCATTCGGAGTGTAAGAAGTGGAAGATGCACTGGCCCCATTCTCGGCCGTGCCTCCCACCATAGTGGTAGCTGCAGAAGTTAGGAAATATGCCGTGATAACCAGTCCCACCGACCAAACCAGGAGTCCGTGGGCGGTGTCGCGAAAGTGGACTTCGTCGTTGTGAAGCGTGGACCATTTGGTCCGAAGTCGGCCGGCGACATAGCCGCCCACAGCTGACGATATGATTTGCATCATTATCAGCCAAGCAATGGCGACGGCGCCGACGGTTGACGCGGAGGCTCCCATATTGGACCAGGGAGAAATCGATGATAGACCAAAACCGGCCCCTAAGGCGAGCAGGATTAGCGACAAAGAAGCGGCCACGAAGGCGCCGCCCGCGACAGCGGGCCAGGATACCGCGGATGAATTGGCTTCCCTTATTACCGAAGTATCGGTGAGCGCAGTTAACATGAAAATTGTCTCCTTCAACGCAGGTGAGTTTTAACCGGTTTGCCCGGCGGCCACACAGATCGCTTTACCTGTCATTAGCACGTGGAGGGCCATTCTTCAAGTAAGTGATGGAGCGCCGAGCATTTATTCCCAGCGCTCCTGGAGTTTAATGCGCGGCAGCCATCTGTTTGCCATGCTGCTTCATCAAGCCCTCGCATATTCTCGTGAGCTTCTGGTCAGCAGCTTTTTCTTCGCTTTCGGTTTGGGAGAGCAGCTTCGCTACGTCCGCATGGCCTAGCTGGACCGCCCACGTTCGAAGCGTGCCGTACCCGGACATTTCGTAATGCTCCACCTTCTGGGCTGCCGCGATTAGCGCGCAGTCGCGAACTTCCTCGGCCATCGTCTCCTCAATGGCTGCTTCTCCTTCCTTTAGTAACCCCAGCATCGCCTCGCAGGTCTTGGCCTTTGCCTCTTGACCTAAGAGTTTGAACACCGACTCCAGGCGCGTTACCTGCACCTTGGTCTCGTCCAAATGCCCCTCAAAGGCGGCCTTGAGCTCAGGGCTATGGGCGGCTTTTGCCATTTTGGGCAAGGCCTTGATTAGTTGCTTCTCGGCATGATAGAGGTCCCGTAGTTCCTCTACCATCAAGTCTTCCATCGTGTGAATCGCCATCTGATCTCCTCTGCTCCGATACGGTGGAGCTGACCCAATTAGGAGCACCTCGGGTTCCAAACCAATTGCCGGACACGATGGATGGTGGTTTGACTGGGCCCGGCCACCCACAGCGTCCTGGGAGCCGGACGAAAGCCATGACATAGCCACGCTACAGACCATATCAGTGGGAGAAGACCACCGAGTGGTTGGATGCGCATGGATGTTCTTGAGAAGTGCTCCGCCATCCGAAATACCACCGCCAACAAGGTAAATGTTGCTCCATCCGAGGTGTTCTTGGTGCAGGTTCTGCACTCAGACACTCAGAATCGTCATTTTTGCGATTGGCAATTGGCGTGCAATAACGGGCACTGTGAAATCTGCCTTTTCTACCCGAAACAACCTCGCTACTATCATGGACCGGCTCAGCCGACTTACTGAGGCGCGTTGCCTACCCTGGCTGAACGCTTTCGACCAATTGCTTTCAGACTCTGCCATCGCCGGCGATCGCGGGGTGGTGAGCCAGCCCAGTGGCGCCAGGGGGCCGCAGGTTTGGTGTCTCTCTGGGGAGGATGACTCCTCCAAACCGAGCACTTTGTAATGGACCCGGTGAAGCAATTATTGACCCGCCTGTGTGCGCGTGACGCCGCAGCCCTGGGCGAACTCTACGATCAATACGGCGCCACCGTTTATTCCACCCTCTGGCGCATCTCACGCAACCAAGCCACGGCTGAAGAGCTGACTCAGGAAGTATTCTTGCGGATTTGGCACAGCGTTTGCTCGTTTGACCTTGAGCGGGGCAAACTGTCGACTTGGGTGAAAAGAATCGCTCGGAACGCGGGCATCGATTACCTCCGATCGAGAGCTGGGCAAGTGGCGCTGCGTAACATCTCGTTGGAGGAGGTGGCTCCGCCGCGAGCGGTCTCCAATCCGGAAGCCGAATATCAGGCCGCCGCCGAAGCCCATCAGGTGTGGGAGGCGGTAGGGCGCTTGCCACCCCGTCATCGAACGTTACTGGACTGGGCCTATCGCGAAGGCCTCTCACAGGCGGAGATGGCCGAACGGATGGGCGTGCCGTTGGGGACAGTGAAAACCTTGGTGGGCGTGGCGCTACGTCAGTTGCGGGCCGATCTGCGCCGAAGCAAATTCCAGTTCTTCCGGGAGAACGGAAGCGAAGCTGTTGCTCACCAGGGTGTCAAGGGACATCACCGACGAGTTATGGCAAGTCAGTAATCCAGGAGAAAGAGGAGAACTATGAAAGCACTCGTTTATCATGGCCCCAAGAACGTGTCAATAGATATCGTTCCTGATCCAAGATTGAAAAATTGACCGACGTTATCGTCAAGATCAGCTCAACGACTATATGCGGTTCCGATCTCCATATCTACGAAGGCAGGACTGAAGTCGAGAAGGGTAAGATCCTTGGCCACGAATACCTCGGCGAGGTTGTCGAGGCGGGTAACGCTGTAGACACGCTGAAGAAGGGCTGTAAGGTCATCCTCCCCTTCAATATCGGTTGCGGTTTCTGCGCCAATTGCGAGCGGGGCCTGACCGGATACTGCCTGACCTACGCCGATCGATCCGTGCCTGGGATGGCGGGTGCGGCCTATGGTTTTGCCGGAATGGGCCTTACTCGGGCGGACAAGCCCAATACCTGAGAGTGCCATATGCAGATTTTAATTGCCTACAGCTTTCGGATGATGTCGCCTAAAAGGAACACGATTACGTCATGCTCTCTGACGTCTTCCCGACTGGTTGGCACGCCACCCGCCTCGCCGACCTAAAGCCAGGCGAGTCGGTAGTCATCTATGGTGCGGGCCCGGTGGGCCAGATGACAGCAATGTCAGCCCGAATTCAAGGCGCAAGTCAAATCTTCGTAGTAGATGGGCACGAAGACAAACCTGAGCTGGCAAGAATGATGGGAGCGACGCCGATTGACACGAGAAAAGGAAACCTCCGAGAGTCGATACTGGAACTTACGAATGGTTTGGGTGGAGACTGCGGCGCCGAGTGCGTCGGGTATCAGTGCCAAAATTCCGAGGGCAAGGAAGTGCCGAACCTGGTGATGGATGAACTCGTTTCGGTAGTGAAGGCCACGGGGACTCTGGGCGTAATCGGCGTTTTTATTCCGGTAGACAAAGGTGCCAAAGACGAGCTCGCCAATAAGGGGCAGATCGCATTCGATTTCGGAAAATTTTGGATGAAAGGACTAAAATGGCTTCCGGGCAGTGCAACGTCAAAGCCTACAATCGGCGGCTTAGAGACCTGATTCACCGTGGGAAAGCGAACCCTTCCTTCATCGTTTCTCACGAGTTGCCGCTGGCGGAAGCACCCAGCGCTTACAAACACTTCGATGATCGCGACCATGGATGGACGAAGACGCACAGTGAACCCAGCCTCGCTGACGATCCAGCTAATCGCAAGATCGACAGAAGGCTGGCCGGCCCATTCGGAGAGCCGATCAACTCCGCGGGAGGGTGATTCCTGGATTTGCGGGCGATCGGCATGTCCCTCTCGAAGTGGCACCTAAAATCGATCCAAAGAATGAAGGCCGAAGGAAAGAGACGATTGATGACAACAAGTACAATTGCACATCCACAGATTCTTTCGAGAGAAGTGCCGTAACGAGCGCGACAAACTTCAGGCAGATGAAGAGGACCTCTCCTAAGTACTAAGATCGAGTGAATGCGGCTCGGCTTCGACTTTCGATGGTGAAGGTGGAAAAGAATTACCTGTTCGATGGCCCGAAGGGCAAAGTGAGTGTTAAGGATCTTTTTGAGGGCCGCTGGCAGCTCATCGTCTATTTCCCTATGTTCGACCCGGCTTGGGAGAAAGACTACTCAGGCTGCACTACTTTCTTGGATGCCCTGGGCTACCTTTCACTGCTGAAGTAACCCGACGCCATGTTCGGGGCCGCTTCCCGCGCTCCCTTGGCAAAGCTTGAGGCCAAGCAACAACGAAAGCACTGGAGCATTGCGTGGATTGGGTGCCACGAAAGTCGAAATTGATCGATTCTGAAGAATAGGCTCAAAAAATGCTGCCGGCTTTCCGTGTTGACGGGGTGTACCGCCGCTGCCACCGGCTCCGCCTTCTTCCGGTCATTCGAATCGTGCAACACATGAACATATTTTCTACAACTACGCGACCTAGACGCGCGAGAACGAACCGCTTACTGACGCCGAACCCAATGGGATCGTCCTAGGCGTGAATCATATGCTCTCGACCCCATAACCTCAATTGCCTGCATTTTGTGACAAAGTCAGCAATTCCACTCTGTGACAGGTTCACGCAGCCCTCATCGAGATCGGCTGGAATACCGGCCTTCTCGAATAGCGGAAGGGCCGCATGGGTGTAGGCGATGAACTTCAAGTGCGCAAAGGCGTCCGCCGCAAAGTCGCGCGCAGCCGAGCTCTTCAGAAGCTCGGCTGCGCCGCCAGTTGACGGCAAGATTGCAACGGCATCGAACAAGACCGACGGGCCGCCGCCGAGCTTGTGATTTATCTGAAGGGGCTGACCATCGCTTGCCGTGACACCGCCGATTGCTGGTGCTATGAGTAACAATTGCGCACCTTCGGCTTCAAGTGCGGCTCGCAAGGCATCGACAGTTGCCCGATCAACGCCGTCAGTGACAAGGGCACCCACCTTCCGGCCCTTGAAAGTCTGCGGAGGATTTTTCGCCATACTCAGCGCAGGAGAAGATGGTAAGTCGGCCAATGGTTCGCGCGCCGGAATTGCAGCCTTCGGCATTTTCATTCCGAGGCCGTCGGCGACCCGTTGGGCAAGGCCGCGATCAATATTCGGTAGGTGAGATACCATGCGCTCCCGAATGGCGAGTGCTTCCACATTGCTAAGTTCAAATACCAGAGCGTCCGCGATGTGGCCCTGCTCACAAACGGTTTGGCTGATGAAGAACTGCCGGGCTTGGCTGTAATGGTCCGAGAACGTCTCGGACCGAATGCGGAGCTTCTCCCCGTTTTCTGGCGCCGGGTACGATCGAAAGCCAGTGTCCGGACTCTCGCGTGGACCCCCCGCTTCGCCATGAGACGAGTTAGGTTCAAAATTGACGCGTCCTTTTGGATTGACCATCGCCATATGGCCGTCCTGCTGGAAGTGATGCATCGGACATTTGGGAGCGTTGATGGGGATCTGGGTAAAGTTCGGCCCACCCAAACGTTTAACTTGCGTATCTAGGTACGAGAAGTTCCTGCCCTGGAGAAGGGGGTCGTTGCTGAAATCGATGCCGGGCACGATATTGCTGGTGCAGAAGGCGACCTGCTCAGTTTCCGCGAAGAAATTGTCCACCATGCGATCCAAAACCAGCCGCCCCACACGTCGAATGGGGACTTGTTCTTCGGGAATCAACTTGGTCGGGTCGAGCACGTCAAACTCGAAAGAGTCCGCAAACGTTTCATCGAAGAGCTGCAGCCCAAGTTCCCACTCGGGATAATTGCCAGCTTGAATTGAGTTCCATAAATCGCGACGGTGAAAATCGGGATCTGCGCCATTGATTTTGACTGCCTCGTTCCATAAGACCGACTGCATGCCCAGCTTAGGCTTCCAATGAAACTTGACGAAGGTCGATTTCCCTTCTTCGGTAACTAAACGAAAGGTGTGCACGCCAAACCCTTCCATAAACCGAAACGACCGCGGAAGTGCCCGGTCAGACATGATCCACATCACCATGTGCATGCTCTCCGGCATCAGCGAAATAAAATCCCAGAAATTGTCGTGGCCAGTTTGGGCCTGGGGAAATCCGCGGTCGGGCTCTTCCTTGGCCGCGTGAATGAGATCCGGAAACTTGATCGCGTCCTGAATGAAGAAAACGGGGATGTTGTTGCCGACCAAGTCCCAGTTTCCCTGTTGGGTATAAAACTTGACCGCAAAGCCGCGAACGTCCCGCGCCACGTCGGCCGAGCCCTTGCTTCCCGCTACGGTGGAGAAACGCACAAAGGCAGGCGTCTTCGTACCTTTGCGTTGAAATAGATCCGCTGCGGTAATATCGGCTAGCGAATCATACGTCTCAAAAAAACCGTGGGCTCCATAACCGCGCGCATGAACCACGCGCTCCGGAATTCGCTCATGGTCGAAATGAAAGATCTTCTCGCGAAAATGGAAGTCCTCCAGGAGCGTGGGGCCGCGAGCGCCGATACGCAGAGAATTTTGATCGTCAGATACTGGCATCCCTTGCTGCGTTGTAAGCGGCGGTGTCTCCCCACTTGCGGTTTGATGAATTTCGCCTCCTTCGCCGGTTTGGGAGGGTTTCTGGGCGGCTTGCTTCTTGGTCATAAAGGATCCTCGGAGGCGGAATGGTCGGATTCACTTGGGAAAGACGTTTGGAGGAGGGCAGGGCCGTCCTCCAAATGAAAAAGAGGTGCGCGGTGGGTTCTTGAGAACTTAGGCGTTCATCGCGTTTGAACCAACCGCGACCTCACCGGTGGCGGAAATGTCCTCCGCGCCAGAGCCTTTCAGGAGATCCTTAGCCCTCGCCACTTCATCGGAGGTGTCGCAGTGCACGGATAGCAGTACGCCCCCTTCCTTCACCCGGCCTTCATAGCGATGAGCTTCGTATTCAGGAATGCCCATGCCGACCAATGCGCCAATCAGGCCGCCGACCGTGCCACCCATACCCAAACCCGCCAAAGCTCCCATGATGGGGCCTGCGGCGATGAATGGGCCTACGCCAGGAATGGCTAACGCGCCGATGCCGGCGAGCAAGCCGAGCGTTCCTCCTACAACTCCGCCGGCGGTAACGCCGGTAGCGGTGCCTTCAGGCGCCTTAGTGTTCTTCTCGTGGGCAAAGTCCCTGGTGCTCTTGTTATCAGGTAGAAGCACCGATACATCAGCGTTGGAAAATCCAGCGGCAACAATGCGATTCACTGCACGTTCTGCGGCGTCTGTGTCGCTGTAAATGCCGAAAACGGAAGTATTATTGTTACTCATGTTAATTACCTTTTCTCTTTCATTCGAACATTCTATCGCTTAACTGAAATCTCATTAGTGACTTTGTCAGCGCTGTGGGTGACATTCGACGGCCTTCGCCATCACGATCTTCTTCTCGGCATCCGATTTTACCGGGCCTTTCAGTGTGACCATGCCATCAAGCGTGATGATCTTGACGTTCTGCGCGTACGTGGAAAGTGACTTATCGGCAATAATTGCTTGCCGAATGGCGCGGGTGCACTCTTGATCCGCGGCGTTCGTTTGTTGCTGGTCCGCCGTTTTGGCGTTAGCGTTCTGAACGCGTTTCTTAACTTTGGTGTTATCGGGAGCAGTACCGCTCGAGGGTGTTTGGGCGGATCCCAATGCCGCCACCAGGGATAAACCAACGAAGATCTTCTTGAGGAGTTTCATATAATGTCCGCCTCCGCCCTATTTAGGCGCCTTTCAGCTTTTTCGCGCCTTGCGCCAAGTTCTCTCC
>Ga0105044_10004615_pt1 | contig 18911 bp, 11 predicted proteins | sample MAT01_FD_78092 | JGI IMG/M metagenome (GOLD analysis project Ga0105044, IMG submission 78092) | Freshwater microbial communities from Lake Fryxell liftoff mats and glacier meltwater in Antarctica - MAT-01 | ecosystem: Environmental > Aquatic > Freshwater > Ice > Liftoff microbial mat | place...
ACCCAGCCAGTTCTTGGTTTCGTATGACTCGCGGGCCGTCAGGTAATGGCCATGATGAGTTTGCGATAGCACGTCGTCCGGAATCGCCGCGGCCAACGAGGCCAGCGGAATTCCTTCGTCGTCAACCAGGGTGCGCGGTGCAGCCGGCAGGGCGGCGGTAAACGGCAATGTGGCGATTTCGCCGGCCATGCCGGGTGTGCCTGAGAGTACAACCGCCATCAGCATCGATGCCGCAAGGCAGGTGGCGAGTTTCAGACGAGGGCGACGGGAAGCGGTTATTGGGGTCATTTTGAATCCTTCAATTTTTTGTGGGCGAGCGGCAGGGCGGAAGCGGCTTGTATGGCAACGGGCGATTTCGGGGCGGCCCGGCCTACTGCCGGGGCCGGTCATCATGTGCGCGCGCAGTTGCTTAGCCGAGGACATATCTCGAATATTCGAGATAGCCTTCGATTGCCTTGTCTTCAAGTGCCTTGTTCTTCTGGGCGACGGCATTCGGCAAAGTATCCGCGCTCCTTAATGTCGAGGCTTGGACCCGACCCGCAAGTGGCACCAAGGTCGATTGCTTCAGGCTGTCGCCCGCGCTCTGGGCGGCTGGGGGCGCCGATGCGGCGACAGCGAGCAGCCCTGTCAGCACGGCAACGGCGCGAAGCTGCGCCGCGCCACGCACTGCGTTCAATGTCGCTTTGTCAAATGCCAGTGCTGAATGATTGCCGTTGGAACGAGGGAGGCGGTTGCTATGCATGGCGATTCTCCTGGTTGGCAGAGCGCCACAAATGGCGCTCTTACCATGCAGTACGAAAAACCTTTGCAAATCCGGACATCCGCTTTACGATCAAGTGGCCGAACCTTGAGTGAAGAGCAAAAGTCCAACGCTGGCGCGGCCTGCGGCACGTAAACGGCTCGAAACCCGCACCAGTGTTTCATGCCAGCCGAATTGATGTACACAAGTGCTCAAAAAACGTCGTGCACAAAAAAAGACCGCAGCCGAAGCTGCGGTTCATAGGGGACGCTACTGGTATTACTGGTCGGTATCAAAGCTCAAGCGGCGATGGCCATTGCGGCTTCGTCCGCACCCTGTTTCATGACATTGGTCAGCAAGCTGTACACCGCCAGCCATGCGTCGCGCACGGCGATTGTGAAGTCTGGCCCGAGTGCAGCTTCCAGCGTATAGATCAGAGCGTTACCGACGGTCGCGTAGTGCGCATCGATCACGCCGTAGCCAACGTGACGTGCACCGAGTTTCTTGACTGCGGGCACCAGCGAATCAAGATTGTTGAGTCCTTTTACTGCCGCACCCAGCATCGTCATTAGGAGCTCACCCTGGCGCTTGATGTCGCCCTTGAACATGGGGCGCAGGCTAGGGTCGAGATCGAACAGTTTGGCGTAGAACAACTCAGCCGCGACGGGCGCGATCGGGCGTATGGCTTCGAATGACTGTTGGACGAGGACGAAATGGGGACTGATCATGGATTTTTCCTTGGTGTGGTTGGCTATTGATTGGGAATGGAAACTTTTGCCGAGGCGAGCCAATCGAACGTGGCCTCACCCCGGCGCCGGGATGCCGTAACCATCGCCTCGACGTAATCGTCCGCGCGCGGCAACGTAAACACTTGCGTGACGGCATTCACGGGCTTTGCCAATTGGCCGCGCAATAGACGAAACACATCGCGGTAGGCTTGACTGGAGTCGATTGGATACTGGTAGTCGAACATTTGTGGTTCTCGGCGCAATTACTGACATACACGTATCAGCAGTAATCGTGCCAGACGAAATAATCTTTATTAATCAATGTCTTGAAACAAAATCGCAGGGCGAGCACGGTGGCGGGGTGTTGGCGATTGCCAACACCGTAGCGAGGGCCTAACGTAAAACATTGATTAAAAAGCATAAAAACTGTCGGCGAATGCCGACATGAGGCGCAATGCAGGAACTACCAATCGAGGGCTGCTAGGGCGTTTGTGCGCTTTGGCTATCGGGCGCTCAAAGAACTTCAAACATCCTTGAACGTCTGCGCATCGATTTCGTGGCGATTCAGCAGCGTATAGAAATCGCTGCGATTTCGCTTGGCCAGTTTGGCCGCCTCAGACACGTTGCCGCGCGTGACTTTCAGCAGATTGATCAGATAGTCGCGTTCAAAATTGCGCCTTGCCTCATCAAACGGGATCATCTCTTCCGCTGCCGCCTTGACCGCGCGCTCAATCAACGCGTCGGGTATAGCCGCATCGCTGCCGAGTGCCAAACACTTCTCAATCACGTTCTGTAGTTGTCTGACATTCCCCGGCCACGGCTGTTGCGCGAGCAGTCGCAATGCGTTTGGCGACAGCGTGCTGCCCTCGCGGTCGTAGCGTGGCCCCATCTGCTGCAGAAAATGTGCCACCAGCAGCGGAATATCTTCACGCCGTTCGCGCAACGGTGGCAGTCGCAATTCGACCACGTTGATGCGGTAGAACAGATCCTCGCGAAACTGCCCATCCTTGATAGTCTGTTCCAGATCGCGATGCGTGGCCGACACGACGCGCACGTCGACCTTCAATTCCTGTGACCCACCCACGGTCCGAAATGATTTCTCCTGCAGGACTCGCAGCAGCTTGACTTGCAGGCTCAGCGGCATATCGCCGATCTCGTCCAGAAACAAGGTGCCGCCATCGGCCTGCTGAATGAGGCCCTTGTAGTCGCGCATGGCGCCGGTAAAGGCACCTTTGCTGTGTCCAAACAATTCCGACTCCAGCAAATTCTCCGGTATCGCACCGCAGTTGAGCGCTACAAACGGGCCGCGCGCACGCGGGCTGGATTGATGAATGCAACGCGCCAGCAATTCCTTGCCGGTGCCGCTCTCGCCCAGGATCAAGGCCGCCGCGTCATTGCGGGCGATTCGCTGCGCATCGGCGAGCACCTGCTGCATTTGCGGCGATCGCGTGACGATGCCATCATTTGCCGCCGACGACATCGGCAGCGCATTGGCCAGCGCCTTCTCCACTTCGGCCATCAAGGTACGCGCTTCAAATGGTTTGGACAGATAGCCGAACATGCCGCGCTTGGTGGCTTCCACTGCGGCGGGAATGCTGCCATGCGCGGTCAGCATGATGACCGGCATGTTCGGATAGCGACGGCTGATCAGCTCAAACAGCGCCATGCCGTCCATGCCGGTCATTTGCATATCGGTGATGACCATTGACGGGCGCACCGCTTCGATCAGCGGAATGGCTTGCTCGGCACTGCTGGCTTCGGTTACCAGATAGCCCTCCTTGTCGAGGCGCATCGCCAGCAGCTTCAGCAGATTGGCGTCGTCATCTACGATCAGGATTCGCGGCGTCATGTCGGTTTTAGATCAGCAACGTGGGAATCGTGACGGTGACCTTGGTACCGTGACCGAGGTGACTCTCGACCTCGATCCGCCCGCCGTGCTGATCGACGCATTGCCGAACAATGGCGAGTCCCAGGCCGGTACCGGCAATCGGTGACGCATTCTTGCCGCGATAGAAGGTCTCGAACAAATGTGGCACGTCGTCTTCGCTGATCCCGATCCCGCGATCGGAAATGGTAAAGATGATGCTATCCGTACTCGACGTCACCGAAAGAGAAACAGATCGATTTGCTGCGCTGTATTTGATGGCGTTGGATAGCAAATTGGTCAGGACGTGGCGCATCAGCTTGGCATCTAGCGCTCTTTCACCGATATCCGCCGGTACCTCCGTTTCAATTGACCGAGTGGCAGCATCAGGCTGAATTTCTCGCACGACATCGGCGCAAAACTCGGCGACGCTGAGTAGCTCAGGCCGGAATTCCAGTTTGTCCGAGTCGGCGCGGCCAATCAACTGCACCTGCTCCTGCATCTTTGTGAGGCGTATTGACGAACTCTTGATCAGGGTTAACAGGTCACGTCGTTCGCTTTCGGGCATGCGTTCGCCATAGTCCTCAAGCAGTTCAACCGACGACAGAATCGCGGCGAGCGGTGTGCGGAATTCATGCGAGGTCATCGCGACAAAGCGTGTCTTCATGTCGGACAATTCGCGCTCACGTTGCAGCGCACGGCGAATTTCCTCTTCGGCCAGCCGACGATCCGCAATGTCGATGACGTTCCAGATTGTGCCCGCGGGGAGGTCTTCCACGTCGAGCGGTCGCCCGGTGATCTGAAACCAGCGCAGTTCGCCGTCTGCGCGCTTCAGTTGCCGTTCAATATCGAATACCCGCTGCTTTTTCAGTACGGTCACGGCGTCGTCGACAAACCGCCGCCATTCGGCGTGACTGGCAAAAAGCACTTCCCCGGGTTTGCCAATCAATGCACCTTTGGGATGGCCGAGCATGGTTTGTTCGAGCGCGGGATTTACCCAGCGCAGTTGCCCCTGCTGAATGAACATGATGCCCGCGGCGGATGTTTCGAGGATCGCTTCGCGTTGCGCCAACGATTGGGTAAGGCGCTCTTTGAGTTCAATTTGCTCTGTGACATCGGCCAGAAAATTCAGCGTCGCCACCCGCCCTTCCCAGTCGATTGCCACTGAGCTTATCTGCAGCCAGAGCAGTTCTCCGGCCGTATTGACCACGCGAAAGGTATAGAAATTCTCCACGTCCTCGCCCTGCATGCGCCGCAGGTAGTTGCCGTAGACCCTGGCACGATCATCGGGGTGAATCATTTCAATGAACGGTGTCAAGCGGACCGTCTCGGCATCGCGCCCGGTCAGTTCATAAGCGCGTGGATTGGCAAATCGGATGAAGCCATCTTGCGTAACGATGATGCCATCGTTGGCGTTCTCCACCACCAACCGGTAACGGGTCTCCGACAGGGCCATGGCCCGTTGCGCGGCCTTGCGATCGGTAATATTGCGGATGAACGACGTAAACGTGTATTCGTCACCTGATTTCACCGGCCACACGGAGAGTTCGATATCGAATTCGCTGCCGTCACGCGTCAGCGCTGTGGTCTCGATGCTCGCATTCAAAATACCGTGAACGCCATGCGCGAGAAAACGCTTGAGCCCATTGTGATGAGAGACACGATGCTGTGTCGGCACGATCAATTCCGTGAGCTCACTGCCGATGGCTTCGTCGCGCGACCAGCCGAACATTTCGGTGGCGGCAGAGTTCCAGTCAACGATATGGCTGCTCACGTCGATGGTGATAACGGCATCCCGCGCGGATTCGATCATCAGCCGCATGCGCTGTCCCAGATCGCGCAGCGACTCTTCCACCTGAAGCCGGGTGGTGATGTCGCGAACCGTGACGACGCTTACCGGTTCGCCGTCAATGGCCGATGTTTCCGTGGCGACCAGCACGCGCAGTTTTTCGCCAGCCATCGTGTTCAGCACCGGCTCGCTGCCACCATATGCCAGCTTCCCGGTTTGGCCGATCAGCATGGATTCCCGCATGCCGATCAGCGCGCCAGCTGTGTAGCCGGACATGGCCAGCACCGCCTCGTTACAGGCACGGATATGTCCGGCACGGTCGACGATAAACGCGCCGATCCCTGCGGCGTTGAGCGCGGCGTGCGCGAGGTGGGCGGGAAAGTGGTCGGCAGGTGCGGTCATATTTGCTGGCTGGAGTTTAACGTTACTTTGAGGGCGCTCTGAAAAACGATCACGCTGTGATTGCCCTGCGGTGACGACAATAGGGCAATCGGCGCGGAACGCCAATTGGCGGGCTTGTCAGGGCCTTTTTGGTCCGCGAGGCTCGCCAAAAGGCGATCTGGCGCTAAGGACGACTAATCAACCGCAACGATTGCAGCCGCACTTGACACAGAACTAACGTCCGGTGGCTGCGGCGCTGGCTGCCAGTTCGACAACTCCGCCTCGGCCATTGGCGCGGCGTACAAAAAACCCTGAAACTGATCGCAGCCTGCACTACGCAGCAGCAACGCCTGGGCTTCGGTCTCGACCCCCTCGGCGATGACCTTGAGCCCGAGCGTATGCCCAAGGCTGATGATCAATCGCGTGATGGCGAGATTGTTGGGGTCGTCGAGTATTTCGTGGACAAATGACCGATCAATTTTGAGTTTGTTGATCGGGAAGCGGCTCAGATAACTCAGGCTCGAATAGCCGGTGCCGAAATCATCGATTGCCAGCCCAATGCCCAGCGCGCGGATATGCTGTAATTTCTGTAGATTGATTTCGACACCTTCCATGAGCGTCGTCTCGGTAATTTCAAGTTCCAGCTTTCCGGGCGGAATGGCATGCCGTTGCATACTCGATGCGAGCACTGCGAGCAGCCCGCTGTTGCGAAGTTGTACAGCCGAGAGATTGACCGACACGGAAAGTTCGGCAAATCGTTTTGAGTCGCCTTGCCGCCATGCCGCGATTTGTTCGCACGCGGCTTCGATGACCCATTCGCCGATGGGTACGATCAATCCCGCTTCCTCGGCGATCGGGATGAATTCGCCAGGATTCAGCCGGCCCAACGAGGCGTTATGCCATCGCAGTAACCCTTCCACACCGACAATTCTGCCGTCGAGTGCGTCCACGCAAGGTTGGTAGTGCAGGCGCAACTCGCCGCGCTCGATGGCGTGGCGCAACTGTGACTCAATTTGCAATCTGCGTTCGGCATGGTCGGTCATTTCTGAACTGAAGAAGTACGCGCGATCACGCCCTGTCGATTTGGCGTGATACATGGCCACATCGGCCAGTCGCATCAGTTCATCAATGCCGCTGGCATCGGCTGGATACATTGACACGCCGACGCTGCAAGCGACGTGCAATTCAGTACCTTCGACGTCATGAGGCTCCCGGATCGCCGGCAGGAGGCGCTCTTCCACAATCCTGGTCACTTCCGCACCATTCTCCACGCCGTTAAGTACCACCACGAATTCGTCGCCACCCAAGCGGCTCACGGTATCCACGGCGCGCACTGCAGCGGTGAGCCGACGTGCCACCGAGCGCAGCAGGCCATCGCCCACATGATGGCCGAGGGAATCATTGATGGTTTTGAAGCGATCCAGATCGATGAACAGCACCGCTACTTTATTTTCGGTGCGCTGGGCCTGCTGGATGGCGAGCCGCAGGCGCTCGATACACAGCGATCGATTGGGCAGTTCAGTCAGCACATCATGCTCAGCCAGGAAGGTGATGCGTGCCTCGCTCTTTTTTCTGTCGGTGATATCGACCGAGGTGCAGATGTAGTGGGATGGCCCGCCGTTGCTTTCGCGCACGGTGCTGACCATGAGCCACATCGGCAGTGTGCCGCCACTGCGCCGCCGCAACTGAACCTCGCCGCGCCAGGCGCCCTTTTGCCGCGCGGCCCGCCACATGTCGACGAACATCGACTTGTCCGCGCCTTCCGGGATGAGGAAGTCGGGGCTATCGCCAACGGCTTCATGAAAATCGTAGCCGGTGGTACGTACAAAGGCGCGGTTTACCGAGATGACGCGTTCATCGGCATTGACAATCATGATGCCTTCGGAGGACGCCTCAAATACTTTCGCCCACAGTTCGAGGCGTTGCTCCATCTGCTTCAGGTGATTGATCGGCGAGAACACCGTCAACAACGCATCATGCCCCTGATACGTCAATCGCCTCGCCGATAGCACCGCCCATGAGGTTTCGCCGCCAATGCGCCAGCAGACTTCGAATTCATTGACGACGTCGAAGTGCGCAAGCAGCTGGAAAAAACGCTTGCGCACGTCCGCTTCCAGGCCAGTCACCCACGGGTCGGTGGTGCGACCGGAAAGCCAGTGTTGCGCCGGCGCGTTGGCGTGCAATACCTCGTGGCCCGGAATTGCCGTCACCATCATCGGAATCGGCGTCGCTTCCACCAGTGCCTGTTGCGCGGCGGCGGCGCGTGCATTGGCGGCAAATTCTTTCTGAATTTCGCGATCCTGGTCGAGCTGCGCCAGCATGCTGTTAAAACCCAGCACCAAGCGGCCAATCTCATCGCTGCTTTGCCATTCGGCGCGCGCCGTGTAATCGCCGCTCAACCGCACCGTGTCGGTGACGGCAGACAGCCGGCGCAGCGGCAATGCAATCTGGCGCGCCACGAAGTACACCGCTGCCAAGATGGCCAGCAACAGGAACGCGGCGGTACCAAGGTGCCACCACATACGCGTGAACAGCCCGCTGATCCTTTCATCAAGCAGGCGATTGAGCTCATCGGCGGATTCGGTCCATGCAGCCTTTAACTGGGTCAGCAAGGCCGTCTGCGCAAGCTCTACTTCGGTAAGCGCAGCAGGCGTCGCTCCTTTATCGATCACTTGCCTTGCCACCTGGCGAAATCTGTCGATACTTGCTGACAATTTCTGATGGCCAGGACTGAGTGCGGCTTTCACCGCAGCATCACCAGCAGTAACCGCCTCGTTAAAGTCGGCATCGATTCCCTTGGCGGTGGCATCAAGGCGACCTTCGAGAATGAGGTAGCGGGTTCGCGCATCACCGCTTTCGAGTCCGCGAGTGCGGGTTTGCTGGTGCAACTGCATGCTGGTGTCGTGTACCAAGTCCAGCAGTTCGGGGTAACGCAGCATGGTAAGCGACATCGTGTAATAGCTGTCGAGATCGGGGTCCAGGATCATTTTTGACTGATTGCCTACGCGGGTCACCAGATCGCGGGCGCGGGCGATGGCTTCGCCGGCAGCCTTGTCGGACGCTTTGCCACTAACGTTGCCAAGCCCGCGAAGTGCGGCGACCAACGACTGATTTGGGATGCTGCTGCCCAGTTCTGCGCCGTACTTCTGCTCGGCCTCCATCAGCGGCGCAACATGTTTGGTGAGGCTTGCGCCCAGTTCTGGTGCACGTACTGCGCCGAACATTGCCACATCGACCAGTGCCTCACGCACCACACCAATGTAGGCATTGCCGCGAGTCTCATCACGCGCAAAGTTGATGGCGATGTACTTTTCGTTGATGAGGATGCCGCTGATGAAGATGACTGCCGTCAGATCCAGCAGATAGATGAGCAGCAGTTTCTTGCCCACACTGAGACGTGCCAGCATGGCGGCGATCGGATTGTGCAGGCTGGCTCCGGCTGACATACAGACGTATTAGCAAGGCCCATGCCATTGAGCCGCAGGTTGCAGGCGCTAGCCGCCCGTCGGGGCTAAGGGGGCTAGTGTCGCGACACTCGGTTAAGCCCAAGACCGAGCGTCGCCCCAGCGAAGGCTGGGGCCCAGTCCACCCAACCTCATTTCAACAATTGCGATGAAAGTGCACGGGGAGATTCTTCATGTTCAAACCAATTGATGGATTCAGATTGTGGATGGGACTGGGTCCCAGCCTTCGCTGGGACGACGGTGCTTTTTTGCTTAACCGAGTGCCATTCGGGTCAGATTGCGTTTATGGATTGCCAATTGGACCCGGATGTCACCGCTCAATGGGCTGGATTGTCATGACCACTTGTACCAGTAGTTAAGGCTGAATCGAGAGATAATCATCGTCTTCGTAAGTGTTTAGGATGCCGTAAATGAACAAAGGCGTATTTTGGGTTGCGGTTGTGGTGGTGGGAGCCGCAGTGGCGGGAACATCTTACTGGTTAGGTGGCCGTCAAAGCTTGGCGGGGCAGTCCAGCGCAGGCCCGCCCCAACCTCCAGCCGGCGCTGCCGGCAACGCCAAAGCCGCGCAAGCGCCACCACCGATCGCCGTGGACGCCGCCAGCGCCAAATTGGTGCCAATTTCGAAAGCCATCACTGCAGTTGGTTCGTTGCGATCTGATGAAGCCGTGATCGTACGACCGGAAGTGTCTGGTCGTATCGCTGAAATCGGATTTCGCGAAGGTCAGCGGGTCGCGAAAGGCACCACACTCATACGCCTTGACCAATCGATCCAACGAGCCGAACTGTTACAAGCAGACGCGAACTTAGCACTGGCCAAGAGTCGCATCGAGCGCGCGCGCGACCTGCATGGTAAAGGCTTTATCTCCACCCAGGCGCGGGACGAAGCAGAAAGCAATTACAAGGTCGCACAAGCGGCAAATGAACTATCGGCAGCACGTCTCACCAAACTAGAAATCAGGGCCCCGTTCGCCGGTGTTGTCGGGCTGAGGACGGTAAGCCTGGGCGACTATGTGCGCGAGGGGCAGGACATCGTCAACCTCGAGGCAATTGAACTTCTCAAGGTGGACTTTCGTATCCCGGAAATCTTCCTGAAAGAAGTTTCGGTCGGGCAACCTTTGCAATTGACGCTCGACGCTGTGCCCAACAAGATTTACGCCGGCCAGGTGCTGGCGATCAATCCGCTGTTGGACGCGAACGGTCGGTCAGTTGTTGTCCGTGCAGCAGTCAAGAATACCGGCGCAACGCTGCGGCCTGGCATGTTTGCGCGGGTCAGCCTGTTGAGCAGCCAGGTACAGAACGGTTTGACGATTCCCGAGCAGGCGCTGATTCCGGTAGGCGATGATGTGTTTCTCTTCAAAATAGCCGACGGTCGCGCGCTGCGGACGAGAGTCGAGATCGGTCAGCGCACCACGGGCTTCGCCGAGATTGTTCGCGGCCTCGCCGCCGGCGATGTAGTCGTCATCGCGGGACAACCCAAACTTCGCGACGGGGCCGCGGTCAAGATCGCCACCATTGACGGCAAGGCACCAGAGATATCCCCTCCGCCCGCTGCCGCGACCGAATCCAAGAAATCTTAACGAGGTAACCTCCCATGGTGCTGTCAGACATCTGCATCAAGCGCCCGGTATTCGCGGCGGTTCTTTCACTCGCAATTCTCCTCATCGGGTTGATCTCCTATTCGCGTCTTGCTGTTCGTGAACTACCAAAGATTGACCAGCCGATTGTCAATGTCACCACGACCTATCGCGGCGCTTCGGCTGACGTGATGGAGAGTCAGGTGACCAAGCCGCTCGAGGACTCGCTATCGGGTATCGAAGGCGTTGACATCTTGACGTCGAGCTCGCGCGCGGAGCAAAGCGATATCACCGTCACATTCCGTCTATCCCGCGATCCCGACTCGGCCGCGGCCGACGTACGCGACAAGGTTTCGCGGGTGCGTGGCCGTCTTCCGCAAGGAATTGACGAGCCGATTCTTTCGAAGACCGATGCCGATGCGTTTCCGATTATGTTCATTGCGTTTTCCAGCGACCGGCATACGCAAATGCAGCAATCGGACTACGCTAATTTGTTTATCCGGCCGCGACTCGGCACACTGCCCGGCGCCGCGGACGTGCGGATCAATGGTGAGCGAAAATCGTCGATGCGTATTTGGCTCGACCGCGCCAAGTTGGCCGCATATCGCCTGACCACCGGCGAGGTCGAAGACGCAATTCGTCGGCAGAACATCGAGATTCCGGCCGGCCGCATTGAAAGCGCCAAGCGGGAATTCAATGTGCTTTCCCGCACCGATCTCGCCACACCGGAGCAATTCGGCGCCATCATCATCAAGGACGCATCGGGCTACCCGGTTCGCGTGCGCGACATTGCCAAGGTTGAAGTGGCACCGGTGAATGAGCGCGTCATTACTCGCTTCAAAGGCAACCCCGCCATTTCGCTGGGCGTTGTGCGTCAATCCACCGCGAATACCCTCGACCTTGCGATTGCCGTGCGCAAAGAGATTGAGGAGATCAACAAGACGCTGCCGGAAGGCATGAAACTGACGATGTCGTACGACTCGGCGGTGTTTATCGAGGAATCAACCAAGAACGTGTTCAAGACCATCGTCGAGGCGGTGGTACTGGTAGCGCTGGTTATTTTCGTGTTCCTGCGTAATTTGCGCGCAACACTTATTCCGCTTGTCACCATCCCGATCTCCTTGATCGGTACCTTTACGCTACTTTATGCTGCGGGGTTTTCCATCAACATCCTGACCCTGCTGGCGATGGTGCTGGCCATCGGCTTGGTTGTTGATGACGCGATTGTCGTACTCGAGAACATCTATCGCAATATCGAGAAGGGTATGGAGCCTGTGCAAGCGGCACTGGTCGGATCGCGTGAAATAGGGTTCGCCATCGTCGCGATGACGCTCACACTCGCGGCGGTGTTCATCCCGCTTGCGTTCGGTCAGACGCGAACAGACCGGCTGTTTATTGAGTTCGCATTGGCGCTCGCCGGCGCGGTATTGGTGTCTGGCTTCGTCGCGTTGACGCTATCGCCGATGATGTGCGCGAAACTTCTCCGGCACGAGCCAAAACACGGCAAGTTATTCAATACGATTGAAGCATTTTTTGAATGGCAGACCGCCGCTTACAAGAAACTGTTGACAACTTCACTTGATCGGCGCTGGATTGGCGTTGTGATCTGGGTTGTCTTCGCTGGTGTATCAGTGCCGTTATTCCTCAACATCAAATCGGAGCTGGCACCGCTGGAAGATCGCGGCGTGCTGTTTGGGCCGTTTTCCGCACCGGAAGGGTCAACGATTGATTACACCGCCCAGTATTCGAGGCAGCTCGAGGCGGTCTACGCGAGTGTTAAAGATGGCAGTCGCTTTTTCGTGAATTCTGGAAATCCGTCACCTGACTCCGGATTTTCGATTCTTATCCTCAAGCACTGGAACGAACGTGACCGGAATTCCGTTGCCATCGCTAATGAAATTCGTCCGAAAATGCGGGCAATCCCGGGGCTGAATGCATTTCCTGTCACGCCCCCTTCACTCGGCGGCGGGCGCGACAAACCGGTTCAGTTCGTTCTCATGACCCAGGCTCCTTACCCCGAACTAGCCCGGATGGTTGATCGGCTTCAGGAGGAACTACGCAAGAGCCCGGTGCTGTCCAACATCGATAGCGATCTTCGCCTCAGCCAGCCTGAGCTGCGGGTGCAGGTAAACCGCGAGAAGCTGGCCGATCTGGGCGTACCGGTCGAGACGGTCGGCCGGACGCTGGAGACGATGCTCGGCGGCAGGGTGGTGACACGTTATAAGCAAGACGGCGAGCAATACGACGTCATTGTGCAAGTCGCCTCAACCGACCGAAACACCCCCACCGACATCGACGACATTTTTGTACGATCCCGCGCCGGTGAGATGGTGCCGCTTTCAAACGTGACGACCTTAAGCGAAGGCGTGAGCCCTCGCAACCTCAACCACTTCAACCGATTGCGCTCGGCAACCGTCAACGCTGAGATTTCACAGGGTTACAGCTTGAAGGAGGCCCTCGACCTGATGAACGCGACTGCCGCAAAGGTGTTGCCACAAGTACAAACCGATGTCCTTGGACAATCGCGGGAATTCAAGGAGGGTGCATCAACGCTCTTGGTCAGCTTTGCGCTCGCACTATGTTTCATTTACCTTGTGCTGGCCGCGCAATTTGAGAGCTTCGTAGATCCGTTTGTCATCATGCTCACCGTCCCGTTGTCCATCACCGGTGCGCTGATCGCACTTTGGTTGACGGGAAACTCGCTCAATGTGTTCTCAAAAATCGGGCTGATCACGCTGGTTGGGCTGATTACCAAGCACGGCATCTTGATCGTTGAATTCGCCAACCAGCTTCAGGAACAGGGCAAGAGTGTGCGCGAGGCCGTGATTGAAGCCGCGGTCCTGCGCTTAAGGCCAATTTTGATGACAACCGGAGCCACAGTACTCGGCGCGTTACCGCTCGCGATCGCGAGCGGCGCAGGTGCAGAATCGCGGCAGCAAATCGGTTGGGTGATTGTCGGCGGCATGTTACTCGGCACACTGCTGACGTTGTTTGTGGTGCCGACTTTCTACACTGTATTTGCCCGAGGTCACCAACATAAGCCGCTCGTCGGAGATCAAGCTGAAGGTAAGCCGACGACGGATGGAACACGTCCCGCCCAGACGGTCGGACAACACGGCGATTGAGGCGCCGGCTACCCGCAGGTAACGGCGCCATTCGTTCTGGGCGCTGTATTGCTTCATTTTGTTTGGCACTTATAGAACCATCACTTCATTTCACAGGTCGTCGTTCCAGCGAACAACCACAAGGGTTGCGCCGGGCGATATCAGGCCTCACTCTGTCGCAGCGGTATGATCCGTTCTTGTGTTGCGCTGATTCCGAAGCACTACATTAGCGACCGTGGCTTGCTGGTATGGCTCCTGCGCAGGGGCGCGTTGCAGTTGGCTGGTGAGGCCTGATGCCGTGTCCAGGTAGCGCACCAAACCTGGCAGCCTGCTGGGAACATCGCATTGCTGAAGACTTGCGCAGACTTGCACTGCACCCTCAACCAGAGACAGACAAGTGCATAGCCTGAGAGCCATAGAGCGCTTACAAATACTCAACTGTCAACATGAAGTCGATTTGACACTGCCCCAGAGTAGCCGTGGGCACATACTGGTGGCTTGTCAAAAATGGTGTTTGAAATTCCTATACTCTGGTGCGCGGATGCCGCGCCGTGAACGTCAAAGAAGTGTGTAGTATCGGTGAATCTGCTAGGCTAAATTTTCTTAACAAGGAATCAAAAAGTGGAAAAAGTTCTCTCGCGTGTTGGGTCATTGCTTTATGGCATGCGCTTCACCATGCTGTTCTTCTACGTGGGCTTGGTTGGCATCATTTTCGGCATTCTGGGGAAGTTTCTCTTTGAGACCTACAAACTGATGATGACGCTGATGTTTGGAAACCTGGAAAAAATTGAACTCATCATCAAGGTGCTTGAGCTGGTGGACATGACGATGGTGGCGCAGCTGGTGTGGGTGGTAGCGCTCGCAGGCGTTTCACTGTTTGTGACCACCGGACATTTTGACAAGACGGACCTGAAAAAGCCGGACTGGTTGGACCATGTCAATACCTACAACCTCAAACTCAAACTGGCTTTTGCGATCATTTCAATCTCAGGAGTTCATGCCCTCAAGACCTATCTTAGTGGCGACCTGACTTTGGAAAGCATACAAGTCGTGGCGATCATCGCGGTGATTCACTTCACTTTTGTGCTCTCAGCCATCGGCATTTCTTATGCAGAAAGACTGACGAGGGAAAACCACTAAAACTTGCACTGCCCTTGGGCTACCCAACTAACATGCCAGGTGCGGCATGCGGTGTAATTGAAGCGGGTTTTGGTCAAACCGGCCTCAAGCGCTTGTGCAGTGTGCTACGGTTAGGCTTTCAAACCGCATGAGGGCAAGGACGGAACCCAAAGGCTTAAACCTAGAATCCTCAGTTGGACGGGCGTGAGTGTATGTTTTTGCGGCTTTCTGGCAAGGCGCGACGACGACGCAGGCTTCACCCTGCTAGGAGAAGCAACGCCGCCAGGGAGCCGCAAAAACGTGCGATCGCACCCGTAGCGCTCTCACCGAAAAGGTGTTCAGCCAGACTGCAAAAATTTTCAATCTTATCAAGCGCATATTGATAGCGATAAGCGGTCAACTGAGGACTCTAGGTTCAACAAGCATCGTGCGGGCCTTCATTTGGGGGAGTGTCTGAATTTCAGTGTGTGAGGCGGGCATGCTCGCCCACTGTATTGGGCAAGCGGATTTAATCTTGTCACTTCCTCCAGAAGTGGCCGGAAAAAAGCACGAGCACGGTCAGCAGCTCGAGGCGGCCGAGCAGCATCGCAAAGGTCAATACCCAGATCTGAAAGTTGCTGAGCACACCGAAATTGCTCGCTGGCCCCACCTCCCCCAGGCCGGGGCCAATGTTGTTGACCGTGGCGACCACGGCAGAAAAGGCGGTGATGATGTCCAAGCCGGTGAACAGCAGCAACATGGTCAGCCCCATGGTGGCTGCGCCATAGATCAGCATGAAGCCCAACACAGCCGTCATGACCGACGCGGGCATGATCGCGCCGCCGAGCGTGACCGGGTTGACTACGCGCGGGTGAACAATGCGCACCAGCTCGCGCTGCGCCTGCTTGACCAGCAGCACCATGCGCACCAGCTTGATGCCGCCTCCTGTGGAGCCGGCACACGACACGAAGCAGCCGAGAAACATGAGCAGCACTGGCGCAAACACCGGCCACTGCGCGTAGTCAGTCGCCGCATACCCGGTAGTCGTGGCGAGTGACACCACGTGGAAGGCGCTGGTGCGCAGCGCCTCGGGGAAACTGTCGATCACGCCATGCGCCGTGAGCACGATGGCTACCAGCAAAACGGATACAACCAGCACGCTGACGTAGGTGCGGATCTCGCGATCGTGGGTGAGCGGGCGCAGCGAGCGCTGGCGCAGCACGATGAAATATCGCATGAAGCTCACGCCGGCCAGCGCCATGAACACCGTGGCCACCGCTTCGATCTTCGGAGAATTCCAGTAGCCGAAGCTCGCGTCGTGCGACGAGAAGCCGCCCAGGCCCATGGTGGTGCACATGTGCATGAAGGCGTCGGCCCAGCTCATGCCAGCCCAGCGGTAGGCCAGCATGCAAGCCACCGAGAACACTACGTACACCCCCCACAAGCCACGCGCAGTCTCAGAAATGCGCGGGGTGAACTTGGTGTCCTTCATCGGCCCTGGCGTTTCCGCGCGGTAGAGCTGCACACCACCCAGGCCAAGCATCGGCAGCACCGCCACCACCAGCAGGATGATGCCCAGCCCTCCTACCAGCTGCAGGAAACAGCGCCAGACATTGACAGACACGGGCAGTGCGTCCAGCCCCGAAAGCGCGGTGGCACCGGTGGCAGTCAGCGCGCTCATGGCTTCGAAGTAGGCCTTGGTCCAGCCGATGTCCGGCACGGTGAAAAGCAAAGGCACTGCGGCATACACCGGCAACACCATCCACACCAGGTTGACCAGCAGGAACCCGTCGCGCGTCTGCAACTCGCGGCGGTGCCGCTTGGTGCATTGCCACAGCAGCAGACCACTGGCAGCAGTCAGCGCAAAACCGTAGGTCCAGACCAGCGCATGGTGGTGCGCATCCAGAAACAAGGCCCAGGCCAGCGGCACCAGAAACGCCGGCGCAAACGCCAGCAGCACGCGGGAGAACACCAACAAGACGGGAAGAAAGCTGTGCACGGGCAGAGAGGGCGTCAGCCGAAAAAGGTGGCGCTAACCTGAAACAGCTTCTCGACTTCGCGCACCAGACGCTTGTTCGGGATGAACATGATGATGTGGTCGTCGGTCTGGATCACCGTGTTGTGGTGCGGCATGAGCACCTCGGACTCACTCCCCTCGCCTCGCACGATGGCGCCCATGCGCACCCCCTTGGGCAGCTTGAGCTCTTCAACGCGTCGGCCCACCAGTTTGCTGGTCTTGACATCGCCACGCGCAATGCCTTCGAGCGCCTCGGCCGCACCCCGGCGCAGGCTGTGCACCGCCGCCACGTCACCTCGGCGCAGGTGAGTGAGCAGTTCACCGATGACGGTCTGCGACGGCGAGATGGCGATGTCGATTGTGCCGCCCTGCATCATTTCGGCGTAGGCGCGACGGTTGATCAGCGCCAACACGCGTCCAGCGCCCATGCGCTTGGCCAGCATCGCCGACATGATGTTGTCTTCGTCGTCGTTGGTGAGCGCCAGAAACATGTCCATCTCGCCCACGCTCTCTTCGAGGAGCAGGTCTTCATCGGCGCAGTCGCCAGTGAGGATCAGCATGCTGGAAGGCACCTGGCTGGCCAAATACTCGCAGCGCTTCTGGTCGCTCTCGATGACCTTCACATGACACTGCCCTTGCAGCGAACGCGCCAGGCGCAGCCCGACCCTGCCACCGCCAGCGATCATGATGCGGCGCACGGGTTTGTCGATGTTGTGAATCGCGCCCAGCACGAGGCGGATCTTTTGTGTGTCGGCCAGAACGAAGACTTCGTCACCCGCGAGGATGCGGGTCTCCTTGGTAGCCTCCATCTCTGTTTCGAGCCGGTAGATCGCCACCACACGCATCTCGGCGTCGGGGAAGCGATCGCGGAACTCGCCGATGGTGTGACCCACCAGCGAGCCACCGTTTGTAGCGCGGATAGCGATCAGGCTTGCCCGGCCCTCGGCGAACTCCAGCACCTGCAGGGCTTCGGGGTAGCTGATGAGCTTGTGGATGTACCGCGTGACCGACTCTTCAGGGCAAATCACATGGTCCACCGCAAAGCCGCTCTTGCCCAGCAGTTCGTCACCCTCTGCGAATTCGGGTGAGCGCAGTCGGGCGATGGTGCTGGGCACATTGAAGACGTCGTGTGCGACCTTGCACACAACCAGGTTGGTTTCATCATGGGCGGCGCAGGCAATCACCATGTCGGCGTCTTTCGCACCCGCTTCGCGCAACACGGAAGGCTGGATGCCGTTGCCCACCACGCCGCGCAGGTCAATACGCTCCTCAAGGCTTCGCAGGCGGGCCGGATCCATGTCGATGACGGTGATGTCGTTTTGTTCGGAAGCCAGGCTTTCCGCGACGCTCTCGCCGACCCGACCGGCGCCCAGGATGATGATGTTCATTGTGACGCGATGTTACCGCAACACTTATTTGCCATCGCCGGGCGTATGTGACTAAACACCACTGGGCTCCATCTTCTCCAGCGCATGCCGGGCCAGGCCCGAGCCAGCCTTGGAGTACATGTTGAATGCCGTGACGTTGAGCTCGGCGAGTGCTTGCACCTCTGAATCGAACCTGGCAATCGCCACTACCCGGGAGGTCAGGCCGACATTGCGGATTTGTTGCGCGGCAACCATATTGCTATGGTGGTTGGGCATGGCCAACACGATCAGATCTTTGGGTTTGGCTGCCCGAATCGCATTCCAAAAGTCGGTATCCGTGGCATCCCCCACTTTCACGTTTCGCCCTTGCGCGCGAAGCCGCTCGGCTTTTTCGGCAATGTGCTCAATCCCCAGCACTTGGTCGGGCCAGGTCTGGGTGAGCTCGTCGTATGCCCCTGAGCCAACGCGACCCATGCCAATGACCAACACTTTGGCCCCACCCGATTCCAGGATTTGATCGTCCGGATGAAGGGCCGCTTTTTGGAAACGATCCCAGAACCGTTTGAACTGTTGGTAAGCGTTTTCAGAGCCCGTGCTGAATGGCGAGGCAATGGCAAAACTCACGCTCACTGCAATGGCGATCACGATCAGCCAGTCTACCGACAGCCACCCTTGCGCCGCACCCAGCGCCGCCACAATCAAACCAAATTCCGAGAAGTTGGCCAAACTCAGCGACGTGAACAGCGCGGTGCGCGCACGCAAACCAAAGCGCACCACGATGACGTA
>Ga0105044_10004617_pt1 | contig 18907 bp, 16 predicted proteins | sample MAT01_FD_78092 | JGI IMG/M metagenome (GOLD analysis project Ga0105044, IMG submission 78092) | Freshwater microbial communities from Lake Fryxell liftoff mats and glacier meltwater in Antarctica - MAT-01 | ecosystem: Environmental > Aquatic > Freshwater > Ice > Liftoff microbial mat | place...
CGCGCGCTCGGGAGCATCTACGCGGGTACGCAGGCGCGTTCGACCACGGCGGCAGGAGCCGGAGCGGCTGAGCTGCTCCACGCCGCGATCCTGTGCAGCCGCGCCCATTCCTAAGGGTACGGCGGCACGAGTGCGATGAAGGTGCCCCCGGCCGGACCGGCGCCTCGCCTGCGCCGGGAGTTCGGTCTCGTCCAGGTGACTGCGAGCGGTGGCGGCATCATCGTCGCGTGGTTGGCGTTCCTCGTCGGGTGGGTGATGATCACGGGACTGGTCGCACCCGTCTGTCGGAGATGGAGCGCACCGCCTTCGGGGAGCAGACGCGTGGTCGCGCCAGGAGGTCGGGACCCGAATCGCCGCCGTAGGCACTCGCATCGGGACGTTCGACCCTGGGACTCCCGACCGGTGGCAGACGACGATGGGGTCGCTCCTTCCGAAGGGAGATCACCATGACGAGTTCCCGATCCGACGTGCTGACGGTGCGGGCCCTCACCGTCGCCTTCCGCGGACGGACCCGCGCGTGGACGCCGACGACGTCGTCGCTGCGGCCGATGGCCACGCGCCGGTGCTCGCCCGGGCGTTGGCTCGCGTCTGCGGCCCGAGGCTCGAGGCTCTCGGCCCGACCGCTGATCGTGCGGCGACGCTCCTGCGTGCCGCGCTGCATCGCGTGGCCGAGCGGCCCTTCCCGGTCGACCGCCTGCCGTGACCCGGCCACCGACGTGTGACCTTCGCCCCTGTCGACTCCTCGTGGACGGCATCAGGATCGTCTCGACGTCGAGATGGAGGAGTGCAGGATCGTGGTGCGAGCGCAGCGGGGCGACCGTGAGGTCTTCGGGTTGGGTGCGTGGCTCTTCGGGATCCTCGCAGTGGTCCTGGCGTTCGGCGCGCTCGCCGTCGCGGGGAACGCGCTGTCCACCAGCAAGGACGCCAAGGAGGTCGCCGCGGTCGGTGGCGCCGGCACCAAGGTCACCCTCACCGAGTTCAAGGTCGACCCGGTGATGATCGAGGCGCCGGTCGACGGGACCATCGCGGTCACCAACGCGGGTGCGGTCGAGCACGACCTCGCGATCAAGGGCACCGATCGCAAGACGACCATGTTGAAGTCGGGCCAGAGCGGCACGCTCTCGCTCAAGGGTCTGAAGCAGGGCAACTACACGGTGTTCTGCGAGGTCTCGGGGCACGAGGGCGCCGGCATGAAAGCGACACTGATGCTCGGGACCATGAGCGGGGGCGGCGCGGCCGCTGGAACGAGCGACGCGGCGTTGACCGCCGCCGACGCGGCGAACAGCAAGGCGATGGCGGCGCAGCTCACGCAGTACGTCGACCAACTCGAGAAGGGCCCCAACACGAAGGGCGTCGGGAACCAGCCGCTCCCGCCGACGGTGTTGCCCGACGGGACGAAGAAGTTCGACCTGACCGCGAAGGTCGTGGACTGGGAGATCGAGCCGGGGAAGACCGTCAAGGCCTGGGCCTACAACGGACAGGTCCCCGGACCGCTGCTCAAGGTCGGGATCGGCGACCGCGTGCGCATCGTGGTCAAGAACGAGCTGGCACAGTCGACGTCGTTGCACCTGCACGGCATCGAGACGCCGAACTCCATGGACGGCGTGCCGTTCGTGACCCAGGACCCGATCGAGCCCGGCGACTCCTTCGCCTACGACTTCGTCGCCAAGGGTCCGGCCGTCGGCATGTACCACTCGCACGACTATGCGCTCACCCAGGTTCCCGACGGCTTGGCCGGAGCGATCCTGGTGGGCGAGGAGCCCCTACCCGACGGCTACGGCCCGGTGACGCAAGAGGTGCCGATGATGCTGAACGACGCCGGCGCCATCGGCTTGTCGCTCAACGGCAAGTCGTTCCCCGCCACCGCGCCGGTGGTGGCCGCCCCCGGCGAGACCGTCGAGGTGCACTACATGAACGAGGGTCAGCAGATCCACCCCATGCACCTCCACGGGATCCCGCAGCTCGTCATCGCCAAGGACGGCTTCCCGCTCCCACAGCCGTACCTCGCCGACACCGTCAACGTGGCGCCCGGCGAGCGCTTCAGCGTGCTGATCAAGCCGACCGCCGACCAGGCGGGGGTGTGGGCGTGGCACTGCCACATCCTGAGCCACGCCGAGTACGAGGACGGGATGATGTTCGGGATGGTGACCACCTTCATCGTCAAGTCCTGACCGACGACTGCCGAGGTGCCCGCCGTCGCCGCGCCGCCCGGGCACGGAAGTGACCTTGGTCCCTGCCGGAGCGCGCGGCAAGGCGTGACACTCGGAGCATGAGGCAGGCAAGGGAGTTCACCCCATGAAGGCCCTGATCGTCTACGAATCGATGTACGGCAACACCCACCTCGTCGCCGACGCGATCGCCGACGGGCTCCGGCCCGTCGCCGAGGTCGCGGTCGTACCGGTGGAGGTCGCGACCCGAGCCCGGGTTGCGGAGGCCGACCTTCTCGTGGTCGGCGGCCCCACCCACGTGCACGGCCTGAGTCGCACGAGCACCCGCAAGACCGCCGTTGAAGCCGCCGAGAAGCCGGGCAGCGAGCTCGACGTCGATCCCGATGCCGAGGGAGCCGGCCTCCGCGACTGGTTCGAGACCCTGGTCGACCTGACCGGACCGGCCGCAGCGTTCGACACCCGTGCCGACGCCTCCCCCGTGCTCACGGGCCGGGCGTCGAAGGGCATCGCCCGGAGGCTCCGACACGCCGGCACGACGGTCGTCGTCCCTCCTGAGAGCTTCCTCGTGACGAAGGCCAACGAGCTCGTGCCCGACGAGCTGGATCACGCACGGGCGTGGGGAGCACGCCTCGCAGTCGAGCTGACCGCAGCGTCGACGTCTGTCCCTGCTACGACCAGCGCGGATCACTGACGCGCCCACCCGGAAGGAGCACCATGCGCGTCCTCGTCCTCGAAGCAGAACCGGGAGCAGCCGATCGTGCAGCCGCGGCGCTCGAAGCCGCCTCGCACACCGTCGACCGCTGCCACGACGCCGGCGCGACGGGATTCCCGTGCCGCGCGGTCGACGGGACCGGCCCCTGCCCACTCGAGACCCAGCCCGTCGCCGTTGCGCTGACCGTGCGCCCGTCCGGCTCGTCGGTCGGGGCGATCGAGGACGGCGTCGCCTGCGCGATCCGGGCGAACGTGCCCTTGGTCGTCGCGGGCGAGACCGACGACAACCCGTACGCTCAGTGGACTGCGGCGATCGCACCCGGAGCACACGACGAAGACGTGGTCGCCGCCTGCGAGCGTGCGGCAGCCGCGCCGCTCCCCCGTCACACCCGGGCTGCGTCCGAGCGACTGCGCCGGGTGCTGCGGCACCGAGACGTCGACGGCGCGGAGTCGGCCCGGGCGTTGGTCACCCGGCACGAGGGACGCCTGCGCATCCAGATCCTGCTTCCCGATGGCGTGCCCCCCGACGTCGTCCGGGCCGCGGGCATGTACGTCCTCGCCGAGGTGCACGCACTCGATCCGACGGCACGCGGCGCCGACGTGTCGCTCGGCACCGCCTGACGCCGACGGCGCAAGGCGCCGGCGCGGCGCCGGCGCCGATCAGCGCGGGGAGAACGCCCGCTCGGCGAATTCCTCGAAGCGCTCCGGGTCGAACCCGACCCGCAGGTGCCCGTCGACCCGCTCGATCTCGAGCGACGGGCAGAAGAAGCCCTGCGAGCCGAGGAAGAAGTGCGGGGAGCCCTCGACGCCGCGCCGGCGACCTTCTTCCCAGTCCGCGTCGATCGAGGTGCGGTCGACAGCGGCGGGCACGTCGAGGCCGTGCGCCTGGGCGATGTCGGCGAGGACCTCGGGTGCACCGATGTCGCGGCCCTGTTCGAAGAGCATGTCCCGGAGATGCAGGCTCACCTGCTCACCGAGCCGCGCGTCGCGACGGTAGGCCGAGGCTGCGAGCGTCATCGCGGGAAGCGATGTCGCCGGGAAGCAGTCCGCGTCGAATCGCTCGAACAGGTCGGGTGCCGCGTGTTCGCGCAAGGCGTCGACCTCTTCGGCCACGGGCTCGGCCGCAAGCGGTTCCCCGTTGACGAGTTCGAGCGGCCAGGCCCGGACGTGGAGGATCTCGTCGCCGCCCAGGTCGGCCCGGCGGGCGACCAGCCGGCGCAGGCCGACGTGCGTGAACGGACACACGACGTCGGCGAACACGTCGATCACACTCGACCTCCGAGCTCCGAGGCGACGTGCAGGACGGCCGCACCCCGCACCCGGTCGTGGGCGAGATCTCGCAACGCAGCGTCGGCTGCGTCGAGCGGGTAGGGCGTCGTCTCGACCCGGATGCCGATCTCGGCCGCCAGCGCGAGGAACTCCTCGCCGTCACGGCGGGTGTTGGCCGTGACGCTGCGGAGCTGACGCTCCTCGAAGAGGTGCTCGGCGTAGCGCAGGCTCGGGATGTCACTCAGGTGGATGCCCGCGATCGCCAGCGTGCCACCGCGGTCGAGCGCCGCGAGGGCCGCGGGCACGATGTCGCCGGCGGGCGCGAAGAGCACCGCGGCGTCGAGGGGCTCGGGCGGCGCGTCGAAGGTGTCGCCGACCGACGTCGCGCCGAGCTCGAGCGCGAAGGCACGCGCCTCGGGGGAACGCGTCATCACGTGCACGGTGGCCCCCTGCGCGATGGCCACCTGCGCTGCGAGGTGCGCCGAGGCACCGAAGCCGTAGATGCCGAGGCGGCCGCCCTCGGGGAGCGCGGCTCGCCGCAGGGCCCGGAACCCGATAATCCCCGCGCACAGCAGCGGCGCGGCCTCGTCGTCGCTGAACCCGTCGGGCAACCGGTAGGCGTAGCGCTCGTCGACCACGGCGTGCTCGGCATAGCCTCCGTCGGCGTCCCAGCCCGTGAAGAGCGGCGCGATGCAGAGGTTCTCTTCACCCCGGAGACAGAAGCGGCACCGCGCGCACGTGTGGCGCAGCCAGGCGATGCCCACCCGCTCCCCCTCCCGGAAGCGCGTCGCGCCCGCACCGAGCTCGTCGACGATACCGACGACCTCGTGACCGGGCACGACGTCGCGCGCGTGCGGCGGGAGGTCGCCCTCGGCGAGGTGGAGATCGGTCCGACACACCCCGCAGACCGAGACCCGCACGCGCACCTCTCCCGCCGCGGGTCGCGGGACAGCCCGGTCTACAGGGACCAACGGCCCGGTGTCGACGGGACCCGGATCGCGCACCACCCAGGCCCTCAACCCGGGAACCTGGTTCGGGGTCTGACCTGGTGATGCACCAAGACCATCCTGGCGTCCGCGTCGGCGACCGTCACCGCACGATCACGACCGGGCAGTGCGCATGGGCGGCCACTTGCTGGCTGACCGAGCCGAGCAGCAGCCCGGCGAACCCGCCCCGACCCCGTGACCCGACCACCACCAGCTCGGCGTGTTCGCTCTCGCGGACGAGGATCGCGCCGGCGGTGCCGGCGTGCACCTCCCGGGTCCAGCGGAGATCGGACCGCGAGGGCAGGCCGGCCTTCGCCACCGATCGCTGCACCGTGGCCTGGGCGGCCGCGACGAACGGCTGCTCGTCCCAAGCCGCTGCCGATACCGGCGCCGTCTCGAGCGCGCCGGGCAGGGTCCAGCACGTCAGCACGCAGAGCTCGATCCGGCGCAACGTCGCCTCGCCGACGGCCCACTCGAGCGCCCGGAGCGCGTGGTCCGAATCGTCGACCCCGACCACGATCCTTCTCGCTTCCGAGGACTCCGTCATGCTTCCCTCCGCGTCGTCCCCGCCAGCCTGTGCGATCGGCCGCGGCACGCCCCAGGGGCAAAGGTCACCACCACGGCGCCTTCGACCCTGGCGCCAGTCGCAGTCGGGACGCCGGATCCGCTGCCGCTGACGACGCAGCCAGTGACGTTCGGCCCTGGCGTCGGGGGCCGGCTCGCCGCACGCTGGGCTCCCGGGGCGGTCCAGGTACACCGCTGCGGCGCACGAGGAGGAAGACATGTTGCGCAGCCCTCGCACGCGACGTCGGGGAGATGCCCGAGCCGCGCGCGTGCTCGTCGCGGGGGCGGAATGAGCGCGCGGTACCGCTTCCGTGACCGCCACGAGGCCGGGCGCGAGCTCGCCTCCCGGCTGGAACCGCTCCGCTGCGAGCGGCCGCTGGTCCTCGCCCTCCCGCGCGGTGGCGTGCCGGTGGCTTACGAGGTCGCCACGGCGCTGGGTGCGCCGCTCGACGTGATCGTGGTCAGGAAGCTGGGAGTCCCGTTCCAACCCGAGCTCGGCATGGGCGCGATCGGTGAGCGGGGCGTCAGGGTCCTCAATCAGGGGATCATCGACGCGGCCCACGTCACCGCTGCCGAGCTGGCCGCGGTCGACGCCCAGGAGGCACGGGAGGTCGTCCGTCGGGCTCGTCGATACCGCGGCGACCGACCGGCAGCCGCCCTCGAAGGCCGGACGGTGGTCATCGTCGACGACGGCCTCGCCACCGGCGGCACCGCACGGGCGGCCATCCGGATCGCGCGCGCCCAGGGGCCTGCTCGCATCGTGCTCGCGGTACCCGTTGGGTCTCCCGAGGTCGTGCGCGAGCTCGAACAGGACGCCGACGAGGTCGTCGCGGTGCTGCAGCCACCGCACCTCGGCGGCGTCGGAGCGTGGTACGCGGACTTCACGCAGACCTCCGACGACGAGGTCGTCACGCTGCTCGCGGCCGCTCGCGCGGCGCACGTCGCCGCCGCTGATGCCCCGCTCGCCGACGACGAGATCCTGATCACCGTCGACGGGGTGGAGCTCGAGGGGCGCCTGACCGTACCGGACGGCGCGATCGGCATCGTCCTGTTCGCCCATGGCAGCGGTAGCGGGCGTCACAGCCCGCGGAACCGCTCGGTGGCGGGCGCGCTCAACCACGCGGGCCTCGGCACGCTCCTGTTCGACCTGCTCACGGACCGGGAGTCGGGTGACCGCGCCAACGTGTTCGACGTCGACCTGCTCGCGACGCGCCTCGTCGGCGCGACGCAGTGGTTGCGCGGGTCGGTCGACTTCGGAACCCTGCCGCTGGGCTACTTCGGGGCGAGCACCGGTGCCGCCGCCGCGCTCGGCGCCGCGGCCCGCGCCGACGTCGAGGTCGACGCGATCGTCTCGCGAGGAGGTCGCCCGGATCTGGCCGCTCGTGACCTCGCAGCGGTGCGGGCCCCCACGCTCCTGATCGTCGGCGGCGAGGACCGGGTCGTGCTCGAGCTCAACCGGGAGGCCGCTCGCCGGCTGCACTGCGAGCACCGCTTGGAGATCGTGCGCGGAGCGACGCACCTGTTCGAGGAACCCGGCGCGCTCGAGACGGTCGCCGGTCTCGCCACCCAGTGGTTCGTACTGCATCTCGGGCGGTTGCTGTGACGATCGGACGCGGCGCCGGGACAGGAGCCGGCGCCGATGCGCGCGATCCGCGTTCGCAGAGATCGAGGTGACGCCGTCTCGCGCTGTGGCCTCCTGTTCGGTCGCCGCCTGCTCCGCGGATCCGTCGTGCGCAGGTTCGAATCCTGCCGAGGGCGCTACTCCACGGGTGGTTCGGCGTTGCGTTCGGCCCCGGTGGCGCACAGGAGATCCTCGTGCAGCCGCATCCACACCGTGTGGTACGAGTCGCAGCGCGGCGAGGCGAACCAGTCGGGCTCACCCGCCTCGACCCGGCGGCGGGCGTCGCGCAGCGTCGGTCGGTAGGGCTCGAATCGGGCGACTGCCCGGCCGAGCCGGCGGACCACGGGCCCGACCCGCTCGTCGAGCTCGACGAGCCGGTCGATCACGGACCAGTCGTAGACGGGATCGTCGTGGGTGTTGGCCACTCCACCCCGGGTCTGCCAATCGGTGCAGAGGCGGAGGAGGTCACGGTTGAGGGGCAGGAAGCTGCGGTAGACGTGATCGGCGATGGCCGCCTCGTCGCTGCCGGGCTCGAGTCGGGCCCAGGTCGCGTGGGCTGCACGTCCGTCAGGGGTGGGGACCAGCTTGGCCCCGCGACGCACGGCAAGCCCCTGCCGTTCGAGCGCGTCGGCCATTGCGGCGAGATCCGGGTCGTCGCCCACGACGATCACGCCGCGGAGCCGTAGGTGGTGGAAGCCGGTCCACTCCTGCTCCGACAACGACTCCGCGCTCACGGCTCTCCTCCGATCGGGTCCCGGTTCCGGCGACCAACGGCAACCGGGTGGTGGCAGCGGCGTAGTTTGGACCCATGACCGACGTCGTCGCACTTCCCATCGGCACCGAGCGGATCACCACCGACGACACGATCGTCGTGCGTTCACCGTACGACGACCACGAAGTCGGTCGGGTCCCTGCCGCCGGCCCCGCCGAGGTCGGCCAGGCCGTCGCGGCCGCGCGGGCCGTTCTCGCCGATCCGATCCCGGCCTGGCGCCGGGCCGAGATCCTCGACATCGCGGCTCGGCTTCTTGCAGAACGCACCGAGGACTACGCCCGGGTCATCGCGGCCGAAGCAGCGAAGCCGATGAAGACGGCGCGGGTCGAGGCCAAACGCGCGGTGTCGACGTTCACGTTCGCGGCGGTCGAGGCCCGCACCCTCACCGGCGAGATGATCGCGATGGACGCGTCCGACGTCGGCGTCGGCAAGCTCGGCTTCACCCTGCGGGTCCCGATCGGGGTGGTCGGCGCGATCAGCCCGTTCAACTTCCCGCTCAACCTCGTCGCGCACAAGATCGCGCCGGCGATCGCAGCCGGTTGTCCGGTCGTGCTGAAGCCTGCGTCGCAGACTCCGCTCTCGGCACTGAAGCTCGCCGCCATGCTGCTCGACGAGTGCGGCCTTCCCTCCGGGTGGCTCAACGTCGTCACGGGGGGCGGTGGAACCGTGGGGAACGCGCTCGTCGACTCCGACGTCGCGATGATCACCTTCACCGGCTCCCCGGAGGTCGGTTGGGGGATCAAGGCGCGCGCACCCCGGAAGAAGGTCGGTCTCGAGCTCGGCAACAACGCCCCGATCATCCTCGAGCCCAGCGGCGACTGGCAGAGTGCAGCCGACAAGATCTCGGTCGCGGGCTTCAGCCACGCCGGCCAGTCGTGCATCTCCACCCAACGGGTCTACGCGCACGAGTCGATCGCGGCCGACTTCGTCGCCCGGCTCGTCGACCGGGTCTCGGCCCTGAAGGTCGGTGACCCGATGCTCGACGACACCGACGTCTCCTCGCTCATCTCCCTCGGCGAGCGTGACCGGGTCGCGGAGTGGATCGACGAGGCGGTCGCGGGCGGCGCCCGGGTCGCGGCGGGTGGGAGCGTCGAGGGATCGGTCCTCGAACCCACGGTGCTCACCGATGTCACTGCCGACATGAAGGTGTCGAGCCAGGAGGTGTTCGGTCCGGTCGTGTCGGTGCAACGCTACGCCGACCTCGACGACGCGTTCCGGCAGGCCAACGACACCCGCTACGGGTTGCAGGCCGCGATCTACACCGCCGACATCTCGGTGGCGCTCCGGGCTGCGCGCACGCTCGACTTCGGTGGCGTCCTCGTGAACGAGGTACCCACTTACCGCACCGACCAGATGCCCTACGGCGGCATCCGCGACAGCGGGAACACCAAAGAGGGCCCGCACTACGGCGTGCGCGAGATGACCGAGGAGCGCCTCGTCATCCTCCAGGGCTGACCGCCGACCGGGTCGATCCCGTTAGCCTCCGGCCACCGGACGTTCGGTCGACCGACGAGGGGGACGAGATGGGTGCGCTCGACGGAAAGGTCGCGCTGATCACCGGCGCCGCATCGGGAATCGGGAAGGCGACCGCGGAACGCCTCACCGCCGAGGGGGCCCGGGTGTGCGTGGTCGACTTCGACGACGATGCCGGACGCGCGGTCGCCTCGAGCCTCGACACCGTGTTCGTCCACGCCGACGCCGGTGAGGCGGCCGATGTCGACGCCGCGTTCGGCGCGTGCGAGCAGGAGCTCGGCGGGATCGACATCGCGTTCCTCAACGCCGGCATCGCGATCGGCCACAGCGACATGGCCACGATCCCCGACGACCTGTACCGCAGGATCATGCGGGTCAACGTCGACGGCGTGGTGTTCGGGCTCCGGGCCGCGATCCGGGCCCTCGAACGTCGGGGCGGCGGCGCGATCGTGGCGACCGCCTCGCTCGCCGGGATCCTGCCGTTCCCGCCCGACCCGGTCTACGACGCGACGAAGCACGCGGTCGTCGGCCTGATCCGCAGCGCCGCGCCACCGCTGCTCGCCAAGCACATCACCGCGAACACCGTGAACCCCGGGATGACCGACACCAACATCCTCACGGAGGAAGCGAAGCAGATGTTCGCCGCCGCCGACTTCCCCCTCATGCCCGCGAGCCAGATCGCCGAGGCGGTGCTGCAGATCGTCACCTCCGGTCGCACCGGCGAGTGCTGGGTCTGCCAGCCGGGCCGCGACGCCGAGCCCTACCGCTTCCACGGCGTGCCCGGTCCGCGCGTCGAGGGCGCCGCGGGCCGGGTCCCGCCCGGTGTCACCGAGGCCGGCGACGGGAGCTGGGCGCGCTAACCCGCGTTCCGGTGGCCCGGTACGCGCCCGCGGCCCCTATCGTGGTGGGGTGCCCGACGAAACCACTTCTGCCGAGACCGCTCCCGCCGACGCGCCGCTGAAGCCGGAGGTCGTCGACCCGGACGCCCCCGGTCCCGGCAACGAGATCGCCGAGACGGAACCGTCGGAGCAGGTGACGCGACCGACCAAGCTGATCCGCATCGCGTCGATGGTCCGCACGATGCTGGAAGAGGTCCGGCGCGCACCGCTCGACGAAGAGGGCCGTCGTCGTCTCCGGGCCATCCACGAGCGGTCGATCCACGAGCTCGAGGGTGTGCTCTCACCGGATCTGACCCGCGAGCTCAGCGAGGTGGTGCTCCCGTTCACGAGCGACACGCCGAGCGATTCCGAGCTGCGGCTCGCGCAGGCCCAGCTCGTCGGCTGGCTCGAGGGCCTGCTCCACGGGATCCAGGCGTCGATCTTCACTCAGCAGGCGTCGGCGCAGCAGCAACTCGAGCAGATGCGCAACCAGGCCGCGATCGGCGCCGGCCCGCCCGGGACCGACCCCCATGGCGCGGGCGCGTACCTGTGAGCGCCACCGACGTCTGGGGCCCCGACTCCTGGCGAAACCACCCCGCCGGCCAGCAGCCGGAGTGGCCCGACGAGAAGGAGCTCGAGGCGTCGCTCGAACAGATCCGGAGGTTCCCCCCGCTCGTGTTCGCGGGTGAGGCGCGCGACCTCACCCAGTCGCTCGCCGCGGTCGCGGCCGGCGAGGGCTTCCTCCTCCAGGCGGGCGACTGCGCCGAGAGCTTCGACGCGTTCTCGGCCGACTCGATCCGCGACAAGCTCAAGGTGATCCTCCAGATGGCCGTCGCCCTCACCTACAGCACCGGGGTGCCGACGGTGAAGATCGGTCGCATGGCCGGTCAGTTCACCAAGCCGCGTTCCTCACCGGTCGAGACGCGCGACGGCGTCGAGCTGCCCTCGTTTCGGGGCGACACCGTGAACGACTTCGCCTTCGATGCCGACGCCCGACGGCCCGATCCCACCCGCCTCGTGCGGGCGTACCACCAGTCGGCCGCGACCCTGAACCTGATCCGCGCCTTCACCAAGGGTGGCTTCGCCGACCTCGGCAAGGTCCACGCGTGGAACCTCGAGTTCGTGGAGCGGAGCCCGGCCGGTCGGCGGTACGACGCGCTCGCCGGCGAGATCGACCGGGCGCTGCGGTTCATGGCCGCGTGCGGCATCGATCTCGGCACCGAGTCACAGCTGCGCCAGGTCGACTTCTACACCGCCCACGAGGCGCTGCTCCTCGACTACGAGGAAGCCCTCACCCGGCGCGACAGCCTCACCGACGACTGGTACGACTGCTCGGCCCACCTCCTCTGGATCGGTGAACGGACCCGTGAGGTCGACGGCGCCCACGTCGAGTTCCTCTCGGGCATCGAGAACCCGGTGGGCGTGAAGCTCGGACCCACCGCGACCCCCGACGACGCGGTCGGGGTCTGCGAACGCCTGAACCCGGGCCGGCGACCCGGTCGCATGGTCCTCTACAGCCGGATGGGCGCCGACCGGATCGACAGCGTGCTCCCGCCGTTGATCGACGCGGTCCAGAAGTCGGGCCACCCGGTGGTATGGGCCTGCGATCCGATGCACGGCAACACCTTCGCGCACTCCAGCGGCTACAAGACCCGCCACTTCGACGACGTCATGGCGGAACTGCGCGGCTTCTTCACCGCGTGCCGGGCCGTGGGCGTCTGGCCCGGAGGTGTGCACATCGAGCTCACCGGCGAAGATGTCACGGAGTGCCTCGGCGGTGCCGAAGAGGTACTCGGCGACCAGTTGGAACAACGCTACGAGACGATGTGCGATCCTCGCCTGAACGCACGGCAATCACTGGACCTCGCGTTCCAGGTCGCCGAACTGCTGCGCGCCTGAACACCCACCACAGGAGGCGGCGATGGCCGCAGACAAGACCTCCTTCGAAGATCTGGGCCCGAACTCCGGCCTGATCGAGGAGATGTACCGCCGATACGTCGAGAACCCCGGGTCGGTGGCCGAGACCTGGCGCGAGTTCTTCGCCGACTACAAGCCCCTCGGTGCCGCCGACGGCAACGGCACGACCGCTCCCCCGCCCACCCCGTCGGCTCCCGCTCCCGCGCCCGCCACCACCCCGGTCGCGACTCCGACTCCGACTCCGGTCGCGGTCAGCGCAGCCACCTCCGACGACGCACCCGAACCGCTCCGGGGCGCGGCGGCCCGCACGGTCGTCAACATGGAGGCGAGCCTGGGCGTCCCGACGGCCACGTCCGTGCGGACGATCCCGGCCCGCCTGCTCGAGGTGAACCGCCAGATCCTCAACAACCAACTCGCCCGCAGCGGTGGTGCCAAGGTGAGCTTCACCCACCTCATCGCCTTCGCAGTCGTGCGCGCGGTCGAGAAGATCCCGGCCCTGAACGCCGGGTTCGCGCTGCTCGACGGCAAGCCCGCGGTGATCCGCCACGAGCACATGAACCTCGGCCTCGCCGTCGACGTGAAGAAGTCCGACGACTCGCGCACCTTGCTCGTCCCGAACATCAAGGCCGCCGACACGCTCGACTTCGCCGGCTTCTTCCGGGCCTACGAGGAGCTGATCCGCAAGGTCCGCACCAACAAGCTCTCCCCCGACGACTTCGCCGGTACCGCCGGGACGATCACGAACCCCGGGATGATCGGCACGGTGCACTCCGTCCCCCGGCTCATGCCCGGCCAGGGGTTCATCATCGGCGTCGGCTCGATCGGCTACCCGGCCGAGTACGAGGGCGCCGACCCGCAGGTGCTCGCCCGCATCGGCGTCGGCAAGATCATCACCCTCACGAACACCTACGACCACCGCATCATCGGCGGCGCGGAGAGCGGCGAGTTCCTGCGCTGGATCCACCACCTCCTGCTCGGCGAGGAGGGCTTCTACGACGACGTGTTCCAGAGCCTCGGGGTGCCGTACGAGCCTGCCCGCTGGAGCACCGACACCGGCGCGCTCGACGACGACGTCGTGAAGGCCGAGAAGGTCGTGCACGTCCACCAGCTCATCAACATGTACCGAGTGCGAGGTCATCTCATCGCGAACCTCGATCCGCTCGGGCGGCGTGAGCCGCACACCCACCCCGAGCTCGACATCCGCCACTACGGCCTCACGATCTGGGACCTGGAGCGCGAGTTCCCGGTCGGCAGCCTGGGGGTCGGCACGATCGAGGAACGAGTCCTGCCCCTGCGCGACATCCTCGGCATCGTGCGAGACGCCTACGCGCGCTCGATCGGCGTCGAGTACATGCACATCCAGGATCCCGATCAAAAGGACTGGATCCAGCGCCACGTCGAGGGTGCCACCCCCGAGGTGTCGGCCGAGGACCAGCGGCGCATCCTCGAACGCCTCAACGCGGCAGAGGCATTCGAGGCGTTCCTCCAACGCAAGTACCTGGGGCAGAAGCGCTTCAGCCTCGAGGGCGCCGAGAGTCTCATCCCGATGCTCGACGCGCTGCTCAACACCGCGGCCGTCGACGGCGTGAACGAAGTCGTGCTCGGCATGGCGCACCGGGGCCGACTGAACGTGCTCGTGAACACGGTGGGCAAGGGCTACGGCCAGATCTTCCGTGAGTTCGAGGGCGCGCTCGACCCTGCGAGCGTGCAGGGATCGGGCGACGTGAAGTACCACGTCGGCGCGATCGGCAAGCACCATGCGCCGTCGGGTGCACAGCTCACGATCACGATGGCATCGAACCCGAGCCACCTCGAGGCCGTCGACCCGGTCGTCGAGGGCATGGCGCGCGCCGCGACCGATGCCATCAACGACACCGAAGGCGAGACCGTGCTGCCGGTGCTCGTCCACGGCGACGCCGCGTTCGCGGGCCAGGGCGTGGTCGCCGAGACGTTCAACCTCTCCGAGGTGCCCGGCTACGAGGTGGGCGGCACCGTCCATGTCGTGGTCAACAACCAGCTGGGGTTCACGACGTCGCCGTCGCAGGGCCGCTCGAGCGTGTACGCGACCGATGTCGCGAAGATGGTCCAGGCGCCGATCTTCCACGTGAACGGGGACGACCCCGAGGCCTGCGTGCGCGTGATCCGGCTCGCCTACGAGTTCCGGCGCGCGTTCCACAAGGACGTCGTCGTCGACATGGTCTGCTACCGCCGCTTCGGTCACAACGAAGCCGACGAGCCGGCCTTCACCCAACCGGCGATGTACGCACTGATCGGCGAGCGGCGTTCGATCCGCAAGCTCTACACCGAACAACTCGTGAACCGTGGCGATCTGAGTCTCGAGCAGGCCGAAGCCGCGCTCGGCGACTTCCGGGCCCGGATGGACGAGGCCTTCGAGGAGGTGCACCGGGTCCAGGTCGAGCCGCCGCCCGCGCCGGATCCCGAGCTCACCGATCCCGCCGGCGTCCCCGTCGTGTCGGTCGAGACCGGCGTGCCGCGCGACACGTTGGAGCGCATCGTCGAGGGCCTCACCACCTCACCCGAGGCCTTCCACATGCACCCGAAGCTCGAACGCCTCCTCGCGGGCCACCGCGTCGCCTTCGAGAACGGCGAGATCGACTGGGCGCTCGCCGAGGCGTTCGCGCTCGGCTCCATGGTGCTGGAAGGCACCCCCGTGCGGCTGTCCGGTCAGGACACGCGGCGCGGAACGTTCAGCCACCGCCACGGCGTGATCGTCGACATCGACAACGACACCGAGTTCGTCCCGCTCGCAAACCTCGCGCCCGACCAGGCTCCGTTCATGCTCTACGACTCCGTGCTCTCGGAGTACGCCGCGCTGGGCTTCGAGTACGGGTACTCGGTCTCGGCGCCCACCGCGTGGGTCGGCTGGGAAGCCCAGTTCGGCGACTTCGTGAACGGCGCGCAGATCATCGTCGACCAGTTCATCGTCGCCGCGGAAGACAAGTGGGGGCAGTCGAGCTCGCTGACGATGCTGCTTCCCCACGGGTTCGAGGGTCAGGGGCCGGAGCACTCCAGCGCGCGGCTCGAGCGCTTCCTCGCGCTGTGTGCCGAGGACAACCTCCGGGTCGTCTACCCGAGCACTGCCGCGCAGTACTTCCACGCGCTCCGCCGCCAGGTCCGCGCGCCGTTGCGCAAGCCACTGGTGTGCTTCACGCCGAAGCGCTACCTCCGCATGGCCCACACGCGTTCCCCCGTCGAGGCGTTCACCCACGGAGGGTTCGAGAGCGTCCTCAACGACCGGGCCGGCGGCGACCGGGCCGGCGGGTCGGGGGAGCTCGACCGCGCTGCGGTCCGTCGGGTGCTCCTCTGTACCGGCAAGGTCGCCCACGAGCTGATGGACCGACGCGACCAGAGCGGGGCGGCAGTCGCGGTCGTCCGGGTCGAGCAGCTCTACCCGTGGCCCGAGGCCGACATCCTCCGGGTCCTCGACGGGTACCCTGCCGCGACCGAGGTGTGGTGGGTCCAGGAGGAACCGGCCAACATGGGCGCCTGGAACTTCGTGCACGGCAAGCTCCGCCGCATGCTGAAGGGTCGCGACGCCGAACTCGGCCACGTCGCCCGCGCTGCGAGCGCGTCTCCCGCGAGTGGCAGTGCGTCGGTGCACGATGCCGAGCAGGACCGTCTCCTGAACGAGGCGCTCAGCGCCTAACCGGGGTCGGGCGCGAAGGCTCGCAGCACCACGTCGACGAGCCGATCGACGTAGTCGCCGTCGGGCGTGTCGCCGGTGATCAGCACCCTGTAGAAGAGCGGACCGGCGACGAGGTCGACGACGAGCTCGATGTCGGCGTCGGTGTCGGCGCGGATCTCACCCCGCTCGACTCCCCGCGCGACGACGACGACCGCCTCGGCGCGGCGTTCGGCGATGAACGAGCGGTGGGCCTCGGCCAGCTCGGGATCGCGATGACGGGCGACGATCAACGCCGGGATGGCGCGCCCCGCCTCACTCTCGAGCAGACGTCGGTACCCGAGGCCGAGGGCCCGGAGGTCGCCGCGCAGTGATCCGGTGTCGGGGATCGGGCCCTTCGCCGATCGACCGAGCGCCGCGGCCGCGGCGATGACGAGCGCGGCCTTGCTCGGGTAGCGCCGGTAGATGGTGGCCTTGCTCACACCCGCGCGGGCGGCGACGCCCTCGACACACAGCGCGTCGTACCCGAGCTCGGTGAACAGCTCGCTCGCCGCCTCGAGGATCGAGGTGTCGACCTCGACCCGCCGGGGCCGACCGGGCCGCCGGGGCTCCGTCCCGAGATCAGTCACTCGCCGGTTCCACGACCACCTCGCCGGGCTGCGCGGCGGCCATCTCCTCGGCGTACTCCTGGTCCTGCTCATCGACGTCTTCGCGCTTGGCGTGCGCCGGGAGCCAGACGAACGCGATCACGGCGCCGAGCGCGGTCGCGGCGGCCCCGACCACCACGCCGTAGTGGAGCGCGGTGACGAACGCCTCGTTGGCGGTGGCGACCAACTGGCTCGCGAGCTCCTGGTCCGGGAGTTGCTGCGCGACCTGGAGCGCGGCGCCGATCTGGCTCTCGGCCGCTTCCTTCGCCGCGCCGAACTGGCTCGCGCTCCCGGCCGGGACCTGGCTCGACACGCTGTCGAACCACTCGGCGACCTTCGATCCGTACACCGACGACATCACGCTGCCGATGATCGCGACCCCGAGCGCACCACCGACCTGGCGGGTGGTGTCGTTGACCGCGGATCCGACGCCGGCCTTGCCGAGCGGCAGCGATCCCATCACCGACTCGGTGGCCGGGGCCATCGTGAGGCCCATGCCGACCGCCATGATCATGAGTCGCCACACGAGGTTCCCGTACGACGTGTCGACCTGGAGGCCCGTCATCAGCAGGAGCCCGATGGTCACCAGAGTGAGGCCGGTGGTGACGGTGATCTTGGTTCCGATGCGTTCGACGAGCTTCGAACTGAGCGGTGCGGTGAGGCCCAACGTCAACGCGAAGGGCAACAGCCGGATGCCTGCCGTCAACGGGTCGTAGCCCAGGGTGAACTGCATGTACTGCGTCAGTAGGAAGAGCGAGCCGAACATCGCGAAGAAGATGAGGGTGATCGAAGCGCTCGCGGCGCTGAAGCGGGCGTTCTTGAAGAAGCGCACGTCGAGCATCGGGTGGTCGGTGTGGGTCTCCCACCACGCGAACACGCCGAGGAGCGTGAGGCCTCCGACCAGGCAGGCGAGGATCGTCGGACTCGTCCAGCCTCGGGTGGGCGCTTCGATGATCGCGTAGAGGATCGCAGTGAGGCTCGCGATCGAGAGCACCGCGCCGAAGGGGTCGAGCTTCGGCGCCGACGGGTCGCGCGAAGTGGGGATGAGGAAGAACCCCGCGACGAGACCACCGATCACGATCGGGATGTTCACGAGGAACACCGAGCCCCAGTAGAAGTGCTCGAGGAGGAACCCACCGGTGAGCGGCCCGAGTGCCGCGCCCGCGCCGGCCGTCCCGGCCCAGAACCCGATCGCTCTCCCGCGTTCGTTCGCCGGAAAGACGTTGGTGATGATCGAGAGCGTCGCCGGCATGATCAGCGCGCCTCCGATACCCATGAACGCACGAGTCGCGATCAACTGCGGGGCGTCGGTGGCGAGCGCGGAGGCGACGGACCCGAGGCCGAAGAGCACGAAGCCGGCCTGGAGCGCACCGCGCCGACCGAACCGGTCGCCGATGCTCCCCATCGTGAGCAGGAGGCCGGCGAACACGAGCGTGTACGAGTCGATGATCCACTGCACCTGGCTGTTCGACGCGTCGAGCTCGCGCACGATCGTCGGCACCGCCACGTTGAGGATCGAGTTGTCGAGCACGATCACCAACAGGCTGAAGCACAGCACCGTGAGGATCAGCCACCGGCGCTCGAACGCCTTCTCCTGCACCCGCCCCGAGAGTCCCATCGACCGATTCAACCGCGCCGAGTTACGAAACGCAACCGTTTCGTATCGTAGGTGACGTCGATCACATCCGCCGGAGCGGTCAGGCGGTGGCGGCCGCGATGGCCGCGAGGGCGCGGTCGACGGACTCGGCCGACGCCGGGGTCAGCGGCAGCCTGACGTCGGGGGTGGGGATGCGCCCCTGGGCGTGGAGCACGCCCTTGAACACCGCCGGGTTCGGCTCGGCGAACAGCGACTCGACCACCGGGAGGAGCGCATCGGCGTGGGCGCGGCCCTCGTCGACCTTCCCGGCGAGGCCGCATTCGATCATGGCGACGAAGCGTTCGGTGCACACGTGGGCCGAGGCACAGACCGCCCCCGTGGCGCCCATGAAGGTGAGTGGGAGGAGGAACGGGTCCTCTCCACCGAGGACCGCGAACTCGGAAGGGGCCCCGGCGAGCAGCTGCAGGGTGTCGAGGTCGAGTCCGGCGGCCGCCTGCTTCACGCCGCTGATGTTCGGATGCGCCGCGGCATCGATCACACCGGCGGCGCTCAGGTTGCGGCCGGTGCGGAGCGCGATGTTGTAGAGCATCACGGGAACAGGCGCCGCATCGGCGACCGCCCGGAAATGCGCCACGATGCCCGCCTCCGACGGCCGCACGTA
>Ga0105044_10004619_pt1 | contig 18903 bp, 6 predicted proteins | sample MAT01_FD_78092 | JGI IMG/M metagenome (GOLD analysis project Ga0105044, IMG submission 78092) | Freshwater microbial communities from Lake Fryxell liftoff mats and glacier meltwater in Antarctica - MAT-01 | ecosystem: Environmental > Aquatic > Freshwater > Ice > Liftoff microbial mat | place...
GTGAGAAACTTAAGTTGGGAATATTTAAGAGATTTAAATTTTAAAATAGGTTCAGAGAGTGACAAAATTAATTCAGAAGTTAAATTAAACGGGAGTTCAAATATATCAGATATAAATAAGTCACGTCTTTACAGAATAAATAAGACTTTAAGTGAAATAGGAAAGTATCCATTGAAAAAAATATTTTCAAAGAAAAATGAATTTATAAATGACACAGAAGCATTAGAGATAGAGCGACTTCGCGGCAAATTAAAAAAGACTATTAACTCAAAAGAGAGGAATAAAACTGTAAAAGAAGATTTAAGGAAATTAGTTGTAAGTAACAGTTCAATAAAAAATAAAGACATCACCGAGGGAGTATCGATAGTAATATGCTGTTATAACAGTTCGAAGGTTTTACAACAGACACTTAAATATATATTCCAGCAAAAGAAAACAGAAAATATTCCGTGGGAAATAATAGTTGTTGACAATGCTTCTACTGATAACACAGCAAGTCTTGCAAAGAATCTTTGGGTAGATAATAATTGTCTCGCATCATTCACAACAGTGAAGGAAAATATTCCGGGACTAAGTGCTGCCCGACAGAAAGGAATAGAAACTGCAAAATATGAATATGTAATTTTTTGTGATGATGACAACAGATTAGAAGAAAATTTTGTAAGATACACTTACGAAATAATGAATAACAATAAAGAAATCGGTATCCTAGGCGGACAGAGTATAGCAGAGTTTGAGACATTGCCAAAATTATGGTTTAAAGACTGGAAGAGCAGCTATGCTATAGGCAGGCAATCGAAGAAGGAAGGAGATATAACCTGGACGCGGGGTTATGTTTGGGGAGCAGCGATGGTAGTAAGAAAAGAGGCATGGAAAAAAATTAAAGAAAAAGGATTCAGATCTTTGCTTACGGACAGAAAAGGAAATATACTATCAGCGGGCGGCGACACTGAAATTTGCTATGCAGTAAGGAATGAGGGATGGAAGATATGGTATGATTCGAGATTACGATTCAAGCATTACATTACTTCGGAGAGAATGGAATGGAATTATCTTAGAAAATTATTCAGGGGATTCGGAAATGCCTCTGCAGGTCTGGATGAATATTTAAGAAAAGTATCAAAGAACAATAAAGGTAAATATAAATTTATCCCTAAGTCAGACAGAACTGAGCTACACAAAGCATTAAAGATTTTAAGAAAGACCCGGTATATTAAACTTTTAACTTATAAAAAGAAGCGTGAAGGTGATACAGACATTCCAATGATAGAATATACAATTGGAAGAATTGAATCACTGATTAAGAAAAAAACTTCATACAACAGCGGAATAAAGTTTTTTAAAAAAATTGCCCGTAAGAAGGATTATAAATATCTCACATCAGTATTCAAAGATAACTTCAATGATTTTCCAAAATACAAAATTGAAAAAAAGTTAAATGGAGTTTCGGTAATAGTTTGCACATACAACGGAGCTCAGAGATTAGCGGATACAATAAGACATATAGCAAAACAGAAAGTTGATTCGAATGTTTTATGGGAATTAGTATTGGTAGATAACGCTTCGACTGATAATTCGAAACAAGTTGCTTCGCATGAATGGAAGAAACATAACATAAAAGCAAAATTAATTTTAACTGATGAATTCACACAGGGGTTGAGTGCTGCCCGGCAAAAAGGATTTGATACATCGAATTACGAATATATAGTTCTTTGTGATGATGATAACTGGCTTGATGAAAATTTTATACAGGTAACTTATGATATAATGAGCAGTAATAATAAAATAGGAATATTAGGAGGTCCAAATGAAGCATTATGTGAAATGGATCCTCCGGATTGGTTCAAATGGTTTCAACAGGGATATGCTGCCGGAAAACAAGCAGACTTAGTAACCGGAAAAGTTATAGAAGGAGACATTACATGGAAAAGAGGATTCGTATGGGGTGCCGGTATGATAATTCGCAGAAAGGCATTAGTTGAATTATATTCTAAAGGATTTAAATCTATAATGTCCGACAGAAAAGGCAATGCGCTTTCATCCGGAGGTGATTCGGAATTATGCTATGCATTAGTATTATCAGGATGGCAGGTTAATTATGATACGAGGTTAAAACTTTTACACTGTATGCCTTCGGGAAGATTAACATGGAATTATCTCATAAGATTGTTTGAGGGATTTGGAATAACATCAGTTGGTTTAGATTATTATGAGAAAGCTATCAAAGCTGCAAGAATGGATTTCACTTTAAAAGAATTAAAGAAACAAAACTGGAATTATGAGTTTAAGAAAACAATAAAAGAAATCAGAAAGTATGGATTAAATAAAATTTTGTCATTAAGGTTACCACAAGATGGGAATACACAAATACCGATGATGGAATACCACATAGCCCGATTAAATGAGTTATGGAGAGTCCGAAAAGAATATGACAGAAATTCAGATATAATTTTTAATGTAAAGTGGAAAACAGAAGTCAAGGAATTAAAGGCAGAGCACCGAAAATATATAGAGACTGAAAATGATTTCAGATATGGATGGCCGTGGATGGAAGAATCTGCCGGAGGAAAACCATCTTTGAATTATTATCCAAAAATCAGCATTTTATCTCCATCGTTTAATTCAGAAAATACAATTGAAAAAGCAATACTAAGTGTTATTAAACAGGGTTATCCAAACTTTGAACATATAATCTGTGATGGAGGATCTACCGACGGAACAGCAGAAATTTTAAAGAAGTATCCTCATTTAAAATGGATTTCTGAACCTGATAAAGGTCAGTGTGATGCAATGAATAAAGCTTTTGAAATGTCAGACGGTGATATAATATCTTATTTAAATACAGATGATTATTATCAGCGAGGAGCTTTTGAAAAAATAGCAAAAGCATTTGAGTCAGATGAGTCAGCCGAAATGGTTGTAGGAAACTTATTTTTCCAGGAAGATGATCATGTATTTTTAAGAAAGCCGGAAATCGAATATAAAAAGATAATGCAGGCGTTCAGATATCTTTTCCCGATAAACCCGGTATCTTATTTTTATAAAAGAAAAGTTCAAACTGAAATAGGACCATTCCCTCTGGATAATCATTATACAATGGATTATTGGTTTCTTTTAAGAGCTTATCAGAAATATAAGCTTTTAAAAATTGAAGATTATCTTGGTACATTCTGGATGAATGGTTTGAATAAGACTTCAGGAGCTGATAACCGGAAAAATATTCATGACAGAGTACTTGAACACTGCTGGAAGTATGATAAAAAAAGTTTACCAGAATATTTATATAATTATTATAAATTTTTTTATTATGAAAAAACTTCTTTTAATTTAAAAAAGATTTCGTATAAAATTAAAAAGAATACTGCCAGAATAGTTTCGATAATAACATTAAAGAAAAATAGATATTATTCAGAAAAATTATATCTATCCGCGAGGAAACATTATTATTTAAACAATAGATTCAAATCAGTATCCAGAATAGGTGCATCATTTTTCATATATCCTAAAGGTTTGAAATACAGGTCAAGGCAGAGTCTTTCTACATTGGCATTATTGGGTCAGAATAATTCCGAAAAAGCAAAACAGGCATATTTCTTTTTCACAACTCCGCCGGGATTGCCCTTAGCCAATAAATTATTTTTTTTCGGTAATGAATTCAAAAAGAATAATAAAAAAGTAAAAGGAAGTTTACTGTTAATTGCTACTTACATTTTATCACCAAAATTCATAGCTCAAAATAAAGAAGTTTCAGGTAAAGGATACAGTGCCGGCAGTTCTAACAAGATATTATACTATATTAACCCATTAAACTGGGTAAAAGGAATAATGATTTTTTTTGGTACAGGGAGATACAAGGAAATATCTTATAACTATTATTTAAAAGCAGGAGAGAAGTATTACTTTCATAAGAATCTTCAGGCAGTTTATTTTATGATATTAGCTTTTCTTGTTTATCCGTTATCTTTAACAAAAAAATCAAGATTGAATTTAGTTGTTTATTCACTTCTCGGAAATACTTTTACAGAGAAAATTAAATTCATGTATAATCTTTACAGGGATAATCCTGAATATACATTTGCACATAAGCTTAATTATTATGGTAATGAGTTAAGGAAGGAAGGGAGTTCGTTTAAAGGAAACACTATTCTTGTTTTTGCATATACTCTGTCACCTAAATATTTAAAAGAAAGAGAAAAAATAATTAAATCTAAAACTGTATATGCATCCGAATATGAAGTACCGAAGATGAATATTTCAGGAAACAGATACAGCGGATTAAAACAATCCGGAGTAAGATTAAAAAATTCACTTACATTCAACGGCAGTCTCAATAATAAAATACGGAACACTCCGGAGATTGTCAGATACAAATTTGTGCAGATTTATCATTATTTCAAATACAGAAAATTCAAGGCGAAGTCAAAAGAATTATACATGCGTGCACAGGAGAGTTATATAGTGAATAAAAGATTCGACACTGTAAAGTTTTTGATACCTTCCTTTATTTTATATCCTGTTTCAATATTTAAAAGAAACAAATGGAGTCTGATGATAAATTCTATTTTAGGAAATAACTCATTGAAAAAAGCAAAAGGAAATAAAGAAGAATAATTTTACAAATGTAAATAAACCAAATTTAAGATTAATTTTTAAACGACAGCATATAAATGTGTAAAAAAATTTACAACTGTAATTAAAATGAGTATTCATAAAGGAATTTCAATTATAATTTGCTGTCATAACAGTGCGAATCTCTTACCTGAGACTATAAAACATATTTGTAATCTTAAAATAAATGTTCAAATCAAAACAGAATTATTGATCATAGATAATAATTCTACTGACGACACTTCGGAAGTTTCAGAAAAACTTTTAAAAAAATATAACTGTCCGATTCCTTACAGAATTTTACATCAGCCTGAATTGGGACTTTCTTTTGCACGAAAGATGGGTTTACAAAATTCCATTTATGAATACCTGTTGTTTTGTGATGATGACAACTGGCTTTCAGAAAATTATCTCAATGAAGGATTTAATATTATGGAAAGTGATGAAAAAATCGGAGTATTAGGTGGAGAAAGTGAGGCAGTTTTTGAGGGAAGTATACCAGAATGGTTTACAGAGCATGAGCAGAATTATTCTGTTGGAAAGCAGGCAGAAAAGTCTGGAGACATTACACAAAGTTGGAATGTGCTATGGGGTGCAGGAATGTTTATCAAAAAATCAGCACTCGAAGAATTATACACCAAAGGATTTCATTCGTTCCTTAGTGACCGGAAAGGAAGTCAGTTGACTTCTGGAGGAGACATAGAAAAGTGTTATGCACTTCGGCTTGCAGGATGGAAGATCTGGTACAGTGATAAACTTAAGCTCAGACATTTTATACCTGAGAAAAGATTAAAATGGAGTTATCTCCGAAAATTAAACAGAGGATTTGGAGCACAGAAAGTTGATTTCGATCCTTATCTGAATGCATTTAAATATAGTTCTGAAGAAAATGAATCTGATAATAAATGGCATATACAGGTATACAGATTATTGGGAAAATTAAGAGGCTACGGATTAAGAAAACTTGTTTCAATGAACAGTGCAGCTGCGGGAGACAATGAAGTATTAAGAATTGAAAAAACGATCGGAAGACTGCAGGAGCTTTTGAAAATACGCGGTAAATATAAACTCCGGATAGAAAAAGTAAAGGAAGCAAAATGGAGGAATACATTATCATAATCAGATCAAAAATGTTTTATTTATATATTTTATGAATCCAAAAATTTCTGTAATTACAACTGTATACAACTGTGAAGATTACATTGCTCAGTCAGTAAAGAGTATACTAAATCAGACATTCAGAGATTTTGAATATATAATTGTCAATGACGGCTCGAAGGATAATACATTAGCAATTGTCAGCAAACTGGCAGAAGAAGACGACAGAATCAGGGTTTTTGACAATGGAGTAAATTTAGGAAGAGTAGTTTCATTAAATAAAGCATTGGATAATTCGACTGGAGAATATATAGCTTTACAGGATGCAGATGATATATCATTTCCTCAAAGATTAGAAAAGCAATTTAAATTCTTAGATGAAAACTCTGATTATGTATTAGCAGGTGCAAATATAATAGTAATAGATGAATTTGAAAATTTTATTTCCAGGCCTAATCGTCCGATAGAAAATTCTGATGCAAAATTCAGTCTCTTATTCAGATGCACATTTGCAAACCCGAGTATTATTTTCAGAAAGAAGGTTTTAACTGAAAACAATATAAGATATGAAGATAATTTCAATCATGCCGAAGATTACAGAATAATTACACATATCAGTAAATTCGGTAAAGTATATAACATAGAACAGCCTTTAATCAAATACAGAAAGCATGGAAGTAATAACAGTACAGTAAATCAGGATATAGTAAAAAGCGGGACGGTTCAGATAGTCAAAGAAAATCTAACTAAGATGGGGTTTAAGGTGAATGAAGAACAGGTTATTCGAATACGTGATCTTATTTCTTCAAGAGGAATTAACAGTGAGTATATTTATGAAGATATTTCTTTAATATTCAAAACAATTAAACTTTTCCGGGAAAAAAATAATACCGGTAAAAATAATGAAATTTTACTTACAATAAGAAGAATGATGAAGTGGCTCGGGAAAAAAAATATTCTTACAAAACCGGAGTTCTTAAAACTATACATTTCGTTAAAGATTTATTATATAAAAGAATCTTTAATGAGTGGAAACTGACTAAAAAATTCTATACTTTTGTTCAAACAACTTATAAATATACCTATCGATATTATCTACCTTTTTTAAAAATAAGCACTGATTCAACAAAAAATCTTTTTAATTTCAGAATTACATTTAATGTTTTTTTGCTCAATTTAATTTACTAACTTCACAGTAAATCATTTAAACTTGAGTTAATAATAATTTTTAAAAAATTGTGAATTTTTTTATAAATTCGCTTTAAATTTAATCAATTTCATTTAAAACAGCCGGTACTTTGAAAAAAGAAAATAAACTCGTTTCTGTTATAATTCCTTTTTATAACAGATTAGATTTGCTTAAAGAATCGATGAAATCAGTAATTGAACAAACTTATAAACCAATTGAGCTTATACTTATAGATGATCACTCAACAGAGATTTTCGATAAAAAAGTAATTTCAGAATTTGTCTCTAACGATTTCAAAATAAAGGTTGTAAGAAATTCAAAAAATCTCGGTCCGGGTTTATCCCGTGAAGTTGGCAGAATTATGGCAAAAGGTGATTACTTTGCGTATCTTGACTCAGATGATTTCTGGCATTTTGAATTTCTTGAAAAATTAATTACTTCACTTGAAGAAAATCCTGAAGTAGGAATGTCTTACAGCAAAACTATGTTAATAAGAAATACAGGGAATTTTTTAAGAAATAAAAATGATAAATCATTTGACAGAATAATTCCGATACTATTTGATGTACATGGAAGACCGTGGGCTACCGGAGCCTGCGTATGGAAGAGAGAAATTGTGAATAAAATCGGCAACTGGTCGAATTCAAGAATCTGGGAAGACTATGAATATGATGTAAGAGCAGCAATAATAAACAATAAAGTTATCCACGTACCCGAAGTACTTTTTTACGTTAATATGGATTCAAAAGAAAAAATATCGTTGGTCAAAAATACCGGTCAGATGATGCTGGATAAAGCAAATTCAATATTAAATATTTCAAAGCATTTAAGAGGTTCAGGATTTTTTAATGATGCCGATATAAAAAAAAGAGTAACTTATTTTTTGTTAACATCATGTGCAACTTTATCTGATTTTAAATCAAATAAAGTTATGATAAAAAATCTTTTCAGAGAATATTACTTATGGAAAGGAAAAAATCACAGTCCTGTAAAAATGCTGACACCACTGTTTCCGTCAAAAGTAAATTCAAAGTTGTTCAGAAAAATCCGGCAGTATTCTTAAATAAAAATTTATTTTTATTAATTTTTGTAAATGAATTCCAGTAATTTGCATTTTATAAGAATTGTTAAACAAGTTAATTTTTTACATTAAAATCATAAGTAAAATGACAATATTAAAAAAATCTATTATACCTTTCTTCATTTGTTTAAGTACAATAAATATTTCATTTTCACAGAATTATAACTGGATAACTCCAAATAAAACATATTTAAAATTATATGTTACAGAAAATGGAATGTACAGAATTAATAAAACTGATTTTACTGATAACGGAATAAATGTTGCCAAAATAAATCCACGGACTGTAAAAGTCTTATACAATGGGGCAGAAATACCTGTTTATTTCAAAGGTGAGTCTGATGGAATTTTTAACGATAGTGATTATATTGATTTTTATGGAAAGAGAAATGCCGGTGGAAATACTATTACATATAACGACAACAACACTTTAGCATATACTACAAATGAATATTTTAATCAGTATTCGGATACAAATTTTTATTTCATCGGATGGGATGGTGTAAATGGTTTAAGGTACACTGAAACTAATTTCACCACCGGAATTTTATTTTCAAATAATTTTTATTTTGATAATCTGCATTTTGAATACGATAAATTTTATTCACAGGGTGAAAACATTTCTTCAAATGATTACAGATTTCTTACTTCCGAAAAGTTCAGAGGAGAAGGATGGTATTGGAAATATCTTGCTGACAATCAATCTGTAAGTGATACTTTTTCTGTACCTGCGCTTTATAATATTTCGCAAAATGCAACTATTAAATTGTTTGCTTTTCCCACTGTAAGAAATACATCAGTTTTAAATGAACATAAACTGGAAGTCAGAGTAAACGGCAATTTGGTAACTACATTACTTTCAAATGATTTTAATCGTTTTGATACTACTGTTACATTTCCAAGTTCATTACTGTCATCTGCTTCTGTAAATAATGTAACTGTTACGTACGTTCCTGCTGCAGGTACATCAGGAGCAATTCTGTTTGATTTTTTTAAAGTGAGTTTTCCTAAATTTTATAAATTCCGATCTGAAAAATTATCTGCAAATACAGGAATTTCGGACACAACTTCAAAATTGTTTAAAGTGTCATCGTTTAATACTTCCGGTCCTTTAAATATTTATGATAATTTTAATAATTACAGAATTTCTGTGTTTACATCAGTTGCTGATACTTTGAAATTTACGGGTAAAAGTAATGGGAATTTTGAAATTGTAAATAACTTCATTACAAAAAAACCTGCAAGAATTAAGCAAAGGTCTGTTCCCGATTTGGCATCTAATTTAAACGGAGCTGATTATCTGATTGTATATAATAAATTATTTACTACACAGGCAGAGCAATTAAGGGACTTCCGGCAGTCAAGAGATAATTTCAGATCAGTAAAAGCAGAGATTGAAGACATATATGATATTTTTAATTACGGAATTGAAAACCCAATAGCCGTGAAAAATTTCACAAAACATATATATGACACATGGCAGCTTCCAAAATTAAAATATATTTGTTTATTTGGCAGAGGTTCGACTGATCCAAAAAAAAATCTTCCAACTTCAGCTTACTATAAAAACTTAATTCCTATTTACGGTTATCCCAATACAGACGGATATTTTTCCAATTTTAAACTGGGAACATTTTATTATTACAGTCAGGTTGCAATCGGAAGACTTCCGGTTTATTCCGTTTCTGAGGCACAGGCAGTTGTCAATAAAATTATAAGTTACGAGAATGAACAACCCGATAACTGGTGGAAAATATTCACTTTCATTACAGGTGGCGGTACATATATTGAGCAACAAACACATCAGCAAAGATCTAATTTTGAAATAAGTTCTTATTTAACACCTCCAAATATATCTGCTAATTCTGTAAAAATATACAGGACTGACAGTTCCGGAGCAAATACATTTAATGTTGCAGATTCTGTAGTAAAAGTAATTAACCGGGGAACAAGTTTGCTTAATTTCAGAGGACATGCCGGTAGCCATGACTGGGAGGTCGTTATGCGTGATCCAAACACTCTCAGCAACAGAAATAAACTTCCGTTGATACAAAGCTTAACTTGTTTTACAGGAGAAAATGCAAAAGCTGATTTCAGAGGTTTCGGAGAAAGATTTCTATATCTCCCGGATAAAGGTGCTATTGGATTTGTTGGAACAACCGGCTGGAGCTTTGGTTCTCAGGGAAATAATCTGGGAACGATAATGTTACAGGCAATGAAATTTGATACTTTAAGAAGAATCGGTGACTTATTAAAATTTTCAGGAGTAGTAATGGGCTCTGATTCATCCAGCTTTAATGTGAGACATACAGTAAACTGTTATAATCTTATCGGTGACCCGGCTGTAAAATTTATTCTTCCTTCCTATCCGGAATTTGCAATTACAAATAATGATTATAAGATTTCTGATAATGCACCGAATGTGAAGGAGATAACTTCATTACATATTTATCCTAAAAATTTCGGATTGTTTGCTGATTCCTGTAAAATAAGATTTCAGCTAAAGAAAAATAATATAAATTATTCTTTTCGTGATACTGTTTATAAATCTTTTAGATTTTTAGATACTGTGAAATATAACTTTGTTCTTGACTCGGCAGGGATTTATGATATGGTCGTTACGCTTGATATTGACAATAGATTCACAAAAGAAATTGAAACTAATAATTCTATTACTATTAATATTCCTACAAAAAATACAACTTTCATTCCGATATCACCGATTGATAATTCAATTACATACAGAGACAGTGTAGAATTTACAGGCTTAAATCCGAATTTCGATAAAAATCAGGGGGTTATAAAAGTTTTTCTTGAAATGGATACTGCTAAAAATTTCAGCTCTCCTGTAAAAAGAACATTTATAAAAAATGAGATAAAAGGTGCCGTTACAAAATTCAAATCTGATATTCCTGTATTATTGAATAATACTCTTTATTACTGGAGAACAAGTTCTTTTTCTAATAATGATACAACAGACTGGTCAAAGGTTCAGACTTTTATTTATCACGGAGGAATAGGAAGTAATCCGGAAGAAATGAAAATCATAAATTCCGAAATTCGTGCTGATGTCAGAAAATTCAAGCCTTCACAGTTTAATGAAGCTGATTTAAGCAATACAAATTTTTTCGGAGATGAAATAAAATTATCAGAATTCCCGGCAACTTTGTTTGTGAGATCTTATGGAAACAACGGCGAAGAAGCTTCTTTTTTTTCTGTTGGAAATCAAAATGTTTATATTGATGCAGGATTAAACAGCGGGCTGAATCTTTTGAAAGTAAAAAAACTCAGCGGAAATATTTTAAGTTCTAAAAATTTCAGAATGAATTCTTCAGGCTCATCAGATTCATTAGTAACATTTTTAAATTCATTTGATACAACTCAGTATCTGATGCTTCTAAATGCATCATATGTTCCTGGTGGAACCGTTTTAAACACTGCTGCAAAAAACAAATTAAGACAATTCGGAAGTATATATTGTGATTCAATTTCATTGCTTGGATATTTTCATACATGGAGTTTTATCGGATACCTTGGAGCAAATAATTCGCAGGTTGCAGAAATGTATGATCCATGCTGCAGGATTGACCCTACGTGCACAGCTTGTGATCACTGGACAGAATCGGTGAGTAGGATGAATGTAACATTTAAAAAGTCATCAGGAACAGTTTCTAATATTATAGGACCTGCTCAGACATGGACAAGTTTTTCATGGATACGGGATCTTCCCGTAAACTCTGATTTATCTTTTGATGTAATAGGAATAGATAAGAATAATGCACAGACTTTACTAATGTCAAATCTCCGGACAGACAATTTCAGTGATTTGAATACAATAAATGCAGTACAATATCCAAAATTAAATTTACTTGCAAAATTATCAGTTGATACAGCGACAGGAGTTCAATCTCCTTCTTTAAATTATTTGAGAGTAAATTATACACCGGCTGCAGAATTAATTCTTATAAAAAATACATTTACAGCAGGACCGGCAAAAGCTAAGAAAGACGCCTTTACCGGAATTTCATTTGATTATTTCAATGCAGGTTATTCAAATGTATTTGGTACAATAGTAAATGTTTTTGCTAAATCAATTTCAGATTCTAATTTAATTTTTACAGATACAATAAATTCAATTTTAAAAACAGACAGTTTAAAAACATATTCGTCGAGTTTCAAGACACCTGTTTTTAATGACAGCACAAGAATTGTAATTTATATAAAACCAAAAAACGATGCAGGAGAATTTTATACATTTAATAATATACTTGAACACACTTTAAATGGTCCGAAAATATCTAATCCAAATTTAACAGCAGATGTATATTCTGACGGAAAGAAATTAAACAGCGGTGATAAGATTCGTAAAAACCCTGAATTGAAAATAAATATTTATAATGATAAATACATTTCTATTTTAACTGATACAAATCAGATAATTTTAAAAATAAATGAAAGTTACATTCCTTATTTTCTGAATGGAAAAAGAAACTCTGCTGTCAGTGAAATAAATCCTGACAACACAAATTCAGAAAACGGAAACAGTTTATTATTCTATCCGGAATTTAAAAAAGGCAATAATAAGTTTACGGTGATATACAAAAATAATTCTCAGATTTCTGACACATTAAATTTTGACATAAATATCAGTGACGATTTCAGCATAAGTGATTTATACAATTTTCCAAATCCAATGAAAACTGAGACAAATTTTATTTTTAAAATTGATGCAGCTGATAATTCCGGAAATTCAATCGTGAAAATTTATACAACTTCAGGAAAAATAATTCGCGAAATAAAATATCCATTAAGTGCAGGAATAAATCAAATTGCATGGGACGGAAAAGATTCAGATGGTGATTTTATTGCCAATGGAACTTATCTCTATAAATTAATAATTGATAATGAATCAAAAACTGAATCAAAAGTTCAGAAGCTTGTAGTATTAAGATAGAATATTAAAAAAATTGTGTTTTAAAAAAAATTAAACAATTAATTAACACAGAACAAAACTTTTAAAAGATTTTAAAATAAACAAACTATATGAAAAAAGTATTTTTTATAATGTCAGTAATATTATTTATTTGCAATGTTTCAATTGCACAAAATTACAGCTGGATAACGCCGGGTAAAACATATCTTAAAATGTATGTTGCAGATGACGGATTATACAGAATTAATTCCGCTGATTTTACTTCTGCGGGAATAACCACAGGTAGTATTGACCCAAGAACAGTAAAAGTTTATTACAAAGGAAATCAAATGCCAATATTTTTTAATGGTGAAACAGACGGCGTATTTGATGCCGCTGATTATTTTGATTTTTATGGTGTAAGAAATTACGGTGGACCTACAAAAACTTATGATCAAAATACTAATCTTGTATATTCAACCAATGAATATTACAACAGATATTCCGATACAAGTATTTACTTTATAGAGTGGGGCGAAATCAATGGAGTCAGATATTCATCACTTAATTATGCAGCTTTGATCAACAATTCAAATTTATTCTCAACAGAAATCAAGCATTTAGAAAGAGATTATTTTTATTCACAGGGAGAAAATATATCTGCAACAGATTACAGGTTTTTAATTACTGAAAAATTCAGAGGTGAAGGCTGGTACTGGTCTTCCTTAAGTAATTCGCAGTCTCTAAGTGATACATTTTCATTGCCACTTTTATATACTGTACCGCAGACAGCATCTGTGAAAATATTTGCGTATCCGACAGTAAGAAACACAACTATAACGAATGAGCATAGTCTTCAGGTAAAAATTAACGGAACATTAATTACTACATTGTTTGCAAATGATATAAACAGAATTGATACAACTCTTACATTCTCAAGTTCATTACTTTCTAATTCTTCGGTTAACACAGTTTCAGCTACTTATGCTTTTAATCCGGGTGCAACAGGTCTTACCAGTAATATGTATATTGATTTTTTTAAAATACAATATCCTGAAATTTTCAAATTCAGAAACAGTGAGGTAACAACAAATTTAGGAGGTGTTGATACTACATCGAAGCTGATTTCATTTTCAGGATATAACTCTGCAAACCCTGTAAACATTTATGATATAACAAATAATTTAAGAATTTCAAATTTTACATTTAATCTTGATACTTTAAAATTCACAGGTAAAAGTAACGGCAATTTTCAAATAGTAAATAATGCAATTACAAAAAAGCCGATCAGAATTAAACAGAGAGTTGTACCTGATCTTGTATCTGGAACTAATGGTGCAGATTACCTAATTGTATACAATAAATTGTTTTTGTCACAGGCAGAGCAGTTAAGAGCATACCGTGAAAAAAATGATAATTTCAGATCTTTTAAAGCAGAGGTTGAAGACCTTTATGATATTTTTAATTTTGGCATTGAAGATCCTATAGCTGTTAAGAATTTTACAAAACATGTTTATGACAACTGGCAATCGCCAAAACTTGCATATATTTGTTTATTTGGCAGAGGTTCACAGGATCCTAAAAAGATTTTAGCTACTTCAGTTTATTCAAATAACTATGTACCTGTTTATGGATATCCTCCATCGGACGGTTATTTTGCAAATATAAATGTTGGATCTTTCATTTATTATTCAATGATAGCAATCGGCAGATTGCCGGCATATTATCCTTCGGAAGCACAGGCAATGGTTGATAAAATAATTTCTTATGAAGCTCAAAGTGTCGGCAGCTGGACAAAAAACTATACTTACATTACCGGCGGTGGTACTTTAGCAGAACAGAATTCTCACCAGGCAAAGTCTAATTCAGAAATCGCTTCTTATATTACTCCGTCTTCATTATCAGGTGAAGCACATAAGATATATAGGTCAGATATATCCGGAAGTGTAACTTTTAATATGAAAGATTCTATAGTAAATGATTTAAACCGCGGAGTTGCTTTTGTAAATTACAGAGGACATGCCGGAAGTCATGACTGGGAAGTTGCAATGACTGATCCAAATACTTTAAATAACGGGACCAAAATTCCAATGATATTAAGTCTCACATGCTTTACCGGTGAGAATTCCAAACCTGATTTCAGAGGTTTCGGAGAAAGACATTTATACCTGAGTAATAAAGGAGCTATTGGATTTTTGGGAACAACCGGATGGAGCTATCAACAGCAGGGTAATGATTTCGGCAATTGGATTACCTATAGTTTGAAATTTGACTCAACCAGACGAATTGGTAATATATATAAATTTGCCAATAAAAAAATGAGTGTAGATTCAATTTCATTTAATGTCAGACATACTTTAAATTGTTATTCATTAATCGGAGATCCTGCTACTACTTTAAAAATTCCTGTCAGACCGGAGTTTTCAATTACAAATGAAGATTACAAATTATCCAGTGACTTTCCCGTAGTTAATGAAAAAATAGTTTTATCTGTTTATCCTAAAAACTACGGACTGTTTGCAGATTCCTGTAAAATAAGATTTCAGTTGAAAAAAAATAATATCAATTATGCTTTTAAGGATACAGTCCGGAAAAATATTGCATATAAAGATACAATAAATTATGGGTTCAGCATTGATTCGCTGGGGAATTACAGTGTTGTTGTAACTCTTGATTACGGAAATTATGTACCTTTGGAAGATAAAGCAAATAATACAATTGTCATAAATCTTCCTGTAAAAAATACTTCATTTGTTCCATTACGACCTGTTTCCAATGTGCTTATATCTTCAGACAGTGTGGAGTTTGTCGGATTAAATCCTCAGATAAATTCCATAAGTAATTCTATAAAAGTACTTGTTCAGATGGATACAGTGTCAACTTACAGCTCACCTTTAAGCAGAACTTTTTTAAAGAATAATGCAACAGGAGTGACAACAAAGTTTAAAACAAATATTCCTTCAGCTATTAATAATCAGGTTTACTTCTGGAGAACAAATTGTGTAATTAATAATGACAGTTCCGGCTGGACCGGTTCGCAAACATTTATATACCAGACCCCTGCAATGTCCAAAAACGAAAAAGGGGCTGAAGATTCTCCTGTGATTAACAGCTTACCGGGAATTTCAATATTTAAAACTAAAAGTTCTCAATATTCTTCAGTGGATTATAACAATACTCAGTTCAGTTCAAATGGAATTAACCTTTTAAGTTATACCGGTAATCTTTTTATCCGGTCTTTAGGAAATAATGCAGAAGAGTCCTCATATTTCAGTGTAGGTAATAAAAATATTTATATTGACGGATCTTTAAACGGGGGATTAAATTTGCTGAAAGTTAAAAAACTTACAGGTAATATTCAGGAATTTAAGAATTTGCAAATGATTTCTTCACCGGCTTCTTCGGATTCATTAGTTAATTTTTTAAATACTTTTGACAGTACTTATTATTTAATGTTGCTTAATGCATCTTACGTTCCGGGGGGTACTTATCTGACTTCTTCTGCAAAAACAAAACTAAGACAATTCGGAAGTATTTATTGTGACTCAATCGGTTTACTTGCATATTTTCATACATGGAGTTTCATTGGATATCTTGGTGCTACGAGTGCACAGGCAACTGAAATGTTTGATCCTTGCTGCAGACCGGCACCGGCTTGTGTAAGTTGCGATCACTGGACAGAATCAGTAAGTAATAAATCTGTGAGTTTTATAAGAACATCCGGTTCTGTTAACTCTATTATCGGTCCTGCACAAACCTGGCAGAATTTCTCGTGGACTCAGACTTTGTATCCGAACAGTAGTTTGACCTTTGATGTTTATGGAATTGATAAAAACAATCTACAGACTCTGCTAATGACAAATTTAGTTACAAATTCAAATACTGATTTAAGTGCTGTTAATGCTTACCAATATCCCAAATTAAATTTTGTTGCTAAGTTCAATATTGATACTGTAAACGGAAATGTTTCATCTCTTTTAAATTCACTTAAAGTAAATTATTTAGCTCCTGCGGAATTAGTTTATGACATAAATTCACTTGAGCTGACTTCTTCATATGTTACAGGTGATCAGTTTAAATTTTACTTCACTAACTATAATTCCGGTTCTTACGATATTCCCGGATTTATTACTAATATTTATAAAAAATCTGTAACGAACTCTAATCTGATTTTAACTGATACTTCTTCTAACCCTCTGTCCGTTGAAAGCTCAAATAAATTTTCAAATAAATTTACTATTCCGTATTTCCGGGACAGTCTGAGAATTTTTGTTGAATATAAACCAAAAGGTGAATACAATGAAACTTATACTTTTAATAATATTCTGCAGTTCGCATTAAAATCTGATCAGATTATAAATCCGGCAAATGTAAGTGTCTACAGCGACGGGCAAATCATTAATGGCGGTGAGTATGTAAGATCTAAGCCCGAGATTAAAGTTAATATTTCTTTGCCTGTTAATACTTCTTTGCCTGTTAATACTTCTTTGCCTGTTAATACTTCGAATAAATCTGATTCATCATCTGCGTCAATTTATCTGAATAATGTTTATGTTCCTTATTTTATAAATAATGTAATTAATCCTGCTTTAAAATCTTCCTTCCCGGAAAATGACAATAAATCTGAAAAGGATATGACAATGTTCTTTTATCCTTCTTTGCAAAAAGGAAGCAATAAACTTTCAATAGTTTATTATAATAATTCAGATAATCCTGATACTGTTTCATATGATGTTATTGTATCAGATGAATTGACAATTAAAAATCTTACAAATTATCCAAATCCGATGAAGACGGAAACCAATTTTGTATTTGATGTTAGTGGAAGTGAGAGTGTATCTGATTTTAAATTAAAAATTTATACTGTTTCCGGAAAGCTGATACGCGAACTTCAATATCCTGTTAACATTGGCTACAATCAATTTCCATGGGATGGGAAAGACAGTGACGGAGATTATGTTTCAAATGGAACTTATCTTTATAAGTTAGTTGCAGAAAATGATTCTAAAGCCGAAACAAAGATTGAAAAACTTGTAATTTTAAGATAAGGTTATTTAAAAATTAAAACCTATTCTAATTTTAGTTTTAAATAAAAAATGCACAGAATATTTTATAAAATAAATTCTGTGCATTTTTTTTGTAGGTTTTTTTTATTGCTTTAACAATAACTCAATTTCTTTTGTAATTTCTTCTGACTCGGGCTTTACTTTACTTTTATATCTTGCTTCAATATTACCTTCTTTGTCTATCAAAAATTTTTCAAAGTTCCAGTCTATATCTCCGTCAGGGATTGAATTATTTATAAGCCTTTCATAAAGACTGCTTTTATTATCTCCCAGAACTTTTACTTTATCAAACAAAGGAAAAGTTACATTGAACTTTGATTCACAGAAAGTTCTGATCTCATCATTGGTACCCGGTTCCTGTTTTCCGAAATCATTACATGGAAAAGCCAGTATCTCAAATCCCCTGTCTTTGTATTTTAAGTAAACAGCTTCCAGACCTTCATACTGACTTGTATAACCGCACTGTGATGCCACATTTACTATTAATAAAACCTTTCCTTTATAATCCGAAAGCTTTTGTTCCTTACCATCCATAGTAAGTACAGATAAATCGTAAATATTTTTATTCAAATCTTTTATTTCCTCTGATTTTAATTCATTTGTTTTGTTATTTATATTCTGACTCGTTGATTTAGAACAGCCTGATAAATTTAAGCTTGTTATTAAAATCACTGATAAAATTATTATTTGTCTTTTCATTATTTTTTTATTTTGAAATGTACCAATCCTAACTTAATTCTTAACTTAAAGATTCATTTAAATTTCAAATTAGTCATCGGGAAATATTTCCCCTAATTCACCTTCACTGCTGGCAATTACAACGCATGCAAGTGAATCTGCTATTACATTCGGAACAGTCCTGCACATATCCAGTATTCTGTCAACCCCGATTATTAATGCAATTCCCTCTTCCGGAACTCCGACAGATTTTAAAACTATTATTAACATA
>Ga0105044_10004620_pt1 | contig 18902 bp, 13 predicted proteins | sample MAT01_FD_78092 | JGI IMG/M metagenome (GOLD analysis project Ga0105044, IMG submission 78092) | Freshwater microbial communities from Lake Fryxell liftoff mats and glacier meltwater in Antarctica - MAT-01 | ecosystem: Environmental > Aquatic > Freshwater > Ice > Liftoff microbial mat | place...
CCCTTTTCACGCGATGGACGGCCTGCCCTGTCCCTTTTCACGCGATGGACGGCCTGCCCTGTCCCTTTTCACGCGATGGACGGACAGGGCAGGCCCTTGTCCCTACGCCAAAATACATTTTTTTGTGATTGATTTCGTTGCGGCAAAAGGCAAGACGCAGCAAATTCTTGTGCAAGTCAAATCAGGCAAAGTCAAAAGCGGCGATATTCGTGATCTTGTCGGCGTAATTGATCGTGAGCGCGAAAAAGCGGCACAAGGCGTTTTCATCACCCTTGAGCCACCGACGCGAGATATGATTTTAGAGGCGACAAAAGCCGGACACTATCATTCCGACCTGTGGAATCGGTCTTACCCACGTCTCCAAATCATCACGATTGAGGAGCTTTTGGCGGGAAAGGCTCTCGATATTCCCATGCCCTACAGCATGTTTAAACAATCAGCCCCGGTGAAGCAGAGCGATAAACAGCAGTTGGAACTGTTTGAATAAATAAAAAGGCGCGATAACCGCGCGCCCCCATTCCTTCCTATGGCTCAACGATCTCGATCTGCTGCTTCACATACACGCGCACACCGTCTTTGATATCCTCAAGCAGGTGTGTGCCGGGGCCGACCTGCGCCCTCTCGCCAATCTTGACGCCGGGCATCGTCATTACATCCACGCCCAGGAAGGCATTCGCGCCGATGATCGCGCCCAATTTGTCGCGCCCGCTGTCCATGCGCGTGCCTTTGATCGTGCTCTTGACATTGCCGCGATCAATCCGCAGATTGGCGGTGGTGCAGCCCGCGCTGAAATTCACATTGTTGGCAAACACACTGTCGAGCACACGGCAGGCGTGCATCTGTGAGCCTGCGCCCACGTAGCTGCGGGCGACCTCCGTCGTGAAGCCCACGTTACATTTGTCCAGCACCATCGAATGCCGTACTAAAGCATTATTGCCCACAATCGTGCCCGCCCCGATATAGGCTGGCCCCACAACGGCGGCCCCAGGGAAGATTTTGGCATTCTCGCCAATGAACACATCGCCGGAGATGGTCGCTGTCGGCGCAATGAAGGCCGAAGGTGCGATATTCTGGCCCTTGATGCGCTGTAAGAACGTCTCCATCACATCCAGCACATGCCAGGGATATTTGAGGGCGCTCCACTGCCCGCTATAGCCCACCATGCGATACGGCTGCATCTTCATGAGGGCATCCATCGCCCGCTCGTAGTGGTCGTCGCTGGGGATATCTTTGGCATATTCGGCGCGGATGGCGTCAAACAGGTGTTGAGCGCTGCTGTGGATATGCACGACCATGCTCACGTATTTACTCGGACGCTTGTCCGGGCCGGGCTTCTCCATGATGCCGCTGATCATGCCTGTCTGGTCGATGATGAGGTAGCCGCCGGGGAAATAGTCTTCCATCTCCTTGCCCGCCAGATAGGTCGTGTCGGGATTCGAGCGGTACATATTGAGCATATCGCTGTGCAGGCGCTCATCGACAATATCATGCACCTGATTGATATAGACTGCGCCCGTATCAGGGGGCAGCACCTCCGCCGCCCGCAGCAGCGCATCGCCCATGCCCTTTGGCTCCGCCTGCACCGCGAAGCGAATACGGATGCGATCCTTCAGTGTATCGATCAGGCTGTGAATGTCGGCCTCATTGTTAGGGCTGCCCACAATAACGACATCGCTGAAGCCGAGCGATTCATAGGTGCGAAGCTGGCTGAGGAGAAGCGGCTCAGGGCCGAAGCACAGCAGCGATTTTTCGCGCAGCGGCCACATGCGCGATGATGCGCCCCCGGCCAGAATGATCAGAGTCGGTGTGCGAGACATATAGCAAATTTTCTCCAAAACAGATAGGATTAAAGAGACAACCAGCGGCACGGCTCGTACAACACACGCGCCCCCGCCTCATTTATCATAACTCAAAAATTTATGACTCAAGTACCAGGACAGCCAACCCGCTCCGATGACACCTCGAAAAAACCGTCCGGACGCGAACAACTGTACCGGGCGTTGGATACGGGGCCATCATCGTTTGCACTCCAACTCAAGCTCCTCATGGCGTTGAGCCAGGTGAATGGTGCTGCCACCAACACCCTGCCCCACCCAGAGAAGCCGCTGTCGATTCGGCAGGCGCGGCTGGCTGTTCTGTCCGAGAATGCCTTCAATCTCTCTAGCGAACAGGTCAAGGCGCTGGTTGAGGAGACGCTGCAAATCCCCGATGCCGCCCTGCGAATTCCGCTGCTGGCAAAATTGGCGCTGCGCCTGCCCGCCGCTGAATATCGGGCGCTCGTGCGCGACTGCTGGCAGCAGGCCAAAGATATCCTCGATCACGCCTACCGCGCCCATGCTCTGTTTGAAATCGCGCCCCTGCTCATCCTCGTGCATGATGAGCCAGCGGCATCGTCGGCGCTGCTGCGGATGGTCAATCAAGCGATCACGATCAAGAATATGGAGGCGCGTCTCCGCAGCCTGATCGCGCTGATTCCGCGCCTGCCGCGCGATATGGCCCTCCGCACCTACCGCCGCATCCTGGATGAGTTGATCGAGGCCAAAAGCGATCTCATCACGTCGCGCTGTCTGGCGGGCATGGCGACGCATGTGCCGGAAGATATGATTGAGCCGACACTGGCCCTGGCACAGGATATCGTCAATCCTGTTGAGCGCACCCGCGCCATGACGACACTGGCCCGCCATCTCCCGCGCGATTGGCAGGCCCGTCTGCGCGAACTCGCCCTGAATGCCATCCTCGAAATTGAAAGCGATGAAGACCGCGCCGAGGCCCTGGCCGCCTTTGCCCCCAATCTCGAAAGCGCCATGCCGGACAACGAATACCCGGAGATGCTGGAGAAGGCGCTGCTGGTGGCGATCATGATTGGCCGCCGCGCTGTGCGGGCCAAAGTCCTGGTGGCGCTGGCGTCGCATCTCACGCCGGATCTCCAGGGCGAAGCGCTGGCCGCTGTCCATGCCTTGCAGGGTGAACGCGAAAAAGCGCTGCTGCTGGCCGATCTCGCGCCGCAGCTTCCGGGCAATATGCTCGTGGCGAGTCTGGCCGTCGCCCACACTATGCATGAGCCTGATGCCCGCGTCCATGCGCTGTGTGCGCTGGCGCATTTTGTGCCGGAACATGCCCGTCAGCAAACGATGCTGGATGCGCTGGCCGCCGCCTCCAATCTGCCACACCATTATGAGCGCGTGCGGGCGCTCATCTCGCTGCTGGATATTCTGCCGCCGCCGCTGATGGATCAGGCCCTCGCCAATGCCCTGGAGACGGCACGCAGTATTGAGAATGAAAATGCCCGCGCCCGTTCCCTCAGCGTCCTGGGGCCGCATCTCCCGGAGCCGCTGCTGGCACAGGCGCTTGTGATTGCGAAAGAGTTGGAAAATCCGCAGCAGCGGCTGAATGCGCTGGTCGGGCTGATCAAACAGTTGAGCGGCGCGGCCTACGATGATGTGATTAATCAAATGGTGGGGTGCGCCCGCCAGATGCCGCTGGAATACCGCCGTGCTCGTGCGCTGGCCGCCATTGTGCCGTTTGTGCAACCGCAGCACCTGGGCGAAGTGCTGGAACTCACCGACAAACTCGATGACCCGGTGGATCGCTTTAATGTCACGGTCATGGTCGTGCAGCATCTGCCCGCCGAGCAGCGCCCGCCGCTGGTGGCAAAGGCATGGTCGCTGCTGCGCCGCATTGAGGATGGCTATGATCGCGCTACAGCCCTGGCGACGCTGGCGGTGTTTATGCCGCCCGGTCTGGCGGAGGATATGACGCTCGTTGCGGTCAATTCGATCCAGGATATCCCCGATGAATATGACAAAGCCAGCGCGATTGCCCTGCTTGTGCCGCTGGTGAGCGATGACGAAATCGGCCAGTGGAGCACGCTGCCCGATGGCATCACCGCCCTCCGTCGCGGGATTGAAGCCGCCTTACTGACTCATCAGCAGGGCTTACGCGCTGATCTGCTCACCAGGGGCATCTCGCTGTGGGTCGATCATACCGACGGAGAACAGTCGTTCAGCCTGTGGAAGCAGGTGGTGCGCCGTCTGGTCACGCTGCCCCTGTCAGATGTGCTGATCTGTCTCGGCGCTCTGCTGCCACTGGTAAAACACTTCGCTGGGCAGGAGGGCTGGCAAATTGTGGCCGAGGCGCTCGGCGTCAAATCGAGCAATAGCACAGAGCCATCCTCCAGCGCATAAGATCAGGACGAGGTAGAGGGAATCCCTCATACCTCTCTATATGTGGCGAAGTGCGATTTAAACCGATACCCTATTAATCAATGGTGCAAGTTGTAAATTTGAGATGGGATTGGCGTAGGGGCGCAGCACGCTGCGCCCCTACGATGGAATGGAGAGAAGCCGTTTGTGACCTCGGTTGCAAAAACCCTACCCTTGAAAGGGGGCTGAGGGGTTACGGCCTGTCCACCATCCTTAAGCAAGCAAATGTTAAAAGCCTGTGTTACACTGAATACATGGGTCGTTATGTGCTGTCGGTCTTTTTGTAGGTTGGGTTTAAACCGCGATGCCTTTACAACCTATTGCTGTTGTGTGTATTGTCACCTCTGTTATCGCCTTTTTCCTCGCTCTGGTGATGGCTCAACGTCAGCACATTCGGGGCGCTTTGACGTACAGTGCGCTCCTTGTGGCGATTGGAATCTGGCTGTTGTGCTACGGGCTGGAACTCTGGTCATCCTATGATCCGATCTATTCGGTCATGTGGGGCAAACTCAAATATCTCGGCGCGTTATCAACCCCGCTGCTGTGGGCATGTTTCTGCTGGCAGTACAATTGCGGACGCATCCGCCTGCCTGTGGTGGCGGCGCTCGTCATCATCCCGGCTATCACCATGCTTGCCATTCTCTTTGGCAGCTTTAATCCGGCCTCATGGCGCAGCGGCCAGCTCAATCTTGATTATCTCCTCACCCTGACCGAGATCGAGCGCATTATCCTCGTCGTCAATCTCTTTTATGGCTACATACTGACGCTGGTAGGCATTTTCCTGATGGGCCAGCGTGCTCTCTCAATGATGCGAACCTACCGCGTCCAGGCCCGTATTCTCCTGCTGGTGATTATCCTGCCGATTTTCAGCACAGCATTGGCCTCCATGCGCCTGCTGCCCCTGGGCAACCTTGACCTGCTGCCACTCACCTATGGCACAATGGTGATGGTGATTGGCTACCTGTTCGTCTCATCCGATGTGATGACGATGGCGACCATCGCCTATGATACCGTCATGGACAGCCTGCCCGATGCCATGATCGCCCTCGATCTTCAGGGCCGCATTGTCACCCTCAATACCGCCGCCCAGACCCTGCTCGGCTCAAGCATCTCGCAGTTGATTGGCACGCCGCTGCGCCAGCTTGAAGCCTATGCCCCCGCCTTTGCCCAAATTTTGATGCGAGCCAGCAACGGCCAGCAGGAGGTTCAGGTGGGAGAGCAGCATTGGGAGATCACCCGCCAACCGCTGCAATCAGCAGAAGGGGCAACCAGCGGTGTGCTGTTCATCCTGCGCGATATCACCATCAATAAGCGGGCTGAAATCGCCCTGCAAACCAACGAACGCCGCTATATCGCCCTGTTTGAGAACAGCAATGATGCCATCTTCATCATCGATATGGGCGAAGAAATCCTGATCGCCAATGAGCGGGCGGGCCTGATGCTGCGCCAACCGCTTGATGATCTGATGGGCAGCAAAGTCAGCCGCTATATTGATCCCACTGACGCGGCCAAAAATCAGCAGCACTTTCGCACGCTGATGATGACGGGCTTCACGCCCATCTATGAGATGATCTTCGTCCGCACCGATGAGCAAAAAATCTCCGTCGAGATGAGTTTGACGCTGGTGCGCGATATGTCGGGTGAGCCGCGTCATATCCAGGCCATCGTGCGCGATATCACCGAACGCAAACGCATCGAAAAATCGCTCAATGCCCGCCTGGAACTGTCGGCGGTGCTGCAACAGGTGGATGAAGAACTCAACAGTTCTCTCAAGGTCGATCATGTGATACAGGTCGCGCTTGATGCCGCGATGCGTCTGAGCCGCGCCCAGGCCGGTTACGTCGCCCTGATCGATGATGAAGACCTGCGCGTCTCGTATATGATCGGCAAATACCCGCCCGAACTGCTCACGAGTGTCATCCATCATGATATGGGGATCGTCGGGCGTGTGCTGGTCAATCAGCGGCCCGAATTGGTGACGAACGTGGTAAACGACAGCGATTATGTGGAACAGATTCCGGGCATCGTCGCGTTGATAGCGCTGCCGCTCGTTTCCCAGGAGCGTCTGGTGGGCATCATCGAGCTGGTCACGAACCGCCGCGATATCTTCAATGATGAAACCTTTGAGTTGATGCGGTTGCTGTCGGGTCGTATCGCTGTCTCGGTTGAGAACAGCCGCCTGCATGATTATGTCAGCAGTCAGCTTGATGAGACGCAAATCCTGTATCAGCAGTTGAGCCGTTTAGAGCAGCTCAAGACTGATATGATTCGCATCGCCAGCCACGATCTCAAAGCGCCGCTGCATATCATGGATGGCTATATTGAACTGCTCAAAGAAGACAAAGATCAGTTCGATGAGTTTTATTGGAGCTACTTTGAGGCGATGGAGCGGGCCAGCACCCGTATGCAGCAAATGCTGACCGATATCCTGTCGCTGGAGCGTATTACTCAGCGGGCAGTAGGACAGAGCAATGAGCGGTTTCCCCTGGTCGATCTGATTGAGACAGCGGTGGAAGAGTTTCGCCCGCTGGCGGAGGCCAAGAAGCAGGTGTTCGCCACCCACATGGCCGCGAATGTGCCTCAAGTGGAGGGCGACAAGACCCAACTCTACGAGGCCATCACGAATCTCATCAGCAATGCCATCAAATATACGCCCGCCAATGGGCGGATCACCGTCACTCTCTCATACGATAATGACAAGGCGCTTTTCACTGTCGAAGACACAGGCTATGGCATCCCCGAAGATCGGCAGGTGCGCCTGTTTGAGCCGTTCTACCGCGCTCGCGTGGAGGGGACGGAGACGACGGAAGGCACAGGATTGGGCCTGCATCTGGTCAAAAGCGTGATTGAACGGCACGGTGGCACGATGCGCTTCAAAAGCGAGTTTCAGAAAGGCAGTCTCTTCGGCTTTACCCTGCCGTCAGCAGCGCTCTCTTCGCCAACCACTCGCCCTGACACACGCCCATGACCGACCCATCAACCTCTTCTCCTCACGAGATGCCCCTCAATCCTGCTGACCCCTCGGCGCGGATCGTCAGCATCCTGCCGGATGTCCTGGTGATGCTCAATCGCCAGGGCGAGGTGACGGATTTACGCTATGGCTTGTATCAGCCCGCCGATCTGCCCGTCTGGGGAGCCTTGTGTCGCGGCAAGACGATGGATGCAGCGGGTTTTCCGCGTGATATCAATGCCATGATCAAGTTTCACATTGATCAGGTCTTTCAAACGCGCACGATCCAGCAGTTTGAATGTGAACTCACCTTCAAGGGTGTCGTCACATACTATGAAATTCGCTTTGTCTTTCTCTCGGACGATGAGGCGCTGCTGCTGGTGCGCGATATCTCGTTCATGAAGCTGGTGCATCAGCAGTTGAGTGACTCGCTGGCCGAGATCACGACGCTGCGGGCCATCGAAAATGAGATCACCGACACGCTCAATCTCAACTATGCCCTCGCCGTCAGCCTGGATGCGGCCATGCGCCTGAGCAATGCCCAGGCGGGTTGGATTGCCACATGGCACGAGGACAGCTTCTATCTGGCGCAGGCGATTGGCGCGTATGACGCAAAAATTGTTGAGATACATCTCAACAATCTATCTTCCATCTGGTGGCGCGTGGCCCAGACGCAGCAGGCTGAATACATTCCAACGCTGGCTGACCGCCCTGATGTGCCGCCGCTGCTGCGAAAATCCACCAGCGCCATGATTATCCCCATGATCTCGCAGGATCGTCTGCAAGGGCTGATCCACATCGAATCCGATGATATCGTTCATTTCAACTACTCGCGTTTCGAGACGATTACGCTCATGGGGCGGCGCATTGCGACCACGCTTGAGAATGCCAACCTGTATCAGCAGGAGCAGGAGCGCGTGCAGGAGCTTCAGCGCGTCTATGCGGAACTCACCAAATTAGAGCAGTTGAAGACCGATATGATCCGCATTGCCAGCCATGACTTGCGCGGCCCGTTGGCGGCAATTATGGGCTATACGGAAATGTTGCGCTGGGGCGAGGAAAAATTTGACAAAGCCACACGCGGCTATCTGCAACAGATTGAGCAGGCATCCCGCCAGATGCAGCGCATTATCACGGGCATCCTGTCGCTGGAGCGCATCGATGAGATTGCTCACAATCGCATCAACGACACAATAGACCTAACCGTGATCTCACGCCGCGCCTTTGAAGAGGTCAAAGAGACGATGCGGATGAAGCATCAGGAGGGCAGCCTCACAATTCAACCGTCATCGGTGTTGATTATGGGCGATGTGGAGCAGATTCACGAGGCAATCTCAAATCTATTGAGCAACGCTATCAAATACACGCCCGATGAAGGCCGCATTGTGCTCACCCTGGAGGCCCTCAACGACAAGGCGATTCTCAAGGTGCAGGACACGGGCTATGGCATCCCGGAGACACAGCAGGCTCGCCTGTTTCAGCCGTTTTTCCGTGCCAAAACCCAGGAGACAGCCAGCATCGAGGGGACGGGCATCGGCCTGCATCTGGTCAAAAATATCATTGAACGGCACGGTGGGCGGATGGTGTTTCAAAGCACACGCGGCAAGGGCAGCACATTCGGATTTGAACTTCCCCTCGCAGGCAGTTAAACCAAATCTCTGTTTTGGGCGGCGAGGCAGGTCTCATCCTACAGATCGCGGGGGTTTGTAGGGGCGGACAAGGCGGGCCTTGTCCCTACAGGTCGCGGGGGTTTGTAGGGGCGGACAAGGCGGGCCTTGTCCCTACAGGTCGCGGGGGTTTGTAAGGGCGCAGCGTGCTGCGCCCCTACGATGTCACGTTGTGTGTTTTATTCTACGCCGCGCATACGAGGATCGAGCGCATCACGCAGGCCATCGCCCAGGAAGTTGAAGGCAAAGACTAGGATGGACAGCGCCAGCGCCGGGAACAACACCTGATACGGATAGCTCATGATGGTGCGTGAGCCATCGGAAATCATGCTGCCCCAGCTTGGGGTCGGCTGGTTGACGCCCAGGCCGATGAAGCTGAGGAAGGCTTCATAGGAGATGTAGGCGGGAATTGTGAGCGTCTCCGCCACGATCAGCGGGCCGAGGATGTTGGGCAGAATATGGGAGAACACGATCTTGCGCGTGGAGGCTCCCAGCGCATTGGCGGCGAGGACGAATTCTTTCTCGCGCACCGCCAGCACCTGCCCACGCACCAACCGTGCCATCTGCATCCAAGAGGTGAGGCCAATGCCGACGAAGATGAACAACATACCACCCGTCGCACTATCAAGCTGGCCCAGGGTAAACGCCATTGTTCCCGGCTGCGGCGACGCGATGCTCGTTCGGAAGAATGTCATGAGCAGGATGATGAGCAGCAGCGTCGGGAAGGCATACATAATATCGACGAAGCGCATCAGCAGATTATCGACTATCCCGCCGAGATAGCCCGCCGCCAGCCCCACCAGCAGGCCCACCGCGATGCTCACAATCGGGCCAATGAAGGCCACAAACAGCGAAATCCGCGTGCCATAGATCAGGCGGCTGAGGATATCACGCCCCAGATTGTCAGCGCCGAGCGGAAAATTGTTGTTGACGGTGACATAGCCGTTGGGCTGGCCTTTGGGGATCATGTTGGGAAAAACCGTCGTGAGCCAGGCAGGAACCGAATTGTTCTCTGAGGGAACCTGCTTATCATAGGTGCGCGGGGCGACGATGGGCGCAAAGATCGCCAGGAATATATAGAATCCAACGATGAAGAGGCCCAAGAGAGCCGCACGATTGCGGCGCAGACGCTTCCAGGCATCCACCCACAGGCTTTGACCTTTGGTCGGAACCTTATTTTTATCCTCAAGCGAGGCGACAGACGAGGAATGCGGAACAGATGTCATGAGTCACCTCTGTTAATCAAAGCGAATGCGTGGGTCAAGCCAGGCATAAGACAGATCGACCAATAGATTGCACAGCACGAGAAAGACGGCGTACAGCAGGATTGTCCCCATAATGACAGGGTAATCGCGCCCCTGGATGCTGGTGACGAAATAACGCCCCATGCCCGGAATGCCAAAGACGGTTTCGACGACGAATGTGCCTGTGACCAGCGCCGCAAACAACGGCCCCAGCACCGTAATGACCGGGATCATGCTGTTTTTGAGGGCATGGAGCGCAATGACGCGCCGCTCGGACAGGCCCTTGGCACGGGCAGTGCGAATATAATCTTCATTCAGGACTTGCAGCAGGCTGGCGCGAGTCAGGCGAGCCAGCAGTGCCGCGCTCCCCAGGCCGAGCGCAATCGCGGGCAGAAACAAATTTTCCACCCCGCCATTTTGCTGCCACGTCGCCAGTTTAAGCGGCACGCCAATGAAGTATTGCAGCAGCGGCGCAACAACGATCACGGGAACCGACACGCCTGCAATCGCCATGCCCATGCTCACGTAATCGACAGCAGTATTGCGATTGAGGGCCGCGATAATCCCCAACGGCACGCCAATGATCAGGGCCACCACAATCGAGGCCAACCCGATCTTGAAGGAGACAGGCAGATTCTCGCGGAAAATATCATTCACCGAGCGCGTGCGTGATTTGAATGTCGGGCCAAAGTTGACCCAGCGCAGCGTTGTGTCCTTGCCGAGGAACGGCAGCTTAACGACCATCAGATAATCGAGGGCGGTACTCGGCTTAATCTTTTCGCTAAAAATGCGCGGCACAAAAATATCGCCCACGTAACTGGCATACTGTTCCAGCAGCGTCGCATCTAAATTATATTTTTGGTTGAGAATCGCAATGGTCGCCGCAGGCAGAGCCTTCTCACGGGTGAAGGGGCCGCCGGGAACGGAACGCATCAGGATGAACGTAATGATCGAGATGACAAATAAGACCAGGAATAACCACAAAAAGCGACGAGCGATATAGCGGGCCATGAGTCGGGCCTTCCCAAAAACTCCACAGGGACAAAATGTGTTACAAAGATGTGACCAAAAAGGGCGCAAGCGCTGTGCGCCTGCGCCCTCTCCGTTACAGTGTCAGTCGAGAAACGGACGCAGTTAGCGCGACACGTCCCACAGATTGTAGGCTTCGTTGCCTGTGATCGAAGCCACAGATTCAACATACGGCTTGATCACACGGCTGGTGACGTACCAGTAGATCGGGATGATGCCAGCCTTCTGCACGACCAGGATATCCTCAGCCTTGCGATACAGATCAAGGCGCTTGGCAGTATCGGATTCGGTGCGGGCTTCTACTACCAGCTTGTCAAATTCATCATCGGCGAAGCCGGGATCATTCTGGCTGGACTTGCTGTAGAAGACATCATACAGGAAGTTATTGGCATCAGAGTAATCCTGGCACCAGCCTGAACGATACATCATCGGCGCATCAGCGCTGACGGTGCTGAAATAGGTGGTCGGTTCCAGCGTCGCCAACTGCACGTCGAGGCCGAGGGTGTCTTTCCACATCTGCTGAATGGCCTGCACGATCGCACCGTGACCGGCTGACCCGTTATAGGTCAGGGACAGGGGCGGGAGCTGGCTCACATCGGTCAGACCCAGATCCGTGAGGGCGGCAGCCAGTGCTTCTTTGGCTTTGACCGCATCAAACTTGATGCCCAGGTCAGGCGAATTTTCCATTGTCGGAGCTGCCGCGAGACCAGGACGTGAGAACCACTGGGCCGGGATCTGGCCCGCTTTGGTCACGTTGTCCACAATCGATTGACGATCAACCGCATAGGACAGCGCACGGCGCATATTGGCATTGTCCATCGGGGCTTCGGTGTTATCAAAGCCGATGTAGTAGGTGCAGGGGTTTGTGCCGGTGCGATATTCCTTGCTCAGGGTCGCATCAGCCTTGACACGTTCGATTTCTTCGAGCGGCACGCCGACGGCATCCATCGTGCCGGCGTTGTATTCAGCGAACGCCGCTGCCGGATCGAGGAAGCGGAAGGTCACTTCGTCCAGTTTGGCCTGGGGAATATCAGCGGTTCCCGGCCAGAAGGGGTTCTTGATGAGGGTCAGGCTCTGTTCATGCGCCCATTCCTTCAGCGCGAAGGGGCCGTTGGTGGCAATATTTTCCGGTTCCGTCCAGGCATCACCGAATTCATCGATGGCCCAGGACGGCACAGGCCGCGCGACCCACAGGCCATAGATGCTGGGGGCGAAGGACACCGGATCGGGGGAGGTGACTTCCAGCGTGTAATCGTCGATGACCTTGATGCCGAGATCGGCAGTGGTCATCATCGGCATCGGGGCCATCTCTGTTGCCATCGGATCGACTGTGGCAGCCGGATCGGGTTCAGCGGGCGCTGTATTAAATTCAACGCCGTTAACCACATACTTCGCCAGCACGTAGGCATAGGGAGAAGCGGTCACCGGATCAAGCGAACGCACCATGCCGTAATACACGTCATTGGCCGTGACCATACGGACAGCGCCCGCATCATCTTTCAACTCTTCAACCGCGCCCGTTTCGGCGTTGTAATGCACCCAGGGGATGTTCTTCATCAGCTTGAAGGTGAAGGTCTTGCCATCCGCCGAGACATCATAGCTCTCTGCGATACCAAGTTTCGGCGAGCCGGTTGCCACATCTTGCGATGTCAGACCCACGAACAACTGATTCACGACTTCAATTGACGAACTGGTTTCAGACGTGCCGGGATCAATCGTTTCCAGATCGCCGCCAACCATACCGAGACCCGTTACCAGCACCTTCCCCGTATCCTGAGCAGTCACCATACCGAGGGTGAGGGCCAGAAGGGAGATGGCGAGGGTAATGCCCAGCATACGAATAGCTTTTTGCATTGCATCCTCCAAATAGACACTTATTTTTTGTAAAACGTTATATCACTGCCATCGGACGTGACCAAATGTCATAATGCCCCAGAAGCAGTGGTGTTGAGAATAGCATATGTGTACAAGGGTCGCAACGGGCTTAAAGGGCAATTTGCATAAAAGTTTCAGCCATTGTGAAGAAGTCTTGAAGATTGTGTGAAGAACTCGTCTACTCGCCCTTTTTTTGCGATTCAGGGAGCTGCGAGTCAGGCCGACGAATATTGAAGACATCGCGGGTGCGGCTGTAGGCCCCTCCTGCCAGGCGTCCAACGGGCTGATACGCCTGAATATCAATGTAGTTGTTGGAAAGATACACCGAGTCATCGCAGTGAATATGGAGGATTGTGCCAATGACAATATGGCCGCCCCCGATTTCATCGCCAATGGTGACAATTTGATTGAGCTGGCACTCAAAATGAATCGGGCTTTCGGCCACACGCGGCGGCTTGACCAGCATACTCGGCGCAGGCGTGAGTCCGGCGGCGGCAAACTCATTCACATCGGCGGGGAATTCTGTCGCGGTGATGTTCATCTGCTCGGCCAGAGATTCGGTCACAAAGTTGACGACGAACTCGCCTGTCGCCTTGACGTTGTTGTAGGTGTCCTTCTGGCCTGCATCGGTGCCGCGCACGCTGCACACAAACATCAGGGTGGGCGGATTGGAGCAGACGGCATTGAAGAAGCTGAAGGGGGCAAGATTGGGCTGGCCTTCGGTATTGAGGGTGCTCACCCAGGCAATCGGGCGCGGCACAACGCAGCCCGTGAGCAGCTTGTAAATCTCGCGGTGTGGCAGATCAGCGGTATGGGCTTCCATAAAGTCTCTCTCCTGTAGCGTTTTTGACATCGCCCAAGATTAGATCGAGATCAATCACCATGCAAACCCCTCCCTGGCCCTCCCCACTGCGTAGACCCCTCCCTGGCCCTCCCCACTGCGTAGGGAGGGAAAAAGCCCCTCCTTGCGAAGCGGGGAGGGGTTGGGGAGGGGTTAAATATTTCGCGGATCAATCTTCCAGATGAGCATACATTCCCCCACCAGCGGCTGTGCGACAGCGAGCAGAATCGTTCCTGTTGGGCCAGCTTTCGCAAAAGCAACTTCAAGCGCTTCGGGCAGCTTCTCACGGTAAGTCACATCCGTATGCAGGCCTTCCGCATAGGAGAGCGCTTCGCCCTGGTGCGGGAAATGAATATTCGGATGGATATCCGTCGAGGTGATAATCAGCGCTTGCGCCTGAGCCGCCAGCAGCGCATATACGCCCTGCACATCGCGGTCACGCGGCACGGCGGTGATGATCGTCCAGGGTTTGGGCGCACGCGACTCCATGCTGTGCAAAAACGCCTGCACCGATTTGGGATTGACCGCGCCTTCCACATACACAGCGGGCGCGTCCTGCAATTTTTGCAGCCGCCCATACCAGCGCACGCTCTCCAGCCCCGCCCGAATGCGCTGGACATACTCCGGTGAGCCGTGTGAAATCCCCGGCAAACGGCTGTGCATCTTGCCCGCCGCCTGCACTGCCAGCGTGATATTGTCGGTTTGATAGCGCCCCATCAGCGGCACATCGATCTCACCATAGCGCGTCAGCCGCACGCGAATACCATTCGGTGTATCTCCGACATATTGGGCGCAGTCGATTGACGCCACCCAGGTGAATTCAGCGTCTTTGGCCTCGGCTTCGCGCTCGATCACCTCCATCACCTCCGGCGCTTGCGGCACACTGTAGGCCACGCCGCCCTGCTCGATGATGCCGCTCTTGTGCCATGCAATCCGCGCCAATGAATCGCCCAGATACTGCGCGTGCTCGATCACAATTGGCGTAAACAGCGCGACATGATTCGGCACGAGCGACATATCGTCATAGCGTCCGCCGCGCCCCACCTCCAGCACCGCCGCCGCCACATGCTGCTCATCAAACCATTTGAGGGCCATGAGCAGGAAAATCCCCTGTGGGCTGAGGTACTGCATCCCGGTCAGGCTCGCCGTCTCCGCATCAATGAAGGGTTCAAGTTCGCCCAGAATGCGTAAAAAATCCTCAGTCGGAATCGCCTGTCCATCCACGCGAATGCGCTCCTCCCAGTACACCAGATGCGGCCCCGTGACCAATCCGGTGCGATGTCCCAGGCTTTGCAGCAGTTTGGCAGTGAGGGCGGCGGTGCTGCCCTTGCCTTTACTGCCCGTGATGACGACATATTCGCGCCGTGTGTCCAGCAGGCCCGTCGCGCTGAGGAGATGGCGCGTCGGTGAGATATCGCGGCTGTGCTCATCCAGGCCACGCGGCCCGACAAGCTTGCGCTGTGTTTCAAAAATATAGGCGATGGCATCCGAGAGCGTCGAAAAAGGCATAGCACACCATTCAAAGACAGGCGAAATATCCTGCCATTGTGCGCCTAAAGCCGTGAGAAGAAAAGAGCACGAAACCCCTTACCCTCGTTCCCTCTCTCACAAGAGGCGAGGGATGCAGGACAGGTCAAAAAATGAGGTGTTCGTAGGGGCTTGGCACGCCAAGCCCTCCGCTCTACAACGACATCAAATCTACGGATCAACGCCCAACGTCACATTGAGCGTCCACGCCAGATACAGCGCCTGCAAAAACTCCTTGAATTGATGCATCGTGTTTTCGTCATCATCGCGCAGAAAATGCTGAAATGGCAGATTGAGCGGATCAGCGGCGGCGCGGCTGAGGGCGTTGATCTCCTCAGCAGGCAGATCACGCGGGATGGCCTTGAAGAACAGCAGCAAAATCGCGGCATGATTGGGATTCACATCTCCCACCATAAACGCCATCTCAAAAATCTGATTGGAATTGACGACAAATTCGCCCAGGTTGCGAAAGGCTGGCACACGCGACTCAAAGAAGGTCGCATCCAGGCGCAGCGCCGTGACGCTCTGCCCATCGTATTGAAAGACTTCGATGCCGTCTTTGAGCAGCAGCCAGGGCAGCACCTCCTGCATATCAGGGAGCTGCTGAAGCAGCCACGTTTCGCCCGCCGCGCTGATGGGATAATCGATGAAGCCCACACAGCCAAATGAGCCGCCTGTGCGATTGGCCGGGCAGCCTTCGCAGTGATGCGCGAGCGGCGTCAAATCGGCGGCTTCATCCAGCAGATGCTGCACGCTCATCATGGATGTGACCTCATGCCCATCGCCCGTGCGCCGCGTGAACTCAAAATCGAGTTCGCGGGGCGGGCGCATATCCCCTTCGCGCCGATGCATCTCAATCAGGGACTGGGCGCGGTGATGGGCTTTCAGGCGCTCAACGAGGCCAGGGGTCGTGAGCTGCGCTTTGGGGAGGCAGGCAAAATCAATGACATAATCAAGAGCCATAGGAACTCGCTTTCTGTTGATATGCGATTATTTTAGCATGTCGTTTTCGTCTCGTTCAGCGTCATCTCGCTGACACTGTGAGATGATCTTCGCCCGCCGTTTTCCCTCCGCCCTCTCGTGTGACACTCGCAAAGCGATTATGATGAAGGCATCCTGCACACAGAGCGAATGATCCTATGTATGCCTCTCGCAACAGCGGCCCGCCCTCGTGGATTGTGTTTCTGGCCGGGGTCGCCCTCATCTTTGGCCTGTATTACGTCTGGTTAGGCGTGCGTGATTTCCTCGCCAACGGCATCCGCCCGCCTGATCCCACGCAGCAGGCCGTTCAGAATCTCACCGCCGTCTTTGAGGCAGCGGGCAATCAGATTGCGCTGCCCACTCCCCGCCCCACCCTGACGCCGCTGCCCACCTGCCAGCGTTATACTGTGCGTGTGCCGGAGGTCAATGTCCGCGCTGGCCCTGATGTATCATCGGCCTTCATTGAGAAGCGCACCGAAGGCACAGAAATTTGTGTCCTGGGCTTGCAGGGCGATACGGATTGGTATCTGATTGATATGGACACCTCCACGCGGCGGATTGAGGCGGGCTACATCCGTTCCGATCTGCTCACGGCGACCAATCCCTCGGCTACGCCCGCTCCGAGCATGACGCCCGCCCCGACGATTACGCTCACACCGTCGCATACGCCGACGGCCACAGCTACCATCACCAACACGCCATCCCGCACGCCGCGTCCATCCCGCACGCCGCGTGCATGATCAACCCCTCACCTCTTATCCTCTCCCACAAGGGGCGAGGATGGGAGTGGGGTAAAGCCCCTCTACCACGCAGTGGGAGAGAGGTTGGGATGAGGGCAGAGCGCGGCTGTTCACCAAAAGTTTACACATTGGTCTTGAAGTCTCCCTCATGGCACAGCAAACTGAAAGGTGGATCGACATCATCATAGATCGAGGATAGCTATGCGCTTCAATCGCACAACGTGGCTTTTCTTAGGAGGCAGCCTGGGGATCATCCTGTTGGCTGTTCTCTTTTTGTCAAACCAACCCAAACCGACCACGACCAGCGGCACGCCCACCAGTGAGGCCCTGCGCCCACTCTTCGGCGGCGCGAATGTGACCGATATTGTGTCGTTCAGCGTTCATGACGAGGTGGCGGCAGCCGATACCACCTATAAGCAGCAGAGCGATGGGACATGGAGCATCGAGACAAGCACTACTGGCAAAAACGGCCCCTTGACCCAATCGACCATCGATAACGCAGTCGCAGCGGTCATCAACCTGCAAAGCAGCCAGTTTGCAGCGGCGAATCTGGGCAGCTTTGGCCTGGACAAGCCCAATGCCACGATCCGCTTCAAGACCAAAGCAGGCGATGAGAGTGTGCTCAAGCTGGGCAATCGCAATCCAGCAGGCACGAGCCGTTATGCGCTGGTCAACGGCGATAGCGCCAATGTCTACCTCATCAATGCCTCGCAAGACCTGGACACGATTGTCACGCTGGCAGGCACGCCGCCGATTGTGCTGCCGCCCACACCAACGCCTGTGCCCTCATTGCAGCTTCCCGGCCCGCTGTTCGGCCAATTTGATCCTTACAGCATCGGACGCCTGGAGATGGTAGACAATAAATCCAGCGCCAAACTCATCCTGCTGCGCGATGCCACGACCAACTGGATTGTGGAAGAGGCGACCAACGCAATTCCTGGGGCCGCTGTCGATAACTCACTCGTCAGCGTGATCCTGAATGCCTTCGGTCTGCTGCAAGGCACAACCGCGATCCCGGTGGCCGATCTGTCAACAGTCGGCCTGGACAAACCGTCGTACACCATTACGGTGACGGCTAGCAATCCGACCAATGCCACAGGCCCTGACATCCGTTATCACATCGATGTGGGCAATACCGACCCCAGCGGGGCACTGACCTATGTCAAGGTTGAAGGCTACAACGATGTGGCGATGGTGCTGACACGTGATCTTCAACTGGTGCTGACCGCCATCAAGACGCCGCCCTATCTGCCTGCCACGCCGGAGGCCACCAGCGCCGCCACCGTAGAGTCCACCGCCGCCGTGACCGCTGCGCCGTAGACGCACGTTTCGCAGAGGACACAGAACAGCGTGATTCGCCGTGCCATGGGATTATCGTAGGGGCGACCCATGGGTCGCCCTGTGTAAATGTCTGTGTTGGACACGGTGTGCCGTGTCCCATATGCACCGACTTAAGCCAATCCATCTTTTAAGGACATTGCTCGCCGCGTTGTCGCAGGCTAAAGCCGTCCGCCTAGCGTGACAAAGCCCCATGAATGGGTCTCATGGCGAGGGAGCAGGCGCGTTTGTAGCCCCGTTTACAGGGCTTCGTAATCCCTAGACAGACGGCTTTAGCCTCTGATGAGAGCGGATGCCGCGTGCTGATCTGATGCCACATATCCTTAAGTTGCTGTCTATGGGACACGGCGTGCCGTGTCCCTACAACAACCAAAACCCTACTTCCTTACAAATTTCCGCGCTGTGACATACTCCCCACACCTAAAGGCGGGGGCATCTGCCGTAAACGCCGGAGGCTTGGCTTACGCCAAGACTTCCACCGACTGAGACAGTATGAGATGATGCCCCA
>Ga0105044_10004621_pt1 | contig 18902 bp, 15 predicted proteins | sample MAT01_FD_78092 | JGI IMG/M metagenome (GOLD analysis project Ga0105044, IMG submission 78092) | Freshwater microbial communities from Lake Fryxell liftoff mats and glacier meltwater in Antarctica - MAT-01 | ecosystem: Environmental > Aquatic > Freshwater > Ice > Liftoff microbial mat | place...
ATAGCGAATGGTGGGTTCTGCAAAGCCTGTTTCGACGGGATGCGTGCACCATGATGCCGATGCGTGGTGTCTTGTAGGGTGGGTGAAGGCTCTGCGGAACCCACCATGGACACGCGGACAACGACATCGCGAATGGTGAGTTCCGCGGAGCCTTCACCCACCCCACGAGGGCAGATGGTGGGTTCTGCAAAGCCTGCACCCACCCTACGAGGGCACGGTCGCTGTCACAGCGGCGGCAGTTCACCGCGGTCGTAGTAGGCGTCCTTGCTGTTGGGCAGGCGGTAGCACCAGGGGTCTTTGCTGGTGCCGCCGCCTTCGCGGCGGACTTGTCCATCGCTGAAGGCACGTCTGAGCCAGCGGTACAGGGCGGCGGGGCTGGGCTGTGTCTCGTCCTCAGGCCAGTCGTGCAGGAGATCCCAGTGGGTCGCGGCCTTGTCGCGGTTCTTCAGAATCCGCTTCAGCGTTCCCCAGTTCTCGTCGTACTGCCGATCGTGGGGTTGATCGACGACCGAAAAACAGGCACCGAGCGGATCCCATTCATATGCCAACCGTTCGGGAGTTTGCAGCTTGCGCGACATGGCCACCAGTCGCCGCCGGTAGGAATCGCTCCGCAGTTTGCTGAAGCGGTTCAACTCGACCGCGATGTCGACGAAGCCAAGCAGCGCCCCCGAACCGCGGGCGGATTGTCCCTCCTCGGACGGCTGCTTGCGCGGATGATGCAACAGCAGAATCGCCACCCCTTCCACTGCCAGCCGATGCAGCGGTTGCAGCACTTCCAGCAGCGTTGCCGCGTCCGATTCGCAGCGGCCCGGCAGGAACGATGCGAGCGGATCGACAACGAACAGGTCGAGTTCGCCACGTTCGCGCATTGCTCGGGCGTGATCGATCAACTGGTTCCACTCGTCGATGTTCGGCCGACCCCGAAACGGGCGCGCTAGCAGTTCCACGTGCCGGCCGATCGGCAACTTTTCCAGGCGATCAGCCCATTGTGAGTGGTCCTCTTCCGAAACAACGAGCGCACGGCCCTTGCGGAGCCTGAGCCCCAGAAAGTCGCCACCCTCTTTGAGTCGTTGCAGCAGGCCGGTCAGCAGTGTGGTCTTGCCCGTTTTCCACTGGCTGGTCAGTAGAGTGACATTGCGCCGACAAAGATAGCCGTCCCACAGCCAGCCCTGATCAGCGGGTTTGATTTGCGTCGAGACTTCGGACATCGGGACGTTGCAGAAGTCGATTGCATGCATGGCGGGCTCCAGCTCATTATCACGCGATGGGTGTCTCTCTCAACGTTGGCGTGTCTCTCTCACGATTTGGGAGGTCATTATCACGATTTGGGAGGTCATTATCACCGGTTGGGCGGTCATTATCACCATTTGGGCGTCATTATCACCATTTGGGCGTCATTATCACCCGTTCGACCTCTCTCTCACGGAGGGTGTGGGTGAAATGATAACGAGGTATGTGAGGGTAGCAGGGGCGAAGAAAAATGCGATGTCAGCAGACGCCCGAACTCAGGCGTCGAAGATGCCCGCGCCGAAGTCGGGACCCGGAGGCGGGGGTTCTGGGGCCGGGGTGGGGGCGACGGTTTCCCCGGCGACCAGGTCGGTGGCCTTGGCGCGTTCGATCATCTCTTCGGTGCTGGCGGGGTCGACGCCCCGGCAACACTCGGCCAGGCGCGACGAGACGTCGTTGAGGAAGGCATGCCATTCCTCCTGTGTCGTCTCCGCCGGCGTCATCGCGGCGAACTCTTCACACAAGAGGATCAGGCGCAGCAGGTGCCGGAAGACGATGCCTTCCTGCTTGGTCAGGTCGCGCTGACGGATGAACAGGTTGAAGTTGCCGTTGAAGCTCTGCAGAATCTCGCCGGCGGCCCAGACCGATTGGACCTGGATCTCGTCCAACTCGGGCCGACCGATCTGGAAGTACATCAGCAGTTTCTCGGCGAAGCGCGGCTCGGGCACTTCGTCGCGGTCGTCGAACTCCTCTTCATCGTCATCCTCGCTCGGCGGCAGCTTCACTTCCAACAAGCCATGCTGTTCCAGCGAAGGCCGCAGGCGTGTGGTTTCCAGCGGGCCGGGCGGCATCTCGCGCGGGACACGCAGGAACTTGAGCAACGGGCGCGGGATCTCCAGCACGCTTTCGAGTGCCTGCACGCGTTCTTCCCAACTGGCGGTGCCAAGGTTGTCGAGCAGGAACGCCCCGTACAGCGGGTCGACACTGCGGAACGCCAGCAGCTTGGCCAGCGTCGGTTGCGGTACGGCCCGTTCGGGACGGTAGTCGGGTTCGCGCTTGCCCTCGGCATTCTTGACGGGCACTGGTTCCAGCAGCACGTAGCCGGCATCGTGCAGGGTGAACAGCATCTGCGTCAGCACTTTTTCCCCGGCAATCACGCGTGCCTCATCCAGCAGCCGCTTGCGGATCACGGTGCGGATGCGCTCGATGTCGGGAGAGATTTCCAGCAGGTATGCCAACAGCCGCCAGGGCAGGGGGCCCTTGCTGTAAAGGCGTGCGGGCGGGGCGGCCTTCAACCTGTCGAAGTGGCTGTCGATCCAGTACTGCCGTTGCGAATTGCGGTCGGGCTTCTTGCGCTTCAGTTCCTTCTTTTTCTTCAAAAGACCGGGGTCCTTTGTGTCCTCGGGGATCTGGTCGTACTTCTCGCGCCAACGCAGGATGCGTACGTCGTCCTCATGCGCCAGGGCATACACGAAGCCCTGCGTGTCGAACTGCGGCCGCCCGGCCCGGCCGAAGATCTGGTGCGCGGTGCTGGGGTCGATCAGCTTCTCTTTGCCGAACGGGCCCTTCATCAGGCTGGTCATCACCACGGAGCGGGCCGGCAGGTTGATGCCTGCCGCCAGCGTTTCGGTGCACACGGCCACGCTCAGCAGTTTCTTCTGGAACAACTCCTCCACGGTACGCCGGTAGAACGGCAGCAGTCCCGCATGGTGGACGCCGACGCCGCGGCGCAGCATCTGCTTCAGTTTGGGGCCGATGCCGTTGGGCCATTCCAGTTGGTCGATGGTGGCGTTCAGTTCGCTGCTGACGGCCGGGTTGCGGACGTCGAGACCTTTGAGCATCTCGGCCGTGGACCAGCACTCATCGCGGTTGAAGCAGAAGACCAGCGCAGGCGTTTTGCGTGTAGCGTCGTTGCCCTTGGCCATGTCGACGAGCAGTTCACCCAGGAACTGATCGGGCACCCACTGGTAGGTCAGCGGGATCTTGCGTTCGGTGCCTTCGACCAGGTCGATCTTACGGTGATGGCAGCGGTCGAGCCAGTTGACGAACTCCATCGCGTTGCCGACCGTGGCCGACAGCAGCATCAGCCGCACGTGGGCCGGCAGCATCGACAGCGACAGTTCCCAGACGATGCCGCGTTCCTGATCGGCGAAACTGTGGAACTCATCCATGACCACGGCGGAGACGCGGCTGAAGTCGAACCCCTCGGGATGCAGCAATCGGTTCAACAGGATCTCGGCCACGACGATCAGGATCGGTGCCTGCGGGTTCACCTTGCGGTTGCCGGTGACCAGGCCGATGTCGTCAGCGGAAAAGCCCCAGCTAACAGCCGCCTCCTGCATCTCGCGGAATTTCTGTTCGGTCAGTGCGATCAGCGGTGTGGTGTAGTAGGCCTGCGTGCCGGTGTGCAGCGCTTCGTAGAGCGCCGCCTGGGCGATCAGCGTCTTACCAGTACCGGTCGGGGCACAGACGAGCACGCCGCGGTCTGCGGTGAACCAGGCGAGCAGTGCTTCTTCCTGCACGGGGTAGGGCGGGTAGGGAAGTTGATCGAGGAAGCGGGTGGCCAGTTCGTCGCGGCTCGGCATGGGTGGGCTTCTCAGTTGAGCCTGGGCGATGTTCAGAAGGAAAGTCTATTGAAGCCGCATCGATCGCCGAACCCAGAGAACGTAGACGAACGCGCCGACGACCATGAAGCCAAGCCCGAACAGCGACTCGGCCCGCTGGGTGACGAACATGTTCAGCAGTACCACTGTCATGGCGGCGCAGTAAACAATCGGCAGCCAGGGGTATAGCGGGCAGCGGTACGGCAGGATGACTCGCTCGGGCGGATGCGTCCGCCGCAGGACGAATATCGAGGCGACGGCGAGCGTCTCGAAGCTGAGCGCGCCGAACATGGCGAAGTCGGTAACCACGTCGAACGGGGCCTTGCCGGCTGGAAGATTCAGGTCGAGCTTCAGCAGGCCCAGGTCGAAGACCGGTAACCGGTAGCGGATCAACAGGCCGACGATGATCACCAGCAGGATCGACCAGCCGGCCAGCACGACCGCGGCCCGGGCGGGCGTCTGGTACCGGGGATGCAGCGCGGCCAATGACGCAGGCACCATGCGGTCCCGGCCCATGGCGAACAGCAGCCGTGGCCCGGCCAGCAGATTGCCGTTGAGCGCACCGAACACGGAGATCATGACCGCAGTGGATGCAAGCACCAGGCCGACGGGGCCCAGCAGGCGCAGAGCGAACTCACCGACGACCGTGCGGTTCTTCAGCGCGACGATCTCTTCACGCGGGATCACGAGATAGTAGGCCAGGTTCGCGGACACATAGAGGATGATGACCGTCACGCAGCCGACGAACAGCGCGATCGGCAGGTTGCGGCCGGGGTTCTTCACTTCCTCAGCCACGGGAGCCACGTTCATCCAGCCGTGGTAGGCGAAGAAGATGCCGATGAGCGCCCCGCCGAACGCGCTCCATCCGAAGTCGCCCCAGGAGGTGGGCCAGGTGTTGGTGGCGACGAACGCCGTCGTCGGTACAGTGCGCGGCTCGCTGACTGCGGCGAGGATGATGAACGGCAACAGCGCGACGAGGATCAGCGTCGCGGCCTTTACAGTGGTGACCAGCACCTGCAGCCCGCCGCCCCAGCGTGTGCCGCGCGCGTTGATCAACGCAAGCACGCCGATGACGGTGACGGTCATGGCGACGCGTTCCCAGAACTCCAGGACATCGCCTTGCGTATCGTTCGCCTGCCGCATCAGATCGTGGACTGATTCGCTGAACACGGTGGCCAAGGCAGCGATTGAGCCGCTGCGAATGATCCAGAACTCGACCCAACCCCAGAGGTAGCCGGCCCAGGGGCCGTAGCTTTCCTTGAGAAAGACGTAGTTGCCGCCCGCGCGCGGAAGCAACACGGCTACCTCAGCCAAGGCGAGTGCGCCCATCAGGGTGAGGATGCCGACGACGATCCAGGCGACCATCACCATGCCGAACTCGGGCACGCCGGCGGAAACGCTGGAAGCCTTCTTGAAGACACCGGAACCGATAACAGTGCCGATGACCAGCGCAGTCGCCATCCAGGCACCGAGGACGCGCGGAAGCTGAGACGGAGAATTCATGGCTGACACTGTAATCGGGCGGATATGCGGATGCAATGACGCAGATGGCGACGCCGCAAGTGGCTATGGTTTGAGCAGCTTCTCCAACTCCGGCAGGCGCTTGCGGGCTTCCTTCACCGCGTCTGTGTCGGCGCCGTGTGGTGCTTCCGGTTGATGGGTCAGGGCAGCTTCACACCGAACAATACGGCGACATCACTAACGAAGCTCTTTTGTGCCTCAGGCACGCGGCTGCGCCAGTCGGCCAGATACTCAGCCAGCGACAGTTCTCGCTTCGGGTCGGCCTGGTTCAGGTAGGCCACTGCTTTCCAGTGATCAGGATTCTTTTCGAACAGTTCGAGCAGATGCATCGCAACGATATTGTTCCTGGCGCGGTCCGTACCGTTCTTGCGCAATGCAGGTTCTTCCCGCTGGTACCACTGGGCCAGCGTCAAGTCGGTCAGCTTTCCCGTTTCGCCAATGCGCTTCTGCGCGTAGTCGCCCAACTTGTCCGCGTACGACTTCCAGTTGCCGTAAGGAGGTTTGGTCTTCCACGTCTCGGCCATCCGCTTCAACACGAAAAGCGATGCGGTCTCGCACAGCGATTCCTCAAACCAGAGATTGACCCGGCTACCATCGCGATAGTTGCAGAGAACATGACAGAGTTCATGCGCGAATTGGTACGAGTACTGCGCCCAGTAGGTGTCCTTCGTGTTCAGGAGCACTCGGCGTTCGCCTTCATGACCCCGGCCGTAGATGACCATCGGACCCTGTTTCGGATCGTTGTGGACCGTCACCGGATCCCAGTCGCGATCGGGGAAGTATCGCGTCAGTTCGGCAGCGCAGGAACGGCAGACGGCGGCGATGTCGTCCGTCGGCGCACTGCCCCATTCGCCCGGCATCACGGAGATCTTGAGCACCCGCGGGGCCGGGCGGGTGGCTTCGAGCTTCGCCAGACGTTCCTTCAGCAATTTGACTTCGGCTTCGAGTTGGCTGACACGGGCCTTTAACTGATCCGCTTCGGGGTCGGCATGCGCCTGCGCGACAATGCAGACGCTAATTGCAACAACAAACGACAGTAGTCGAATCATGGTCGTGGACCCCTCATCCCTTGCTTACACTTGATCACGGACATCGGTTCGAATCACGCCAGCAGTTTCTTCACCACTTCGCCATGCACGTCGGTCAGGCGGTAGTCACGACCCTGGAAGCGGTAGGTGAGCTTTTCGTGATTGAGCCCGAGGAGGTGCAGGATGGTCGCCTGCAGGTCGTGCACATGGACGCGGTCTTCGACAGCATGGTAGCCAAGCTCATCGGTACTGCCGAGGCTCATTCCCGGTTTGACGCCGCCGCCGGCCATCCAGACCGTGAAGGCCGTCTGGTTGTGATCGCGCCCCAGCCACTTCGACCCGTTGCGTTCCTCGTTCATCGGCGTGCGGCCGAACTCCCCGCCCCAGACGATCAGCGTGGATTCCAGTAATCCAAGGCTCTTCAGGTCGTTGACAAGTGCGGCGGAAGCCCGATCGATTTCCTGGCAACGGTCAGCCAGGCCATAGCGGATGTCGTTGTTCTTGCTGTCGCCGTGGTGGTCCCAGCCCCAATGATACAGTTGCACGAAGCGGACACCGCTTTGCACCAGTCGCCGTGCCAGCAGGCAGTTGTTGGCGTACGAACGCTGGCCCGGCTTCGCGCCATACATGTCCTGCACGTTCTTCGTTTCGCGCGAGATGTCCATCACCTCGGGGACGCTCGACTGCATCTTGTAAGCCATTTCAAACTGCTGTATGCGAGTTTGAATTTCGGGATCGCCGACTTTGTCGAGGTGTATCTTGTTGAGAGTGTTGAGTGTGTCGAGCGATTCCCTGCGTTGGTCGTTCGACATACCGTCGGGATTATTCAGGAACAACACCGGTTCGCCCTGCGAACGCAACGGCACCCCTTGATGGATCGTCGGCAGAAAGCCGCTGCCCCAGAGCGAAGAACCGCCATCCGGCGCAATCGGCGATGAGACCAGCACCACGAAGCTGGGCAGATTCTTGTTCTCGGAACCCAGCCCGTAGGACACCCAACTGCCCATTCCGGGCCGGCCCAGTCGCGGGGAACCAGTGTGCAGAAACAACTGGGCCGGGGCGTGGTTGAACTGATCAGTGTAGCATGATCGCACTACGGCAATGTCGTCGGCGACGCTCCCCAGATGCGGCAATAGTGCGGAGAGTTCCTGCCCGCTTTGACCGTACTTGGCGAACGCGTGCGGCGTGCCGAGCAGCTTCGGTACGCCCTTAATGAAGGCGAATTGCTGCCCCTTGTAGAACGACTCCGGGCACGGCTGGCCGGAGAGTTCGTTGAGCTTCGGCTTGTAGTCGAACAGATCAACGCACGACGGCGCACCGGCCATGTGCAGATAGATGACGCTGCGAGCCTTCGCGGGCAGGTGCGGCTTTTTAGGCGACAGCGGCCCGTCGTCCGCGTCAGCCAGCAGCCGATCGTTCAGCAGTGACGTCAGTGCAAGTGAGCCGATGCCGAGACTGCTGTCGCGGAGGAAGTGCCGGCGTGTGGTATTGATGTTCATGAGTTTGTCCTGTTCAAGGCATGATCCGGCCGATGGCGATCAGGTAGTTGCGGGCACCGTCGGCGATTTGCTGAGCGGGCGTGGCTTGGAGGGCTGTTTGGAAGTCGGCAAAGATGGCATCGGCGTCGTCCACTGCTCGGGAAGCGGTTGTTGCTGTCACCTTCCGCCAAAGATCGCAGTCAGCATAAGTTCGGCTCTTGCGCAATTCATCGATTCGATCAGCGATAACGCGATTCGATGCAATTCCGCAATTTGCCAGTCCGAGGTACAGACTCGAATGCGACTGCCAGCCACTTCCCAATCGGCCGTTCTTTGATAAGAGCCAATCTCGAAAATGGTGAAACACTGCATAGTAGGCACGACTGACGGCGGTCCGCCAGTCGCCTTCTGCTGACGCTATCGAGTACCGCCTCGCACAATCAAGGAAATCGCGGCCGTTCATTGATTCTCCAAAGTTGTTTGGATGCTCAGCGAACAAAGCGGCCATTCAATGTGCGAATGCTGTTCTGCCAAGTCTTCCCGATATCGAAGCCGACGTTCACGGATCGATTGTTCGAAAATCCCGGGAAGCGTTATCCAGAAGTCGACCCAGTAGCGGTCGTCTTCATCGGGGTCGGCCAGCAGATTGACGTCGACCCGCACCGCATCCGGAAAATGCTCCAGCACGCGTTCGCGGAAGTTGTCGAACTCCGTCTCGGCCGACTTGCGCTTCACTTCGGCAAGTACATCCTGCGGGATGTGCAATTCAGGCAGTGTTGCAGCGGGTGCCATCGGTTCATCACTCCTTCGTGATCGTCTCGTCCAAATTCAACAGCACGTTCGCCACGACGGTCCAAGCGGCAAGGCGAGCCAAGTCAGTTCCTTCGGTTACGGGACCCTGAACGCTTGCCAATTTGGCGGCCGCGGAGCGATCCGCAGCGTACTTTGCCAGCGATTGCGTGAACAGGTCATTCACTGCTTTCGACTCAGCCGCTGTCGGCTCGCGCGCGATGCACAGTCGGAAGCCGTGCTTCGCTTCCTCGCCCGGCGCTTCACTCATCATCCGTCGGGCCAATGCGTTGGCACTCTCGACGAACGACTTGTCGTTCAACGTCGCCAGCGCCTGCAGCGGCGTGTTCGAGCGCGGTCGGCGCTCGCAGCTGACCTCGCGGCTGGGGGCATCGAATGCCATGAACGTCGCATAGGGGGCCGTGCGCCGCCAGAACGTGTACAACCCGCGGCGGTACTGTTCGCCGGCTTCGCTCTGCTTCCATCGGTCGCCGCTGTACGGGTTCGCCCAGACGCCTTCGGGCTGAAACGGGAAGACGCTCGGCCCGCCGATCTTCTGCTTCAACAAGCCGCTGATGGCAAGGGCGTTATCGCGCACCATTTCGGCGTCGAACCGCACTCGCGGCCCGCGCGCGTACAGCAGGTTGTACGGGTCCTTCTCTTCGGCTTCTTTGGATATGATCGACGCCTGCCGATACGTGGCGGACAACACCATCAGTTTCAGCATCGCCTTAACACTCCATTGGCGATCAACCAGTTCCATGGCCAGATTGTCGAGCAATTGCGGATGGCCGGGAAGCTCGCCCTGCAAGCCGAAGTCCTCGCTGGTTTCAACTAGCCCCCGACCGAACAGGCGGCCCCACAGCCGGTTCATCGTCACCCGGCCGACCAGAGGGTTCTCGGGCGACACCAGCCAACGGGCCAGGTCGAGCCGATTGCCGTCGCGACGGCCGCCGACCACCAGTTGATGCAGCTTGGCCGGCGTGCCCGTGGACACTTTTTCGCCCGGGTTGCGATGGTTGCCGCGGATCTGGATGAACGTGTCCCGCGGCTGAGCCCGTTCCTTCATGACAAGGGTTGTTGATGGTTTGATGCCACCCCGCAGTTTCACCAGCGATCGGATCTGCTCATCGACCGGCTTCAGGAGTCCTCCAACTGATATTCCGGGCCCTGCAAGCAGCGCGATCGCTTTGGATGCCGCCTTCAGCCGGGAAAACTGCTTGCGCTCCTGCTCCTCAGCCGTCGGCACCGGAGCATCGGGGGCGGTGCTGCGGCCCGTATCCTCGGTGTTGTTGAAGAAGGCGTACAGGCGGTAGTACTCCTTCTGCGTAAACGGGTCGTATTTGTGGTTATGGCACTGGCAGCACGAAATTGTTGTGCCCATCCAGACCGACATGGTGGTATTGACGCGATCAACGACTGCGGCCACGCGGAACTCTTCGTCATCCGCGCCACCTTCGGTGTTGGTCATCGTGTTGCGATGGAAGCCTGTGGCCATCTTCTGTTCCGGCGTCGCGTTCGGCAGCAGATCCCCGGCCAATTGCTCGATGGTGAACTGGTCGAATGGCAGGTCGCGGTTAAAGGCGTTGATGACCCAGTCGCGGTACGGCCAGATCGTGCGTCGTTCGTCCTTTTCATAACCGTTGGTGTCCGCATAGCGGGCCATGTCCAGCCACCATCGGGCCAAGTGCTCGCCGTAGGCGGGCGATTGCAGCAATCGGTCAACGATCTTTTCATAAGCATTGGTTGATGTGTCGGCGAGAAACGCATCTACTTCGGCGATCGTCGGCGGCAGGCCGGTCAGATCGAGCGTGACACGCCGGATCAGCGTCGTCTTCTCCGCTTCAGGCGATTGCTTCAGCCCGGTTGCCTCGGCCCTGGCGACGATGAAGGCATCGATCCAATTGTTGATTCGCGCGTTGCCCACCGGAGGACTGGGCGAACGTTGCGGCTTCACGTAGGCCCAATGCTCTTCGTACTTCGCTCCCTCGTCGATCCATCGTTTCAGCTTCGCGATCTGGGCGGGCTTGAGCCTTTCGCCTTTGGGCGGCATGCGGTCGTCACCCTCAGCCGTCACGCGCTTGAGCAATTCGCTCATGGCCGGCTGACCGGGAACGATAGCCGACTTCGTGGCTGACTCGAACGACTGCAGATCGAGCCCGCCCTTCTTAAGGTCCGGCCCATGGCATTTGAAGCAGGTTCCCGACACGATGGGCCGGATATCTCGCTGGTAGCTGACCGGCTCGGCCGCCAATATCGTGGCAGCAGAGAACAACAGCAGGAATGACAATCGCATGAAGTTAGTACGCTCCACGTAGGAACTGGGCAGGCTATTGTGTAATTATAGTGGAGTTGCCTGCCCCAACGGGAGTACGGAATGCGCGAGAAACATGAAACGCTGGATATCGTCGCGGTCGCCCCTCATCCGGATGATCTCGAGATCACCTGCGGCGGAACGCTGGCCAAGCTGGTGAAGCAAGGCTACCGCGTCGGCATCATTGACCTGACCAGCGGCGAACCGACACCTCGCGGCTCAGAGGAAATCCGCCGGAAAGAGGCCGAGGCGGCGCGGCAGGCGCTCGGCGTGCATGTCCGACTCAACCTCGACCTGCCCAACCGGGTGCTGATGGATTCACCCGAATGCCGCTACCGCTTGGGGACCGCTTTCCGCCGGTTGCAGCCGCGTGTCGTGATTACAGTGGCCGGCCGAACGCCAGCGGCATCGCCCGATCATCATCAGGGGCATCTGCTCGCGGAAGCGTCGCGGTTCTACTCGCAACTGACAAAATGGGACGATCGGTTCGAAGACACCGCACCGTACCGGGTGCCGAACCTGGTGTACGCGCCGTTTCCATTTGATGCGGAGCAGAGAAACTGGCACAGCACTTTCATCATCGACATCAGTGATACGATCGAGCAGAAACTGGCGTCGATTCGCTGTTACGCGTCTCAGTTCGACGATGCCCGGTTCGAGAAAGTGCGGCACTTCATCAGCGGGGCGGGTGCGTACATGGGCTCGCGCTGCGGGTTCAACTACGGCGAACAGTTCGCCCTGCCGCATCCTGTCGGGGCTGGCGACCTGATGACGCTAGTACAGGGCGGCAAAGGCAGCCCCGCCCCCGTGCAGTTGCCGGGACGAGACCATCTGCCGATGGGCTAGACGTCGTCATTTTGCTTGACCCATCTTGACGGGCGCTGGCGATTGCGCTGCCGCAGCCAGAGCACTGCACCCAAAACGAGTAGAGTGGCACCGACCCACGTCGCCATACGCAGCGATTGGTGCCAGCCGACCAGCAGGAGCAATGCTCCTGCCGCAATGAGCCAGGCGGCCAGGTACTCGGTCAGGCTGCGGAGGCGCACCAGGACTCCGATCACTTCATGTTCAGGTTCTTCACCAGGAACGCATACTCGTCCGCCAGTTCTTCGATCATTTTGCTGGTGGGCTTGCCTGCGCCGTGACCGGCGCGCGTCTCGATGCGCGCAAGGATCGGCGGGCCGTCCTTCGCCTGGCAGGCCTGCAGCATCGCGGCGAACTTGAAGCTGTGCCCGGGGACGACGCGGTCATCGGTGTCCGCCGTGATGACCATCGTTGCCGGATAGCGGATGCCCGGCTTGATGTTGTGGTACGGAGAGTACGATCGCAGCACTTTGAACTCATCCGCATTGTCAGCCGAGCCGTAATCGTCAACCCAGAAACGACCTGCAGTGAACTGGTGGAACCGCAGCATATCCATGACACCGACATGCGGAAGGCAGGCCCCGAACAGGTCGGGCCGTTGCGTCATGACAGCACCGACGAGCAGGCCGCCGTTGCTGCCGCCCTTGATCGCCAGCTTCGGCGTGTTGGTGTATTTCTCGTTGATCAAGTACTCGGCAGCACCGATGAAGTCATCGAAGACGTTCTGCTTACTCAGCTTGGTGCCGGCCTTGTGCCAGGTCTTGCCGTACTCGCCGCCGCCGCGAAGATTGGTGACCGCATAGATGCCGCCCATCTCCAACCAGGCGGCAATCGAAATCGAAAAGCTCGGCGTCAGTGAGATGTTGAACCCGCCGTAGCCGTACAGGATCGTCGGGTTCTGCCCATCCAGCTTAATGCCCTTCTTATGCGTGATGAACATCGGCACCTTCGTGCCGTCCTTGCTGGTGAAGAAAACCTGCTTCACCTCATAGTCATCCGGATTGATCTTTACCTTCGCCTGCCGAAGGATCGTGCTTTTGCCGGTCAGCATGTCGTAGCGGAAGATCGTGGCCGGGCGGTTGTAGCTGGAGAAAAGGTAGAACGTCTCGGTGTCGGTGCGCTTGCCGCTGAAGCCCGTCGCGGTACCGATTCCGGGGAACTCGACTTCGCGGATGAACTCCCCCTCGGTCGAATACAGTTTCACTTGCGTACGCGCATCTTTCAGGTAGCTCAGCACGAACATGTTGCCGACGATGCCGACGCCATCCAGCTTCTCTTTCGCCTCGGGGATGATCTCTTTCCGGTTGGCCGGTTCCGGTTTGCGGATGTCGATGGCGATGACCTTGCCGTTCGGCGCCTTCAGGTCAGTGCGGAAGAAGAAGATCGGGCCGTCGTTGTCGATGAAGCTGTAGTCGTTCTCGAACGTGTCGATCACATCGATCGCCATGCCGTACGGTTCATTGAGATCGCGGTACGTGATGCGGTTGCGGTCGTCGGTGCCTTTCCATGTCGAGATGACGAGGTAGCGACCGTCGTCGGTAACTGTTGAGCCGAAGCCCCATTCAGGCTGATCGGGCCGACGGTAGACCAGCACGTCATCCGCCTGCGGGGTGCCAACACGGTGAAAGTAAACCTGCTGATTCTTGTTCAGCGACTGGAACGCTTCATCCTTCTTCGGCTCGGGGTAACGGCTGTAGAAGAACCCGCGACTGTCGCCTGTCCAAGTCGCTCCGCTGAACTTCACCCACTTCAATTCGTCCGCCAGTGGCTTACCCGTGGCAACGTCGAGTACTTTCCAGGTCTCCCAATCCGACCCGGCCTCGGCCACAGCATAGGCCATGTAGCGCGCATTCGGGCTGACGGCCGTGCCTTGAAGGGCCATCGTGCCGTCCTTTGTCCACGCACTCGGGTCGATCAGTACGCGCGGTTCGCCATCAAGCTTGTCCATCACGTACAGCACGGCCTGGTTTTGCAAGCCATCGTTCTTGCGGAAGAAGTACATGCCGGCCAATTTGACGGGAGCCGTGAACTTTTCGTAGTTCCACAGCTCCGTGAGCCGTTTCTGGATACCCGCTCGCTCGGGGATGGCTTCGAGATAGGCGTTCGTGATCTTGTTTTCCGCCTCGACCCAGGCCTTCACCCCGACCGACTTGCGGACATCGTCTTCAAGCCAACGGTACGGGTCGGCCACTTTCGTGCCGTGGTAGGTGTCGACCTGGTCGCCCTTCATCGCTGACGGGTACTGAATCTCGGCCGCGCTTCCTGCAATCGACATCAACAAACCTCCGACGATCACAACGAACATCAACCGACGCATGGGAACCCCTCCTGGCAGATCAAAGCTCTGCGTTAGTATACGTGCGGTGGGATAAACTGTTCTGCAGCATCGCAACGGAGACCACAATGACTGAACCCGCGTGGAAACCGGACTATACCGAGCGTGCCGACCGCTTCTGGGCAGAGTACCAGAAAACACTCGGTGTGACGGACCGAATGGGCCAGGCCCTCGGCGTCGACCCGTTGACGGGAAAGATTTGGTTCGGGACATCAATTCTCGACATGATGGACCAGCATAAGACTATGCAGCAGGTCTCGCCCCTTTTCTATCTTCGTGCCGGGCGACGATCATGCGATCGCGTGGGAAGTTGCCGATGTTGATGGGATGTTTGTCGCCTGGGGGAAGGGTCTTCAGCTCCGATCTCCCCTTCGATGAGGCAAGTTTCGTGGCGTGCGCCAGTACTTTGTCACACTAAAAAGGACGGGTTAACGTCGCAGCCGGATTCGTCGGCATGCGGGCGCATTGCTCAACTCGCCTCATTTCGACGAATGCGTCTATCCTAAAGACGGGCCGTTGCGAAACACCGGCAGGCAGTTCGTTTCCAAGTCTGCGACTGCTGGGCGTCAGTGGTTTCTTGCACCGGCCCCGGGCACAATCACTACGTCGAAGGTCAGTTCACCTTCCGAAGCAACAATATTTTGATAAGCACCGCCGGGATTGACTGTAGAAATCATGCTGGCATCTGAGTTGCATCGTTTGTGACCAGTTGAACGAACATGTTCGACAACCTTCCCTATACACCACGGAGTACGGCATGAACGACACCACGGACAAGGCACCACCCCGACCGAGTTGGGCCATTCGCCTGCGACAGCTCCTCAGTCCCGGCGAGGAACCGGGCGCGTCTGGCCGTAGAGCGTTTCTACGCTCGTCTGCCGCCGCAGCTGTGGCATTGCCGGCCGCGGCCCTTCTAGGTGGCTCCGCCGCCCGTGCGGCCGACGATGGCGTGGATGATTTCACCCGTTTCGGAAACGATTTCCGTTCGGTCCGCACTCACGAGCAGGACCATGTCGATTTTCTGGTGAAAGCGTTGGGTGCCAACGCCAGGCCTGAACCGACTTTCAAAAACCTCGAACAACGAACCGTGCGGCAGTTCGTCTTCGTCTCGCAAGCACTCGAGAACACTGGCTGCGGGGCCTATGTGGGCGCTGCACCGTTCATCCTCGATCGCGGAATACTGGCTGACACCGCCACGATCGCCCTGATCGAAGGCCGCCATGCCGGCTGGCTTAACGACGCGGTTGGCGACCCGATCACGGGCGGTCGCTTCAACAACGAGACCGACCGGAGTTTCGAGCAACCGTTCACGCCCGACGACGTGGGATTCGCGATCGCATCGTTCGTCGAAGACCTGAACGGCGGCCCGGCGGTCACGTACTCTACGAATCCGTCCGCTGAAAACGACATCGCGATCCTCAATTTCGCGCTCGCACTTGAGTACCTCGAAGCTCGCTTCTACGAGACGAACGTTCCTCAGTTCTATCGGAAAGAACGCCGTAACTAACTCGCCGCCCCTTCGCCTGCCCATCAAAGCGTCCGCAATTCCGAACTCCCGTGAGGTACCCCTTCCTCGCGGGAGTTCAGCGCTATGCACCTCAACTACAATCGCCCCCTACGCTCGGTTGCGTCTGCTTCAACATTCATTGACTGCCCGATTTGCGATTCGCCCACTTTTTCTTCCGAATGCCTGAATGCGGTTTGATGAATCGTGCACCTTTGCGGTAGACTCTATCGATTGCATCAAAATCGCATCTGCATGAACCTCGTCCGGGGTGCATGAGTCGCATACCCTGCAAATTCATCATTCGGTTGGGGAAACCACGTCATGAACCGCCGCTCCTTCATTCTCTCCGCTTCGACCGCTGCTTCCTCCGTCATCGCGGGGTCGGTCGCCACTGCATACGCGGCCAATGAGACCATTAACATTGCGTGCATCGGTACCGGCGGACGCTGTCGGCATCTGATGAAATCGCTGGCGAAGGTTGAGAAAGTCCGCATTGGGGCGCTGTGCGATGTCTGGGCCGTTGCCCTTGATGAAGCAAAGAAGCTCGCCGACCCGAAGGCGCTCGCGTCGAAGAACTTCCGCGAAACGCTCGCGCTTAAGGATGTAGATGCCGTGCTGATCGGTTCGCCCGACCACTGGCATGTACCGTTGACCGTAGCCGCGTGCGAAGCGGGCAAGCATGTCTATGTCGAGAAACCGTTGACACACGACCTGAGCGAGGGCAGGGCGGTGATCGACGCGCAGAACAATCACAAGCGCATCGTGCAGGTCGGCATGCAGCAGCGCAGCATGCCGCACCTGATTAAGGCGAAGGAACTGATTAAGGCGGGCCGCATCGGCAAGGTAGTAAAGGTGCACATGACCTGGAACAGAAACACGAACCGCGTGAAGCGTTTCCCGCTGGGTGTTGACTCGAAGGCGGTTGACTGGACGATGTTCCTGGGCAGCGCCCCCAAGCAGGAGTTCGACGAATACCGCTTCCGCAACTGGCGCTGGTTCTGGGACTTCGGTGGCGGCATCTTCACCGACCTGATGGTGCACTGGATCGACGTCGCCCATTGGGTCTTAGGCGTCGATCATCCCCTGAAGGCCGTCAGCCTGGGCGAGGAAGTCAACAGCAAGGACGTGTGGCAGACGCCCGACTCCGTGCAGACGATCCTTTCCTACCCCGATCAGTTGCAAATGTACTTCGAAGGTACCTTTTCGAACGCCCGCAACGGCGCAATGATCGAATTCATGGGTTCTGAAGCGACGCTGCAGGCGGACCGCGGCGGCTATGTCATCTACCCCGAGTGGAACAAGAAGGGCGAGCAGGAAGAGTTCATTCTCGGCAAGAACCCCACGCGGCGCGGGGCGGACTTCTACGATGAGCCCGACGGCGAACTGCTGCACCTGACGGACTGGGTGAGCGCGATGCGCACCGGAAAGAAGCCGAGTGCCCCGGCCGAAGCGGGCGTCGGCAGCGCGGCCGCAGCACACCTCGCCAACCAGGCGATGCGCGGCAACGGCGTTGCGGTGTGGAAAGACTAGCCAAATTTGCGAGATTGATGCCCGCTGATTCGCGGTCGTGCCGCTTGAAGGAACGTGTGATGTTTCAGACATCTCCCCCTTCAACGGAGCCACCGCCATGACCCGCCTTCCGAAATTGCTTGTCGCCGCCTTTCTTCTCATCGCCGGCAACGCGAGTTCGGCGACCCGGGCACGAGCCGATATCAGCATTGACTTCAGCCGTTATGCGGCTGTCGCCTACTCGCCCGTGATGGGCAAGTACGGCTACGCTTACGACTATGGCTCGCGGGCCGCGGCCGAGCGGGCAGCACTCGGACACTGCAAGGCGGCCGATGCCGGAATCGTCGGCTGGGTGAAAGCCGGCTGGATCGTGCTGGCCGTCGCCGACGACAACGCCTTCGGGATCGGTTACTGCCACGGCAACGGGGCGAACAGCGTCACCGCTCACGTCGATGCACTGAACGATTGCAGAATTCAAACGAAAAGCATCAAGCCCCCGAAGATCAAGCTGATCGTCTGCTCCGGCGACGTCGCGCCGATCGTAAACGGAGACTGAGCCGCCAGGCTACGGCAGGAAGCTGCTTCGCACCATGTTGCTCAGCCGTGTCAGCATGCGTTTTTCGGGATCGTCCGGCTGCGTCGTGAACAGGGCACAGTAGCCATCCACGGCGGGGTCGACCCAGCAGACCGTGCCGGTCGCCCCGGCATGGCCGAACGCATGCCTGCTAAGAAGGTCGCCGAAGCTGGCCGGGTGCCCCGGCCAGTTCAATCGCCAGCCGAGACCCCACGGCTTGCAGCGGCGATCTTCTTCCGGCACGCGCGGCTGGCATTCCAACTGATTCGTGGTAATTGCCTGCACTGTCGCCGATGAAAACAGATGTGTTTCGCCGAGCTTGCCGCCGTTCCACATCATCTGTAAATATCGAGATAGATCGGCCGGCGAGGTGATCAGCCCGCCCCATGGCGCACCGAAACCAAGCCAGTAGGGGCTGTTCCAGTTCCAGTTCTTTCCTTCCATCTCGGGCGGTACGCGGATGGCCGCAATGCGATCCTTCTTCGCCGGGTCCCAACCGAGGGACGTGTCGTTCATTCCCAGCGGTTCAAAAAGTTCCTTCTTCAGAAACTCCGGCAGCTTGCGGCCTGAGACCTGATGCACAATCTCCGCCAGCAGGGCTGATCCGGTGCTCTGGTAGTTGACCTTGGTACCTGCGCGGAACAACAGCGGTTCACGGCATATCGCCTCAATGAACGCCGGCAGCGGCTTGTGCTGTTTACGGAGTTCTTCATTGTCCTTCACCATGTCCGGCAAGCCGCTTGTGTGCGTCATCACGTGCAGAATGCGGATATCGTCACGCCCGTCACCCGTGAACGCGGGCACATGCTGGCTGACGCGGTCGCCCAGCGCCAGCTTGCCGCGTTCGACAAGCACCATGGCCGCGCCCACCGTGAGCGGCTTCGTGATCGAGGCAATCAGGAATAAAGCATCGGGCCGCAGGGCAGGGGAGTCCTTCACGGGCTTCTGCCGGCCGACGAGGTACGGTTCAAGCAGCTTGCCCTTGCGGCCCAACGCAATTCCGATCGCGGGGATCGCATCGCTCTGTGTCCATGATTTCGCCAGGTCATACGCCGCCTGCAGCCGAACCGGATCAATGCCCATTTCGTGCGGTTTTGCGAACACCATCGCCGCCCCTCCCCGATTGTTTCGAGTATGGTACTGGCCGAAGCGG